>Ga0209123_1000022_pt1 | contig 324766 bp, 281 predicted proteins | sample BarGraIncu00431A_FD_184500 | JGI IMG/M metagenome (GOLD analysis project Ga0209123, IMG submission 184500) | Arctic peat soil microbial communities from Barrow, Alaska, USA - Barrow Graham LP Incubations 004-31A (SPAdes) (version 2) | ecosystem: Environmental > Terrestrial > Soil > Wetlands >...
CTGGGCTAAGTAATACGGCCCATCTTAATTCAAGGGGGAACGCGAGTTCCCCCTTGAAAAAAATCATCCCGACGTCAATCGGACTCGAGAGGGGGGTAGACCATTGGGTGGGAATCCTATTCAATTTGACTATACGGTAGTGGCTACAGTTGTATCTTTCCTATTGCTCGTTTGGCTTCTTAGTGCAAAAGCTTGGGGTCCGCTAATGAAAATGATGGAAGAACGGCGGACAAACATTGAATCCATGTTGGCACAGGCCGAGAATGAACGTCAACAGGCCGAGAAAATTAAACGCGAGTACCAAGAAGAGATGCGTAAAGCTCGTCAGGAAGCCCAAGAAGTGATTGCTAAGGCTACAAAAATTAGTGAGGTTCGTGCGACTGAAATCTTAGCTGCTTCCCATGACGAAGCAGAGAAAATCAAAAAATCTGCCCTTGTAGATATTGAACGCGAACGCGACCGTGCAATTTCCGAGGTTAAGGCACAAGTTGCTGATTTGTCCGTTTTAGTTGCAGAGAAAATTATTCGTCAAAAGCTTGACATGAAGGGTCAAGGAAAGCTCATTGAACAATTCATTCAAGAGGTAGGGGAAATGCAATGATAAATGGGGCACTTGCTCGTAGGTATGCTCAGGCCTTGTTTAAAATTGCCTCGGAGACGTCCCTTGATCCAATTGATAATGATTTGCGTGACCTTACAAAGCTGGTGGAGGAACATGAAGAAGTTAAGAACGCTCTGCTTCATCCCCATATTTCTTTGAGCGATAAAAAGTCCATCATGGACAAGTTGCTGGGGGAAGACTTTGGCGCAACAACTCGTCATTTCCTCTACCTATTGATTGACCGGAAAAGGGAAAATCTCTTACCGTTCATTCAACGTGAGTTTACTCAGTTGGCGGACGAGGCACGTCATGTTGTGGAAGCGAAAGTGGCCAGTGCCATTGCTTTGACCGCTCCCCAACTTGACAATCTTAAACAGGCCATAGGACGTATGACAGGAAAAGACGTCCGCATTGTTAGTGAAGTTCGAGCCGAACTCATCGGTGGTATTCTTATACAGGTCGGAGATCGCGTGATGGATGGAACCATCGCCCACGCTTTGAAAAAAATGCGTGTGGACTTGCGTAGAAACTCAGAGAGACCTCAGGAAGTAGGGGTGAAATAACAGGATGAACTTGCGTCCAGAAGAAATTAGTTCCATTATCAAACAACAAATCGAACGCTATGAAACAGCTGTCGATATCGTAGATGTAGGAACAGTTATCCAGGTTGGTGACGGTATTGCTCGTGTTTACGGTCTAGAAAAGGCTATGGCTGGTGAACTTTTAGAATTCCCTGGAGACGTTTACGGCATGGCGATGAACCTTGAAGAAGATAATATCGGGTGTGTTATTCTTGGTGCTTTTACAGGGATTAAAGAGGGCGATCAAGTCAAGAGAACAGGGCGGATTGTGGAAGTTCCTGTTGGCGAGGCTTTGATCGGACGAGTTGTTAATGCACTCGGACAACCCATCGATGGCAAAGGAGAAATCGCGACGAAGAAGTTTCGCCCGATTGAATCCCCAGCCTCCGGTGTTGTGGCTCGGAAATCTGTACATGAACCATTACAAACTGGTCTGAAATCGATTGATGCCATGGTTCCAATTGGTCGTGGGCAACGTGAGTTAATTATTGGTGACCGCCAAACGGGTAAAACTGCAGTAGCAATCGATACCATTATTAACCAAAAAGGCCAAGACATCATTTGTATTTATGTTGCTATCGGACAGAAAGCTTCAACGATCGCGAGCGTAGTTAAGACGTTAGAAGACAAAGACGCCATGAAATTCACGATTGTTGTTGCTGCTACCGCATCTGAGCCTGCACCTATGCTCTTTATTGCTCCTTATTGTGGCTGTTCTATGGGTGAAGAGTTCATGTATAATGGTAAGCATGTTCTGATCGTTTATGATGACCTTTCCAAACAAGCGGTGGCTTACCGCGAACTTTCCTTGCTTCTCAAACGTCCTCCTGGTCGTGAAGCATATCCTGGAGACGTTTTCTATCTTCACTCTCGTTTGCTGGAGCGGGCAGCGAAGCTGTCTGATGCACTCGGTGGAGGGTCGATGACGGCACTCCCAATTATTGAGACTCAAGCAGGAGACATGTCCGCGTATATTCCTACAAATGTGATTTCCATCACAGATGGTCAGATCTTTCTCGAAGCTGACCTCTTCAACTCTGGTTTCCGACCTGCTATTAACGTTGGTATCTCCGTTTCTCGTGTAGGGGGTTCCGCGCAAATTAAAGCGATGAAACAAGTTGCCGGACAACTTCGTTTGGACCTTGCCTCGTACCGTGAGTTAGCTGCATTCTCTCAGTTTGGATCTGACTTGGATAAGGTCACCCAACAACGACTTGCTCGTGGTCAGCGGACTCTAGAAATCCTTAAACAAGGCCAGTATGCCCCTTCACCTGTAGAGGAAGAAGTTGTGGTTATCTTTGCGGCAGTTAAAGGATTTATTGACGAAATTGATGTGGACAAAATTGGAAAATTTGAAGTAGAATACCTGCGTTTCATGCGCTCCGAGAAGGCCGGCCTGTTAGAAAAAATTCGCACAGAGAAGGCGCTCTCCAAAGAAATGACCGCCGAGCTTGAAAAAGCGATCAATGATTTCAAGCGGGGATTTTTGGCCTAGATTAAAAAGGAGTAGGTGAATGAGGTGGCAGGAGCACAAGATATTCGTCGTCGGATTCGCAGCGTTCGTAATATGCAGCAGATCACAAAGGCGATGAAAATGGTTTCCGCGGCCAAACTCAGAAAAGCCCAACTAAAACTTAACGCTGCCCGCCCCTATGCCCACCAATTGCAAGGGGTGTTAGAACGCCTTGCACAGGCTCCGGTGGATACAATCCATCCACTCTTAAAAAAGCGGCCTGTGCAAAAGGTGGTTTATGTGCTGATAACGTCTGACCGTGGTCTCTGCGGAGGGTACAATGCGAACCTCATTCGCAAGACCAGCGGAATGATTACCGAATCAAAGCAAGAGGTTAAGTTGGTGACTGTGGGCCGCAAAGGTCGAGATTTCTTCCGGCGCGGAAAAATTGAGTTTTTGGCTGAGTATACGGGATTCGGAGACGAACCGAGTTATAATCAAGCCAAAGAGGTTGCCAAAGAAGTAATTCGTCTTTATGAGGAGGGCGAAGCGGATGAGGTATATCTTATGTATACTGAATTCGTCACAGCGATGACTCAGAAACCCTCTTCAATTAAATTACTTCCGATGGAACAACCCGTAGATAAACAAGGTAAACAGTATATCTTTGAACCGTCTCCTGAGGAAATCCTGAACAGTCTGTTACCGAAGTATATCGAAACGCAGATATTTCGGACGATCCTTGAAGGAAAAGCGAGTGAGCAAGGGGCTCGGATGACAGCAATGAGTTCGGCGACGGATAATGCCAAGGATATGATTGATCGTTTGTCGCTCGCTATGAACAGAGCCCGACAAGCGGCGATTACGACGGAAATATCCGAAATCGTCTCTGGAGCAGCTGCTTTACAATAAGCTGTCGGAAATACCCAATAAGGAGGTTTCGCGCCTGTGAATATCGGCAAGGTTTTGCAAGTTTTGGGACCAGTAGTTGACGTAGAGTTTATGCCCGACCAACTGCCGGCAATATATAATGCCCTTGAGATTAAAGTTCCGGAAAAGAAACTTAATATAACCTTAGAAGTTGCCCAACATCTGGGAAATAACACAGTGCGTACTGTTGCGATGTCCTCTACGGATGGATTGCAACGTGGCATTGACGTAACAGACACTGGGGCAGCGATCACAGTCCCTGTCGGCCCGTCCACCCTTGGACGGATGGTTAGCGTTTTGGGTTTGCCCATTGACAACGCTGGGGATATTAAAACTGACACCTATTATCCGATTCATCGCCCGGCTCCAGCCTTCGAGGATCAAGAGCCTTCCACCCAAATTTTAGAGACCGGAATTAAGGTAATTGACTTACTTGCTCCGTACTCTAAGGGTGGAAAGATTGGACTCTTCGGCGGTGCTGGAGTTGGTAAGACCGTTCTAATTATGGAACTTATCAATAACATTGCTAAGCAACACGGTGGACTTTCCGTATTTGCTGGCGTTGGAGAACGTACTCGTGAAGGAAATGACCTTTGGAACGAAATGAAGGAGTCCGGCGTTATTGACAAAACGGCTATGGTGTTCGGTCAAATGAACGAACCTCCTGGTGCTCGTCTTCGCGTTGGTTTAACAGGCTTGACCATGGCGGAATATTTCCGTGATGATCAAGGTCAAGACGTGCTACTCTTCATTGATAACATTTTCCGATTCACACAAGCAGGATCCGAGGTTTCGGCCTTGCTCGGTCGGATGCCATCCGCTGTAGGATATCAGCCAACCTTGGCGACGGAAATGGGTCAATTGCAAGAGCGGATTACCTCCACTCGTAAAGGATCTATCACATCTGTACAAGCAATTTATGTGCCTGCGGATGACTTGACAGACCCTGCTCCAGCAACTGCTTTCGCGCATTTGGATGCTACAACAGTTTTGTCTCGTTCAATTGCTGAAATCGGAATTTATCCAGCTGTTGACCCGTTGGATTCTTCGTCGCGAATCCTTTCTCCCTTAGTGTTAGGGGAAGAACACTATGCGGTTGCTCGAAGTGTTCAGCAGATCCTTCAAAAATACAAAGAGTTGCAAGATATTATTGCAATTCTGGGTATGGACGAGCTTGCTGAAGATGAAAAACTGATCGTGTTCCGCGCTCGTAAAATCCAACGTTTCTTGTCACAACCATTCCACGTTGCTGAAGCCTTCACGGGTGCACCTGGAAAGTACGTGCCATTGAAAGATACTATTCGTAGCTTTAAAGAAATTGTAGATGGAAAATACGATGACCTGTCTGAGGCCGCCTTCCTTATGGTTGGATCCATTGAAGAGGTTATCGCAAAAGCCAAGACATTGGGGGAGTAAGCCATGGCAGGAACATTCTCACTTAGCATTGTCTCTCCTGAGGGAGATGTACTAAAAGAAGAGGTTGAGTTTGTTGTTCTTCCCGGCAAAGCAGGTGAATTAGGGATTTTACCGAACCACGCAGCCTTAATTGCAGGACTTGATATCGGCGTTTTACGTTATACCGTAAGTGGCGCTATCAATAGAGTGGCAATTGCGGGAGGGTTTGTTGAGATTGTTGATAACTCTGCGATCGTTCTTGCGGACACTGCCGAGCTGAGTGAGGATATAGATCTCGCTCGTGCTGTAGAGGCTAAAGAGCGGGCTGAAAAGCGCTTGGCGAAAGGCACTAACGAAATCGATCTACGCCGTGCTGAGTATGCGTTGCGCAGAGCTTCTGCTCGAATCAATGCCTCGGAAGTGAAGAAATAAGCTCCCGATTCTAGATGTATGGTTAGATGAGAAGAAGGGCCCTATGAAGGGCCTTTCTTCTTTTTTATTAGTTAATCACAATTCGGGTTCAAAATAAAATTTAAATAAGCTTGTGACAAGTATGTTAGCCTTCTCGCTATTTGGTAAAACTATGAGTAATACCTATGGCAGGGAGAAAGAGGTTTTCAATATGCTTGTTGGGCTAGCACAGAAATTAAGTTTTTGCAATAATGTTAAGCGATTACAATTAAACATAATAACCTTAATAATTTGTACCTTGTTAATCATCTTGGGAGCTCATGATCTTAGGGTTGGGTTAGTACCTAAAGGTTCAGTTGAACCTTCTCAAACAGCAGTACCCTTGCTATTAAACTCAGGGGTAGTACAGGCACAGACGGCAGAAGTCAGCGTTGTTCTCTGGTTTGAAAATGGAGAGATTCCACTTGAGATCTGGCGGAAACTACCAACTAAAGACTGGGCATGGGACTATAAAGAGAGTAAGACATCCAGTGGAAAGGTAGCCGTAACCTTATCTGGCCATCGTCAGATGGATAAAAACGAGGAAAGTAATCTGTATACATGGTATACTATTATGGTTCCACAACTTGCCCAGACTAATGGGCGGCTCTATATAGATGAGCGTGTCCCTCAGGCCACCGATATTTCAGCTTATTTAAGTAAGACAAATGCTCGCCCTGCTCAATGGCTCCTTTCGGGTAGCCTGGTTTCTATTGCCGCGTATCAGAAAGATTTGCCGGCAAATGTCATGGCCGGAAATGATCGCATCAATATACAACTATTAAGTCGAGGCAAGCACAACGAGGGGCAAACAGTTTTAGCAATTCCTGCATTGCTAGAAGAATTCTAATACCTTGAAGCCAGAATAAGTCGAAATAAGCAGGAAAATAGACAACAGAAAGAGAATAGTAATAAGTCGGTCGGAATTAGCGACAATCTAGGACAGGGGGTGTTTTTAAGATTTGAGTAAACTTATAATTACAGGCGGTAAACCGCTCGAGGGAACAATCACTGTGAGTGGAGCAAAGAATGCCGTCCTTCCCATTATAGCTGCGAGTTTGCTATGTTCGGAGCCTATTCAACTAGATGATGCTCCGGATTTGTTGGATGTTAATGTTATGAATCAGGTTATTTCGGCCTTGGGTGCATCAGTTGAGCGCATCGGCTCGACGTTGAAAATCCATGCCCGTGAGATAGATTGTATTGAGGCTCCTTATGACCTTGTTTCTCAGATGAGGGCGTCTATCGTCACGATGGGACCGTTGCTAGCTCGCAATGGGCATGTGCGTATCTCTCTACCGGGCGGGTGTGCCATCGGATCCCGTCCAATTAATTGGCACTTAAAAGGCTTAGAGGCTTTAGGGGCAGAGGTCAAAATGGATCATGGGTTTCTGGATGTTTCGACGAGGGGTCTGAAGGGGGCTCGCATATACCTAGACTACCCAAGCGTTGGCGCTACAGAAAACATTATGATGGCTGCCGCGATGGCCCAAGGTACGACTCTCTTAGAAAATGCTGCCCAAGAACCGGAAATAGTCGATTTGGCAACCTTTTTGAACGAGATGGGCGGTAAGGTACGGGGCGCGGGTACCAGTATTATTCATATTGAAGGCGTGCGAGAGTTTCATGGCACGACTCATACCGTGATACCTGATCGTATTGAGGCGGGAAGCTTTCTACTCATTGTGGCTGCTACGGGTGGAGATGTTTTGGTTCAAAATGTTATCGCGGACCATCTTAAACCGTTGATTGCCAAAATGGAAGAGGCCGGAGTGCACATGATGGAGGAAGACGACGGGATTCGTATAAATGGAAATGGTGTTTATCGTGCAGTGGATATTAAAACCCAGGTTCATCCTGGATTCCCAACCGATTTGCAGGCCCCATTTATGGCGTTTCTTACCCGAGCAAAGGGTACTGGTTTGATTACAGAGACTGTTTTCGAAAACCGATTCATGCATGTGGATGAGTTAAAACGGATGGGAGCAGATATCAAGATTGAAGGACGAAGTGCTATCATTCATGGGATAAAACGCCTGAATGCTGCCCCAGTGACTGCGACTGATCTACGAGCTGGAGCTGCTTTAATATTGGCAGCTTTGACAGCGGAAGGGACAACAGGTATTCGAGGGATTAGTCACATTGATCGAGGTTACGAGAGGGTAGAGGAAAAGCTATCGCGCTTGGGTGCTGACATTGTTCGCGAGGATTAGGGTGCGTTAGTTTCTTTAGCTTGGGTCCGATCATTCTTTCGAACTGGAACGCCCTCGGACAAAGAACGAGGAGTCGAAATAAACGACTCCTCGTTCTTTTTGTTCTTCGTATCTGCCATATTCTAATTCTCTTTAGCATAGATATAAGCTAAAAGCCTGTACCTCAGGAGGGGTTGGATGAGAAAAGAATGGATATGGCTTATTGCGTTATCGCTTTGCATTGTTTTGGTTATCCCTTGGAGCGTCTTGCGTTGGCAAAAGGAAAAGGTTGCGACCAAAGATGTACAAATCAGGGTATTATTATCAAATGGAGAGGTCGAAAAGTTTCAACTTGAGGATTATCTCGTGGGGGTCGTAGCGGCGGAGATGCCTGCCGAGTTTGAGTTGGAAGCTCTAAAGGCTCAAGCCGTTGCAGCCCGAACTTATGCAGCAAGAAAGATAGGACAAAATAAATTACCAGATGTTGGATACGACGTCGATACAACTGTGCAGACCCAAGCTTGGATGTCTGATGCACAAATGAGGAATAAATGGGGATGGCTAAACTTCTGGAGGTATCGAAATCAATTACAAAAGGCGGTAACAGGGACACGTGGCATGGTTCTCGTTGCCAATGGCGAATATATTGAGGCCTTTTACCATAGTAGTAGTGGAAGAAAGCCAACTGAGCGATCGGATGAGGTGTGGAGCTCACCCCGCTCTTATCTGCAAAATGTCAGCTCAGGCGAGGATAATCCACTACGCTATGTTAAGAGCTTTAAATATACGTCAGATGAACTCTATAAGAAACTTGGGATAAAGGAGTCCCCCCGGTCCCTTACTTTGGGGGACTTTCAAGTCTTAGGCAGAACCGCGGTGGGAAGAGTCAAGAGTGTAAAAGTGCTAGGCAAAGTGTATTCGGCAACTCAACTTCGTATATTGCTAGGACTTTCTTCGACGGATATTGAGTGGACTATCCAACCAGAGAGTCTCACGCTTACGACGTACGGTAATGGGCATGCAGTAGGGATGTCACAATGGGGAGCTAATGACTTGGCCAAAAAGAATGAAAAGGCAGAGGATATTTTAGCTCATTATTATCCGGGAACGAAGCTCATGGGATTAGGACATATTGCGCAGTAACTCAAATCAACAAATGAGCGCGTCTAAAAGTGGCGGTGTTCGGCAAGGCTAGATATAGAGGTGAGTCGAATGAACCGTTGGAAATCGTCGTCTAAAAGCTGGGTCTTGGTTTGGGGCGTCACTTTTTTTGTGGGCGTTATGATTCTTTGCACTGGGCATCAAAGTTCTTTAGTACAATCTTCTCCGGAGAGAGCACAAAAGATGACACAAGAGAAACTCCAAGCAGTTTCTGCGCCAGTGCAAGTGCAAGAGGCTATTGCACTGGAGATTGGGAACACGGGGGCAGCCAGAATACAGACGGATCCAGGTAAAAAGGTCCTAAGTATTAAGGAGTTTCCCAGTCCTGTAAATGGCAGCATCTTAAGAAATATGGGGAATTACTATTTGGATTCTTTTGCAGACTATTTATTTCATGCTGGCACAGATTACGCTGAACCGGAAGGCACGATGATCCGAGCAACACATGGAGGATACGTTGTCTATGCTGGTCCAGACGCCATACTAGGGCAGAAGGTGACCTTGGACTGTGGAGATGGATGGATAGTTACGTATGGGGGTCTAGATAATCTTCGTATTCAAGACGGGGAGACAGTAGTGACACAGGGGGTGCTCGGCCAGGTCAGATTTTTCCCCGGAGCGGAAGGCGAAAGTGATCAACCTCAACTTCATTATGAAGTATGGCATGGCAATGACGTGCAAAGGCCAGAGTAGAAATCAGAAAACACAGTATTTACCAGATAGGGACATCCTTTTATGGATGTCTTTTTTTATTGAGCATGCATATAAATGTAGTACGCTTGTGGACGAAGGAGGGCTCTGTGTGCAAGAATATATACGCAAACGGGTGCTCGATATTGGTACTTACATATTAGAATCGAGTGCAACGGTGAGGCAAACAGCGGATGTTTTTGGCGTATCTAAATCGACAGTGCATAAAGACGTAACTGAAAGACTACCCTTGGTGAATGAAAAGCTGTCCATGGAAGTGAAGCATATTCTGGAGACCAACAAGGCAGAACGACATATTCGGGGGGGGGAAGCGACTAGGAAAAAATATCAGGAAAATTAGAAGGGGAGATCGAAAGGCAGTGAAAAGGAGAAATCAGTAGGAAATGTTCGAAAAGTTAAAAAACACAAAGGAATTAGCAATCTTATCACGAATGACTTGTTAGTAATATACTATTAATAGCGAATCTCCCGTGAGGGAGATTATGCTATTTGTTTATATATTCAGATTGAAATGGACAAGCTATTGATGACGAAAGGGGCATCTCCACCAATGTTCGGAATAGATTTGGGAATAGATTTGGGTACAGCAAGCGTCTTAGTTTATGCTAAAGGAAAAGGGATCGTGTTACATGAGCCTTCGGTAATTGCTATTGACCGCAATACCAACAAACGAATTGCTGTAGGAGAAGAAGCACGGTTAATGATTGGGCGAACACCCGGGAGCATCGTGGCCGTACGCCCAATGCGTGATGGGGTGATCGCGGATTATCAGACTACAGAATTAATGTTGAAGTATTTCCTGGAGAAAGCAGGCGCCAAGCGTTGGCCCTTCTTTAAAACGCGGGTAGTGGTGTGCATTCCTTCTGGGGTAACTGAAGTGGAACAACGGGCGGTTAAACAGGCTGCCTACCAGGCTGGGGCCAAGGATGTGAAAGTGGTTGAAGAACCGTATGCTGCGGCCTTAGGAGCGGGACTGGACCTTTCTGGGCCGACCGGAAATATGGTTGTAGATATTGGCGGAGGGACAACGGATATTGCTGTACTTTCACTCTCGGGAATTGTTACAAAGCGTAGCCTCAGGATTGGAGGCGATAAATTTGATGAAGCAATCAGCCGGTATATTCGGCGAGAACACAATCTAATGATTGGAGAGCGAACAGCGGAGGGAATTAAGATAGCAGTTGGTTCGGGCATTTCCGAGGGCCGTCCTGATCACACAGACATTGATGTGCGTGGACGCGATCTGATAACGGGGTTACCCAAAACTGTCAGAGTTACTTCGCAGGAATGTTATATAGCTCTTGAAGAATCTATTGAAACAATAATTGCTGCAGCTAAGGAAGTCTTGGAACGCACGCCTCCAGAGTTATCGGCTGATATTTATGAAAAAGGAATTATCATGACCGGGGGGGGTTCCATGATGTACGGGTTGGACATTCGTCTATCTCGTGAGACTGGACTGCCAGTGAGTTTGGCCGATGATCCAATTGCTTGTGTGGTTTTAGGTACGGGTAAGTTGTTAAATGGATGTTTTTAGTAGGAGAGAAGGCTCCCATAGTTAATAACCATAAACCTTCTAAATTGTCTGAATTTAGTCGCCCTAAATCCGAAATGAGAATCCATTCGGGTAAGGGCTTCTTTTTTTGGATTTTTGTATTTTATTACCGAAATCTCGAGGTTCAATTTTAGCTGAACCAGCAATTTCATGTATTCATTTCTGAATAGGTATGATAGGTTTAACTGAATGTGTACTTTGAAAGGTATGGTATATTATGACGGTTGATATTTTGGGAATTAAAGTAAAACCATATTCTATGCAAGAAACGGTGGAACGGATTCGTCAGGCGGTAGATAACCAGGCTCTGATGCGTGTGGTTACTGCTAATCCGGAAATGATCTATGCATCGATCCACGACCAACGGCTGAAGGACGTTATTAATTCTGCAGATATAGTGACTGCGGATGGGATTGGGGTGGTTTGGGCTGCCCGGCGCTTAGGAACTCCAGTACGAGAACGGGTAACCGGAATCGATTTAGTTCAGGCAATATTTCCTTCTGCCGATGCTGGAAAATGGCGGGTTTTCTTTTTAGGGGGACAACCAGGTGTAGCGGAGCAGGCAGCAAACCAAGTTGTTCAAAAACACCCTGGAATTGCTTTGGAAGCAGAGCATGGTTACTTTAGCGCAGAAGAGGAACCTAATGTGCTAGAGAAAATCCGGCAGTTTCAACCCGATATTCTGTTTGTTGGACTGGGTGCTCCCCGTCAGGAATTTTGGGTTGCCGAGCATCATGGCTTGGCGAAAGTGAGCATGGGGGTAGGCGGGAGCTTTGACGCCTTGGCCGGACTCGTTATACGCGCGCCAAAACGCATCCAAGAACTTCATCTGGAATGGCTTTATCGTTTGTGGAAGGAGCCTCGGCGTTGGAAACGCCAAACCGTATTACCTCGTTTTGTATTAAAGGTGATTTGGAGAAATTGGGGTAAAAGACCCCCTAATAAATAGATACCTCATCGTATTAGAGGGTAGGAGGAAGGAAAGCATGCCAGAATTGGAAGAACAATTGACGTGGCAGTGTTTGAAAGAGGACTCGGAAGCCCGCGAGGATTTCCTAGCCAAATCTCAGACGTTTATTCGTCATGTGTCTAGCAAGGCGTGTTTCCGTTCTTTGGAATGGGGCAGAGATGACGAATTGTCGGAAGCGTTGATCGCCTTTAATGAAGCTATAGATCTGTTCGTTGTGGATAAAGGGGTGCCATTTTTAGCTTATGCCCGGGTTTTGATGAAACGCCGGTTGATTGATTATTATCGTAGGCAGCGTTTGAGGCAGGCTACTTCTCTCGACCAAGAGGACATCGGACGAGGGATTGATATACATCTTGGATTAAATGAGTTTCTTATTCAAGAGCAGAGTTGCGAGCGGGCAGCAGAAATTCAACAGTTCTCCATAGCTTTGGCCTCATTTCAGCTTACCTTTCAGGACTTGGTCGCGGTTTCCCCGAAGCATAGGGATTCCCGTGAGACGCTACTTCGTGCGGCCCGAGAATTAGCCTTTGACCCCGACTTGTGGCTCCAGGTTGAACGAAAGGGAAAGGTCCCCATGCAGGCCTTGACGCTGAAAACTCAGATTCACCCGAAGGTCTTAGAACGGGGACGAAAGTATATCTTAGCGGTCGCCTTACTAATGGCCAATCAACATGACTATGTTTATTTACGGGAATATGTACTCCCGCGGGAAAAGAGGGGGAAGGGATGAGTAAAATAAAAGCCGTTGTTTTGGAGAAGTCCGGATCACGTTACACTGTTCTGGGAACGAATGGAACCTTTCGTCAAGTTCATAGACGACTTAATGCTGAGGTGGGTGAAGAAATTGAAATCCGCGTTGGGATAGTGGGTTTTAGGGGGTTACGTGTATGGGCTGGGGTCGCTGCACTATTTCTTTTGGTCCTTACCACCTTCTTGGGATGGAACCTGTATCAAGCTCCGACCGCAGTGGCTTTACTCTCGGTTGATATTAATCCGAGTTTACAATTTACGATTGATGAACAAGGGCACTTATTGAAGCTTCAAACGCAAAATGAAGATGCTAAGCGCATGCTGGCTCAGATTGACTTAACAGGGAAACCAATTGATGAGGCCTTAGAACAAATTGTTACCCAGGCTTATAAACAGAAATTTCTTAACTCTGAGCAGCATTGGGTTATGGTGGGCTATTCTCCGATGACAGATAAATCCTTGGAAAAGATGCCAAAGGAACTCAATGAGAGTCAAATTATCACCTGGATTACAGAGACAGTTGAGAAAGACGGGCTTACTCCGCAGGTTGCAGTCTTCCCTCTGACTTCTCAGGAGCGTGGGCTTGCGCAAAAAGGCGATTTGACACTAGGAGAGTATGCACTATGGCAGACTGCTCAGAAGGCAGGCGTCGTGACGCAACCAGAGAAACTAAAGGATACCTCAGAACGGGTTCGGTTACTGGAGAACCCACAGATTCAGGCTCAGATTAAGTCAGAGAAGAAGGGGCACGAATCTAGTTTGCCACAAACTCCGGAGAGGGCAAAGCAAGATTCGGGATCGATAGACAACCCATCTAAAGAGGGCACAGGAAAAGTAAATTCAGATGGTTTGCCATCCTCCACGGTCAAGGTTCCAAGTAATTCAGAGGGCGCAAAGAGTAAGGAACAATTTCAGGAAAAAGCTAATGAAAACGAAAAAGACCTTGGCCAAGCAGACCGTAAAGATCCTGATAAGGCTAAGAACAAGGCTAAGAACAATGCTAAGAACAATGCGAATAGGGAGACGGAGCGGTTAAAAGCGCATGATAACGTCTTTTCCCCAGGCTTAGCACCGACTCCACAAAATTCAAAACATGATACGTATCATGCCTATAAAATTCCTGAGCGAATAGATGAATGGGAAAAAAGTGACAACAACGGTCGAAGAAACAACGATAAAGGTGATTGAGAAAGAGAAGGAGAAAGAGAAGGGTTGAGCGTTATCCAAGCTCAACCTTTCTCTTTAACGTATCAGACCTCCATACCGCTCTACGGCACACTGATGAATGAAATGAATTCTTATTTCGGGGCAGAAGGTAAAGCCTTCGGGGTACCCGTAACCATAGTAGAGGCACGATGCATCGTGCCTCTACTAAAAGAAAATTTCCGATATCCGTGAACAATAAAGGACAGAGGTACAGCCTCGGTTTTTCTTACATATCCAGCAAGCGCATGTAAACTTGCTCTGTTTTATGAAGCATACTTGCCATAGAAAACATGGGCCAGCGATCTTGGCCGGAATGAACAAGAGACTTAGCTAAGTCGGGATTCTCTAGGATAGAAGTGCATGCTGCGGTAAACCCTGTCACATCGCCCGAAGGTACAAGAAGGCCGTCCTTTCCTGCGCGGATGACTTCTGGGATACCGCCGATAGCACTAGCTACAATTGGAACTCCGGCTTGCATTGCTTCGAGAAGGACCAACCCCATTCCTTCACTGATCGAGGGTAAAACGAATATGTCCATGGCTGGAAGTGCTTCATAGGCCTGGGGAAGGTAGCCGGTTAAGGTATAGGGAATTGTCTTGCGCTTGAGCTCTACTTCCAAGTTTTGGCGGATAGGGCCATCTCCAATGAGTAAAAGGTGCAGGTTTGGGAATCTACAGCGTAGTCGGCCTGCAGTCTCAATTAAATGAGTCTGGCCTTTTGTGGGATGGAGGCGACCGATTGTTCCGAGGACGAGCGCATCGGCTGGAATATCCCACTGTTTGCGGAACTGTTGGCGAGAGAAGCTCGGATCGTCAAAAGAAATAGGGGGTTGGCCGTTATAAATGGTTACTATGTTCTTACCCCCTCTCGCAGCAACCTCTTCTGCCAAATAGTCGGATACGGTGATAATCCCGGACGTCAAAGGTAGGGTCAGACGGTCCAGTCCTAAAGCTATACGGGCAGACCAAGGGGAAAGATAATCGTGGGCAAGGGAGCTATGGACGGTGGTTAGACTGGGAAGCCCCAACCATTTTGCGCCCAGGCGACCAAGGAGGTTAGCCCGAGAACCGTGGGTGTGAACAAGGTTTATTCTATGTTGCTGGGTATATCGAATAAGGTTAGGAAGGGGAGAAAGATCCAGGGGATAGCGCATCGAACAGGTTTGGGTTGGGATCTTGTTTTCAAGGGCAAGATTGGAGAAAGGCCCATGGGTTAGGCAGAGAAGATGGGGATTAAACCTGGTTCGATCTATTCCCTTAAGTAGGGATATCACATGCTGCTCAGCCCCTCCAATTTCACCGCCACCTATAATATGTAAAATGTTGTGGATTTTCATAGCGTTCTTATCTTCCCTTCGGCCTCAAACTTGGTTATACTAGTTAGGGTAGGAAAATTATCACTCTAATCATAAAGCAGACTGATTCATATCTGCAAGTTATTTGCGAGCGTGATCTGCTTAGGCATGAAGCGCGATAGTTGACATCGAGCATCGAAAATTAGGAGGAATTTTAGTGTTAGAGAGTAAGGAGATCCAGGCGATTATTCCGCATCGATATCCTTTTCTTCTGGTAGATCGTATCATAGAACTAGAAGAAGGGAAAAGGGCGGTAGGAATTAAGAATGTATCTTCCAATGAACCGTACTTTCAGGGCCACTTTCCAGGGCACCCAATTATGCCAGGGGTTCTGATTATGGAAGCACTGGCCCAAGTCGGAACCGTGATCATCCTTAGTATGCCAGAATATCACGACTACTTAGGACTGTTTGCTGGTTTAGATGACGTCAAGTTTAAGCGGCAAGTCATTCCAGGAGATCAGCTTCGTTTAGAAGTGGAGCTTGTGAGGTTGCGCAAAACCTTTGGCGTTGCCCAAGGTAAAGCGTATGTAGGGGACGTGCTGGCAGCCGAAGGCGTTCTTAAGTTCTTCCTAGAGCGGAAGGAACCAATCTAGTGATCGATTCAACTTTACAACAAGACAGCAGAGCTAGGAGCAACACAGCAAGCCTCCTAGCTCTTTTTCTATTCCTATTCCTAGGGCTTATGGCACACGGTCTTTTCTTTCCCCAAGAATGGATTATTTTAGGCTTCACTTTCTCCATATTTAGTCTTTTGTCGCATTCATATCTAAAGTCCTATTTCCCGATAAGGGAAGAAGCTCCTCTTGGCTTGACCGATAGTTTGTTCTTGGTAATGGTCTGCTTTTCGTTACTAGGGGTAGTTCATGCCGTTAAGGTTAAGGACGGTTTAATTGAAGCCTTGCGGTGGGGTATCTTCTGGTTCGTTTATCGCTTGGGAGGTCAAATTTACTCTAATGAAACAGCCAAAAAACGTTTAACCCAAAGTGTCGAAGGACTTGCAATGTTAGTGGCTTGTATTGGCTGGGTTCCTTGGGTTACCAAAGTGGCGGGAAGATTGAGTTCCGTCTTTGGCTATCCCAATGCCATGGCGACGTTTCTGGGAGTAGCTCTTTTGCTTTATCCACGTAGGAAGTCCGTACGGATTTTCTTGGGAATTTCTTTACTAGCAACAGGTTCACGTGCAGGGGTTGGGTTATTTTTATTAGTTCTTATGGGTCAACAGTTCTTCCTTTATAGGGGGAAAAAGACGAGTATACACAGAAGAAAATTATGGGCAATCCTCCTGGGAATTGTCGGGGCGGTTCTTATGCTAGTCTATAATAGACCGGCTTGGGAGAATCTAACGTCTTGGGGTTTCTCCTCTTCGAGTTGGCAGGAACGGCTGGTCTATTATAAGGATGGGATAAGCTTAGCTTGGAACGCAGGGGGGCTTCCTCAAGCAGGAGGGTGGTTGGCATTTCCTACGGTTCAACACTTTCCGTACTGGACCTCAGATCCTCATTCAAGTTTTATTCATATTCTATTAAACCAGGGTGCTATCGGGATAATCTGTGTGGGGATCTGGAGTGTTTTCACACTAGCACAGGCCCGGAAAACTTGGCTAAAGAAATGTATTGCACCTCCATCAACGGTGAGAGCCGAAGCAACTAAAGCTGAAGTACGAGTGTGGGGGGCCTTGCTCTTTTTGGCACTACATAGTTTGGTAGATGCTGATTTTTCCTTTGGCGCCTTGGGTCTTCTATTTTGGATGCTTTTCGGAAGTTTTGTCAAAAGAGACGAACCCCCCCGTCCTTTCTATTCGAGGTGGAATAGTAGCACAGTCTATTTTAGCAGCAAGGGAATGTTTTTCTTAAGTCTAATCCTGTGTCTAGTTTGTGGGAGCGCACTCTTAAATCCGGCACTTATAGAGAAAGAGAAGAGCTTGAATATGCAGGCACGTCTTGGATTTGAACAGAACCCTACTAAAAGTATTGCACTTTGGAATTTGAGTTTAAACTGGGACCAAACTCAAATCACTACTCGGCGAGAGCAGGCAGAGCTGTTATTAAAGCGTGGAAACACGGATGCCGGCTTGAAGGCTGTGCAAGAAGTGCTGCAATGGCAACCGTTTGAGTTGGAAGCGTATGAATGGGCCCAGTCGATTGCCTGGGACGCTGCGGAGATTCAACGGCACACCCACCCAGAAATAGCCACTAAGCTTTATCGCTGGGTCGAGGGTGTACCAAAAAATATTGAGGAGAGAGTGGCTATCCTCACTTTATCCGAACGATTGCTTTGGCAAGGTTACCGAGAGTTTCAAGCATCCCCGCACATTAAACTTCTAGCAGAGTATGCCCGACAAAGACAACTCACACAACCCCTGCCCGGAACATAAGTTGTGTGAGGGGGCGAGTTTATGACATTTTTACTGGGCGTAGTGTTAATCTTAGACCTGCTATTGTGGAGAGTTGCTTCGCGCCTAGAATGGAGTATCCCGCTTAAATGGCAGGTTCTTATTGAGGCGTGGCAGGAAGGGTTTGCTAGGAGTACGAAAACTTTAAATTATGATTGGTACTTGGGCTCAGGGAACAGTGAGTTCGAGAAGCAATTTTGGCATCTTAAAATGGCCTTGCCTAGGTTGCAGAAGATTTTCAGGGTACCGCTATGGATCGAAGTTAGTGTTGATCAAAGCGTGGCCCCTGGACAAAAGGGAATCTACATATCTTGTCTGCAGCGCCGGTTTCCGGAAATTGAGATAGAAGAGAGGGGTATATGTGAACTTTTTTCTGACGTTAAATAAAAATGGTGACGTCAGTTTTTCTCCATTTCAGGAGAGGGCTAAGCTGGATGCTAACGTCATGAGCTATCTTAGTACCCCTCTTCCGTTAGCGTTTATTCAGGTCGTTCAGCAGCAGTCTGATAGACGGGAACCTTTTAGTTTTTGGCACAAAGAACCCAAACAGAAGGATCTAAAACTTAAAATTCTAAAAATACTTAAGGCCTTTGGTTGGGACTCGTTCGACTTCACCTGGAAGGAAGTCAGTCTGACTTCGTCGATCCATCAAGTGAGAATGGAGGAGGACCAAGAGGACGAGGGGCGGAAAGTATTTAATCGGCTCGTCTTAGCCAGGCAACTTTCAATTGGAGATCTTCATGGGCTCGCTCGAACGCTCAGAATTAAAGATGAGGCGATCATAAACTTCGCTCATTTCAATGTAGAGCAGGGAAGGGCGCAGTGGGTTCCCGCAGTGAAACGACTTGGCAGTGGTTGGCAGTGTCAACGGTGTGGGGATAAGAATGTCGAAGAGTGGCCCAGTCTTTATGGAGCGGCCGCAACGTGTCGAAGTTGTGAGAGTATCGGATCAAGCACCTCTTTGAATGTTCTTTATCGAGATCAACGTTTACTTTTAGACGGTCCATCTGAGGTTTTGTTTCGGCCACACTGGGTCTTAACAGAGGCTCAACGTTTAGCCAGTGAACAAGTCCTCGAATTTGTCCAAGCCCCCTCCTTGGAAACGGCACTTCTTTGGGCTGCGTGTGGAGCAGGGAAAACTGAGGTGTGTTTTCCCTCCGCCGCCTGGGCTCTGAAGCAGGGAAAATCTGTACTGTTTGCCGCGCCCCGTCAAGATGTTATTAATGACATACTACCCAGACTTAAAAGGGACTTTCCTGATTATCCATTTCAAGTGTTGACAGGGACAAGCTCGGTTAAGTTTAAAGCGGGAGGAATGGTTCTGGCAACAACGCACCAAGTATTGAGATTCTGGCGCGCTTTTGATGTAATCTTTATGGATGAGATGGATGCCTTTCCTTATCATGGTAGCCTAGCTTTGGAATGGGGACTAAACCACGCCTTGCGCCAAGGTGGTAAAATTCTCTACTTAACGGCTACTCCCTCACCTAAAGGATTAAAGGCGGTCCAACAAGGCAAGATGAGGCTCATCCGACTTCCAGCACGGCACCATCGCAAACCTATACCCGTTCCAAGTTGGGAAGGGTCCCTTCATTTACTAGACCCTAAAGGGTGTATAGATCTAGAGGTGGCATCTCAGATCGACTCATTAAGGGCGCAGGGACCTGTGCTGGTATTTGTCCCAAAGATCTCCTGGGTTGATCCGTGGATCAAATGCTTGCAACGAAGATTTCCAGATTGGTGTATCAATGGGAGCTACAGCGCAGATCAAGGACGTTTAGCTAAAATTGAGCGGTTGCGTCAAGGGGAGTTTGATCTTTTTGTGAGTACGACAATCTTGGAGCGTGGTATTACGTTGCCAGGCATACAGGTTGTTGTTCTTGCTGCAGATCATCCTGTTTTTGATGAGCGTGCTTTGGTGCAAATGGCAGGACGGGTGGGGCGAACTCGAGAAAATCCAGTGGGGAAAGCTATTTTTTTGGCGAAACATATGACTCCAGCTATACGGACAGCAATTCAGTGGATTGAGGAGCAAAATAGACTTGCCCTAGAGTTGGGGCTCATCGAGGCATAAGGCATAAGCGATGTTCGATATTCGTTGTTTGATAATTGAACCACGAACAGGGGTGGATGACTTGAAGGGGTTTTGGAAGGAAGCAACTAAGATTAGCCGTGCGCTTTGGTATGTGGACGAACAAACTTGTGTTTTCTGTGGTGATGAGCACGGTCCGATCTGCCCGACTTGCACGGACAACTATCTTTATCCTGACCTGGGGCGTTGTTTGGGGTGTGGAAAGTTGATTCTTGTGGAGAGATCCCACTGTATTGACTGTGAGGCTGGTCGTGGTCCAAAATACCTTGATCAAGTCACAGCCTGGGGACATTATTCCGGAGGATTAAGGGAATTTATTCAGAGCATCAAATTTAAAGCACACCCAAGACGCTTAATGGAAATTGCGCGCCCTTTTTCAGATTGGGCAATTAGTCAGCTTCCGGTCGTTGACGGTGTGGTTGCTGTGCCAATGCACGCAACACGTCTGGCAGAACGGGGGTTTAATCAAGCGGAGGTCATTGCCTCGGCGTTGCAGTGGGAATTAGGATTAGAGATTATTCCAGGAGTGGAACGAATCGAGCCAACATCGTCTCAAGTCCCGCTTTCTCGGCAGGAACGTCTGTATAACCTAAAAGGCGCATTTGCGGTACGGCAACCGGAGTATCTTAAAGGGCGAAACGTATGGCTCGTGGATGATGTAACCACAACTGGAGCAACGCTCGAAGCAGTGGCGAAAGTTCTGCGAGGGAGCGGAGTTCAAGGGATTTATGGTCTGTGTTTGGCAGCTGGCCTGGATAAAGAAAGAGACCACCGCCGAGGATAGCAAGGTGCCGTGATGGCGAGAAGGGACCCTTAGCACCATTGAAATCTTTAGTTGCACTCATGCCACGCATACATTCTGGTGGTAAAAAAAACTTGTGACTTTGCCGGATTAGAGTTATAATAACTAATGGATGGGCACAGCCTATTACATTTTTTTACGTAAGGGGAATATCTTTCATGGCCTTTGAAGACAAAGATCTAGTATGTAAAGACTGCGGAGCAACTTTTATTTTCACTGTTGGAGAGCAAGAATTCTATGCTGAAAAAGGATTCGAAAATGAGCCACAACGTTGTCGTGAATGCCGTAATATACGCAAAACAAACCGCAATTCCCAAGAAGGAAGATCACGCGAAATGTTTACAGTTGTTTGTGCAGATTGCGGAGTAGAAACACAAGTTCCTTTTCAACCTACTTCAGATCGCCCAGTATATTGCCGTGAGTGCTATCAACATCATCGTCCTGCTCGCGAACAATATTAATTCAAGCAAATTGAATTAAATTATTTTGATATTGACAAGCATTGGTTGACATTTAGTTGATCAATGCTTTTTTGTTTTCTCAAACATCCTGTTTGAGTCTTGGCTCCAGAGAAACTCGGTCATCCATGGTAGCGCATAATGCCTCGAATTGTTGATAACTTTCCTGCCTAAAGTTTTCCTCAACAATGTTACCCACAGCAATTTCGTGAAAAACAGTGTATTTTCAAGACTTATCCACACTATCCACAGCCCCCTGTGTGTAACTTTGGTGGATAAAGGATACTTGCATATTGGATAATTATAAATAAGCGGGTTTTTAGATATTCTATTATGAGGAACAAAAAATTTAGTTTAAAAGTGGTTAATAAATTTTTTCAAGGAGGAATTAACACATATTTAATAGAATAATACAAAATACATGCTACTTTTAGAAAGAAAAAATAGGAGGAAGAAAATGAAAAGAGTTAAGAACATCAAAAGAGTAAAGAACATGATTGCTACTGCTCTGGTTGCAGCGCTTGTCGTCGTTGCCTTTACAGGCTGTGGCAGCAACGCAGGTAGTGGTGCCGCACCAAAACCCAACGATACCCTGATTTATGCTCAGGGTGCAGAGCCTAGGGGACTGGATCCAGCACTCGTTGACGATGGTGAGTCTGCCAAGGTAATGAGTAATATTTTTGAAGGACTATTAAAGTACAACAAAGATTCCACCAAAGTGGAGCCCTCTCTGGCTAAAAGCTGGGAACTCAGTCCTGACGGTCTTAGCTATACGTTCCATCTTCAACAGGGCGTTAAGTTTCAGGATGGAACTGATTTTAATGCTGATGCTGTGAAATTTAACATCGACCGTGAGCTGAAGCCGCAGGTGACAGAAGATATGGGCTACGCCTCTTTTGTTTACGGCTCTGTGAAAGATGTTATGGTAGTCGACAAAGATACTGTTAAAGTTAATTTGACGGCTCCCAGCACGCCATTCCTTAGCAACTTGGCTATGGCCATGGCTGCGCCGATGGTTAGTCCCAAGGCTCTAAAAGATAACAAAAACAATGTCAACCAAGCGCCGATTGGCACAGGTCCTTACAAATTTGTCAAATGGGAAAAGGATCAAAACATCGTCTTAGTCCGCAATGATGAATACTGGGGAACCAAAGCACTTACCAAAAATGTTGTCTTCAAATTCATTAAAGACAACTCAGCGCGCGTTGTTGCCTTAAACAATGGTGAGGCTGATATGATTGATGGTATTGATCCCTCGGTAGTCAAGCAGATTACTGACGCAGGCAATAAGATCTTCCAGGCACCAGGCATGAATATCAACTACATGGCTTACAATACATCTAAGAAGCCTTTTGATGATCAAAAGCTCCGGATGGCTATGTCCCAGGCTATTAATGTTCCAGAACTAGTAAAGAGTCTCTATCAGGGTTATTCTGAACCAGCTACTTCCATTCTGCCAACCTTTATGGATGGTTATGACAAGAGTATAGCTCAAGTAGCTTATGATCCCACTGCTGCGGCCAAAACCTTGAAAGATGCCGGATTGACTTCGGTACACATGATTACCTATACCAACCCAAGACCTTATAATGCTGCTACAGGCCAAGTTTTGGCCGAATCAATTCAAGGCTATCTTGCCAAAGTTGGTGTCACGGTAAAAATTGATTCCTATGACTGGACCACTTATAAGGCCAAAGTTAAGGCCGGAGATTATGATCTTGCTTTCTATGGTTGGGTTGGCGATAACGGGGACCCGGACAACTTTATGAACCTCTTAGCGGATAAGGATCCAACTATGAACATTGCCCTTTATAAAAATGACCAATTCAATAGCTTAATTGCTAAGGGTTTGGTCACTCCAGCAGGTGCTGAGCGCAATGCAATTTACACCCAACTGGAAAAAATCGCAGCCACTGATGCTGTGTGGCTCCCGATTTCTCACGCCCAAACACTCTGCGCTTATAAGCCTAATGTCCAAAATTTCTATTTCCATATGACGGGTATAACCCCGTTTGCTGGAGTATTAAAGAAATAACTTTCATGGAATTCCTGTAATATAGACTGCCGAGAACTGGTTAAATACCGGTTCCCGGTTTGTTTATTTTGTTTTATCAATTTGAGACACCCACTTCTATGAGTGGATGTTCCGATTTCCACTTTGGGGTAGACTCCCCCACCGAAGCGCCGATGTTCAGCTTTAGCGTAAGCGAGTTCACTTAATTTACTGAAAGGTTGTTGGTAATGCTCAAATATATCATAAAACGAATCTTGATGTTAATTCCCGTGCTGATAGGAGTATCCATTATCGTCTTTCTGATCATGCGCGTATTTTCACCAGATCCCGCACCAATTGTTTTGGGCCAACACGCAACGCAGCAGGCTGTAGAGGTGTGGCGGCAGGCCAACGGACTGAATGACCCAATCTACCTGCAATACTTTCATTATCTTCAAGGTGCGCTGACTGGAGACCTTGGCATGTCCTACTATACCAAGACACCTGTTATCAAAGAGATTTTGGCCCGTTTTCCGGCCACGATTGAGCTGGCATTTGTCGCCATTATCCTTGCCTCCCTTTTTGGAATCCTGATTGGCGTAATTTCAGCAGTCAAAAAGAACTCTATTTTCGATAATGGCGGTATGTTCCTAGCGCTGATTGGAGTTTCCATGCCTATCTTTTGGCTCGGGATTTTGCTGATTATTTTCTTTTCTGGCACGTTACACTGGCTTCCCTCCAACGGCAGAATCAATCCCCTATTGGAGCCCATGCACATTAGCGGATTCTATTTAATTGACAGCCTGATTACCGGTAATATGGATGCCTTTGTAGACGCTTTGCGCCACCTTATCCTCCCTGCGTGCGCCCTAGCCATGTATTCCATGGCTATTATAACCAGAATGACTCGTTCCAGCATGTTGGATACCTTACAGCAGGATTTTATCCGCACGGCAAGGGCCAAAGGTGTTGCGGAAGGTAGGGTAATCCGCAAGCATGCCTTACGCAACGGCTTGATTCCTATTATCACAGTTATTGGCTTACAGCTTGGTAGTCTTCTCGGCGGGGCTGTGCTGACGGAAACAGTTTTTTCATGGCCGGGAATCGGCGCTTACACCGTAGTCTGTATCCTGAAGTCCGACTTCCCAGTGGTTCAGGGTGTGGTTTTGCTCGTGGCCGCTATTTTCGTCTTGATGAATTTAATTGTCGATGTGATTTATGCCTTCCTTGATCCGCGTATTAAATATTCTGAAAAAGAGGTGTAGGTTGTATGGCAACAAAGCACAGTTCAAATTCTGATGACAATCTGCAACAGGTTGCAGAGTACGTGGAAAAACCAGAATCGCAGCTAAAATTAATGTGGGAAACACTCAGACAGAACAAGGCAGCTGTTGTCGGCTTGTTTATCATCGGTCTCTTGGTGCTTATTGCTCTGACAGTATGGCTGAGTGAGCTAATGGGCCTACAAATTTTACCTTATGATCCCAATTATTCCGATATGAGCAAAAGTTTTATTTGGCCCAACGCCGAGCACTGGTTCGGTACGGATCAATTGGGTCGGGACTTGTTTAGCAGAATCCTTGACGCGGCGAAGATTTCGTTGTCTGTGGGTGTTGCAGCTGTTGCCATTTCACTTTCTGTTGGTGTTATCTTAGGTGCTATTGCGGGTTATCGCGGTGGCAAGACGGATACCGCTATTATGAGACTGATGGATATAATGCTGGCTATTCCGTCTATTTTGCTGGCCATTGCTTTTATGGCAGCTTTAGGTAAGGGTTTGGACAAAGCCATCATTGCGATCGGACTGGTGTCCATTCCAGAGTATGCTCGCATTGTGCGCGGTAGTGTTCTCTCCGTTAAAGAAAATGATTACGTTCATGCGGCCAAAATCATCGGCAATAGAACTAGCGGCATTATTTATAAGCATATTTTGCCCAATGTTATTTCTGTGATCGTGGTCAGGGCTACCTTGGGTATTTCTTCTGCAGTGTTGGATACGGCTGCACTAGGCTTTTTAGGTCTGGGTGTACAACCGCCGTTCGCCGAATGGGGCGATATGCTTGGCCGAGCAAGGGGCTTTATTTTCTCCGCTCCTTATACGCTGATCTTTCCCGGTATTGCCATCACTATTACTGTGCTGGCCTTTAACCTGCTTGGCGATGGTCTTCGGGACGCGCTTGATCCTAAATCCAGAATAAAATAAGGGTGGTGAATAGGATGTTACTGGAATTGAAAAATCTGAGTACGGAATTTAAGCTGAAACGCGGCATTGTCAAGGCAGTCGATGATATCAGCTTTACTATAGATAAGGGCGAAATTCTGGCCATTGTCGGTGAGTCCGGCTCTGGAAAAAGCGTAACTGCCCTTTCCATTATGGGGCTTTTGCAAAAACCGGGTAGGATTGCCAGTGGGGAAATCATATATAAATCCCAGGATTTAAATAAGTTGAGCCAAAAAGAACTACAAAAACTTCGGGGCAATCGTATTTCCATGATATTTCAGGAGCCGATGACGTCGCTTAATCCGGTCTGGCGCATTAAGGATCAGATCATGGAAAGCATTGTGACGCATATGCAGGTTTCCAAAAAGGAGGCTCTGGCGCGTACTATTGAAATGCTGGATACGGTAGGCATACCTTCTGCAGCGGAACGGGCCAACGATTATCCTCACCAGATGAGCGGCGGAATGCGCCAGAGGGTGATGACGGCCATGGCTCTGGCCTGCGAGCCAGAACTACTGATAGCCGACGAACCAACTACCGCGCTCGATGTTACGATTCAAGCCCAAATTCTCGAACTGCTTTATCGTATGCGAGAAAAGTTCCATATGGCGGTTTTGCTGATAACCCATGATTTGGGCGTGGTTTCCGAAGCGGCCGACCGGGTCATTGTTATGTACTGCGGCAAAATTGTGGAAGAAGCTGATGTCAGGACTCTATTTACTCATCCCTTGCACCCCTATACCGTGGGTCTGCTGCAATCCATTCCGCAAATCGACGATGACAGTGATCAGCGCTTATATATGATCAAGGGTATGGTTCCCAACCCTCTTAATATGCCCCCGGGCTGTTCCTTTTCCGACCGCTGTGACCACAGTATGGAACGCTGTACCAGAGAAATGCCAGAATTGCAAGTGATTGATGGCCATAAGGTGCGTTGTTTCTTGTATGAAGAGGCAAAGGAAGGGGGAGTGAGTGGAAAATGAGCGAAGTATTGATGGATATTCAAAACTTAGCTAAACATTTTATTACGGGTACAAATTTCTTTGGCAAGCCAGTTTCTGTTTTAAAAGCAGTTGACGGCGTGTCTTTTACCATTGACAAAGGGGAGGCTTTTGGTTTGGTCGGCGAATCCGGCTGTGGAAAAACAACTCTCGGAAAAATCCTTGTAAATCTTTACAGACCAACAACCGGTAAAATATTTTTTGAGGGACATGATCTGACTCTTCTCAATGAAGAGCAGCGCCGTTCCTACTGTAAGGACATCCAAATGATCTTTCAGGATCCTTACGCCTCATTAAACCCGAAAATGTCAGTTGGCGACATCATTGCTGAGCCGATTATTGTCAATCGCTTGTTGCCGAAGAGTCAAGTGGAAGAACGGGTTATCTATCTTTTAAACTGTGTGGGGTTGGCTCGCCACCAGCGTAATCGCTATCCTCATGAATTTTCTGGTGGTCAGCGCCAACGTGTTGGTATTGCCCGTGCCTTGGCAGTGGAGCCCAAGCTAATTGTTTGTGACGAAGCGGTTTCTGCTCTAGATGTATCCATTCAGGCCCAGGTGCTGAATCTACTGAGTGATTTGAAGGAAGAGTTTGGTCTGACGTACCTCTTTATCGCCCATGGCTTGAACGTGGTTAAACACATCAGCGACCGCGTGGGGGTGATGTATCTGGGCAAACTGGTGGAAATCGCCCCGAAAAAAGAGCTCTACGCCAATCCTCTGCACCCTTATACCCAAGCCTTACTTTCCGCTATTCCGGTGATTAATCCTGAAAAAAGGAAGGATCGCATTATTTTGCAGGGTGACGTACCCAGTCCAATTAACCCCCCCGCAGGCTGTCGCTTCTGTTCCCGTTGCTTTAAGGAGATGGACCACTGCAAACTCAATGAGCCGGTATTAAAAGAAGTTTCTCCCAACCACTTTGTTGCCTGTCATCTATTTGATTGAACTCGTTCAAATAAAGTTGAACATCGGGACTTATGAAGTAGAAGTTATGGTATTGAATAAATATTTCTAAGTATGTATAATCTAAACTATAAGAATAAGCTGACGTTGATACTAGTATGTAGAAGAAGTTTGCTTAACGTATCATAAAAAGAGGGGGAAAACCATAATGTTTAAACCAAAGTTTCGTCTTGTTTTAGCCGGATTACTTAGCTTAAGTCTCCTGACACTTGCTGGATGCGGAAGTTCCAGCGCACCCGCGCCAACTCCTGCTCCAGCTCCCACGGAAAAAATTCTCAAGGTTGGGTCTGATATCGCCTATGCACCATTCGAATTTATGGATGAAAAGCAACAACCAACGGGGTTTGATGTTGAGCTTATACAGGCTGTCGGGAAAGATATGGGATATCAGGTGAAGCTAGAGACGTCTGCGTTTGACGGTTTGATTGCCGCCTTGCAAGCCGGTAAATATGATGCAGTGATCTCAGCAATGACGATTACACCTGAGCGGGCAAAGACTATCCAATTTAGTGACAAGTATTTTAAAAGTACTCAGTATATAGCTATGAAAAAGGGTGCCAACATTAAAACAATGGCAGACTTGAAAGATAAAAAAATTGGGGTCCAACTCAATACGACAGGACAGTTTGCCGTTGAGAAACTAGGAATGCAGACAAAAAAATACGATACAACACCGGATGCTCTTAATGATCTTCTGAATGGTGGAGTGGATGCTGTTGTGGCCGATGCACCGGTTGTGCTCTGGTTCCAAGCACAAAATGCGAGTGCCCAGATTGAATCAGTGGATGGAAACACTGGGGAAGAATTTTACGGAATAGGTATGAAGTTAGACAATAAGGAGCTAGGCGATAAAATGAATGCCTCGCTAAAAAAATTAATTACTAACGGAACATACAACGAGATTTACAAGAAGTGGTTTAAAGTGGATGCACCGAAATTCTAAAGAACCCTTTTCAGTTAACCCGTGAATCCGCACAGAAATAAATAAAAGGAAGGCACTTGCTCAAGTGCCTTCCTTTTATGATGAACCAGACTTGGTTGTGATAAGAAAATAAATCATGTAAAATGTGAGATTGGTGTTCTTCAGGTATGCTTCTGATATTCTTTTTTGCTTGTATAAATTTGTCCTAAAATGTATAATTTCAGGCAGTGGTAAGAAGAAGCGGGAAATAGTTGCCATTAAACGAATTTGATCCTGTTTCATAAAAATGAAAAATTTAAAATGAAAAACAAGGAGGATTTTCTGTGGAAATGAACTGGAAGGCAGCCATCGATAGCATCCCTATACTGAACAGAGCAGCGCTACTTACTGTGGAGCTGACAGCCGGTGCAATCGCTATTGGGGTTGTCATTGCACTCTTTATGGCTTTAGCTCGCTTATCAAAAAGAAGAATTTTGCGCGCCGTTGCGATTACCTATATTGATTTTTTCAGAGGGACCCCGTTGCTAGTTCAAATCTTTTTAGTTTATTTCTTAGTCCCAAGATTACTTCACTGGGACACTCTGCCGGATAACTATCAGTATTTTGCAGGGGTCTTGGCGATGGGCCTCAATTCAGGTGCTTATATTGCTGAGATATTTAGAGCTGGAATTCAATCGATTGACCGTGGGCAATCGGAAGCAGCTCGGTCGTTGGGGATGAGCCATACTCAGTCCATGCGCTATGTGATCCTTCCCCAAGCATTTAAGCGTGTAATTCCGCCCTTGGGCAATGAATTTATCGCCTTACTTAAAGATTCGTCGTTGCTATCTATAATTGCCATTCAAGAACTTTTCTATAGTGGTAAGATTATCGCCGGGCGAACGTTTCAACCCATTCCCATGTATATAGCGGTGGCCCTGTATTATCTTGTAATGACCCAGTTGATTTCCCAATGGGTTGCCTATATGGAGAGGAGGTTGGGCAAGAATGATCTACGTTAAGAACTTGTATAAATCCTATGGTAAGCTTGAAGTCCTTAAAGGGATAGATTGCCACATTAGGGAAAAAGAAGTTGTGGTTGTCATCGGCCCAAGTGGTTCAGGCAAGAGCACCTTCTTGCGTTGTCTTAATAAACTGGAAGAACCAACCAGGGGCGAAATTATTGTCGATGGGATTCCGCTTAACTCCGAAACAAATGTCAATGCAATTCGTCGGGAAGTAGGCATGGTGTTTCAGCGCTTTAACCTTTTCCCGCATATGACAGCGATCCAAAATGTTGTACTCGCTCCACAGATTGTTCGCAAAACTGATAAAGCAGAAGCTCGAAAGATTGGCTTAGAGCTTTTGGAAAAGGTTGGTCTATCTGATAAAGCGGATGAATATCCTGATCGCCTTTCAGGTGGACAACAACAACGGGTTGCGATTGCTCGTGCTTTGGCCATGAAACCGAAGATCATGCTTTTTGACGAGACCACCTCAGCCCTGGACCCGGAAATGGTCGGTGAGGTTCTTGCGGTGATGAAAGACTTGGCCCGTGAAGGGATGACCATGGTCGTCGTGACTCACGAGATGGGCTTCGCCCGCGAAGTCGGCGATCGTGTTATTTTCATGGATGAGGGGATTATCATGGAAGAGGGAGAGCCCAACGAAGTGTTTGCGCATCCCAAGAATCCTCGAACTCAGGCGTTTTTAAGCAAAATACTATAGCTTTTTGTACACGCGTCAGCAAGTTGCGCCGCTGACGGGTTTGGCCACGGGGTGGCGTGGGAATTTCAGTTCACCTACCTATGTAGAAATGGTATAATACGCTTATATAAGTGTGTTATACCATTTCTTTAACTCCTAGGATTGATGACGTATGGGAGGGGTCACTGTGTTGCCAGAGGATAAATTGCGTGAGGAAGTTAAATACTTGACCAAAGGCATGACTGCTAAGGAGTTAGAAAAAGCAATAAAATATTTACAGTCTATTGTCGAACAAACAATGGATGAAGCACTAACTAACCCTCTGTATGATGACGAATATTTGTCGGAAGAGGATAAAGTTTCCATTGCTAAGGCGGAAGAAGATGTGAAAGCTGGAAGGGTTTATAGTCTTCAAGAAATTAAGAGGCAATTGGGTGACTTATGAATATAGTCATTACAACCCGAGCGAAGAAAGACCTGGAGAAACTTGATAAAGATACTCGGAAACGTGTATATATAGCACTAGAACATCTTATCAATGGACAACGTGTTGACATCAAAAAGCTAAGTGGCTCTGAAAATTATAGAATTAGGGTTGGGGACTACAGAGTTATCATAGAGATCTCGAGACAAGCTGTAATAGTCTATACTCTAAGAGTTCTTCATCGTGGGGAAGTCTACGACAGGTGATGATTGAACATGGGGGTGTTACCATACGCCAAGTTAAGGAAGTTCCACATGCGTGTGGAACTCCCGTCAGATAAGGCTCCACTAACCCATTTGCCTAAGAGAAAACGCCTCCCTCTGGGGTAAGGTTATAGAGAACGAATGGAGTAGCTTAACAGAACGGTGCTTCTCGGGCTATGCCGACTGGGGAGGAGTGTTTCGAACATCGCATGCAAGTCAAGAACCGTCCCTTCTCCCGTTAGTCAAGAACCGTCCCCTCTCCCGCTCGTTCCCTGTTCCAGGCCCAGGACGCAGTGTCACACAGCACGACGTCTTTACGTAAGCAGAATAGCAAACTTCCGTTCAAGCTCCCGACCCCAAACACGGGGCAGTGCCCAAGGACGGGCACTGCCGCCATTGCGCCAAGGAGGGCGCATATGGCACGATAGTCTCCAGTGGAGATTATCGCCGTAGGCGTGTTCTTTAAAATAATACTATCGCCGAAGGATGAACCCCGCTCCCCAGAGAAGGAGCTTGAATGGTTAGTTTGCTCTGCATCGTATGACTGAGGGCCGTGTGCACAAGTCCCCCCACAAGTCCCCCCACAAGTCCCCGTGCATAGAGTCGATCAATGCTGGTTATCCTCCTAAAGGTATGAGTCAAGTCTGAGGATTTAAGCATCAGATCGTTGACAATTCAAGGGGGGGTGTTTTTGGTGTTAGGTAAAGTCAAATGGTTTAGCAAACAAAAAGGGTACGGATTCATCGAGCAGGAAAGTGGTCAAGACATTTTCGTGCATTTCCAATCTGTTATTGGTGAGGGCTTTCGTACTCTCGAAGAGGGACAGGCCGTCGAATTTGATGTCATTCAAGGACCACGCGGTGAACAAGCTGCTAACGTTAAGGCCCAGTAATAAATGAATCTGTCTCAGAGAAAATCGTTGGGAATAGTAAACAAGATTTTCTCTGAAATTTTCATCAAAAAATAAATCTTAGGTTAAACTTATTAATAAGCAGGATTTTTTGCGCAAATCGGGAATATTACATATATACCATCTTAGAAGGGGGTTGAATTTATGAACATTATTATTCGTGGTAAACATATCGAGCTGACGGACGCCCTTAAAGAGTATGTCATGAAAAGGGTGGGTAAGTTAGAAAAGTACTCAGATGAGTTTATGGACGTACAAGTCACCTTACTTGTCGAGCGCGATCGGCATCGGGTGGAGGTAACAGCCCCAATCCATGGTATGATTTTACGTGGGGAAGAAGAAACCGAAGATATGTATTCTTCGATCGATATGGTCGTAGAGAAATTGGAACGCCAAATCGATAAATATCGGACCAAAATAAATAAACGGATGCGTTCCAAGGTCCTGAAAGATCATGAGCCTAAACAACCAGTAGTAGTGAGCGATGAACAACCGGAGAAAGTTGTTCGCAATAAGAAGTTCCCTTCGAAGCCCATGTCGGTGGAAGAAGCGATTATGCAGATGAATCTGGTGGGACATACGTTCTTTGTGTTTACGAATGCAGAAAGCCAAGAAATGAACGTTGTTTACCTTCGTAACAATGGAGATTATGGATTGCTTCAACCTCAGGCTTAAGCAGTCGAGTGTCGTATTTGGACACAGAAACAAGCGCCTCAGTGAAAGGGCCCGCATTAGCGGGTCCTTTCACGTACTAGTTCAAAAAGGATAAGTTTCTATAAAGGAAAAAGATCCCTTAATTAAATCGCCTGCTCCAGTTGCAGTGGGTACTCTAGGATGTTAAACTTAAGGAATACACGATAATTGAAGAAGGGTGGATATAATGGGGTTTTTAGATTTGTTCGATGATAATGCGCGCGAAATACGAAAATATCAAAAGCGCGTTGCAGTGATTAATAGCTTTGAATCTAAGATTCAAGTCTTAAGCGATGACGAATTGCGAGGCAAGACCGTTGAATTCAGAGGGCGCTTGGAGCAGGGCGAAACTCTGGATTGTTTGCTGCCGGAGGCCTTTGCAGTTGTTAGAGAGGCTAGCCGGAGGGTAATAGAGCAGCGACACTATGATGTGCAGCTGATCGGGGGTATGGTACTTCATGATGGCCGGATTGCTGAGATGCGCACTGGGGAAGGAAAAACCCTCGTGTCTACTTTGCCGGCCTATTTAAATGCCTTAACAGGTCAAGGTGTTCATGTCGTGACGGTTAATGATTACTTGGCTCGTCGTGACAGTGAATGGATGGGACGGATTCACCAGTTCCTGGGCCTTTCCATTGGTTTAGTTGTTCATGGCTTGAATTATGAAGAACGGCGGAACAGCTATGCCGCAGATATTACGTACGGAACAAATAATGAATTTGGCTTTGACTATTTGCGGGATAATATGGTCACTCGACCGGAAGCCTTGGTTCAGCGTGAGCTCAATTATGCTATCGTAGACGAAGTAGACTCGATCCTCGTTGATGAGGCTCGGACCCCGCTTATTATATCCGGGGAGGCGGACAAGCCCACAGAATTATATTTCAGGGTAGCTATGATTATTCCTCGCTTAAAACCTGAAGACGATTATAAGGTCATCGAAAAAGAGCGTGTTGTGACCCTTACGGAACAAGGTGTCAGTCGGGTGGAGAGTATGCTGGGTGTGGATAACCTTTATGAGGATATTCATACGGAGTTAGCCCATCATATCAATCAAGCATTGAAGGCTCAAACTCTCTTCAAACGGGATCGCGACTACGTGGTAAAAGATGGAGAAGTCATTATCGTCGACGAATTTACCGGGCGCCTAATGATCGGTCGACGCTATAGTGAAGGCTTGCACCAAGCTATTGAAGCCAAAGAAGGCGTGAAGATTGAGAAGGAATCACAAACTCTGGCCACTATTACTTTCCAGAATTACTTCCGGATGTATAAAAAACTCTCTGGGATGACAGGAACGGCTATGACCGAAGAACCAGAGTTCCGAAAGATCTATAAGCTCGATGTTGTCGAAATCCCCACAAATAAGCCAGCGATCCGGGGCGATGAATCGGATGTGATTTACCGTTCGGAAGAGGGTAAGTTCTTGGCGGCAGTGGACAGTGTGATCGAACGCCATGCCAAAGGACAACCAATTCTGGTAGGAACGGTTTCCGTCGAGAAGTCCGAGCATCTGAGTGACCTGATGGAGAGACGCGGAATTCCCCACCAAGTTCTCAATGCCAAATACCATGAAAAAGAAGCTCAAATTGTTGCCCAAGCCGGACAATGTGGAATGGTTACGATTGCCACGAATATGGCCGGTCGGGGAACGGATATCATCCTAGGCGAGGGCGTGTCTGAACTTGGGGGTCTGCACATCATTGGAACGGAACGACACGAATCGCGGCGAATTGATAACCAATTGCGTGGACGGGCTGGACGTCAAGGGGACCCAGGATCAACCCAATTCTTTATTTCATTGGAAGATGATCTAATGCGCATGTTCGGTGCGGACAATATTATGGGTATCATGGATAAATTGGGGATGGACGATTCCATGCCTATAACATCCAGGATGATCTCCCGTTCCATTGAAACCGCCCAACGGCGTGTAGAGAACCGCAACTTTGACATTCGTAAACATGTCTTGGATTATGATGATGTCATGAATCAACAACGTGAAGTGATTTATGCTCAGCGCCGTGCCGTGCTTATGGGCGAAAACCTCCGTGACAACATGATGGACATGTTGGAAAAAGCGGTCACAGACAGCATCAGTATGTTTAGTGGGGAAAGCTTGTTTCCAGAAGAATGGGATTTGTCGGGTTTAGCCGATTATATCGAAAGTTTCTTTCTGCCGGGAATTCGTTTAAATCCTGAAGAGCTCGCCGACTTGTCAAAAGAAGATATCGAAGAGATGCTGATCGATAAAGCGAAAGCCTTATACCAGAGTCGTGAAGAAGAGTTCGGAGCTGAACTGATGCGGGAAATTGAACGCGCTGTGATGCTCCAGGTTGTGGATAGCAAATGGATGGATCATCTCGATGCGATGGATATGTTGCGTGAGGGAATTGGTCTGCGAGCCTATGGTCAAAAGGATCCGTTGGTTGAATATAGGCGTGAAGGGTTTGAAATGTTCCAAGCAATGATTGACTCCATCCAGGACGAAATTATCCGTTATGTTATGCGAGTGACCCCTCAAGTTCGGGCAGAAGTTGTTGAACAGCCTCGTAACGTGACAGAGAACCTCTATGAAGGTCAACCAAGCGAACCAGTGCACACCGATGACCAGATCGGTCGCAATGATCTCTGCTCGTGCGGAAGCGGGAAAAAGTATAAAAAGTGTTGTGGAGCGGAAAAAAAGAAGTAGGTTTTGGAAGGGTGAATAAAAGTGCTTTCTGATTGGAAAAAGGAATTGGAAACGTTAACATTGTGCTTGGCAGATTTGAGGGTTTCCCTTTGACGTACTTCAGCGTATAGAGAAAATTAGCGCCCTAGAGAGGGAGTTTCAACGGCCTAATTTGTGGGATGATGCTGTCATCGCACAGAAAATCATGCAGGAGTTAGCCTATCATCAGAGTAAAGTCAAGATTTACGTAGATTTAGAGCAGGAAATTGAGGAAACGACGACACTCTGGCAGTTGGCAACTGAAGAAGATGATGTGAGTCTAGAGCCAGAGATTGAGCAAGGAATTAAGAAGCTTCGTCAGCGTTTTGATGCTTTAGAACTTGAGATACTGCTCAGTGGACCGTATGATCGGAACAATGCCATATTGACCCTCCACGCGGGAGCAGGGGGGACGGAAGCTCAGGATTGGGTTCAGATGCTCTACCGACTATATATTCGGTGGGGAGAGCGACATGGCTATAAAGTGGAGACCTTGGATTTTTTAAATGGGGATGAGGCAGGTATTAAAAGCGCAACTCTGTCCATCAGTGGAGAAAACGCGTACGGATATGCTAAGTCTGAAAAGGGCGTGCACCGGTTAGTTCGGATTTCCCCATTTGATGCGTCAGGACGCCGTCATACTTCGTTCGCTTCCGTGGATGTTATTCCGGAAGTGTCGGAGGATAATGAGATAATCATTGATACCGAAGATTTGAGAGTAGATACCTACCGATCCGGTGGAGCTGGCGGTCAGCACGTTAACAAGACCGATTCGGCTATTAGGATTACTCACCTGCCGTCTGGGGTCGTAGTCCAGTGTCAGAGTGAACGCTCACAAACTCAAAACAAAGCTGCAGCCATGCGAGTTTTGCAGGCGAAGTTGTTGGAACTTAAGCTCAAGGAGCAAGAAGCGGAGATTAACGAAATCCGTGGCGAGCAACAAGAAATCGCTTGGGGAAGCCAGATCCGTTCTTATGTGTTCCATCCTTACAGCATGGTCAAAGACCACCGTACCAATGAGGAAACAGGGAATGTGTCCGCCGTGATGGATGGAGAAATCGATGCGTTCATCGCGGCCTTTCTCCAGAAGACTAAGACGGTGAAGTAGAAAACCTAGACAGGGTAGACAGGGGGACGGTTCTCCTGTCTAACAACGAGAGTAGACAGGAGAACCGTCCCCCTGTCTAAGAATGACCTAAAGGAGGGAACCCCTTGACTACTATTGAACTTAAGCGAGTAGCTAATGCTCTTCGCCAAGACATAATTGCGATGCTAGTAACTTCAAAATCCGGACACCCCGGTGGAAGTTTATCCGCCGCTGAAATCGTGGCCACGTTATTTTTTCAACAAATGAAAATAAACCCGCAAGACCCCCATTGGGCGGACCGAGATCGCTTTGTCCTTTCCAAAGGGCATGCTGCTCCCGTACTTTACGCAGCGCTTGCCGAAAAAGGTTATTTCCCTAAGGCGGAGCTGCAAGGGCTTCGGCAAACCGGCCGTATGCTCCAGGGACATCCTGACATGAAGAAGACTCCAGGCGTGGATATGTCCACAGGCTCCTTAGGACAAGGTCTTTCAGCGGCCAATGGAATGGCTCTAGCCGGAAAGTTGGACGGCAAGGATTATCAAGTGTTTGTTTTACTTGGCGACGGTGAGATGGCTGAGGGACAAGTATGGGAGGCAGCAATGGCGGCCGCCCACTACAAACTGGATAATGTCACAGCTGTCTTGGATTTTAACGGCTTACAAATTGACGGAACGACAGATAGTGTTATGTGTTCGACTCCGCTAGCAGAAAAGTGGCGGTCCTTTTGCTGGAATGTGCTCGAAGTTGATGGTCATGATGTGGATGCTTTGCTTGCGGCGTTTGCCGAGGCAAAACAGGTCAAAGGAAGGCCGTCCATCATCATTGCCAAGACAGTGAAGGGCAAAGGGGTTTCCTTTATGGAAAATCAAGCAGGTTGGCATGGCAATGCGCCTAGCGTTGAACAAGGCGAAGAGGCACTGAAAGAATTACGAGAGGAGGCGTTAAACCTTGGCTGATAAAGTAGCGACACGTGATGCGTATGGCAAGGCCCTTCTAGTTTTAGGGGCGGAAGATCCCAATGTGGTTGTCTTAGATGCAGATTTGTCGAAGTCGACCAAGACCGCTGACTTTGGTAAAAAATATCCCGAACGGTTCTTCAATATGGGTATTGCCGAGTGCAACCTTATGGGGACGGCTGCGGGACTGGCGACAGCGGGCAAAATCCCGTTTGCAAGTACCTTTGCAATTTTCGCAGTTGGACGTGCTTTTGAGCAAATCCGCAACTCAATTGCTTATCCGAAGCTAAATGTTAAAATCGCAGCCACTCACGCCGGAATTACTGTAGGGGAAGATGGTGGCTCTCATCAGGCCATCGAAGACGTAGCCATCATGCGCGCCGTTCCAAATATGGTGGTTTTAGTCCCAGCTGATGGGGAGGAGACTCGCCAAGTGATTTTGGCTGCTGCTAAATATATTGGTCCGGTTTATATTCGGATGGGGCGTTTAGCTGTGCCTCTGCTTTTTGGAGAGGATTATCGCTTTGAGATTGGAAAGGCAAATGTCCTAAGTGAAGGGACCGACGTCGCCATCATGGCCAACGGTGTAATGGTGTCCATGGCCCTAGAGGCAGCCGAAGAACTTGCGGCTGAAGGCATTAGTGTGAGTGTCGTCAATGTGGCTTCGGTTAAACCTCTGGATGAAGAGACGATTGTGCGGATAGCCAAGCAAACAAAAGCTGTTGTGACCGCGGAAGAACACAACATCATTGGCGGACTGGGTGGTGCGATCGCTGAGGTTCTAGGTGAGAAGCAGCCAACGCCTATGGTCCGAGTCGGACTTAAAGACACGTTCGGAGAGTCTGGACGTCCTCAGGAACTTCTTGAGAAATTCGGGTTGACCAAGGCAGCTTTGGTCAAGGCTGTCCATGAGGTCCTTGCTAAAAAATAGGGTTAGTTTACGCCTTGTTACGGGTGGCAGGAGCTGTCTGGGAAAGAAAGGACGAGCACTCTCGAAGGTGTTCGTTCTTTCTGCGTTTTTCCTTGACTCAAATAAAGAATTCAATTGTGAAGATTTGCGTATGTTTAAGTCTAGACACAGGAAATCTACGACGAATGTCGAACGTTTTAAGTGTTATGGATAATAAAAGGGTGAGGCGTGCGAAAAATCAAGGAGGACAGTATGATTCAGTTGACAAATGTGTCCAAAACGTATCCGAATGGTGCTAGAGCTCTTATTGATGTCAATCTTAAAATTGACAAAGGAGAGTTTGTTTTTTTGGTGGGGCCCAGTGGAGCTGGAAAATCGACGCTAATTAAATTATTTTATCGTGATGAAATCCCAACGCGGGGTCAGGTTCAGATTAATGGTAAGAATCTTGTACGAATGAAAGAACGGGAGGTGCCCTATTTACGGCGTAGCATTGGGGTGGTCTTTCAGGATTTTAAGTTGTTGCCAAATAAAACAGTTTTTGAAAACGTTGCTTTTGCGCTTGAAGTTATCGGTGTCTCTAAGAGTGAGGTTAAGGTCCGTACGTGTGCGACGATAGAACTTGTCGGACTAGCAGGCAAAGAAAATTCTTTTCCTAATGAGCTGTCCGGAGGAGAGCAACAACGTGTCTGTGTGGCGCGGGCTGTTATAAATAATCCTGCATTATTGGTGGCAGATGAGCCAACGGGTAATCTTGATCCAGATACAGCGTGGGAAATCATGGATTTGCTCTTTAGCATTAATAAACGAGGAACAACGGTGGTAATGGGTACCCATGCCAGAGCGATTGTCGATAAGATGCAAAAACGTGTAATTGCTATAGAAAACGGACGTGTTGCGCGGGACGAAGAAAATGGAGGGTATGGCTATGACACTTAATTCCACTCGCTATATTCTGCGTGAGACAGCACACTCGATGAAGCGCAACCCTTGGCTTAGTATCGCGTCAGTATTAACCGTTATGGTTTCCCTTGTGATCCTTGGCTTTTCTGTGTTTTTCCTAGCCAATGCTTCCAATATGGCGAAATCCTTTGAATCTCAGTTGGAGATTGCCGCATTTGTGCAAAGTAGCTCAACCCCAGCCCAAGTACAGGCCTTGCAGAGCCAAATTCAAGGAATGCCAGGGGTGGCTTCTGTAATCGTCGTCACAAAGGCCCAAGCCCTAGTCGATTTTGGTAAAACGATGGGTGGTACGCAAAGTAGTCTATTGACTGATCTAGGGGGAACCAATCCTTTCCCAGATAAATTAACCGTCAAAGCTTCTGATCCACAAAAAGTTAAAGTTCTTGCGGATGCGTTGACCGTCCTGCCGGGAGTGGAAAAAGTGCGTTATGGCCAGGGCTATGTGGACAAACTTTTGACATTTACGCGCTGGTTAAGATGGATTGGTCTTGCAGTGGTGGCCGCTTTTGCCGTTGCCTCCATTGTGCTTATTTCCATCAATGTTAAAATGAATGTCTTTTCTCGTCGCCGCGAAATTCAAATTATGAAATTGGTCGGCGCAAGTAACAGCTTTGTCCGTTGGCCTTTTCTTATTGAGGGGTTGACACTAGGCTTTATTGGGGGAGCACTTGCGGCTGGAATTGTCGGCGCAGGCTACAATTGGTTAAGTATGTATATTCAATCGACGTTAACCTTTCTCCCGATTGTTCAGAATACAGAACTCTTCCGACAGATCTCTGCAGGGCTTTTACTCGCTGGCATGGCGATGGGAGCTATTGGAAGTGGTTTATCCTTGCAGAAGTTCCTTCGTTCTTAGAAAAGGATAGATTGTTAAATTATTAACTAGGACGGAGGGATCGTTTGTTCCAGAAGAAAGTGATACCAATTGTGGTATTTAGTCTTCTCTTGCTTGGAACATTTGCATTGCCTTCTCGGGCTGACGAACTAGGAGATGCTGTTCAGAAGAAGCAAGATATTGCCAAACAAAAGAATCAAGCCCAAGGGCAGTTGAATAAACTAACTTTTACAGCAGATAAGATGAAGGCCCAATTGGCTCAACTAGAAACTCAAATTGCTGAAGCACAGACACTTTTGAGTCAGAAGCGTGCCGCTTATGACCAAGCCCAAACTCAAGTCAGCGCAGCTCAAAAAGAACTGGAGCAAAAGCAAAAAGAGCTAGAAAGCCGTCAGAATTCTCTAGGAAAACGGGCCCGGGGAATTTATGAGAGTGGGCAGATTAGCTATCTGGAACTACTCTTTAAGTCTTCAGACCTGAGTGAGTTTATTACTAGGATAGAGTATTTCACTAAACTAGTAGACAATGACCGTCAGTTATTGTCGGGAATTAAAGAACAAAAGGAACAAATTACTCAAAAGAAACGCGAATTGCAGAGCCGAAGGGATCAAGCCGCTCAGCTCCAAGCACAGGCGGCTTCAGTCAGCGCAGAGCTCGATCAAACAAAATCCAAGCAACGTAGCGCTTTGGAGCAAAATCAGAAGAGCCAGCAGGAGGCTTATGATGACGTTGACCGATTGGAATCTGAATCGAATGCTTTAGGGGATAAAATTCGAAAAATGCAGGCAGAACAGGCAGTAGCGCAGGCAGCGCAGACGACACGTAAGGGAGCCGGGAGTGGATCAGTCTCTACTTGGCCGGTGCCGGGCTTTTACGAAATTAGTGACCCCTACGGGTGGCGGACCCATCCTATTACCCAGAAGCGAAGTATGCATACCGGAACGGATATCGTTGCCCCGACAGGAACTCAAATTCATGCTGCGGGGGCAGGGGTTGTCATTGTAGCTGGTTGGAATTCGGCCTATGGAAATATGACGATTATTGACAATGGTAAAGGCGTATCCACGCTTTATGGACATCAGTCAGCGTTGGGTGTCACCGTAGGCCAATCAGTCCAGGCTAATCAAGTGATTGGGTATGTTGGCTCCACAGGTTTGAGTACAGGATCACATCTGCATTTTGAAGTTCGGATCGACGGAAATCCCACAGACCCTTTGCAGTATTTTCCAAATTGATGGATAAGCAGTATTTCTACGGATGAATAAGCATATAATAGAGCGAGACTTGAGGGAAGGGGTTTGACTTGATTGCAGGAGTGGAACTGGAGAAGAATAGCTAAACACGTCGGAGTTGTCTTTCTGATATTTTCTGTACTAGTGACTACGTTAGTTGGAGGAATTATTCTCACCAACGTAGATAACGTGGGGCGATTAGTTCATGTCATGAAACTGATTCGTAGCGATTACTTAGAAAAGGCAACGACTGATCAACTAGTGGAAGGCGCAACAAAAGGTATTGTAGATTCCTTAGGAGACCCTTATTCGACCTATATGAATGCCAAGGAGAACCAAGAACTTTTTCAAGTACTTGAAGGAAAGTTCGGTGGGGTAGGGATTGTTCTGAGTCTTAAGGATCCTAAGAAACTCGTAGTATTGCGCCCTATCAAGAATTCGCCAGCCGGTAAGGCAGGCATTCAACCAGGTGATGTTATCACCAAGATCGATGAAGCAGATACCATCAGTATGGAGCAAGACAAAGCTGTGGGTCTGATGCGCGGAAATCCTGGAACGAAAGTAATCTTGGGACTTTATCGGGAGAGCACGAAGAAATCCTCGACGGTAAGCTTAACGAGAGAGAACATTACCGTCCCAACAGTTGAGGGGGAAGCCTTGCCAGGAAGCCCAGATATCGCCTATATTAATATTTCTCAGTTTGCCTCAGATACAGGGACTGAACTTAAAGACACCTTGAACAATATGAACATCAAGAAATTCAAGGGACTAATCCTGGATATGAGGTATAATCATGGTGGAGAGCTCAACGCGGCCGTTCAGGTTGCCAGTTACTTTGTCCCAACGGGTCCGGTTGTTTATATTGTCGATAAACAAGGCAACATAGACACGAAAATGGCAACAGGCACATATTTGGGTATGCCCATAGTTGTCCTTGTCAATGAAGAAAGTGCTTCAGCCGCTGAGATCGTAGCCGGAGCGATTAAGGACGAAAAGACAGCGACCATTGTGGGAGTAAAGACGTTTGGTAAAGGGATCGTGCAAACGATTTTTCCCTTGGATTCAGGGACCAGCGTCAAATTAACAACAGCCAAATATCTGACTCCGAGTAAGGTGTCTATTAACAAAATAGGGATTGAACCAGATATTAAAGTGGAGTTGAATAAGGGGCAATTAGCCACCATTTCTCCGACAGACACGAACTTCGATCCGCAACTTCAAAAAGCTCTATTGACATTACAAGGGAAACTGAAATAAGAGTTATGAAAGGCACGCTTTATTATAAAGCGTGCCTCTTTTAGTATCATAAAGTGTAGGGGTACGATGCATCGTGCCCCTACTTTTGGCCCTTGAATGGTGTATCAGTATGACAAAGCCTACCAGCGCTGCTTGAAGCCAGGTTCCTTTACGTGGTTCGGACAAAGAATATCAATCAAACAACGAATATCAAGTAGTGACCGTCGTTTGTGTTCTTGCATACACTACGCTGACCATAAAAAACAACGGGGGTTACAAGCATGGGTAATAAGACCGGGGTGAGACATTACTTTGCTGAAGGAATGACTACTCGAGGATACATATCTTTGTTGCCCAATATGATGCCAAGTTGGCAACGAGCTTATGTCTTATTGGGGGGCCCAGGGACAGGCAAATCGACGTTAATAAAGGTAATCGGCTTGGAATTACTGGATAGGGGGTATGACATTGATTTCTTGCGTTCTGCAAGAGATCCTGATTCGATTGCTGGCTTTATTGTGCCGACTAAGGGGTTGGCAATGTTGGATGCCATGGAGGTTACTCCGCTGCGTTGGAGGGCCCCGGGGGTTGTAGAGAAATTTATTGACTTTAGAATTTTTTGTGATGAAAGTAAGTTGGAAAAACAGCGCTCCCAGATCTTGAAGATTGAAAATCAGCTACAAGAGCTCCAAATGGCCTTGGAGGAAGAGTTGGCTACAGAACTTGGTTCGTTGATCGGGAATAGGGCCCATAAACCCCATATAAAAAAAGAAGATCTCAGCTGGATATTAGGGAATTCTGCCCATTTGAAAGTTAAGAAAGAGCGCACGGGTCCTTGGCCCCTTGCGGAAAATGCCCTCAAGATGTTGCAGAAAAGTGTCATTAATCCGTATTTTTTGCACGGTTTAACAGCAGAGGGATGGCTCAATCTTGCACCCCATTTTCTGGCGGATTTCGATCAGATTCGACTCGAAGGGGACGAAACACTTGATGCCCTAGACTGGGTGTTACGCGAGGCCCAGCAATTGGGACAATTGATTGAGATTGTCTTGCACCCGCTCAATCCAGATGAAGTGATTGGGATTGTTTTCCCAGAAAGGCATTTGGCGATCTGGCAAGGAAACCCAGAAAGCTTAGGAGATCAAGGATTAGAACGACCGTTCAGCGAAAAATTAATTGAGACCTTAGTGTCTTGGCAGACACAAAAGTCTCAACTTAAGGCGCTGTATATGGAAACTGTGAATTTTGAGCAATTGGATAGCTATCGAGAAACTGTGCTCAACCAAATTATGTGTGATCTACGAACGACATCAACGTAGGTTAGATGATGCATCGTACCGATATCTAATACAACAACGCGACATGTCCCGTTTGAGTAATCAGAAAACGATGTAGGAGCCGATGTCATCGTGCTCCTTAACTGAATAAGGTAGGGTCCACAAGAAACTCACCAAGTTCCGCCATAAGCAGTTCGAGGTCGGACTCTTTGAGGTTTAGCCTGTCGAGGGCTTCTTGTTGTAGAGGGTTTAAAAAGCTGTCCACGCCGCCACCAATACCTATTATACTAGCAAGCCCATTGGCGATGTGAACTACGCTTGCCAGTTCGGCATAATACTGTGCCTTTGAGGGGGCATGGTGGTGGGCAATAGCTTCTACAAGGTCCTCTGGCAAGTTCCAAGTTTTGGCCAGAAAACCACCGACAGTCGCGTGATCATACCCTATCACTTTTTCTTCAAGCTCCACATAAGAAAGCTTAGCTTCATTCACTTTCTCCAAGAGATAAGCACCCACTTCTTGGACATAAATAGAGATAATTAGTTTTCCGATATCATGAAGTAAGCCAGCGGTAAAGGCAACATCCCCATAAGGGAGTTTGCAATGTTGACAGAGACGTTTTGCTGCCATGGCAGTTAGCATGGAATGTTTCCAGAGGCCCTCTTGTTCAATTTCGTACCCTACAAGTCTCGTCTTAAGTAAGGGGGCGACCGCGGAAACCATAGCTAGCCCTTGTATTACCTGAAAACCAAGCATCACAATGGCTTCTTGGAGGGACGAGATTCGCCTCGCATAGCCATAATAGGCGGAATTAGCTTGTCGAAGTATGCCAGCTGCTAGTGCGGGATCCTGCCCTATAACGGTTTCTAGGTCCTTAACGGATGTTGCAGGATTTTTGATTAGGGCAATTACCCGCATAGCCGATGTGGGTAGAGGGGGCAAAGCTTGTACTCTCTTCAAGATATGTTCTAACTTGATGGACAATTAAATCCCTCCTTAGCCTATTTAAAGATATGAGTTAGAATTAAACTAATAACGCTGAGAACCAATGCTCCGATGAAAGCGCTGGAAAAGTTCTGTATGGTAAATCCTGAAACGAGCTTAGCTGTTAAAGCGAGCATAGCTCCATTAATGACTAAAGTGAATAAACCCAATGTCAAAAGTTGTAAGGGAAAGGTGAAAAACGAAAAGATCGGCCGAACAAGAGTATTAACCAGACCCCAAACGAGCGCCGCCATAATTGCGGTCGAGAAGCTTGCAAGATACAGGCCAGACACAAAACGGGTCATTAAAATTAAGGCCAAGGCATTAATGGACAAACGGATGAGCAGTCCCATCATAATCGATAATCTCCTTTCTACTGCATTTTTTAAGACGACGAGGGAAAACTAACCTAAGAATGGTGTTAGAGTCTGGAAAGGAGAGTGTAACATATTGAGGAAATTGCGGTTCTGTTTAATCGTTTTTTCTTTATGTCTTAGTTTAACCATAAATGGCTGTGGTCTACAAGGCCTTTTAGGAAACAAAAACAAAACTTCTGCAACAAATAAAAGCGCAACCCAAACTGTCATGGCAGTTTCGTTAAATGAAGAAGATCCCAATAAACTACTTATTACCAAAGGGATTGATGATCTAGCCAAGAAGGAAAACGTTCAAATTAAGTATCTAGATCAAAATGTAGCGGGAACAGAGTCGCCATTAAAAGGTGTAAAAATCCTAATCTATCAAGGCGGAAGTGCAAGCATTTTACAGAAATCGCAAGCCGATAAAATTCCAGTTCTAGCTTTAACCCAACTTCCTTCGGGTGTAAAGGTGGAAGGAATAATCACTCCGGATCAGGAAAAGGCCGGGGAGCTTATGGCGCAAACATTGGTAAGTAAAGTTGCAGAGGGTCAGATCGTAATTTTGCAGGGAGACCCAAACGAAAGCGGATCACAGGAACGCTTAGCCGGAAATAAAGCCGTACTTAGCAAATATCCTAAGCTGGCAGTGCAAACCATTGCAAGTTCTCCAGGGTCTGAAGGGGTCGCCAAGCAAAGTTTGGTGGATTTTCTTCAGAAGAATCCAGGCAAGGTCCAAGGAATCTTGGCACATACGGAAAAACTAGCGGTTCAGGCCAACGAAGTCTTGAAACAAGCCCAGTTAGACAAAAAAATTATGCTAGTCGGCGGTCAGGCCAGTGTTCCATCTTTAGAGCGGATGACGAGCGGCGTTCAAGCCGGAGATATTGATACTTCTCCGTATCTACAGGGTGTCAATGCTTATCAGTGGGCTCAAAAGATAATAAAAAAGGAACCATTGGAGGTCAATGATTCTATAACAAGCGATCAAGGGGAAATTCCTGCCAAGATTATTCAGGTTAAAGCCGTGACACCAGAAAATATCGCAGTGGTTCAAAAGAGTTACACTAAAACTATGCAAAGTGCCCAACAAGAGAAAAAGCAAACAGAGCAAGCAAGCCAAGCATCTAAACCCAAGGATGCGTCGAAAGATTCTGCAAAGGACTCGTCTAAAGACCCGTCAAAAGATCAAGAGCAAGCTAAGAAAACGGATCAGAGTGGAGATAAGTCAGGAGGGAGTAGCGAACAACAATCAAGCGCAATTCCTCCCGGAGCCCAAAAAGTTACGGAACGGATCAAAACAGAAACAACGAGAGACTATCTTGATGCCCAGGGTAAAGTCATTGGCACTGAGAAAACGACAAATGATCAGGTGAAAACTGTGCCACCTGAAATGTTAAAGCAACAGACTGAGCAACCAAAAGACGCTACGAAAGATCAAGGAACGGGAGAAAAATAAACAAGCTCATAAAAAAAATCTGTGTAAGCCGAAGATATTTTCGGCTTTTTTTTCGTTAAGCGAGTTATACTTATGTTCTAGTATAACGAGTGGTATAATCATATTCAATACTCTTTAATTGTATAAATGGAGACTTAGATGTAAAATAAACTAAGAAGAATTACAAATTACTAAGTTCAAAATCAAATAGATCTCGAAGGCTCTATTTAATATAAAAAAATTTGTTGAAAAGGAGACCGAGCATGGAATTTCGTTTACATGCCCCCTATATAGCGGCGGGGGATCAGCCTCAGGCCATAGATGCTCTGGTCGTTGGGGTGAATGAAGGTCGGCGGCACCAGACCTTATTGGGGGTTACAGGGTCTGGAAAAACCTTTACGATGGCCAATATAATTACGAAGGTACAGAGGCCGACTCTCATACTTGCCCATAACAAGACGTTAGCTGCCCAGCTTTATAGCGAGTTCAAGGAGTACTTTCCGGAGAATGCCGTGGAGTACTTTGTAAGTTACTATGATTATTACCAACCCGAGGCTTATGTGCCCTCTAGTGATACATTTATCGAAAAAGACGCTTCTATTAACGATGAAATTGAGAAATTGCGTCACTCGGCGACAGCTTCACTGCTTGAGCGACGCGATGTGATCGTAGTGGCTAGTGTTTCCTGTATTTACGGTCTAGGTTCTCCTGAAGATTACCGTGAACTTGTTCTTTCGCTACGGCAGGGACAAGTTGTCGACCGCAATGAGATTTTACGCAAGTTGATTTCAATTCAATACGACCGTAATGAGATAGCCTTTATCCGAGGGACGTTTCGCGTGCGAGGGGATGTCGTAGAGATTTATCCGGCTGCTTCGAGTGAACGGGTGATTCGCGTGGAGATGTTCGGGGATGAGATCGAGCACATTTATGAGATCAATGTCCTGACTGGGGAGATTTTAGGGGAGCGACAGCATGTCTCAATTTTTCCGAATTCTCACTATGTAACTGCCCGTGACAAAGTCATGGAGGCTGCGGAAAATATTGAAAAGGAACTGGATGAACGACTAAAGGTCCTGGAAGCGGAGAACAAGCTTATAGAAGTACAGCGACTTGAGCAACGGACACGCTACGATTTGGAAATGCTCAGGGAAATGGGCTTCTGTAATGGAATTGAAAATTACTCTCGCCATTTGACGTTTCGTGAGCCAGGTGAGACACCCTACACTTTACTCCATTATTTCCCGGATGATTTTCTCTTGTTTGTGGATGAATCCCACGTTTCGCTTCCTCAGGTGAGAGGAATGTATGAAGGAGACCGTTCCCGTAAAACCACTTTGGTGAACTATGGTTTTCGCCTCCCTTCTGCCCTAGATAATCGACCGCTGACGTTTGCCGAGTTTGAACGAACGATTAAACAAAGCGTCTATGTTAGTGCGACACCTGGACCGTATGAATTGGCTCATTGTCCGACGCTAGTCGAGCAAATTATTCGCCCCACGGGGTTGCTGGATCCTGAGGTTATTGTTCGTCAGACCAAAGGGCAGATTGATGATTTGCTGGGGGAAATTAGAGCGCGGATCGCCAGGGACGAACGAGTCCTGGTTACGACGCTAACGAAGAAAATGGCTGAGGATCTGACAGATTACTTTAAAAACCTAGAAATCAAGGTGAAGTATCTTCATTCGGACATCAAGACACTTGAGCGTGTAGAAATCCTTCGGGAGCTTCGCCTAGGCGTGATTGACGTAGTAGTCGGCATTAACCTCTTGCGGGAAGGCCTGGATTTACCGGAAGTTTCCTTAGTCGCAATTCTTGACGCCGATAAAGAGGGCTTTCTTAGGTCAGATCGTTCCCTCATTCAGACCATCGGCCGTGCAGCTCGTCATGCTCAAGGCTTGGTGATCATGTATGGCGACAAGATTACCCACTCCATGCAAAACGCCTTGGATGAAACAAATCGACGTAGGGCAATCCAAATGGCTCATAATGAGAAAATGGGAATTACTCCTCAAACGATTCATAAGGCTGTTCATGCTGCGCCAGAGGCAACTAAAGTTGCCGAGCTAAAAAAAGCCTATGGAGCCAAACTACCACCCGAAGAGCTCGCCACACTCATCAAGGGTTTAGAACAGGACATGCGCGTAGCAGCTCGAGACCTGGACTTTGAACGAGCAGCCGAACTCCGAGACGTGATGATTGAGTTAAAAGGGGAAGAAAATAAGTACAAGGTGACGAGCCAACAGCGCGGGAGTAAAAGTAAAAAGTATGACAATAAGGCCCAGCAAAAACAGGTTTCATACAAAAAAGGGAAGAAATAAGATGAATGAAATGGAATTGCACGTTCACCAAAGCTTCAAGGAGTAATTCTTTGGGGTTGGCTTGATGGTTCTCTTTGCAATTTCATTTCATTCATTGGCTAGGTAACGACGAGGCTTGGTTAAGCACAAAGTAATTAGGAGGCCGATCATGACCCAAGACTACCTAAAGGTACGTGGTGCACGTTCCCATAATTTGAAAAATATTGACATTGATATACCGCGCGACAAACTTGTGGTGATCACTGGCTTGTCCGGTTCAGGAAAATCCTCTCTGGCCTTCGATACAATCTATGCCGAGGGGCAGCGGCGTTATGTGGAATCTCTTTCAGCCTATGCTCGGCAATTCTTGGGGCAGATGGATAAACCAGATGTCGATTCCATCGAAGGACTCTCGCCTGCAATTTCCATCGACCAGAAGACGACCAACCGTAATCCTCGCTCGACTGTGGGCACAGCAACGGAGGTCTCTGATTACCTTCGCCTACTTTATGCTCGGATCGGTCATCCCCACTGCCCAAAGTGCGGTCAAGGGATTTCTCAGCAAACCATCCAGCAAATGGTCGATCAACTTATGCGTCTACCGGAGCGGACTAAACTCCAGATTTTGGCACCACTCGTTAAAGGGAAAAAAGGAGAACATCATAAGATCTTTGAGGAAGCCCGTAAAGCAGGGTATGTCCGGGTGCGGGTGGATGGGGAAACACGGGACCTTAGTGAAGAGATCGAACTGGCAAAAAATAAAAAACACTCCGTTGAAGTCGTGATTGATCGGATTTCCCTTAAACCTGAGAGCGCTGAACGCTTAGCGGATTCACTGGAAATAGCGCTCAAACTGGGCGAGGGGAACGTTATTGCCGACATTACCGACGGAAGTGAACTGCGCTTTAGTGAAAATTTCGCTTGTCCAGATTGTGGGATTGCTCTCGAAGAAATTTCGCCGCGTCTATTTTCCTTTAACAGTCCCTATGGCGCTTGCCCTGCGTGTACGGGACTGGGGGCCAATCTTGTCGTCGACATTGATCTGCTCCTGCCCGACCGTTCCCTATCTTTGGCAACAGGGGCGATTTTACCCTGGGCCAAATCCACTTCTAATTATTATCCCAAGATGATGGAGGCTGTGGCCCTAAACCTGGGGTTTGGGATGGATACCCCTTTGCAAGAGCTTAACGAAAAGCAATGGGATGGTCTGCTTAATGGAACAGAAACCTCAATTCGTTTTCAATACCAAAACATCTTTGATCAACTAAAAACGTATAATACGAACTTTGAAGGACTGATTCCTTACTTTGCAAGACGGTATAGGGAGTCAACATCGGAAATGGTGCGCGTCGAAATCGAAGGGTATATGAGTGAACACCCTTGTCCAGACTGTCAAGGGAAACGCCTAAAACCGGAAGCCTTAGCAGTGAAGGTGGGCGAGATTTCTATTGATGATTTGACCCGCCTTCCCATTACCGATGCCTTAAGTTTCCTGAATCAACTGATTCTCACGCCGAAAGAGGAGACCATTGCCCATCAGATTTTGAAGGAAATTAGGGAAAGACTAGGATTTTTAATGAATGTTGGACTGGACTACCTAACACTGGGGCGTGCTGCAGGTTCACTTTCGGGTGGAGAAGCACAGCGGATTCGCTTGGCAACTCAGATTGGGTCAAGCTTAATGGGTGTACTATATGTCTTAGATGAACCGAGTATCGGGCTCCACCAGCGGGATAACGCTCGTCTTCTTTCAACCCTTAAACGTTTACGGGATCTCGGGAATACCCTAATTGTCGTCGAGCATGATGAGGATACGATGATTGCGGCCGATCACATTATTGATATTGGACCCGGTGCCGGAGTTCATGGCGGGCGGGTAGTAGCAGAGGGTACAATTGAGGAAATCAAGGATAATAAAGAATCGATCACGGGGCAATATTTGAGTGGCGAGAAACAGATTGCTGTGCCCGAAAATCGGCGGCAACCGAATGGAAAATGGCTCGAAGTCTTCGGAGCTCGGGAAAACAACCTGAAGGATGTTCACGTGCGCATCCCGTTGGGCCTGTTTACCTGCGTGACTGGGGTCTCAGGTTCGGGTAAAAGTACCTTGGTCAATGAGATCTTCTATAAGGGATTAGCAGCCACGCTGGGTGGTGCGCGACATCGCGCTGGAGCCCACGATCGCTTGGAAGGCTTGGAGCATCTGGACAAGGTTATTGATATTGACCAGTCCCCGATCGGACGGACCCCGCGCTCAAACCCAGCGACCTATACCGGTGTCTTTAGTTTTATCCGAGAACTCTTTTCTATAACCCCAGAAGCCAAGATGCGGGGGTACAAGCCTGGGCGATTTAGCTTCAACGTTAAAGGCGGCCGCTGTGAAGCCTGCCATGGAGACGGGATCATCAAAATTGAAATGCATTTCCTTCCGGACGTCTACGTTCCCTGTGAAGTTTGCGTGGGGAAACGGTATAATAGGGAGACTTTGGAAGTGCACTATAAAGGTAAAAGTATTGCCCAGGTCTTAGACATGACAGTAGACGAAGCGGTGGAATTCTTCAAAGCAGTTCCGAAAATTTCCCGGAAGTTTCAAACCCTGCAGGATGTGGGGTTAGGGTATATTCGTTTGGGTCAACCCGCAACAACATTGTCCGGGGGAGAAGCCCAGCGTATTAAACTGGCCACGGAGTTGAGTCGACGAAGTACAGGGAAAACAATCTATATCCTCGATGAACCGACGACAGGTTTGCACACGGCGGATATCGACAAACTTCTCCAAGTGCTCCACCGCCTGGTAGATGCAGGGGATACAGTGCTGGTTATTGAGCATAATCTCGATGTCATCAAAACAGCGGATTGGCTAATTGACCTCGGACCTGAAGGGGGAAACCGAGGTGGAAACGTGCTGATAACAGGGACACCAGAGGATGTTGCTGCTTTTCCGGAATCTTATACGGGTCAGTATCTTAAGCGATATTTGGAATAAGGGCAAATTAGCTATTAATGATTCGAAGTGCGAATTTGTCAAAAGGGAGAGGAATGTTCCTTTCTCTGTCGAATAAAATTAATGAATAGCTAGAGGCACATTGGAACGAACGGCGAATATGGAACCACGATAATGTGTCTGTACTAAGGAGTGAAAAGGTATTGGCGATTCGATTAGTAGCTATGGATCTTGACGATACATTACTAAGGGATGATTGGACGATTTCTCCCCGAGTAGTCAAGGCAATTCAAAGAGCTCAGGCACAGGGCGTTAAAATGACAATTGCTACCGGGCGGATGCCCATTTCAACACGGCCTTATGCAGAGCAACTCGCGTTGGATGTCCCAGTAATCACCTACCATGGGGCGATGATCCAGCAGGCTCTGAGCGGGGACATTCTATTTCGGCGTGTTATTCCCAGTGCTTTGGCCACAGAGATCGTTCAGGATGTTGCGGGTCGAGGCGTTTATGCCCAAATTTACCTTAAAGACCGGGTTATTACGCCGGAACTCAATGACTGGTCACGTGAATATGAACGAATCTCGGGTGTTCGTATAGAGCAAGAAGACCTATCAATCTTACTTTCCCAAGAACCGGAAGGGGTAGAAAAGATCCTCCTGATGGCTAAGGAATCTGAGCTAGACCAACTGTCCCCTTTGTTGAGGCAGCTTTACGGAAAAAAGGTTCATCTGACGAAATCAAAACCCTGTTTCTTAGAAATGACAGACTGTTCGGTAAACAAGGGCGTCGCGTTAGCAGCTTTAGCAGAACGCCTCGGAATCGCCAGAGAAGATGTCATGGCAATCGGGGACAGTTATAACGATTTAGAAATGATTAAATATGCCGGTCTGGGCGTAGCTATGGGAAATGCCCGCCCAGAAATCCAAGAACAAGCGGATATTATTACCGCCTCAAATGAGGAAGATGGGGTAGCAGAGGCTATTGAACGCTATGTGTTGACTTAGATTTTTGTGTGGACACAAGGCATCATAACTGATACCTAACATTTTAAGATATCACTATGGCTGGATTCTTTTAAAAAATGAAAAATGGGACAAGTGCTTATTTCTCAATAACGGAATACACTTTTAAGGAAGTAAGCAGTGAGGTGGGACCGAGACAATGCGTTCAAAAAATTGGCGAACTTGGCGGGTGACCTTGGTGAGGCTGACACTTGTGACGAGCCTATTGCTTTTTAGTGGATGTCAAACGGTAACGCCAACTAAAGCGATGATTTCTATTTCAGGGACTACCGAGCTTTCCCCAGGGCCGAATTTAGAAAGAGAGAAGAAGGAAATTTCATATTTACCAGAAATACCGCAGGCGCCAATCCCTCTACAGAAACTAGAGCCAGAACCCATCTCCGAACAAAAAGTAGAATCACCCCCTTCCGTTCCTGCAGATGAGAGTGATAATAATCCGACTCCCACGCCTCACCCGGCTCTTCCCCAAACGCCCATTCATCCTTATTATGATTTGAGTGGTACCCCGCCGAGCGCACCTGGCTTGGCGATGAGGACGAGAATATTTGATCCAGAACCTCCAAAGATTGTCTATCTAACCTTTGATGACGGTCCCTATCCCCAAACTACGCCTCGCATTCTTAAGATCTTGGAAGATGAGGGTGTAAAAGCAACATTTTTCGTAGTGGGAAGGCAAGTAGAGAGGTATCCGGACCTAGTGAAGGCCGAGTATGAGCAAGGGGAGGGGATTGGTAATCATAGTTATTCCCATGATTATCATTTGCTTTATCGCAGTCCAGAAGCCTTCTTAGCAGAGATTAAACAGACGGAAGAACTTATTTTTAAAGCAATCGGGGCTCGTCCACGAATTGTCCGAGCACCTGGAGGTACTCAAGGTCATTTCCATGTCAATTATTATAATGCACTCGACGCCGCGGATTATTTAATCTATGACTGGAATGTCGTCAGTGGAGATGCTGATGCTCCTCTCGTCCCGGCCGACCAACTTATTCATGCTGTTGAAACCCAAGTTCCCGGTAAGTCACGGATTATTATCTTAATGCATGACGTGGGGACTAAGCTCACAACAGTCGATGCCCTTCCCCAGATTATTCAGTATCTCAAACAACAGGGATACGCTTTCGGAGTGATTACACCGAAAGTCGCGCCCATCTTATTCCCGGGCGGATTTCACGGTTAAGGGAGCCCTTTTTGCTCTATTTGTCGATTGTTGTAAAGCTTTGAGATATCTGGCATAAGAATTGCATTGAGGGGGCTAAACCGCTATACTTATGGCAAAGGGGTTTTCAATTTTGCGCGTTCTTTTGGTTGCCCTCAATGCAAAATATGTACATACGAATCTAGCCCTCCGTTATTTGCGAGCAGGTATCGCCGCTGTTTACTCGGATGTTTTACTGCGGGAATTTAGTATCAACGAACGCCTTGAGCAAATTGCTGGGGAAATCTATGAAGTCAAGGCTAACGTTATTGGTTTTTCATGTTATATTTGGAATATTAAGGAGATAATGGCGGTAATTAGGCAACTTCACCCGGTTTGTCCAGATATTCGGTTTGTTCTTGGTGGACCAGAGGTATCGTTCGAGGTCGAAGAGTTTATCCTCAAAAATCCGGAGATAGATGCCATCGTTGTCGGTGAAGGGGAGAAAACATTTTTAGAGTTGTTACAGACCTGGCAGGAGGGTCGTGATATTTCCCAGGTTTTGGGTATTGTGGCTAGGGCGGAGAATGGCAAAGTTATGGTCAATGCCCCTCGTCTTACCCCTCTTGATTTAAATGCACTGCCATTTCCATATGCCGAGAACGAAGACTTTACAGGACGGCTTGTCTACGTGGAAACGACGAGAGGATGCCCGTTTAACTGTCAGTATTGCTTGTCCTCAACCTTCCAGGGGGTTAGATTTTTAGAGCCGGAAAGGTTTCGGCAGATGTTTCGTCACTTAATAAAAAATGGTGCTCGTACGATAAAATTCGTGGATCGAACGTTCAATGCTAATAAACGCCACGCCCTGCGGATTTTGGACATTGTGCGGGAAGAGAGCGAGATTCAGCTGGATGCAAGTCGGATTCGGGTTCATTGTGAAATGGCCGGGGACCTATTTAATGAAGACTGGATGAAGTATTTCCAGAGTTACCCATCCGGTTTAATTCAATTGGAAATCGGCGTGCAGTCCACTCACCAACCAACCTTGGAGCTTGTTTCTCGTCCTCAAAACTTCAGGGCTTGGAAAAAATACATACCCGTTATTCAAGCGTTAGGAATACCGCTTCACCTTGATCTGATCGCAGGGCTGCCACAGGAGAATTGGACGAACTTCCGAACTTCGTTTAACGATGTATACGAAGTAAAATCAGATATGTTACAGCTCGGGTTTTTGAAAGTACTGAAAGGATCGGGCCTTCGCCGGCAAAGTAGTCAGCATGGCCTCGTGTTCACCCCAGATCCGCCCTATACTATCTTAGAAACCCCGGTCTTATCATATTCCGAAATACTTCAATTACACCGTTTGGAAGATGTTCTTGATAAATATTATAATTCGGGAAAGTTTAGACATGCTTTGAGTGAAGCCATTAAACTATTCCCGACACCCTTTGATTTTTATCATGGGTTTGCCGAGTTTTGGCAGCAAAATGATTGGTTTCTCCGTAAGTGGCAGGGCAAAGCGCTTTTTGACAAATTGTGGCAATTCCTCGGGGCGTTTCAGGCCTTGATGGCGAAGGAAAGTGTCACCTTGGGAGAAGAAATCCGCGATGCTTTGCGTTTTGATTATTACTTGTGGGAGCGTCCGAACAGCGTTCCTGACTATCTCAGTAGCGAAGCTTGCGAGGCCGTTCGTCGGGATGATTATTGGGAAAACGTAGTCCCGGAGTTCCAACAAATGGACCGACGTCAGTGGAACCGCAACACAGCAGTGGCTTATTTCACGTCCAATATAGTGGATATTACTGAACCCAAAAGGCCATGCTGGTATCTTTTCCACTATCAACAGGGAGGTGTGAAGGCCTATAGATATAAAGGATCTCTCCCCAAGGAGGATCCTTCGGAGGCTTAGCTGAACTTATCCAGGGGCAAACTCGATATTCGAACCACGAACTTCGGACATCGAACTACGATTTAGGAGTGCAGTGAAATGACTTCCCGAAATTTCTTACGCAAAGTTATAACTCAAAGCCTCAGCGTCTTAGTTGTACTCTTACTCGTTGCTGGATGTACGAAAGAATCTCAAACGGGACAGCCCGGCGGGCCGGCCCCTGCGGTTGTGTCCATCTGGCATTCCTTGCAAGGGGTAGAGGCAGATGCCTTACAAGGACAGATACAAACGATTATGAAGGCCCATCCTGAGGTGGTCGTTAAACTTAAATATGTACCAGAGCAAAATTTTGTAGCCTTCGCCTATCAGGCAGAAGCTGGTGGAGAAGGTCCGGAGGTTTTCATCGCTTCAATGGAGACGATCCAGCAACTATATGGGCGGGGGGCATTGGCCAAGGCAGTTTACCCTGATTCGGAAGCATTTCCTGCAGCCCTGGCAGCCTTTCGCTTTGGAGGGGTGGGGTATGCTCTCCCCTGGTTGACAGATGTTCCGTTGCTATACTTTAGAACGGATACAGCCAGCGTTCCTGCCAATTTGGACGACCTTTTTTCAGCGAAAGGGGGAATTTCCCTCACCGTACCGAATACGGCTCTGCTTTCAACTTGGTGGAATGGGCAAGGTGGGCGGATGATGAATGCCGCCAACCCGAGTTTGGATGATCCGGCCAATGTCGTATTCCTCAAACAACTCTTGACTTGGCGGAGAGCCAACCACCTTCGAGTTGACCCCGATGCCCTCACTGCCTTTGTGAATGGGAAAACATCTTATCTGATTGCGGGGGCCAGTCAAGCTAAACTGCTAACTCAGCAAAGCGTACCGTGGGGAAGTATGACGCTAACCGACTTGATAGGGGGGCAAGGACAACCACTCTTAGGTACGACCCTGGGGATCGCCAATTCTGAGATTAAGACGAAAGAAGCGATGAAGCCCGCTATTCAGATTGTGGAAAAAGCCTTGCTGACACCGGAGGTGGAAGGAGCATTGCTGCAAGCAGGTGGGCTTCTTCCAGCTAATATGGGGTACTATAAACGTTCGGAAGCTCAAAAAGGGGTCTTCCCACAGGCAAACCTTGCACTTACCAAGGCGTGGGCCTTAGAAGGAAGCGCTCCAGATCGGAAGTTGATTCCACTGCAAGATACGGCGTGGAGTAACGTCCTTGCAGGAAGCTCCACGCCGGAGGATGCTCTAGCCAGCGCGCAAGCGGAAGCCATAAAAGTCTTAGCGATCAAGGCCCAGCCATAGTATAAAATGAGCTTAGGGGGTGAAAGCAATGGATAAAAAAGGATTAGAGCTAATTGTTATTACGGGCCTGTCTGGAGCAGGCAGGACACAAGCTATGCAGAGTCTCGAAGATCAAGGTTTCTTCTGTGTTGATAATTTACCGCCCACCTTTCTTGTGAAATTCGCGGAGCTTTGTGCCCAGTCCCAGGGAAAGGTTTCCAAAGCAGCGATTGTTTGTGATTTGCGTGGAGGGGCATTCTTTTCTTCGCTTAGTGAGGCATTAAGTAATTTAGAAAAGGAAGGCTTTCATCTTGAAATCCTCTTTTTGGATGCCTCCGATGAAACGTTGATACGGAGATATAAGGAATCTCGGCGTCGCCATCCACTTTCTCCCCAAGGGAGAGTTTTAGACGGGATTCAAGCTGAACGTCAGCAATTGGAGGAGCTAAGAATTCGGGCTGACAACATTATAGATACGTCTGAATTGAGTGCTCAGCAACTCCGTCGGCAAGTGGCTGAACTTTTTTGTAAACCACAGGGGCTGGACCAGATGGCTGTCTCTCTGATTTCCTTTGGTTTTAAATACGGTATGCCAATGGACTCGGATCTTGTCATGGATGTGCGTTTTCTGCCTAATCCGTATTATGTGGAAACATTGCGCCCCCTAACCGGGGAACATAGTTTGGTTCAGGAGTACGTCTTTGACAATCCGATGGCCCAAGAATTTATGGGGAAGTACTTATCCCTGCTTGAATATATCCTTCCTCAATATGTAAAAGAGGGAAAAACCCACTTGGTTATTGGAATAGGTTGTACAGGTGGGCAACATCGCTCCGTGGCCATCGCTGAACGGGTTGGACAATTCTTACGTGAACATCATTACGCCCTTACTATAAAACATCGAGATGCCGCGAAAAATCAGAAGTGTGGAACTGCACGATGAACCCCAAAAAGCGTGAGGGATTCTCACGATATCTGAAATGGCTCTACCCGAATCTAAAGGTGAAACGTTGGTTTCTCCTTGCGGTTCTCGGAATATTCCTTTTCGCAACTGGATTTGCCGTTATGAATGATGGAGTGGCACTTGGTTACGCCGAATTACAATTTCGGGAGATCATTTACCGGTTGACGGGTAGTGCCCAGCACACGGCTGTTCCAACGGGTGCAGTCATTAGTATCTTGGGGATTTTGGCGATCATCCTTGGTTTTAAAAATATGCTTTACTCAATTATTTCGGCCGTACTCCCGGATAATGAAGGAAGAATTGTTGATACAGTCTATGCGCACCATCATTTAAGCCGAGGACCAAAGATCGTCGTGGTCGGAGGTGGAACTGGGCTTTCCGCGCTCCTGCGTGGCCTTAAGCAATACACGTGTAATCTCACAGCCATCGTGACAGTTACCGATGATGGTGGAAGTTCAGGAAAGTTAAGAGATGAAATGGGTATTCAACCGCCTGGGGATATGCGAAATTGTTTAGTGGCCTTGGCTGATACAGAAGACATCATGGACACATTATTTTCTTACCGTTTCGAAAACGGAGCCCTTGAGGGACATAGCTTGGGAAATCTTCTACTAGCTGGGTTAAGCGATACGTTTGGCGATATTCAAAAAGGGATAGAACAGGTCAGTAAAGTATTTGCAATTCGTGGCAAGGTGTTTCCCTCCACCCTGAAACAAGTCGTGCTCCTAGCGGACTTAGAAGATGGAACCCGTGTATCAGGGGAGACATCTGTTCGGGATACCGAAGGGAAAATTCGCCGAGTTTACCTAGAACCCAGCGATTGCCCCCCTTTACCTGATGCCCTGAAGGCCCTTGAAGAGGCAGATCTTATTGTTCTAGGCCCAGGAAGCCTCTATACGAGTGTACTGCCGAATCTGCTAGTACTAGGTCTTCGGGAGAAAATACGGAAGGTGAAGGCCCCCTGTGTCTATGTATGTAATGTTATGACGGAAAAAGGGGAGACGGATGGTTACCGGGTGTCTGATCATCTTAAAGCGATTTTAGACCATTGTGGTCCAGGCTTCGTCGACGCGGTGCTGGCCAATAAGGGCGAAGTTACTGCACCAAGTCGCAAGCGGTATGTTCAGGAAGACGCTGTTCCGGTCATTACAGATCCCAAAGAGGTTGAACAGATGGGGGCCAAGTATTTTGAGGCGCATTTAGTGCAAGAAGGGCATGTCGTTCGCCACGACTCGGACCAGTTAGCCAAGGAACTTATTCGTTTACTCTTTCGTTTAAAACCCATGGGGGAGCGCATTGCCTTAGTCGATGCCTATTTGCTCACCCAGAAGCTCCGCAAAAATTCATAGAGAAAACTTACTTAACTATAGGCAAATTCAATCTTCGAACCACGAACTTCGAACCACGATAGGAGAGGGGGCTTGGGAAATTGTCCTTTAGTGCTGTCACCAAAGAAGAACTTGCGCGCTTAAGCGGTCAGAAATCTTGTTGTGAGTTGGCAGAACTGGCGGCTTTAGTTCGTATGGATGGAACACTCCAAATCAGCTCTAATCAACAGTACGCTTTGAATGTAATTACGGAGAGTGCTCCAGTGGCCCGTAAAATCTATCGTTTGGCGAAGGATGTGCTGAAGCGTCCAGTGGATATTGTGGTTCGACGCAAACTTCGACTACGTAAAAATAATTCGTATTTGGTCAGAATTTACCCTCGTGGCTTGGAAGACTTACAAAACTTAGGTCTGGTTGATGAAAAAGGACAAATTTACCATGGGATTGCCCCTAATCTAATTAAAAAGCGGTGTGATCAAAAAGCTTATCTCAGAGGAGCCTTTTTAGCTGGAGGGTCGATTAATAACCCAGAAGGCACCTATCACCTCGAAATTGTTAGTAATGATGAGCAACATGCCAAAGCGTTATGTCAATTGATCAATCGGTTTAAATTAGGGGCCAAAATTAGCATGCGCAAACACTGGTATGTAGTCTATCTGAAAGAAAGTGAACATATTGTTGACTTTATCGGCTTTATAGGCGCGCATTGTGCTCTTTTAGAATTTGAAAACGTACGCGTGCTCAAAGATGTCCGAAATCAGGTAAATCGCTTGGTTAATTGTGAGACTGCTAATCTAGATAAAATTGTCGATGCTGCGGTGCGTCAGTTGGAGAACATCCAACTTATTGCTGACACGATCGGTTTGCAATCCTTGCCACCCACACTTCAAGACATGGCAAAGTTACGGCTGGAGTATGCCGATGCCAGCTTAAAAGAACTCGGAGAATTGTTGCGTCCAAAAGTCGGTAAATCTGGTGTCAATCATCGAATGCGCAAGATTGACGAATTTGCTGAGCAAATAAGGAACCAAAAAAATATTGAATAGAGTAAGTAAATAAATAAGAAAACCAGAAAACCAGAAAACTAGAATAGATAACATTTAAATGGAGACGGAGATAGGGGATGAAATAAGGTGCGGTTAGGTTATGGTTTGAATATAGAGCAAACTCAAAAACTAATGATGACTCCGGAATTGCGCCAAGCAATTACTATTTTACAGTTGTCCGCACTTGAACTTTCCACGTATGTTGAGGAGCAGATTTTAGAGAATCCTTTGCTGGAGGTACAAGAGGAAAATATGGACGGCAAAGGAGAAGCAGAGCCCCCTGCAGAGGAAGAGAGACTGGCCGATGAGAAATGGGATGTGGACTGGCAGGACTATTTTCATGATCAAGAGGATAGCAAAGTTCGGCAGGAACGGGTAGTTATCGATGAAAAACAACGGTTTGACCCTTTTATCGCTTCAGCACCAACGCTGCTGGAGCATCTGCTGGAGCAACTTCATGTCCAGAAATACTCAGTTTCGTTATGTGTGGCAGAGTACATTGTGGGAAATTTGAATGATAATGGTTGTCTTACCCTGTCGTTAGAAGATATTGCTTGGGAAACGAATGTCCCCCTTGAAACGGTTGAAAAGGCGTTGGCTGTGGTTCAGACTCTTGATCCTTTGGGGGTGGGAGCCCGAAACCTAGAGGAATGCTTATTATTGCAGTTACCGCTCCTTCCGAACTATCCGCCTGAATTACCAGAGTTCTTAAAGCATCTTGAAGACCTGGCAGCAGGGCGTCTCCAACGAATTGCTCATGCTTTAAAAATATCCCTAAGCCAGGTCCAAGAAATGGCCGATTTGATACGTACACTGGACCCCAAACCAGGGCTCAGTTTTTCCGGACCTGGAGATGTGCGTTATGTCGTCCCGGATGTGGTGATTGAAGAGATCCAAGGGGAGTTTATTATCCTGGTTAATGACGTTACAGTACCTCGCTTAGGGATTAATAAGGCCTATCGTGAAGCCCTAAGCCACGAGAAGGGGACAGATACTCGCAAATTTGTAGATCAAAAACTAAATTCGGCTGCCTGGCTTATTCGCAGCATTGAGCAGCGGCGTTTAACCCTTTACAAAGTAGCTAATGCCATCGTGAAGTGGCAAACCGAATTCCTTCACTATGGAATTCGACATTTGAAACCGCTCACCTTAAGAGATATTGCTGAGGAAATTGGAGTTCATGAATCAACCGTCAGTCGGGCAACATCTCATAAGTACGTTCAAACGCCCCGGGGTATTTATGAGTTTAAGTTTTTCTTCGCCAATAGTATGGGGCGTGGCCATCAAAGCGACTCTAACATAACGACCGAGGGAATTAAATTGGCCTTGCGCGATATAATTAACTCAGAAAATCCCAAAAGTCCGTATTCTGATCAAAAACTAGCTGACCTTCTCAAGGCCAAAGATATGAAAATTTCCAGACGTACGGTTGCTAAGTACCGCGATGAGTTGGGGATTGCGGCGACGACGGTTAGAAAAAGGTATTAACTCTTTGGGGGGAGAAGTCGCGAGACACTCGGTCAGCCATACGCTCGTGGGCCAAACCACGGCTCAAGTGCCCGATGCAAGCGGGCGGGGTTCCCGCCAGATGCGGCGTCCATGCCGCACTGGCGGCTGAGAACATCCTTGTTCTCAGCCCCGCTTTGGGTGGGAGGCACTTGAGCCAAGTTTGGCGGGCCACTCACGTGAAGGCTTCGCTCCGTGTCTCGCGACTTCTCTGGGGTCGTCGGGGGCTGGGAACGGTGGAATTTAAGAGAGAAGATGAGAAGCCACTGAAAAAGCGTTTGCGGTTTCTTCAGTGGCTTCTCATCCTGAATCCGTTAATTACCCGAATTAATTGTTAAATTTGCAAGAAATAGCTGATTCCGACAACGAACAACCCTAAATTGTGCAGGAAACTGTAATTTGACGGAGAATTAGTAAAAGTTGGAGTAATTAAGGTTCTGGAGAGTAAGATGCTTTATTCCTCGGTATACTAGTGAAATGAAAATTTTCGTAAAAGCTCGTATTAGGGCTGAACGTTTTAGGCCAAAGTGGAAGGGGATTTTTGCATGAACAAAAAGAGCGTTAAAGATGTGGAGGTACGAGGAAAACGCGTGTTAGTTCGAGTGGATTTTAATGTTCCTCTTGATGAGCAGGGACAAATTACGGATGATACTCGGATAACGGCCTCCCTTCCCACAATCGAATACCTTGTAAAAGAAGGAGCACGCGTTATTCTAGCATCCCATCTTGGGCGCCCCAAAGGGAAAGTTAGTCCTAAATATTCCCTAGCACCCGTTGCCAAGCATTTGAGCAAAAAGTTAGGGCAGGACGTACAACTTGTTGGGGATTGCGTAGGGAATGTAGCCAGGGAGGCAGTAAGCAAGCTGCAAGACGGTCAGGTTCTACTGTTGGAAAATGTCCGTTTTCATGCGGAAGAAGAGAAAAATGATCCAACGTTCGCCCGTGATTTGTCGACGCTAGCCGACCTATTCGTCAACGATGCGTTTGGAACTGCTCATCGTGCTCACGCTTCCACAGAAGGGGTTACACACTATATCCCTGCCTTCGCAGGTTTACTGATGCAAAAAGAAGTCGAATTCATGGGCGACGCTTTGGAACGGCCAGAACGACCCTTTGTGGCGATTATCGGCGGTGCCAAGGTGAGCGATAAGATTGGCGTGATTGAAAACCTCCTGGGAAAGGTCGATGCCTTGATCATCGGTGGAGGGATGGCGAACACCTTCCTTAAAGCCCAAGGCTTTAAGGTGGGAAAATCCCTTCTCGAAGAGGAAAAAGTGGAATTGGCAAAGCAACTCATCGAAAAAGCTAAGGCAAAAGGGGTCGAATTAGAACTGCCAATCGATGTGGTGGTCGCCCTTGCCTTCGAAGCAAATGCTCCGCACCGTACGGTGAGTGTGTCTGAAATTCAAGACAATGAAATGGTCTTGGATATCGGGCCGTCCACGATTGGAAGATTCGAGGCTCGCATTTCGACAGCCAAGACAGTGATCTGGAATGGGCCAATGGGCGTTTTTGAAATGGACGCCTTCGCCAAAGGAACAGAAGGTGTCGCCCAGGCGGTTGCCTCCTGTAAAGGGATCACGATTGTCGGTGGCGGGGATTCAGTGGCAGCTGTGGAGAAAATGGGCGTTGCGAACCGAATGACCCATATCTCAACAGGCGGCGGCGCTTCACTTGAATTCCTGGAAGGAAAAGTTCTCCCGGGGGTTGCTGCTCTTCAGGACAAGTCGTAAGCCAGAAGACAGAGTTCAGATGACGAACTGCGGATGGTAGAATAAACAAATCAGATCTGGGAAACGGAGGAATAATACAGTGGCAAATCGACGGTCGGTTATTGCCGGCAATTGGAAAATGTTTAAAACCATCAGCGAAGCAGAGGACTATGCCGTGAAGTTCTTGGAAGAGGTAAAGGAGGTTACTGACCTCGACATTATTCTTTGTGCTCCGTTTACGGCACTTTATTCTCTGAAGAATGAACTGGAAGAAAGTGTTGTCCATTTAGGTGCTCAAAACATGTCTTGGGCTGATCAGGGCGCTTATACGGGCGAAATCTCTGCCCAGATGCTTCTCGATGTCGCCTGTACCTATGTTATACTCGGCCACTCTGAACGGCGAGAAATGTTTGGCGAAACGGATGAAGAGATCAATAAGAAGGTTCTGAAAGCATTGTCTGCGGGCTTGACGCCCATTGTTTGTGTGGGGGAAAATCTGAGCGTCCGTACAGAAGGGAAAGCAGCAGAGCGGGTTCGTTCTCAGGTAACGCAGGCTCTTTCCAGCCTATCGCCAGAAGATCTAAGTCGAATTGTCATTGCTTACGAGCCTATCTGGGCGATCGGTACTGGGAAAACTGCGTCCAGTAAAGATGCTCAAGAAATGTGTGCCTCAATCCGGGCCACTTTGAACGGTCTCCTGGGACCTGGGGCTGAGAAAGTGCCCATTCTCTATGGCGGAAGTGTCAAGGCAGAGAACATTGCAGAGTTATTAACAGAACCTGATGTTGACGGAGCACTCGTCGGCGGGGCCAGCTTGGATCCCCTAAGTTTTGCGAAACTAATACATAACGCAGGTTCTGTTGCGCGCGTGGAAGGAAGATAATTATGGAGATTAAACCGCTTCTTCTTATGATCTTAGATGGTTGGGGTCATCGTGATGCTAGCGAAGGAAATGCTATTGCCCAAGCAAATCTGCCGAACTTTCGGCGCTTGGAAAGCACATACCCCCACACCACTCTTCAAGCATCAGGCGAGGCAGTGGGGCTACCAGATGGTCAAATGGGAAATTCTGAGGTCGGGCATCTGAACATGGGTGCTGGGCGAGTAGTTTATCAAGAATTAACCCGAATTTATAAGGCTATTAAAGATGGAACGCTCTATGAGAATCCCGTCCTTATCGAAGCTATGCAAAATGCTCACAGCCAGAACAAAGCCTTCCACCTTTTGGGCTTACTCTCTGACGGAGGCGTTCATTCCCATATAGCTCACTTGTTTGCCCTTCTGCAGATGGCCAAGGAACAAGGCTTAGAAAAAGTGTATATCCACGTCATTCTCGATGGTCGCGACGTCTTGCCACAGAGTGCCAAACTCTATATCACCCAACTGGAACAAAAAATTAGGGAGCTGGGGATTGGCAAAATTGCTTCTGTGAGTGGTCGTTATTATGTGATGGACCGAGATCATCGCTGGGAACGCTTGGAAAAGGCTTACCAAGCCTTCGCTATGGGTGAAGGAAAATACGCGGCCAGTGCCTTAGCGGCGCTGGAAAGCTCCTACGATGTGCGCGTGACGGATGAGTTCGTCCTGCCAACGGTGATTGTTGATGAGCACGGAAAACCAGTGGGCACCATTGAAGAAGGAGACAGTGTACTCTTCTTTAACTTCCGTTCAGATCGGGCGCGCGAAATTGCCCATGCCTTCTCCGATGAAAAAATCACAGAATTCGCCTGCCCTATTCATCCTCGAGTCCACTTTGTGTGTATGACTCAGTATGAAGACACGATCTGCGCCCCAATCGCGTTCCCGCAACAAAGCCTAAAAAACACGTTGGGCGAAGTTCTTTCCCAACACGGCTTAAAACAGTTGAGGATTGCGGAAACTGAAAAATATGCGCATGTAACCTTCTTTTTTAACGGTGGGATCGAAGAACCCGATCCAGGTGAGGAACGGATCCTTATTCCTTCCCCTAAAGTCGCAACCTATAACCTTCAGCCCGAGATGAGTGCACCGGAATTAACTCAAACGCTCCTGGAACAATTGAGGAAGAATACACATGATGTGATCATTCTTAACTTTGCCAACCCAGATATGGTGGGACATACTGGTGTGTTCAAGGCAACTATTAAAGCCGTTGAGACGATTGACCGATGTTTGGGTGAGATATATGATGAGCTTCAAAAAATGGATGGGACCCTTCTGGTGACTGCTGACCATGGGAATGCCGAGGCCAAAGTGGATCTAGAGACGCATCTGCCTCTGACCGCCCACTCCACCAATAAGGTTCCATTTATTCTAATCAATGATAAGTTCAAAGGGCAGATTCTGCATGAAGACGGTGCTTTGTGTGACGTTGCGCCCACTATCTTAGAATTACTCAATATACCAAAACCCGAGGAAATGACCGGAAAATCGTTACTTAATCAACAGTAATTGAAGAGAGAAAGACCCTAAAAGGGGGGTCTTTCTAAAATAAAGGAGGATATTTTTAATGAGCTTTATTATGGACGTTTATGCACGCGAGATTTTGGATTCTCGGGGAAACCCAACGGTCGAAGTAGATGTCGTTCTCACAGATGGGATCATAGGCCGTGCGGCTGTCCCGTCGGGCGCTTCTACGGGGGCCTTTGAAGCGGTAGAACTTCGCGACGGAGATGCTACCCGTTATATGGGTAAAGGGGTACTGCAAGCGGTTGAAAATGTCAACTCGTTCATTGCCCCTGAAATCGAAGGGTTGAATCCGTTTGACCAACCCGGATTAGATCGACTATTGCTGGAACTGGATGGAACTACAAATAAGGGGAAATTGGGAGCCAATGCAATCCTCGGCGTGTCCTTGGCTACAGCTAAAGCAGCTGCTGAGTCGCTCGGCTTACCCCTCTATCAATATTTGGGCGGCGTCAATGCAAAAGAACTGCCAGTGCCAATGATGAATATTTTAAATGGTGGTAGTCATGCTGATAACAATGTGGACATTCAAGAATTTATGATTATGCCGGTCGGCGCGTCGAGCTTTGCTGAAGGTTTGCGTATGGGGACAGAAGTTTACCACAGTCTCAAAGCTGTTCTGAAAGAAAAAGGTCTCGCGACAGCAGTTGGGGATGAGGGCGGATTTGCACCCAACCTCGCATCCAACGAAGATGCGCTACTTTGTATTGTTGATGCGATTCAAAGGGCAGGATATATTCCTGGAGAACAAGTGGCTCTGGCTCTTGATGTGGCAGCCTCAGAACTATACGAAGATGGAACCTATAACTTAGTGAGTGAAGGGCTCAAGAAGACCTCCGATGAGATGATTGATTATTATGAAGGACTAATCGAGCGCTATCCAATTGTTTCCATTGAAGATGGGCTGGATGAAGACGACTGGGAAGGCTGGCGTAAGCTGACTGAGCGCTTAGGGGATCGGGTTCAGCTCGTCGGGGATGATTTGTTTGTGACGAACCCAGAGCGCTTGGCTCGTGGGATCAAGGAGAAATGTGCCAACTCGATCCTTATTAAGCTCAACCAAATCGGAACTTTAACTGAAACCTTGGATGCCATCGAAATGGCAAAACGGGCAGGGTATACGGCAGTGGTTTCGCATCGTTCCGGTGAGACGGAAGACATCACCTTAGCCCATGTTGCGGTTGCTGTCAATGCTGGCATGATCAAAACGGGGGCTCCTGCACGGACCGAGCGGGTGGCCAAGTACAACGAACTGCTCAGAATTGAGGAGGAACTTGGGGATAGCGCAGTCTATCGTGGGCGTAAAGCGTTAGCCAGATAGGTAAAGAAGGTATGATATTGCTCCGCTCATTCAAGGCAACTTCTTGGGCTAGAACGACGAGGTGCGGCGTAAATTGCTTACTCTATGAAGCTTCTTGAGTTTTGCCGGGGCCTGTGCTAGAATAAACCTGCTGGTAAGTAGGCTTATTATTGATATGTGATACAGGGGTTACATTAGGAGGGTTAGTTAATTGGCGATTGCATTAGTAATTCTTTTGATCATTAGCTCGATAGGACTCATCGCGGCCGTATTACTCCAATCTGGAAGAAGTGCCGGGTTGTCAGGAGCCATTTCAGGTGCCGGTGAGGCTGTCTTTGGGAAAAAGAAAGGTATGGATGAATTGTTCGCGAAACTCACAGCGGGTTTGGCGGCGGTTTTTTTGCTAAGTTCTTTGGGCCTAGCTATGATAGGTCGTTAAAGAGAGTTGAATTCAATCCAGGAGGGGCACTTCATGCGAGGTGCCCCTTTGTCCTATCCGTGGATTGGTATTTAATTTGGTTAAAATAGGGAAATCGTGTTATACTGAATTACTAGGTGAGAGGAGGAAAAGTATGCCTTCTGAAGAGATCAAAGTCGTTTCCGAAAATCGAAAAGCCTTCCACGATTATTTTATCGAAGATCGAGTTGAGGCCGGGATCATACTTACCGGGACAGAAATCAAATCTATCCGTAACGGCAAGGTGAACTTGAAAGACAGCTATGCACGTTTGAACAATGGCGAGGTTTGGGTCTATCAGATGCATATCAGTCCTTATGAACAAGGAAACCGTTACAACCATGATCCGTTGCGGCCACGTAAGTTATTACTACATCGAGCCGAGATTAATAAATTAGTCGGTAAAATTCAGTTGCAGGGGCTGACTCTTATTCCTATCAAAATCTATTTAAAAAAGAGTATGGCCAAAGTAGAACTAGCAGTATGCCAAGGAAAGAAAAATTATGATAAGCGCCAAGTTCTTGCAGAACGAGAAGGCAAACGGGAAATTGAGCGGGCTCTCAAAGATCGGAATAAAAACTACTAAATTATGGTTTTCCATAAAAATCTAAATGTACCATTGATATTCAGCTTGGCTTTAAGCACAAATATGGTATACTATGAATGTAGACCTTTCACATGGGGGCGTTTTAGACTCGCTCGGAGAAGTGGTGGCAGGAGTTGCGCGTCGAGATTCCACCTGGTCTCGTTAAACGGTGGACCTTAATAATTGCAAACAACGAATACGCTCTAGCTGCTTAAGTGCCGCTAGCATCCTGCCTTCTGAACCTACGGTGAAGGGCCAGGGTGTCAATTAGTAGGTTGCTCTAACTGCAATGCTCGGAGTTGTTAGAAAAGATTATCGAGCTAGCCTGAACTGAATCCCTTCCTTTAGGAGTCAAGACTGGCGAAATTTAAATTGAAGGATACACGCGTAGACGCTTTTGTGGTTGCTCTTCGATACAGGGGTGCAAATCCCCTCGCCTCCGCCATCTAAACCCTCGAATTTGGTGGAGAATACATAACAAAAGCCTTGAGGTACATGAAGTTGTACGCCTCAAGGCTTTTTTACATGTTAGAAAGATTTCCCTATAAGACATGCACCAATATCAGTTACGTGGTTTCCACGTGGAACAAATTTTTACTCAATTTGACAGTAACAACGAGATGGAGGAAATGAATTAATGGCTGATTTTCCAAATTGCCCAAAATGTAATTCAGAATACACTTACGAAGATGAGAATCATTTCATTTGCCCAGAATGTGCTCATGAGTGGACTTCAGACTCAAACACCGAAAGCAGTGAATCTGCCAAGATTGTTAAAGATGTCAATGGTAATGTATTAAAAGATGGTGATACTGTAACAGTAATCAAAGACCTTAAAGTAAAAGGGAGTTCATCGGGCGTAAAAATAGGTACAAAGGTAAGAAATATACGTTTGGTTGATGGCGACCATAACATTGATTGCAAGATTGATGGTATCGGAGCTATGAGTTTAAAATCTGAGTTCGTTAAGAAGGCATAACTATACTGAAGGGAGTTTTATTATGACAACCTATGAATATAAACAAGACTTACTAAAAAGGCTTGATGAGGGCTCACTGCCTGATATTCAACTGGACCACCAATTCACCTTTAATTGTAAGGACGAATGTATGGGTAGGTGCTGTAATAACATTACTATCCTGTTAGACCCCTGGGATATTGAGATCATGGTCCGGCACTTGGGGGTTTCCGGGCAGCATTTTTTATCGGAATATTGTAAGTACGAATATAGCCCTGAATTAAAGTGGTCATACGTCAGGCTAAAGCATGCGGAAGATGGTCCGTGTATTTTTATGCTTGAGGGCGGGCGGTGTAAGATATATCCAGTACGGTCTCGAAATTGTAGAACCTTTCCGATTGGTCGGGCAGTGCGCTTTGAATTGGACGGCACGAAAATAGAACAGATTCTCATGGTAGATAAAATGGCCTTCTGCTTGGGACATAAAAGTGAGAAAAAATGGACGGTGGAAGAATGGTTCAATGATTCTGACTGTCAAAAATTTTATGAACTATCGGATCTCTATTTAGAGCTAATCAATTACACTACGACAAAGCTTAACAGTCAGGTCTGGATGAACGGGAACATTGCCAAAATGATGATGCCTTTACTGTATGGGCCGGATGTATTAAGAAAAAAACTGGGGATATCCGAGCAGGATGTTGATCACGAAGAGTTTTATCGTAGAAGAATGCTAGCCATGAAGGCTGTCTTAACCGATATTGCTGCAAGCTTTGGCTATGGTCCTTTAGCTGACAGGGCCAAAGAAGGAGAAATAATTTCCGGTAGTATGATGGAGAGAATGAAGCAAATATTACTAGCAGAACAATCCTAAAAAAGCAGAAAAACTTAATATTTTTTTCCAGTTCTCATTGCCTCATAGAACAATGCATATGCATCCCCTAAGTCCGTGCAGACCGTGGTTTCTTGCTTGGTGTTGTCGGTGAGCCCGAAGAATATAACTTAATTTACAGTCCAGCAGCGTTTCTATAAGTCTTAAAAAGATTGGGTATTTCAACAGATGTCTTAAATGAGTATTTGTTATTTTTCTGCTCAAAAGAAAGGGCAGGCTGTTTCAGAGGATCAGAAGGGGCTAAGGTTTTTTGCAGAATACTACATATCAACTGCCAGAAAGAATGGACAGAACGTCATGGGATCGTTGGTCAATGCGTTCCAAGGAAAGCCCTTCATATCAGAGACATAGAATGATCGTTTCCTATTTACTTTGTAGGGGATGCCGGAAGGTATCCCCTTAATTATGATGCGGATTTCAGAATCAAACGTAGCTTTGCTTTAATTAGGTCATGATACTACTGTAGAACATAGTAGCGTTGTTTGTGAACGCCTGAGTAGTAACAGATATTCTAAATAATATAGTGTTTCTTAATAAAATAATTTGTGACTTTTATCTATGATCGTTCGTGTTATTAATGAGAGGAGATTCTTACATGCCCCTACGGACGAGTCATAATTTTTCTGCAAAATACAATTTGTATGGCAATATGGTCTTCAAAATTGCAATGGTTAGTCTAGGAAATAAAGAAGATGCTGAAGAAACTATGCAAGAAGTATTTTACAAACTTCTGTATAAATCACCGGAATTCAAGGATGATGAGCATGAAAAAGCGTGGCTTATAAAAGTTACTGTAAACCTTTGTCGGGACATCCTCCGCAGTATTTGGCATAAACGAGTTGATAAAATGGAATATATAGAAAAATATTACAACGACCCTTACGACTCTACGGTTTTAAAGGATATTGTGAAATTGCCCTCAAAGTATAAGACTGTGATATATCTTTATTACTTTGAAGATTATTCAGTTATAGAAATTTCAGAAATTCTGAAAATTAAAGAGTCTGCCATTAAAATGCGTTTACAACGTGGACGTCAACTCCTAAAAATGGAACTGGGAGGAAATGAGAATGGATAAGAGTGATATTAAACGTGTGATTGGAAGACTCGATCCGGATGATGAAATGGAGTCTAGATTATCTGAGAAGCTGAGCAGGGATTATTCTAGAAAAGCCTCATATAAACCCGTTGCGGCAATAGCAGCAGGACTTATAATGATTATAGGAACTGGAGCTTTTATGTATTTTCAAAATGGTACGAATGCGAAATTAGGTATGCAGAACCAAAACATTCGCACAGACAATAAATTTGCGTTTGAACCTGGTAGCAGGCCGATTGAAAAATCGGATATGACAACTCAAGATGATAGTGCAGGCATTTTAGATGCGCAGACTCACGATAACAGGGAAAAAGAAAAGCCGGAAAACAGAGCTATAGAAAGTCAAGACGGCCCTGCCGTCAATTCAAGTGCGTTACAGTCTAAGAGTACTGTCAATGAAAATTCAGAAGTAATTAACAATAATACTGAGACTGAAGGTTCAAAGGAAATGCTGCCTAAAAGCGAAATAAATTTAGACACCAAAACTCTGCTTCAGAACGATAGTGTTGACATCTCAAAGTCACAATTAACCAAAAACAAAAACGAACAAAATGAAGGAATTTATATTCCCAAAATCCAATTGCCAACGGACGCAGCGATAACAACAAAAATGATGGGGCTTATTGTATATCAAGGTAGGGTGTATATTCAAAGCCCTTTATCTGAAGAGCAGAACAATGCAAAGAAACTGGTTGGTGAAAAAATTGGTAAGACAAAGGGAACTATAACCGAATGGAGTGCTCAGAGTGATTATGCGGTTGAGCTGGCATCAACTGCAGGAATACAGGACGTCTATGCTGTTAACGGGTACGATAAGAGCTTCAGGATTATGACCTATGGAAGGATCAATGGGGAAGTTTATGTGAATTTTTTTGATTGCTTGAATGGGATAACAGTTAAGACGGGAAATGATATTTTTGGCAAGTTTAAGATTGAGAGTAAAATAGACTCTGTTAAATATGAAGACTTCGATAGTTGGAACAGTGGTAAGGGGAATTATAAATTGCTTGCAAGGCTTGATCACTTTAATAGCTTTCTAGCGACCTTAGAAAACTCTATTCCCATTGTTCAAGAGGGTTTATCCAACGTATTTGATGACCAAGGCTCAATAAGTCAAAAATTCGTATATGTTAAACTGAAAGATGGTAGTGAAGTGAATATAAGACTATTTAAGGATGGCTATGCTTACTATAACGGCGTTAATATACTTTTCAAAGTAGAAGACTCTGCTTTGAAAGGCCTTTGGAATGAACTCAATTAACAAAGTTCATAGTAAATTCACTATACCAAATGAAGGAGGTGATTCTCACGAGCCGTTTAAACGAGGTTTATCCCGAAATATACTAGAGCATATTCCGCTCTTTGAAAGTTGAGTATGGAGAGAAAGGGCGGGTACACATGGAAAAACACAGCGGGTTATATCTTAAATCATAACATTCTCTAAGGCAAAAAGTTAAAGATCTGAACATAATAGTTAAACTAGAGGGGGAGATCATATTGAAAAGAAATTTTAAACTATTATTTATCGTATTTGCACTAACATTTTTATTTGTACTACCTACTTCTGCAGCGGAGCTACCACAGGCAGGTACAATTGAGACTTCGGCAATGAGCTCAGTAAAAGTGGCTCCAGACATAGTTCGATTTAGCCTAACAATAAGATCTGAAGAGAGTAGCGGAACATTATCACAAGAAAAAAATGCTCTTGCTGTTAATAGGGCCATTGAATTGTTTGCAAGCGAGGGTATCAATAATGATAAAATTAAGACTACGAACTACTCGACATATTCCTACACTAAGACAGATAGCGATCAGAAGGTTGCAAATGAAATTACAGTGTATTCAACGAATAGCGGTCTGGAGGTAACCTCTAATGAATTTGATAAAGTAGGGGATATTCTAGGTAAGCTAGCTAAAATAAACGAGGTTTATGTAAATTCAGTAAATTACTCTATTCAAGATACTGCTAAATACAAAGAACAGCTCATTGCTTCGGCTATTGCTGAGGCGAAGCAAAATATTCTTTATAGTGCAAATGCATTAGGAGTCAAACTGGATAAATTGAATTCCCTTAAGATTGATTTTATTTCAGATTCAGTCAATCATCCTTACCTAAGAAATTCAGTCGATTCTTCAGGATCCGCAATACCTCAGCCACAAAATCCAGATAAAATAACAATTTCAGCTTCAGCAAATATGACCTATTCGGTCCAGCAGTAATCAGTCTATTCCAAACGTAATTGCTAGAATTACTAATATCTGCCGAAGACTTGTGAAATTCATTGCTTTTCAACCTGGGATTTGATAGACCGCTTTGGGCAAACATAAAGATCATTTTACGTACCATTGTGAGGCGTTTGCTAGCTGTCTTTGATAAAAAGATCATCGATCTTCTAGGAAATCATGCGGGTTACGTACTCCCTCAGAATGGATCTTCGAACAACTATGTAACATCCTTGATAAGTACTCAGCATAACGGTCATATTGTCACCAAATAACATATTGTTGGAGATATAACGAAGGCCTTGAGGTACGTGAAGTTTTACGCCTCAAGGTTTGTTTTTTTGATTATCAGAGGAAAATTTACGTTCAGACCGTAACCAATAAATGAATGGAGGAAATGAATTAATGCAGATTTTCCAAATTGCCCAATCAGCAATAATAGTTACGTGGTTTCCGAATGGAGGCCATTATTTACATTCCGGCAGCCTAAGGGAACCCTATAAGATACTCAATAGATTCATTGATGTCATTAATCTAGATAGGAGCCTGTGTCGATAAGTTTTTTACTAAGGCTATCATCCTTCGACATTTCTTACTAAGGCCCTGTGAGATAATCAATCATAAGAGTTAACAGCGGGATTCATTACTGATAAATAAATATCAATAATATTAGGGATGGTTGAGCTGATATAGTTATTGCTTTTTCTAGGACTAAAGAAGATGGGAATAGGATAGTGTTTGAAAGTACAAGCAAGAACATCATTCTTTACTCAAGAAGAGTAAAAATATAATGAAAGCAGGGATTAAGACGATGACAAAAAAGAATCAATTGGGAATACTAGCTCTTTGCTCACTAATTATTTGCACTTTATTAACGGCTTGTAGTTCAGGTTCGGTGACACAAAAGACTCAAGGGACGGTTACAAAAGAGGCAGTAACAAAAGTGAACGCATTTGAAATGTACAATAAAGTTTCAATTGGCATGACAAAGGATAAAGTTGATGCATCATTAGGAGTGACCGGTGAGGCTGACACCAACAAAATGGCGGCAAAAGATTCATATAACTATATGGACAAGGATCATAAATACGGTGTGTACATTGTTTTTGATGATAAACTTCAAGTAATGTCTAAAACAGAAATTTACGATACTATTGCGGTCCTAGCACCACTCACGGTTAAGCCAGTTACAGAAGCGCAGGCCGATAAAATTACTTACCAAATGCCCTATACCGAAGTAGTCAGTATTTTGGGCGGCGAAGGTGTGGAGTGCAGTAAGACTGCATTGGCAGGCGATTACAACAAATGTGGAATTATTAGACGCTGGGGAAATAAAGATGGTTCAGGTGTTCAAGTTGTTTTTAATAGTGATGATAAAGCTGGGTTAGGTGCATTATTTATACGGCCATAATTCCAAGGAGATCTATCTTTGGTATTTCAAGTTTTGTAGGAGAAAGTTTGATTTCCCTTGGAGTGGAAAAAAGAACATCAAGCAAGCTTGGGGGGCATGATTTTGTCTCCGTCGCTTTACTAACCATGCCTGCAGACGTCGATGCTGTAGCCGTTCTATAAGTTTTAAAGAGATTGGTTAGCTTAACGGATGTCTTAAATGAGTAGATGTTACTTTTCTGCTCCAAAGAAAAGGCCACCTTGAATGTTACTTCAGGGTGGTCATTATATTGCCAGATCGTAAGATCTGGTTTTTTGGGATTTTTCTTGAATTAATTTGCTATCGTGGGAGGATAACTGCGGTTCCAGTAATCACATCTGTTGCCGTAACTGCTGATACAGTCACTACACTAGTAGCTGTCCTACTACCATTTTGTGTAGTAGCCGTAATGGTCGCTGTTCCTGCACCTACAGGAGTCACCACTCCATCAACAACAGTAGCTACAGCTGCATTACTTGTAGTCCAAGTAACAACTCGGTTCGTCGCATCGGAAGGAGCTAATGGCAACTAGTTTGCCATTAGCTCCGCCAGTCGTAAGACTGCATACCAATATTCCAATCAAGTAACGAATGAATTGAATGTCCCTATGGCCACGGTAAGAACATTAGGCTCAACCTTTGAAGGACTTAAGGAGGTAAACAATACTGATCGCGCCACTATGAATTCCATGATAGTGAGCATCTTGAATGATAACCCTCCTTTTCTAGGAAGCAAGGTGGATAAGATTAAGGTTTATTTTCCTAATAAAAGGTAAAAAAACTATTACAACAATGTTTCTAGCAAAATGAAGGAACAGTTTGAAAACTCTCCCTATTGTAAATACCTGGTATGTAATCTCAAGACTCAAGAAGAACTTTATCTTAGGGGAGGAGCATATTAGCTGGTTACATAGGTGAATAAGGCTACAAAGGCTATAGGGATATTAATAAAATGCTGGGTGACAATTTAGGAATTTAGTTGAAGCTCTAGCTGAGATATGCTAAAGCATTGTTTTGAAAGGATATTTATATTTAAAGTTATTGACAAATATGTTAGAATGCTTTATGAGCAGATTCGCCAAAATGTAATATATTTATAGTGCTTTTTACATTTCTATTTTTTAATACTAAAAATTATCTGACAAAGGCAAAACATCTGAAAAGGTGTGACGCAAAGCCATGGGTCTACAGCAGGAAGACACTGCCATGATCGCCAGGCTGCCGGAGAAGAAATTAGGGACCCAGACCGGGACTTAGTATCTCTGGTATGGAGTTCTTTTTGTTTTCTCTTTTTTTAATTAGGATCGGGATAATGCTGTCTGCACCAAGGCTTATACTATGACAGACTGGTGTTATGAACTTACATGGAGGTCGAAATATGGATAATGTAGTCCAACAGTTACGTAAGGCCAGAGAAGCTAAAGGATTGGAACTGAAAGAAGTTGAGGAAATAACTAAAATTCGTAGTAAATACCTGCAAGCTTTGGAAGAAGGGGACTATGGCGTTCTTCCTGGTGGGGTATACACGGTAGGATTTTTACGTTCTTATGCTCATTTCCTTGACTTAGATGCAGAGAGTATAGTAAATACTTTTCGATTGGAAGTCACTGCAACTAAAGTAGAAACCACTAGTCATAATGCGATAAATGAAACAAATTGGTGGCAACGAGATCAATCTTTAATAATGAAAATTATACAATTGTATAGAGCGGTAGGTGGTCTCCTTATTAAGACAAAAAAACTGGAGATTTAAAATTTGTGGCAACTCTTGGATACATGGGTGCATGTCCCAGAGCGTCTAATGATAATTATGTCGAAAAAATGTGGAATGTATAATGTTATTAATTTGAAGGAGGTCATACTCTGGTATATGAAATTACTGTCATACTGGGAAGTATTCCCTTTGTTATATTTTTGACATGGCAAGCCCGAGTCTTCGGATTGACCCGAAGGAGTGCATTTTTAATTGCTATTTGTTTGAGTGGAGACGTTATATTATTTAATCATGCCGCTAGATATGGCTTAATTGTTTGGTGGTTAATATCTATATTTTCCATTATTATTTTTGGAACGTTGTGCCCTAAAGCACAAAAGACTCATTCGAAAGATAACGCTTTAAATTCCAAAATTGATGAATACATAGAAAATGTTTGCGAAAAGGAGGAAGTCATTTCCCAAAGTCAAGTTACTAAACTTTCTACGGATAGTTCTGAGATTCTGGAAGGATCCATCAAATTAACGCCACTGGATGATAAAATTGATGTGCTTACAAGCTTGACTTCAATCGATGAACTTATTGAACAGGGGTTTAATGAAAAAAACGATAACAACTTTGTACGGGCAGCAGACCTTTTCTACAAAGCATTGTCCCTTGAACCAACGCCTGATTTGGCTTTCTATTTAATTATGGATTGTTATTGGATGTGGAATAATCTGGGAGAGCGTGATTATGCATTAACTCAGTTACAAAAATATATTAAAAAGTATTTACCTCAATTCAATCTTGAACTTAGTAATCGTTTTTATAATTGGATGGCAAAAGCTAATCTCCATAACATAAATTAATTTTAGGGGGCCAGTTACTAATGAAGCCAACGAAGGAAATTATTTGATTAAGTATTATAAGTATTTTGGACGGTGCACAAGTGGGAGTAGTGAAGGATATCATTATAAACCCAAAAGGAAAATCATTGGATTTTATAATTATTGATCAAGCTGCGGATTTTTTTGGGGCCAAAGTTATTGCCTTCACCGATTTTTTAGGTTTAGGTGAGTTCGCTATTACAATTCATCATCCAGGTGTAATTCAGGATGTTGCTCGAAATTTAGAAGCCCAGAATTTAATTAAGCAATACACCCGTGTTATTGGTACAAAAGTATTGACTAAAAAGGGGCAACTCATTGGCGAAGTGAAAGAAATACTTATTGATGAGGAAACTGGTGTTATTGTAGCATGCCTATATGAATCGAACGGACAAATGAAAGAAGTAGGGGTGGACCAAGTAATTACTTTAGGTAAAGAGTTACTTATTGTTGAAGCTGAATTGACCATACTAAATCAAAGTATTGTGGGACAAGGAAAATCAGATTTCGAATCGAAATGAACTAAAAAATAGTGGAATGGATTCTGTCGGAGTAGGTGATGATCTAGATAAGAAAAATTTTGAAAACGAAATAAATAATGCTGAAGTGGAGGTTTATAATGCGGAGGAAATAGCTGTTTTAGAAGAAAAAGGGTTCAATCTATTTGAACAACGTCAGTTGGAATATTTTGTTGGTAAAAGAGTAGAAAAAGATATTATTCTTGATAATTCCGATATTTTACGTGTCGGAGAACGCATTACTTCTGAAAATGCAAGTCACATAACAACTGGAAGTACGCTGCTGGAAGTTACCTCTCACTTGCAGAAAAACTAAGAAAGTTATAGGGAATAAGATATGCAGAAACGAAGTTTTTTTGCGCTGGCCTTATTACTTCAGCTAATGGTTACTTTAGGGTTAGGGATCCGGGTCGCATATGGTAATTCTTCTGATATGTCACCATCAGGGTTAATTGTTTGTGGTCAGGAAATTTCAGGGTTAAGTAAAAGTCAGGTATTTATACACTTAAAGAATGTGCTTCCAAATGCGGTTTCATATAACGCACAGGTATACCCCCTGAAGATGGATCGTTCCTATGAAGAAATCGAGTTATGGCTAGATAAGGTGCTTCCAGTAGCGAATGGTTCTTGGTTCTCCGTTGTACTTCAAAATCTAACCCGTCCTTCTATATCTATCTCAGCGAATAATGTTTGTTTAAATAAAGATGAAATTATTACTCAATTACAATCATTAAGTAATACAATAAACAAACCTATGTGCCCGGCAACTATTGCTTATTCTAATGGTCAATTGTTAATGACAGATGGACAAGCAGGTAGGGTATTGGATATCGAAGGAACTTGGTTGAAAATGTCGCAAGAGCATAAACGGAAACAGGTTGAAGCGATTGTTAAAGTAGTGCCAGCTCTGCCAGAATTAAAAGACTTATCTAAAACTAAAAGTGTTTTAGGGGATTACACAACATACTTTAATTCACAGGATCTACCACGAATGAATAATTTGCGATTGGCAACTTCAGCTTTGAATAATCATTTGATTCCACCTGGTCAAGTATTTTCATTCAATGATGTCGTTGGACAACGTACAGAGGCTGCCGGATATTTACCAGCCTTAATCTTTGATGGCCAGTCTGTGATCAGAGGAGATGGAGGAGGTATATGTCAGGATTCTAGCACACTCTATCAAGCAGTCCGCCAGGCTCATTTAACCATAATAGAGAAACATACTCATTCCTTACCGGTATCGTATGTGCCAAAGGGTCAAGATGCGACAGTTTCCTACGGTATACTTGATTTTCGCTTTCGAAATGATTCACAAGGGTTCCTTTTGATAAGTGCTATTACAGGTACTGACTGGGTAAGAATTCGATTGTTTGGATTAGCAGATGATACCCACCCGGCCTTTCTAAAACCAGAGAGTTATCCGATACTTGCTAAGTAAGGGATTAAGTATATTAAATTAATTAGGGATTACTGAATAACCTTAAAACCTGCATGGGAGTGGGAGTCAAGGCCGTTTTCGTGGTATAATAAAGCAAGATAAAGGGTGAATATGGTCGAAGAACCTTGCAGATGGGGGACGAAAATGTACCGAAAACCTACAGGTCAAATTAGCTTACTCGAAGACTTCAGATTCTTTGCAGGTGGCAAACTCGATGCGAATAACCGCTGGGTCAAGCTGGGCCGACTTGATTCCCTGGGACGTTGCTGAAGATCGATATGCTTCCCATTTCCCAAAGCATACTGGAAATGTAGCGAAACCGGTCCGTGTCGCGTTGTTCAGTAATCCCTAATTATGAAGATATGGTAGAAATCATGGATACGACATTAATAGCAATTTTATTGCTCGTGGGTTTGGGCAGGTGCGCCTCGCCTCCGCCATCTATACCCTCGAATTTGATGGAGAATACATAATAAAAGCCTTGAGGTACATTAAGTTGTCCGCCTCAAGGCTTTTTTTGCTTATCAGAGGGAAATTTCCGTTCTGGCCTTCACCAATATCAGTTGCGTGGTTTCTAATTGGAGAACAATCTTTTACGTGGATTTAACAGTAACGACGAAATGGAGGAAATGAAAAGATTGATACTTTAACAGATGTATTAAGTGCGAATTTTCATGAGGTTTCTGAAATCAAAGGTATTTCCAAGAAAACTATTCGATACATCAATTGAAGGAGTGATCTGTTGAAAAAGAGGTGTATGAATCAAATGAATATATAGTCGGTTTGAGACTACTATATTTAGTTGTTAATAATTAATATTGTATCGAGAGTGGACAACGTGGATTTAGGTTTAGGTTTAGGTTTAGGTTTGGGTTTAAGTTGGATAAATTTATGGTAGGCAATGCTGAAGAAAATCGTATTGTAGTAATTTATTCAGAAGTATTGTGATTTTAAGTCGCTAAATTGTATAGGTTCGCTATCTCATTGAAAGAGGGTGTGGGAAAATGAAGGATAATTTTTTTAGAACATTATGTATATTAATAATAATGTCTGTTTCAACACAAACAAATGTTGCCTTTGCTACCGAAAGTGTAAATTCCCAAAATCCAGACAATATTATAGTCACAAACAATACTGGAAAGTCAGATACTATATATGTAGGTGATCTCTTGCCGGGGGATGTAGTTAAAGTATACAATGCTGCCGAAGCGGGTAAATTGCTAAATTCTGTAACTGTACCGACGTCTAAAACAGAGGCCACTGTTTCGGTATCACAGCTTGGCACTGCAGCTGGAAATATCTATGTTTCCGTGAAAAGTAAGGGAATGCTCGAAAGCGACAGGGTCGGAGCGGCTTATTCTGCTGAACCTATAACCGGCGTTATAGATGTTAGTAATATCATAATCGATAACAATGCAGGAACATCGGATACAGTGAAGGTATCTAGTCTTTCGGCTGGTGACGTAGTCAAGGTTTATAATGCCGCCACAGGAGGGAAAGTGCTAGGCTCTGCAACCGTAGCGGCATCGGGGACAGATGTCACCGTTACGATAGCACAGCTTGGCACTGCATTAGGAAGTGTCTATATTTCCCTAAAAAGCAAGTCAATGCTCGAAAGCGACAGGATCAAAGTAGATTATTCTGCCGAACCTAAAACTAATGGGCCAAATGTCGACAATATAGCAGTGAACAACAATGCAGGAACATCGGATACAGTGAATGTATCGATTCTCGCTCTCGGTGACGTAGTCAAGGTTTATAATGCTGCTACGGGAGGGAAATTGCTAGGGTCTGCGACGGTGTCGTCGTCTAGAACAGATGCCACCGTTACGATAGCACAGCTTAGCACTGCAACCGGAAATATCTATGTTTCTGTAAAAAGCAAGGGAATGCTCGAAAGTGACAGGGTGGCAGTGACTTATCCTGCCGAGCCGATATCAGAGACTCTAGATGTCGGCAATATTACAGTTACGAACAATGCAGGAACATCTGATAAGGTGAATGTAACGGCCGTTTCAGCTGGTGATGTAGTTAAGGTATATAATGCTGCTACAGGAGGGAAATTGCTAGGGTCTGCGACAGTGTCGGGATCTAAAACAGAGGCCGTCGTTACGATCACACAGCTTGGTACTGCAGCTGGAAGTATCTATGTTTCCATAACAAGCAAGGGAAGGTTCGAAGGCAGTAAGGTTGGAGCGACTTATACGGCCGAGGCGACGTCTGTTGTACCGGATACCAACAATATAGCTATTACTAACAATATTGTAGGAACATCTGACAAGGTGAATGTAACGGTCCTTTCGGCTGGAGACGTAGTCAAGGTATACAATGCTTCTACGGGAGGGAAATTGCTAGGGTCTGCAACGGTGGCGGCGTCTAAAACAGAGGCCACCGTTACGATAGCACAGCTTGGCACTGCAGCCGGAAGCGTCTATGTTTCCATAACAAGCACGGGAATGCATGAAAGCGCTAGGAGCGGAGCGGCGAATTATTCTGCCGAGTCGATGTCTAATGTAGTAAACGTCGATAATATTACGGTCACGAACAATGCAGGAACATCTGATACTATTAAAGTTACCAACTTAGCTGTTGGTAATGTAGTCAAGGTCTATGATCAGGCTAAGGGAGGAAACTTGCTGGGGTCGGCAACAGTGGCAACGTCTACGACAGAGATAACTGTTACGGTATCGCAACTTGGTACTGCAGTGGGAAGCGTCTATGTTTCTGTAACAGGCAAAGGTATGCTCGAAAGCAGTAGGGTCGCGAAGTCTTATTCTGCTGAATCGGCGTCGACTATTCCTGTTGTGGCCAATATAACCATCATCAACAATGTAGTCGGAACATCTGATACAGTGAAAATCACTGGCTTATCTTCCGGTGACGTAATGAAGATCTATGATCAGGCTACGGGAGGAAGCTTGCTGGGGTCGGCAACAGTAGCAACGACTGCGACGGAGGCCACCGTTACGATAGCACAGCTTGGTACTGTAGCTGGAAGTGTCTATGCTTCCATAACAAGCAAGGGTCAGATTGAAAGTAATAGGATCGAAAAAGCTTATTCAGCTGAACTCAAGACAGGAGATCCTTTGACTAACAATATTACTGTAGTCAATAATGCGGGGATACAGGGAACCGTAAAAGTGATTGGTTTGCTCAATAATGACATAGTGAAAGTATATGATTCAGCTACGGATGGAAAGCTTTTGGGTTCTGCCACCGTATCTACCTATGCTACAGAGGCAACCGTTTCTGTCACGCAGCTTGGCTCTGCAGCTGGCAAAGTATATGTTACAGTCACAAGCACGGGCAAGACTGAAAGTAATAGAACTCCAGTCGATTTCTCGGCCAAAGCAATATCCGACGCTCCGCTGGCGACGAATATAACGGTAGACAATAATGCGGGAATACCAGGAACTGTGAAAGTGATTGCCTTGAAAAATGCTGATATAGTCAATGTATATGATCTAGCTACGGGAGGGACTCTTCTGGGTTCTGCCACCGTATCTACCTATGCAACAGAAGCAACCGTTTCTGTCACGCAGCTTGGCGCTATAGGCGGCAACGTATATGTTACAGTCACAAGTACGGGCAAGACTGAAAGTCCCCGAACTGTGGCTCCGTTCTTGGCTAAAGTCAAATCTACCGCTCCGGGTGCCGGAAATGTAACCATCGAGAATAATGCGGGGATACCGGACACTGTGAAAGTAACGGGTCTGGATGTCGGGGATGTAATAAATGTATATACTCTAGAATCAGGAGGAAGTTTGCTAGGTTCAGCAACCGTTCCAACCGACAGTATGATAGCAACCGCCAGCATCACGCAGCTGGGCAATACAAGTGGAAGCGTATATATTTCAGTGACAACTTCGGGCAAGACTGAAAGTAACAGAACCTCAGTCAATTTCTTAGCAGAGAGCGTCTCTGACGCCCCGGCCACCGGAAATATAATCATAGTTAATAATTCAGGGATATCTGACACTGTAACTGTGGCTGGATTGCTATCCAATGATGTAGTAAAAGTATATAATCTAGCTTCAGGAGGAAGTTTGCTGAGCTCAGCAACAGTGTCCGCCAACAACAGTTCTACGGTGATAATATCTATACAGCAAATTGGAGCTTCTAACGGCAGTATATTTGTCTCAGTTACTAGTAGCGGCAAGTCTGAAAGTAGTAGGACTCAAGCTGATTATGTTGCCGAGTCTACGGCTCCTGTTGTTAACAATATAACCATAGTTAATAATGCAGGAATATCTGATATCGTGAAAGTGGTTGGTTTGCAAACCAATTCTATCCTCAAGGTCTATGATTCTGCACAGGGAGGGGTACTTCTTGCTTCAGAGACTGTGAGCTCCAGCGACGGGCAAATAAGTGTTACTATCCCGCAGCTTACCTCCAGCGCCGGAAGTGTATATGTTTCGATCACGACCTTCGGTAGGAGTGAAAGTGCCCGAACCAAAGCCGATTACATTGCCGAACTTAATTCCGATCCGATTTTTATCGGAAATGTAACAATAGTCAATAATCCAGCAGGAACATCCGATACGGTACAAGTAACTAACTTGTCCGCGGGTGATTCGGTGAAGGTGTATGATCAATCTACAGGGGGCACCTTACTCGGTTCTGCAACTGTAGCGAACGCCAGTACACAAGCAACGGTTACAATAGCACAGCTTGGCACTGGGGCAGGAAGCGTTTACATTTCACATACTAGCTTAGGAAAAAAAGAAAGTGTTGACAGACTTAAAGTTGAGTATACCGCTGGTAATTAAAGAAAGAGCCCTTCGGGGCTCTTTCTTGTTTTTGGGGTATTGATTAAGTAAACATTCAGCTTAACGGGTGCCACTCCACCTGCTAGTGAAAACAACTCTGGTCAAGGAATGGAAGGGGGCACCCCTCCTATCGGAGTGGGTCAAGGAGGGCAGGCTTCAGGAGGAACAGCGAAAGGTGGTAGCATGGGAGGCAGTGAAGCGTCCAGCATCACGAGGTTATTTTCCCTTGCTGTATTTGGATTCATTGCCGCCGCAATCAAAGAAAGACTAAAATTCGCTTTGGATAACCGAAGAAAATCAGATCTAATTCTGTGGTCAATGTGGTTAATACCTGAATTAATTTACTTTAGCTTTACAACAGGCCTATTTCATCCCTATTATATAACGATGCTTGCTCCGCCCATTGCATCAAAATACCCAATGAAAAAGATACCGCTAAGCTGCCCTGGTACAAACGCTGGTTTAGTAGCCAAAGCGAGAGGAAATGGATTTAATCAAGGGGCAAATTGCAGATAGACTGGGTAGCAAGGAAAAAAGTGCTATGAGCAAACAAATTCTTTCGACCCTAGGCTTTAAGGATAAAGATAAAAAAGGTAAAGTGATTTCTCCCGATCCAAAAGAAATTTACAGATCATTAGATTATTAAATAAATTTTACAAGAACGCCTAAAAGTTTTGAAGGAATTGTTAAATTTATGTAGAATATTAATGCAAAAGAATGAGAAAGGCAGACCGTTTGAGAAAAGTTACACTTCAATAGTGACTAATGACAGGGGACATTACAAAAATTTAATTCATAGGAGGCATTACAAATGCTTAAATGGCGATTGGTACTAACAACTCTTCCGTTTATGGTTTTACTGGTTGGTTTGAAATTGGGATTGGAGCGCTTCTTGCAAATTGGGGGCTATATCAAATTTTCTGATATTGCTGCGATCCTAACAGGTGGAATTTTTCTTATTGGCTTTATGTTATCGGGAACTATGGCGGATTACAAAGAAGCGGAAAAGCTTCCAGGAGAATTGGTTTGTGCGCTGGAAGCGATCGAGGAAGGGTTGGGCCATATTTCACGATCAAAACAGAATATCCAGCTCACAGAAGTTCGAAGCTTAGTTATGGATTTATATAAATCCATAGAAGATTGGCTTTATAGAAGGACGAAGTCAGACAAGGTCTTCGAAAATATTTCTGCTTTGAGTACCAATGCCCAAACACTAGATGCAACAGCCCTGGGAGTTAGGGTACAGAATGACTTAAGTTCTGTGCGGAAAATGGTGACACGTATTGATGTAATATCACGTACCGATTTTCTTGCATCGGGATATGCACTCATGGATATCGTTGTTGGATTAGTCGTATTAATTTTACTCGTTGTAAAATTTGATACAATACTCTCTGAAGTACTCTTAACGTCATTTGTGTCATTTATTTATGTTTACATGAACAGATTAATACGTGATATCGATGACCCGTTCGAATATGAAGATGGGGCTCAACAAGGAGCCGCAGAAGTAGAATTATTCCCTTTGGTAGAATATTCTCAGCGTCTACAAAGCAGATTAAATCAACAATAAGCGCAAACATCTCTAAAGTCTACCTATTACTAGATTTGCCAGCAGTAACGCCTCGCCTCCGTCATCTTAACCTCCGAGATTAAGCGGAGACATAACGAAAGCCTTGAGGTCATAAAGTTGTACCTCAAGGCTTTTGGGCGGTTTTTAACGTATCGATAAAGGATCGAGGCGCAGCCTCAGTTTTTTTTAGAAGGAAAATAATCCGCCTTTACCCCAACTGCTGCCACATTTCGTCAGAGAATGCACCACTTGAGATACTTGAAACCGAACCAGTCATTTGAATATGTCCGTCAGGATGAATGTCGATGTCAATGACTCCACCGGGCATATGCACTTTCACCTGATTATTAACTAAACCTAACTTGAAGGCAGCGATTGCAGCCGCACAGCTACTACTACCAGATGCCAAGGTATAGCCAGCTCCCCGTTCCCAAATCTCAATTCTGATATTCTTTCTATCAAGAATCTTTAGAAACTGAATATTTATCCTATTTGGGAACATCGGGTGGGTTTCAATAATCGGTCCCAATGTTTTAGCTAACTCCTCTGAAATTTTATCCATGAGCAACACGCAATGAGGGTTACCAATCGAAAGACATGTAATCCTGAATGAACCATTATCCAATTCTAAGACTTCATTCACAACCTCGCGGGATAGTCCTGTCACTGGAATGGATTCACTCGAAAATGTAACGGTCCCCATGTCGACTCTAATTAATTCCCCTCTTCCGTCTAGTATAGTAACAAGTACCTCCCCTCCTAAGGTGTCTAAAGTGCAACTGTTCCTGATATAGCCCTGATCAAAGAGATACCTTGAAAAGATCCGAATTCCGTTTCCGCTTTTTTCGGCTTCACTACCGTCAGGATTAAAAATCCTTAGCTTTATGCCACCGCCATCAAAGTCCGGACCGTATAAAATGCCGTCTGATCCTAAGCCAAAGTGCCGATGGCAAATCAGTTGAATATTCTTCTTAGTTAGACTAAGCTTAGTTTTATTGGGATCGATAACGATATAGTCATTGCCCAACGCATGGTACTTGAAATAATCTACTTTCACGCATTAACCCCCCTCGATCAAATGGAACACAATCACCTTTTTAGTGCTGGCACATGCTATGGTACGTTGCCGCCTGTTCCTCTTTTCCCAAACCTTTGGTTTATTGATAAGTTATCCCATTATCTGCGGATAAAAGTAACACTATCTAAACTCCAAGGTCGCAAAAAATGACACGTTACCGTCATGTAGTCGTATAGATTTATTAATTTTCTGGTCATTGAATGTTAATATATTCATGTATTGGCACTCGGTTAAGGCTATCATGTTGTTAACATTAAATCTATAGTTAAATTAAATCTTAATAATTGTTAATTTTTATAATTGAATCTTCAAATGCTGATATAATGTGACGAAATTCTACGAAAAATGTAATTATATTTGGCTTCGTTACATATAATGAATTTTCAGTATTAATAATTGTTATGACTGTTTATTAATGGAACAAATTGTGAGATATCCTTCATTGCTCATGTTGGGACCGAGATTCGTTAAGGGGCGAAGATGAACTGGAAAATAGAAGCGAGGAACTAAAATAGTTGACAAACAATAATAAGTTGCGTATTATAGGATTAATTAAATATCTTACTGAAAACCGTTGATGTGGAGATAAAAACAGATCGTGCACTTTCAGAGAGCCGGAGTTGCTGTGAACCCGGCAGAACGCAGATTGTTAAATGGACCACGGAGGGTGCGATGAAAGGCTTTAGCCGAGTATTTCGCGACGTGAAGGCATACGTCAGTTGCCAGGAATATGTTAGTATTCTGATAAGCGTGCGGAAACTTCCGCAAAGCAAGGTGGCACCGCGGGTATTTGTTTTTTCAAACCCGTCCTTGACTATTTCATAGTCATGGGCGGGTTTTTTGCGTGCTAATTTCAGAAGGAATAAGGTTTTTTTATTGGTAGATAGTATAAGTGCAACCAACAGTTTCGCACTCGCCAAGCTTTATCCAAAGGAGGGTAATTATGTATAGACCAAGCCTAAACGAAGCCAAGGAAATCGCGGATTATAAGATGATTCCAGTCAGCCGGGAGATTTATTCTGATCTCAGGACTCCGATTGAGGTGTTGAAAATCCTCAAAAACGTCAGTCGGCATTGTTTTTTGCTGGAAAGTTTGGAAAGTGCCGAAAAGTGGGGACGCTACACCTTTTTGGGCTTTGACCCAAAACTTGAGCTAACTTGTACCAACGGAGTGCTCACCATTACTTCGGGGACAAAAACGACGGTCAATACAAACCATCCTCGCGAGTATATCCAACAGATCCTTGACGAGAACAAAAGTCCACGGTTTGATTACTTGCCACCCTTCACTGGCGGCCTTGTAGGCTATTTCTCGTACGATTATATCAAGTACACTGAGCCGTCCCTAAAACTGGACGCTGAAGATCAGGAGGGTTTCAAGGATGTAGACTTGATGCTCTTTGACAAGGTGATCGCCTTTGATAACCTGAAGCAGAAAATCATTCTGATTGCCAATGTGAAAACCGAAGAACTAGATACTGGCTATAACAAGGCCGTCATGGAAATTGAAAGCATGGTCAAGCTTATTAAACACGGTGCTTATCAAGAGACTGAAACCCCGAAGATCACCTCTGAATTCCGCCCTTTGTTTCAAGAGACTGAGTATTGCGAGATGGTTAACAAGGCCAAGCATTATATTCAGGAAGGCGATATCTTCCAGGTAGTGTTGTCCAACCGTTTTGAAGCGGATTTTGAAGGTAGCCTTCTCAACGCCTATCGTGTTTTAAGAACCTTAAACCCGTCGCCCTATATGTTCTATATTTCAGGAGCTGATGTTGAAATTGCCGGTGCTTCCCCTGAAACTCTCGTAAAACTTCAAGATGACCGCCTCCACACATTCCCCCTAGCCGGCACAAGACCAAGAGGGGCGACTGAGGAGGAGGATACCCAGAATGAAAAGGATCTACTCTCCGACCCTAAAGAATTAGCCGAACACAATATGTTGGTGGATTTGGGTCGCAACGACCTAGGGCGAATCAGTCGATTCGGAACGGTTAAGGTAGAAAAGTATTTGTCCATCGAGCGTTTCTCTCATGTTATGCACATCGGGTCGACAGTTTCTGGGGAGATACGGGATGATAAAAACGCCTTAGACGCCATAGATGCCGTGTTGCCGGCAGGGACTCTCTCTGGCGCACCTAAAATTCGAGCCTGCGAGATCATCAACGAATTGGAAAACAATAAGCGAGGCATTTACGGTGGCGCGATCGGGTATATTGATTTTACTGGTAATTTGGATACCTGCATTGCGATTCGCATTGCCTTTAAGAAAAACGGCAAGGTGTTCGTTCGCTCCGGCGCTGGTATCGTCGCCGACAGTGTGCCAGAAACTGAGTATCAGGAATGTATCAACAAAGCCCAAGCGGTTATGAACGCCTTGAAACTGTCTGAGGAGGTTATGGACTAATGATTCTCTTAATCGATAATTACGACAGTTTCTCCTATAACCTGTATCAACTCATCGGTTCTATAAATCCGGATGTTCAAGTCATCCGCAACGATGAGTTGAGTATCCCCGAAATAAAGGCTTTGGCACCGGAGGCGATTATCCTCTCCCCGGGTCCTGGTAGACCGGCCGACGCGGGAGTATGTGTCGAGATTTCCAAACATTTCGCTGGTCTTGTTCCCGTGTTCGGAGTCTGCCTTGGGCATCAGTCCATTTGCGAAGCCTTTGGAGCCACAGTGTCCTATGCTCGGGAGCTCATGCATGGTAAGCAGTCTGAAATAGAAATTGATACTGACTGTTCGCTTTTTGCCGGATTGCCCGCAACGATCCAAGGTGCGCGTTATCATTCACTAGCCGCCATCGAAGACACCCTGCCCACTGAACTCCAAGTAATCGCCCGTACGGACGACGGGGAGATTATGGCCGTTAAACACCGAGATTATGAAATTTATGGAGTTCAATTTCATCCAGAGTCGATCCTAACACCCCAGGGCAGAGTCATCATGGAGAATTTCTTGGGAGGTAACAAGCATGATAGTTGAAGCGATTAGCAAGGTCATTAAAGGCCAGGACCTAGATTTTGAGGCTGCCAAGGCGGTTATGGGTGAAATGATGGACGGCACTGCCACACATGCCCAGATGGGCGCTTTTCTCACGGCCCTGCGGATGAAAGGTGAGAGCATTGATGAAATCACCGGCAGCGCTTTGGCAATGCGTGAAAAGGCCATCCATCTCAATCAGGAGGTTCTTGATGTTATGGATATTGTGGGCACCGGTGGGGACGAGGTAGGAACCTTTAACATCTCTACGACGACTGCCTTTGTCGTTGCGGCCGGCGGAGTTCCTGTAGCGAAGCATGGCAATCGCAGTGTATCCAGTAAAAGCGGCGCAGCGGATGTCTTGGAAAAATTGGGAATAAATATAGCCATTAGCGCTGAGCATAGCCGGAAAATTCTAAAGGAAATCAATCTTTGTTTCATGTTTGCCCAAACCTATCACAGCTCAATGAAACACTGCGCTCCTGTGCGGCGGGAAATGGGCATCCGCACAATATTTAATATCTTGGGACCTCTGGCCAACCCTGCCGGAGCCAATATGCAGTTGATGGGTGTCTATGATGAAAACCTTGTCGAGCCTTTAGCCAAGGTGCTCGCCAATCTCGGTGTTAAGCGTGGCATGGTGGTCCATGGTTGCGACGGCTTGGACGAGGCAACTCTCACGACTAGGACGAAGGTCTGCGAACTAGAAAAGGGTGTTTTACGTAGCTATTACCTCGACCCAGAGGAGTTGGGTCTAAAACATTGTACTTTGGCTGAGCTCATCGGTGGCGATGCTGAGGAGAACGCCCAAATCACCCGTAGCATTTTAAACGGTACTGAGCAGGGTGCCAAGCGCGATATTGTCGTTCTCAATGCCGCACTATGTTTGTATTTAGCCGGTAAGACAGCGACTGTCAAAAGCGCAATACCCCTTGCCAAAGACCTCATCGACAGCGGCGCGGCTATGAAAAAACTTGAAGAATTCGTGAGACTTTCCAACGAGGTGAGGCTATGATCTTAGAAAAAATAGCAGCCCGAACTGTTGAGCGGGTTGCTGAGCTGAAACAAATAAAATCGGCAGAGCAAGTTATCACCGAGGCCAAAGCGTTAGATCAAAGTACCGGCTTTCCGTTCGAAAGGGCTCTAGGCGCAGAGGGATTATCCTTCATCTGCGAGATAAAAAAGGCTTCACCCTCGCAAGGAATTATTGCTCAAGATTTTCCCTATCTGCAGATTGCCAAGGACTATGAAGCGGCGGGAGCCGCGGCAATTTCCGTGCTCACGGAGCCCTATTGGTTCCATGGGCAAGACCGGTATCTCACAGAGATCAACCAAGCCGTGAGTCTTCCTCTCCTCCGTAAGGATTTTATTGTCGATAGCTATCAAATTTATGAGTCGAAGATCATTGGCGCTTCGGCGATCTTGCTCATTTGTGCCCTGTTGAACACCGCTACCCTGAAAGAATATCTGGAAATCGCCCATAGCTTGGGTTTGTCCGCGCTTGTGGAAGCACATACCGAGGAGGAGGTCAGATCGGCTCTGTCTGCGGGGGCCAGAGTGATCGGGGTCAATAACCGCAACCTGAAGACTTTTGAGGTGGACATCACCACCAGCATAAGACTCCGCGGCTTGGTGCCGGATGACATCCTCTTCATCTCGGAAAGCGGCATTAAATCCCCCGAGGATGTGGCAAGGCTGAAAGCGAACAAGACTGATGCTGTTTTGATCGGGGAGAGCTTAATGCGCAGTAATAATAAGAAAGAACAGTTGGATCTTCTCAGAGGAGAAGGTTCTCGAGGTGAGCAAGCCCGATGAAAATAAAGATTTGCGGACTTTTCCGGGACTGTGACATCGACTACGTTAACGAGGCTAAGCCTGACTTCATCGGGTTTGTTTTTGCAAAAAGTCGTCGCCAGGTGAGTACGGGCTGGGCAAAAGCCATGCGACCTAGGCTCAGCCCAGAGATCACGCCAGTGGGAGTATTTGTCAATGAACCGTTGGGGAGGGTGGCTGAACTCTTAAATGAGAGTATTATTGAAATGGCTCAACTTCATGGGGCTGAGACAGAACAATATATTGAAGACTTGAAGACCCTAACCAACAAGCCCATCATCAAGGCGGTCCGCGTTATATCCCAGCAGGATATAGAGGGGGCGCGGCACACCATGGCAGATTTTCTGTTGCTCGACAACGGAGCTGGCGGAACCGGGGAGACCTTTGACTGGAGTTTAGTCCGTCAGGTGAATAAGCCTTTTTTTCTGGCCGGTGGGTTACAGGTCGAGAATATCACACAGGCAATCGTTGCTACAAATCCTTATGCTGCGGATTTAAGCAGTGGCGTAGAAACAGGCGGACTGAAAGACAGAGCTAAAATTTTAGAAATAGTTAGGAGAATGCGCAATGGCTAAAGGCAGATACGGCGTTCATGGGGGCCAATACATTCCAGAGAGTCTGATGAATGAAATCATTAACCTAGAAAAATCCTATGAGTACTATAAAAATGACCCTGGATTTAACGCGGAACTGAACAAGTTACTGATCGAATATGCGGGCAGACCGTCTCTGCTCTACTATGCAGAGAAAATGACCAAGGATTTGGGGGGCGCTAAAATCTATTTAAAGCGTGAGGACCTCAACCATACCGGCTCACACAAAATCAATAACGTGTTAGGACAGGTGCTGATGGCCAAGAAAATGGGCAAAACACGCGTCATTGCCGAAACAGGCGCTGGTCAGCACGGTGTTGCTACTGCCACAGCGGCAGCGCTTCTCGGTCTGGAATGTGAGATTTTTATGGGCAAGGAAGATACAGATAGACAGGCCTTAAATGTCTACCGTATGGAGCTTTTAGGCGCCAAAGTTCACCCGGTTACGAGCGGCACGATGACGTTGAAGGATGCGGTCAACGAAACGATGCGAGAATGGACAGCCCGGATTCAGGACACCCATTATGTTTTGGGTTCAGTGATGGGCCCCCACCCCTTTCCGATGATGGTCCGCGATTTCCAGAGTGTGATTAGTTTGGAAGCGAGAGAGCAGATTCTGAAACTGGAGGGTAAACTCCCTGATGCGGTGGTTGCCTGTGTAGGAGGTGGCAGCAACGCGATAGGAATGTTTTATCACTTCATTGGTGATGAAACCGTCAAGTTAATTGGCTGTGAGGCAGCTGGCCACGGTCTTCATACCGAAAAGCATGCCGCCACCATTGCTAAAGGAAAGCCCGGTGTCTTCCATGGCATGAAATCTTATTTCTGTCAGGATGAATACGGGCAAATTGCACCTGTGTATTCAATCTCCGCAGGCCTTGACTATCCAGGGATTGGGCCAGAACACGCCAACCTCTTCGACACAGGTCGGGCAGAGTATGTGCCCATAACGGACGACGAGTCAGTTGACGCTTTTGAATATTTGGCGCGAACAGAGGGCATTATCTGCGCCATTGAGAGTGCCCATGCTATCGCCCATGTCCAGAAAATTGCTGGGACAATGAGCAAGGACCAAATCATCATCGTTTGTCTGTCAGGACGCGGGGATAAGGATGTTGCGGCCATCGCGCGCTACAAGGGGGTAAATATCCATGAGTAAAATTGCACAGGCTTTTAAAAACGGCAAGGCTTTTATCGGATTTGTCACGGGTGGAGATCCTACCATGGAAAAGAGCGAGGAGTTCATTATGGAAATGATTCGGGGTGGCGCTGATCTGGTGGAAATCGGCATTCCGTTTTCTGATCCCATAGCTGAGGGTCTGGTCATTCAAGAGGCCAATATCCGCGCGCTGTCCGCTGGAGCCACCTTGGATAAGGTTTTTGACATGGTGGCCTCGGTGCGCCAAAAGACCGAAGTCCCGTTGGTTTTTCTTACCTATTTAAATCCTGTCTTTAATTACGGATACACCCGCTTTTTCGCCCGCTGTGCTGAGTTGGGTGTTGATGGCATCATTATCCCTGATTTGCCCTATGAGGAAAAGGCTGAACTGGCTGAAGTAGCCGCAGGCTTTGGAGTTGACGTTATTTCCCTAATTGCGCCTACCTCGGAACAACGCATTGAACAGATTGCCAAGGAGGCAGCCGGTTTTATCTACGTGGTCTCCTCTATGGGCGTCACGGGAATGAGAAGTGAGATTAAAACTGATCTGCGGGCGATCTTGGAGGTCGTCAAGAGATCGAGTCCTATTCCCACTGCCGTTGGCTTTGGGATCAACACACCCGATCAAGCCAGGGAGATCGCTAAAATTACGGATGGCGTGATTGTCGGGAGCGCAATCGTCAAAATTATCGAGAAGTACGGCGGAAACGCTGGTCCATATATTTACGAGTATGTTAAAAGCATGAAAAATGCTGTGCGGGAACTGGATTGATGACCATTTTGCTCTGAGTTCATCTTTAGTTGAACAAGTTCACTCGGCTCTTATCGGAAACGGTAGGAGCTTTTTGTTTTTTGAAATTTATACTTTCCTTAACATAATCTCCATATAATGGTCACTTGTGGGCAACAGGTTTATATTATTATTAAGAGTATCAGTCATTATCGGCTAATTTAGCTAATAAATTTGAACATCCTCTATGGAACTAATAAAACCTTATAACAACATGAGCGCAAGGTATTATAGTACAATAGGAGTTAACTAATAAAGACAGAAAAGGCCGTGTTTTAAAAGCGAGGAGGTTTTTTCAACATGAGTGAGAACCGAACAAAAAAAATTTTAGCTAGTTTAACTCTTGCAGGAATGGCTATGAGCATGACTCCCTTTAATGCCTTTGCAGATACGAGGATAACAACGGCACGACTTTTTGGCTTGGACAGAGTTGGAACCGCTGTTGCAGTGGCAAATGCTGGCTGGACGACTGCTGACACGGCGATCTTAGCCCCTGCGGCCGATGCTAATTTGGTAGATGCCCTAGCGGCAGCACCATTGGCGGGTAGATCAGCTCCTATTCTATTGACAGACGACAATACCCTGACAGATGCGACTAAAGCCGAGTTGATCAAACTGGGTGTAAAGCAGGTCTATGTGGTTGGTGCTATAAATCAAACGGTCGTCGACCAGGTGAGTGCGATGAGCGGGGTAAACGCCACAGTGCTCAAAGGTGCTGATCGTATTGGTACGGCGGCTGCTATCTCTGCTAAACTAACCAATCCTGTAGGCTCTTTCGTAGTGGGATATGATGCTTTGGCAGATGCCTTGTCAGTAGCGTCTTACGCTGCAGCTAACAACTACTCAATCTTGGTAGCTAACCCTGATGGAAGCCTTCCAGTTTCAGAAGCTAGCTATATGAGTTCTAATGTCTATATTATCGGCGGACCTAATCTCGTAGCAGACATCCCTGGTGCTACTCGTCTCTTTGGCGCAGATCGATTCGCTACTAATCAGGCAGTACTTAACGCCTTTACATATACGTATAATCGTGTCTATGTCGCCAACGGCACAGACGCTCATTTGGTCGACTCACTCGTTGCATCATCTCTTGCAGCCGAGTCAGGGGCACCAATTATCCTCGCAGACATAGACGGTAATGGTGCAGCTACAGCTAATGTTGCTAGCGTCCAGACCAAACTGGCTGCGAATGCAGTAGTGACTGCTCTTGGGGGTAGCACAGTGGTTCCTGATGCACTTATCGCCCAGATCGCTAATGGCGCTAAGGTTACTCTTCCCGCCGCTCCTCCTGTTGTTGGTCCTGTTACTATTAATACATTGACTATTGCTGGTCAATTAGTTGGAAGAGGAACGTTGGATTCTCCTGCGGTTGCACTAATTAACAACGGGGTAACAGTATCAACTGTTGCAACTGGGGCTAGTGCTGTAAATGCGAATATAACTTATTTAGTATCTACGTCTAATAATATAACAGCTAAAGATGCTGATGGTAATACTTTAGCTGCAACGACCTTGAATTCTCCGATTATTATCGGTAATGACACCTTTGGTGCAGCTTATACTGTTCCAACAGATGCTAGTGGAAACGTGAAGGCTATCTTTACTTCTACTGCTAGTTCACAGCAGGTCTTCAATGTAGTGATTCAAGCTCCGTTTAGCAACAACGGTCAGCCTGTTCGGTCCGACGAAGCGAGTATTGAATGGGGGGTACCAGGAACGACGGTGCTCAGTCCGGTCTACACGGCTAGTAATCCTAAAGGTCTGAGCTTCTCCACTGCGGGTGAGATGAAAGGTTTAGTGCCTATAGTAGCTACCATATTGCCTGCTACTGGTTCCACGACATCTGTGAGTGGACAGTCTATTAAGTTCAAAATGACTCAAAATGGTGGTACTTCTGATGCGAATGCTTACTTCACTGATTCGACTGGCATACCCATGGTTGCCGCCGGTGCAGTGGTTGGTAACGGCGGTTCATCGACTTCTGTAATTTATGTTGTCAATACGGATGCCAATGGTCAAGCGTTGGTGTATATTAATTCTAACCTGCCAACGACTAATAGTCTTGCAAATCCAGGGGCATTCATGAATGTCAGCTTGAGTGCCCAACTCGTAAATGGCGGTGGCTCAACAAATACCGGATACTATCAATGGAAAGCAGTAGCGCAAGCTGCAAAAATCGGGAACGTTAGTCCGAGTGCTATGTTAAATCCAACTGGCATAACTTCGGGCACAACGCTTGTAGCCAGAAATGCTGAAACGGCAACATCCGGTTCACAAATGACCATTAGTGGTACACTTCAGGATTCAGCGGGCAACCCAGTGAGGAATGTTACTGTGGCAATTCAAGACTATGATGTTGTCAATGGTTTCTCAAACAATGTGCAAAATGATGCTTATGTCTTAAACGGTATTACGACATTGTTTAGCGCTGTTAACTACCCTACAGTTATAACGGATAGCAATGGTAACTTCTCGGTAGTAGTTACAGCCGACGTTCCTGTTACTCAAAGCGTCCTGGATAGTGTTACTAAGTATTATGCGTTCTATATCCCGGCCACAATAGCCGTTTCAACAGGTCAGTCTTTACCCGCTAATGTTACTCCCTTGAGCTTTGTTGGTAATAGTAACAGTGGCGATTTTATAAACCTTGTCTGGCAACAAGGGCAGACTGCTCAATCAGTGGGTGTCAGTCACACCTCTCTCCTGCCGAATTATGCAACACTGAGTGCAGTGCCCCAAACTTATCCGTTCTCCAATGTTGTTGGTTCCGACGAACAAATATATGCAGCAGCCTATAATCAAAATGGTATGATTATTGCTCCTGCCAGTGGAAACCAATTTGATGGTTATGCTCTGACCTATGATATCATTGCTCCAAGTAGTATGTTTTTCGACTTCTTAGGTTCAACAGCTCTACCGACAGATCCCACTCATGGCGGAGTCGGGGAAATGAAAGTTCAATATAATCAAACCGGTGGTTTTGTGATTAACACACTATATTACACTGATGGGACAGTGTGTTACTCCAATGGAACTTTGGTAACAGCGGCATCCGGTCCAACAGGTTTTGATACCAATGCTTATGCTACTGCTTATGACGGAAGTGGCCAAATTAATTTTTGCCTTCAATCAAACAATACTTCCTCAGTAATAGCCTCTGGGACGGCTGGGTCTGTCAATGTTAACATTAATGCTTATTCCAACTCCGCTACAACAATCGATACTAATCATGCTCAAGGTTCTGCTGCGGGAATGATTAATGCGGCTTTTACGGCAAGTAACTCCATCGGAAGTCTTGGTGTAGCTCCTGATCTGAATTGGCTCAGCACATACTATCCGTTGCTGGCGGGCAATGCGGCTCCTCCTTCAACCCTCTCCGTGGCTGGAGTTGCTATACCCGTAACTAACATTTATGATTCTACAAGGAATGCAAGTTTTTTGGTAGCTCCATTTAACTCATATCCGGCTATGGGTACTATTCCTAGTCAGGGGTTGACTATGAATGTGAGTTCAACTGAGCATGGGGTTATTAGTAATGTTGATGGCTATACCCTTGCTTCTATGCCTTCTAATGTGACTATAAACGTTAATAAAGCGGGTGAGGTTAGTGTTAATAATGTTAAACTTTGGCTGGCTCAGTCTGGGTATCAAGTAGTCGGCTATTTGCCCGGTTCTACTAGTGGTTCATTTACGCTAATTGAACAAAATCTGTCGAACCCGACGAACTTGATAGGAGTTAATGTGAGCGGTGTCAACTCTAACGGATCCCAGGTTGCTACTTGGAATTTGCCTTTAACTAGTTTGCCTGGTAACTTTGAAGGCTTCATCGGCTTTAACGTTAATTCTTCTGGTCAATTACAGCCCCTGGTAGCAAGTTACTATAAGAACAATGGCAATAGTTTTGCTCCGTATTCAACAGATGCCTCAACGACTTCAACAGGTGTATTCACACCAGTTCAAGTTTTTCAAGTTTATGCAAGTGACAAGTATTCAGAATCCCCGACAATTACTGTTAAAAACTCGCTTAATAGTCAAACTGCGACTGTCACCATAGGCTTTACTGCCCCAGTTGGTGGATTGGTAGCTGTCCAATCGAATCCGTTCAATATTAACTCAGTACTTGGTAGTTCAAAGAAGATTACTTTGACTGCTGAGGATTCATATGGAAACCCGATTGCTTATCAAACTATATTCCTCGGAGCGGGAACAGCGGGTTTGTGGCTTACTCAGCTTAATGATACTACCATCAGAGGTAGTGTTAATTTGGGAACAACGTCTTCAACATCATTTCAGACGGTCGATACTCCAGTTCCGCTCTTTAATGTCGCAAATGCTCCTGCCTACGATAACGTATCAGTTACAGGGTTAACTGCTTATAATCTGAAATCTTCCCCCATTGTTGCCTTGAAAACAGGTAGCGATGGCACTGTTTCTATTACTTTGGCCGACGGTAATGTAACCTATGTTGCGAATACTGCATCTACGACAACAAGTAATGGCTATGCCGTGGACCCAGGAACATTGATTAGTAGCCAAGCCTTAGGCTTGTACTCTGATGCTGCTTTAACTCAAAAGTTGGGTTCTGTTCTTGTGAACTGGGGGAGCTCAGGTCACTCTAGTAGTACAACAACACTGGCTCAACCGACTCAGCCGACCTTAACAGCAGGGATAGCAAGCTGGACCGCCGTAGCGAACGAGAACAACGGTTACAGCGTGCAACTTTACAAAGAGGGTACAGCCTCAGGGGCTGCTGTGGTCCTAGCCCACGGAGCGACGTTAAGTAATGACTTCTCGGCAGCGATGACCGCAGGCGGAAGCTATACAGTAACGGTCAAAGCACTGGGAACCGGGGCCTACAATAACTCAGTGGAATCGTCCCCATCGGTTGCCCAAGTCGTGACAACAACACTGGCTCAACCGACTCAGCCGACCTTAACAGCAGGGATAGCAAGCTGGACCGCCGTAGCGAACGAGAACAACGGTTACAGCGTGCAACTTTACAAAGAGGGTACAGCCTCAGGGGCTGCTGTGGTCCTAGCCCACGGAGCAACGTTAAGTAATGACTTCTCGGCAGCGATGACCACAGGCGGAAGCTATACAGTAACGGTCAAAGCACTGGGAACCGGGGCCTACAATAACTCAGTGGAATCATCCCCATCGGTTGCTCAAGTCGTGTTTAATTAGACTTCTTGGTAATTATAGTTTATAAAAGAAAAGGAGCAACTTTCGTAGGGTATCCTTATTTGCGAAAGTTGTTCCTTTCTTGTCTGATTTAGGACGAACAATGATGTTTGGGATTTAATTACTGAACAAAATAATTTGACTTAGAGCCAACTTGATCATGTATAATACCTTTGTAAATTAAATGGAAGAAATTAAGAGATGGTGCCGTTGGAAGCTGGAGCGATTTATCTAAAACATAAGCTCTCAAATTCTCGAAAGCGAGATGTAACTTTTGGAAATTCAGCAAACTGATTTTAAATTAAATGGATTTTTGGTCTTAGTAATGGCTGTAGCTAGTGGTATCACCGTAGCTAATTTATATTACATTCAGCCATTGCTTGTAGAAATAGCGAATAGTTTTCACGTTAATCAAGTTAGCGTAGGCTTTGTGGCTATGCTTACGCAGATCGGATATGCTCTCGGCATGCTGATTATATTGCCGTTAGCAGATATTAAAGAAAAAAGACTTCCGATTGTCATTATGTTGCTTTGTTCAGCTTGTTCACTGCTGCTCATGTATTTTTCTTTGAATATAACAGTGATATCAATTGCAGCTTTTGCGGTAGGTTTCACCTCTGTGGTGCCTCAGCTACTCGTCCCCTTCGCAGCACAACTGGCTGATCCAAAAGAGAGGGGCAAGATCATTGGAACGGTTATGAGCGGCCTGTTTATAGGCATATTAGTATCCCGTACCTTCAGTGGTCTAGTGGGAGAATATTGGGGATGGAGAGTCGTCTATTTGATTGCGGCTGCTTTGATGATTATCCTCGCTATTTCTTTAAGCAGATTACTACCTCTGTGTCCTCCCACTTCGAGCATGAAATACAAAGAATTGTTTAAATCCATGGCGAGCTTGACCAAAAGTCTGCCAGTATTAAGAGAAGCATCCCTGAACGGAGCGTTGATGTTCGCAGCATTTAGCGCATTCTGGACATCGCTTGTCTTCTTGCTTGAGAGCTCGCACTATTCCTTGGGAGCTGATGCTGCCGGTTTGTTTGGGCTAGTTGGTGTAACTGGAGCCTTGGCTGCCCCGATAGTCGGCAGGATGGCTGACAAAAGGAACCCTAAATTTACTGTCGGACTAGGTATGATCGCGGTAATACTTGCTTATCTCTGTTTTCTTGTTTACGGGTTTAAATTATGGGGATTGATTGTCGGGGTCATTTTACTCGATTTGGGGGTTCAGTCCTGTCAAATTTCAAATCAGGCTAGGGTACACGCCCTAAACGATGGAGCTCGCAATAGAATAAATACAGTCTATATGGTTTCGTATTTTATCGGAGGAGCTCTGGGCTCTTATCTAGGATCATACAGCTATGCTCATTTTGAATGGTATGGAGTTTGCACTTTGGGGCTCTTAACCCAGTTGATAGCCGTTGTCGTTCATAGAAATTATAAAGCACAGCTATATAGTATGTAATATCGCGTTATAATTTGAGCTTATAAAGGCAGAGAATCACCCGGATTCAAGGACTATACATTTATAATTATGACTGAAAATAGCATATAGTAATAAATCGGTCCCTGCTTTTAATTAGCAGAGGGCCTTTTGTCTTTTCCAGAACTACATATTTTAGTCCTGTATATTATCTTCATAACTGGTTTTTATGGAAAATTTAGAGGATATATCAAATAAATGAAGAATAGTTAAATCAATTAGGCATGATTTAAGACCATAATTTAGATAATTTCAAAAAAGTGCCGAGACGACTAGAAAGATAGGTGAAATAGTTGAAAAAAATACTCAAATTAGTTGCTACGGCCGTATGCCTGCTGACAGTTTCCCAAATTACATATCTAGCTGAGCCTGCATACGGAGCACAAACTGGGGTTGTAACAGTTGGAACCGTCACTGCCAATTCGTCTCTTAACCTGCGGAAGTCGGCTACTACTTCTGCTGTTACACTTGTAGCCATACCAAGCAATGCCCAAGTAGCCATCATATCCAAAAATGAAGCCAATTGGTACAATGTAACATACAATGGCCAAACTGGATGGGTCTCTGGAAAATATCTTTCAGTTAAAGCTATCGATGCCGACCCTGTAGTAACTACTCCATCGCAAACGGATACGACAGTGACAGCTGGAACTGTTGGAACCGTCATTGCAAGCCCATCCCTTAACTTACGCAAATCAGCTGTCGCTACCTCAGATATACTTTCGTCTATACCCAAAAATACTCAAGTAACTGTGATTTCCAAAGACGCGAATAATTGGGACAAGGTAACGTACAAGGGCCAGACCGGGTGGGTTTCTGGATCATTCCTAAAAATTGAGACTGTTGCGGTCACAGCACCTGTAACGGGTGTTTCTCGGTCAGATAGTTCTGAGCTGGTGGACCATGCCCTAAGTCTTGTAGGCGTTCCTTACCTGTTTGGTGGAAGCAGTAGTAGTGGGTTTGATTGCTCGGGTTATACCCAATACGTATTTAAGGGATCAGGCATTTCTTTGCCAAGAACCACTGGCGAGCAATTCAAAATGGGTTCATCCGTAAGCCGAGAAAACCTACAACAGGGCGATTTGGTATTCTTTTCAACGTATGCTCCGGGAGCGTCCCATGTCGGCATTTATATTGGCGGAGAACGTTTTGTCGCTGCTGCCAATGGTGGCGTAGGTATTTCAGGCTTGGATAGTGACTATTATAAAAGTCGTTATTTGGGTGCTCGCCGCGTACGCTAGTATGTCCTAGTCGTCAAACACAACGTCAATTATAATTAGTATTCCTAGAAGTCATAAAGCAATTTAGACCCTACGCTATTAAGGTGAAGGGTCTAAATTGCTTTATTTTCAAAAGATCTGTCCTCTTTTTGGTATTGAGAATACTTTTGCAGGTCCTAATTAACCTTCCCGTTCACAGCACTGTAATAAATCTCTGACAACTTCCCCAGCTATAAGGAGTCCGACAACGGGCGGAACAAAGGAAATACTTCCAGGGATTTGACGCTTCTCAGCACAGTGGGCATCCCCGCCCGGACAGATGCAGTTGTTGCGACAATCGTCTTCCGCAGAGAGAGGCGCAAATGGAAGGTCTGGGGTGGACACGACTTTAATTCCTTTGGTAATGCCTTCTTTGCGTAGTAGCTTGCGCATGGCTCTAGCGAGTGGATCGCCGCTGGTCTTGGAAATGTCAGTAACTCTGTAATTCTCTGCAGTAAGGCGGTTTCCAGCTCCCATGCTGGAGATCAAGGGAATTTTGCGGAGCAAACATTCTTTGGCTAAATTCACTTTACTGGAAACAGTATCGATGGCATCTACAACATAGTCTAGTTTTCGGTCAAGCAGGCGATCCGCATCAGCGGCAGTATAGAACTCCATAATCGTTTCGACCTTGGCTTCTGGATTGATCTCTAAGATTCTGCGTTTCATGACCTCGACTTTGGCCTCGCCCACGGTAGAGTGGAGGGCATGTAATTGGCGGTTAATATTCGTTAGACAAATATCATCAAAGTCAACCAGGATCAAATGGCCAACGGCAGCCCGAGCCAGTGCTTCCACGGTGAAAGAACCGACCCCTCCAACCCCAAAAATCATAACCGTGCTCTTGCGGAGCTTTTCTAGACCACTGGTTCCTATCAGGAGTTCAGTTCTTGAGAATTCGTGTTGCATGATGCCCTCCACTTTTAAATTTTAGTTTATAATAACATAACCATGGAGCAAAAGGCACGGGGACGAGCTTGTATCCAGTGCTTGGCAAGGCCCCTTTTCGAACTAGAATGGGTTACCGCATATCGCAGGGAACACCCTTCTTTGGTGGTTATCGTTTTAGACGCTGGAAGAAAACTAAACACAAAGACCCAAGCTTTGCTGGTGTAAGGTCGAAAAATAGATTAATATAGTAGACGACGAATAGAAGCGAATTGGCTTACAACTAGGAAAAAATGTAGGTGAAAAATATAATGGCAAAAAGAATAAATAATACTAAGAAGGCTAATATCACACTGGGAGGGATTACCCTTGGATTCTTGCTCAGTTATCCATTTCATGCCGGCCCTGTCGGCGGGCTCATCGCCAGCGGATGCAGCGCGGGAATGATCGGAGGGCTTGCCGATTGGTTTGCAGTGACGGCGCTTTTTCGACGTCCCTTAGGAATTCGATCGGGCAAAGTAATTCGCACTGAAATAATTCCCCAGAACCGAGAACGGATTTTTGTAGCCTTGGCAGATATGGTACAGAATGAATTACTTTCGCAAGACGTACTCCGGCACAAATTATCCGCTTGGGATTTTTCAGGCGTGCTCATTCGGATCTTGGTCAAGCCGGAAGTTAAGCTTTCCGTTGCCCCCTTACTGACAAACCTTACAGAGGACATTGTTAAAACCATGGAGCAAGAAGAGCCTATGCAACTCGTTAAGGGGTTGCTCCAAGAAAACTTAGTTAGTATGAATCTCTCCCAAACGCTGGCGGAACTCGTCGAGTTCTCATTAAACCATGGAGATCTAGATCAGGTATTAGAAGCTATTTGCCGGGCAAGCAACGAATATGTGGAGCAACCTGAAGTCAAGGTTACCCTAATGAATATGCTGGAAGCGGCTTTGACTAGGTATGGTGAAAACAATCCCGCGCGTAAAATGGTCGTGAAGTTCCTTCCCGACCCCTCTGTTCTTGCCTATGGACTCCAAGAAAAGGCCAAAACAGCTCTACAAGACGGTACAGTTGAGCGCTGGCTTAAGGATTATTTACTCAACTTCGTATTGGAGCTTAAGACGAAATCTTCGCTGCAGGACAGTATTAATCGGTTTTTATTGAACATCTTTAATAGGGGCGTAGAAAAACCAGCGCTCAAGATAGAAGGCCTCGATTCCGAGGGGACAAGTACGAAAAAAATTCCTGCTATAATTGAACACTTTATGGCGGAGCTGTTGAACAATTGGGATGACCACCTGGGGAGATTAGAGAACAATAGTTCCCTCAGGTTGAGAGTTGATGAGAAGGTCAAGCTTATCCTCCAAAAACAGATTGGACTGCACCATACTGCCATTGGACGCATGGTTCACGAAGGCTTGGACCCTTTGACCGATGACAAACTTGTTGAATTGATTGAGGACAAAGCGGGTAATGACCTGCAAATGATCCGGATTAACGGATCGGTAGTAGGCGGTCTGGTCGGGATCTTGATCTATGTGCTTGGGATGGTGTTAAAATGAATTATCACAGAAAGGCAAATATTACCTTAGCTGTCGTTTTCCTTTGTTTCTTGGGTGCTGCGGTGCTAAAACATTTCAAGCCAGATATCTTTGGCATCAGGCTGATAGTTTCCGTCACGGAAGCGGCCTTAGTGGGTGGAGTTGCTGATTGGTTCGCCGTAACTGCGATTTTCAGAAAGCCATTGGGTTGGGGCTATCATACGGCTCTGATCCCCAGAAACCGTGAAAAGGTGATCGAAGGTGTCGCGTCAATCGTGCAAACAGAGTTACTGAACCTGAACTTAATTCGTAAGAAAATTGAAGGAATTCCATTTGTCGAAGGACTCCTCTCCAGCGTGGAGAGATTAGGTGGATCCGTTTACCTAACGGACACGATTTTGGCCTACCTCCGGCGTTATGCAGAAAAACAGGAACTAGCCCAGCTAGCAGAGAAACTAGCTGTGTATATCCGTAGCACTGCGAAGACTTGGAACCTGGCACCCTGGGTCCAGGGTATAAATGGTTGGGCGCTAAAACATGGTTATATCGATCTCGGACTGGATCGCTTAGCCGAAGGGCTTTGGGATAAAGCGGCTGATGGAGAAACACGTAAAGTCATTCATCGTTACCTTGAGGAAATTAAAGAAGAAAAAGTAAGTAATGGAGGGGCAATGTTTCGCACCATGCTGGGGTTAGTGGAAATGTCAGATGGGTTAAATCTTGACGAGGCAGCTGATGCAGTGCAAGTGGAGCTACTCCTAACCTTACGCAAGTTTCGAGACCCACTTGATCCTTTGCGTATAAACTTAAAGGATCTCCTTATCAATAGAATAGAAGAACTTGAGTTTGATACCCGATTTAGCACTCGAATCGAGCAATGGAAGGAAGACGTCTTGTCCGATGTCCTATTTAAACGATTTCTGGAATCTGTTCTAGGAGAAGTACGGAAAGTCGTGTTGGATCCTTCTCTTCCTTTGGAGTCGAATGCCTTGTATCGAACGATTCATCCTTTGGTAGAAAAATACTGGGTTAGCGTTCAACATAACTTGGATCTTCAGGCAAGGATTAATTCGTTTCTTGTCGATACCTTATGCAGGGTGGTTCAGAATGAACATGATTTAATCGGAGGCATGGTCAGGGAGACCCTCTCCGCGTACACGGATCAAGATCTCAATCGATTTATTGAGGAGAAGGCAGGTAACGACTTCCAATGGATTAGGATCAATGGTTCGATGATTGGTGGGATCGTGGGGCTCCTCTTGTTCGGCCTGGAATTTGTCTATGACCTATACATCATGCCCGTGCTAATGAACTATATCCGATGACTAGCCGCTAGATCGAACACGGTTATCGATTTAGTGGTTAGTTTATCAGATTCTCTAAACTCGGACTTCTGGTCTCTGAACTCCGACTTCTGTCAGGTATACAAAATTCATTAGAGAAAAGTATTGCAAGACAGTTTAAATCCGTGCTACAATACCAAACATAAGGTGTGCACAGCCGATCACCCATGGGTCGGAAAAATGCAAGCAAAGCAAAGGCGCTTTGAGGATACTCGCAAGAGTAGCTCAAAGTGCCTTTTTGTTTTGCGCTAGTCAGAAAGTATAAATCAATTACTTTCTGGAAAAGTAAGTGGAACAACGGTTAGCGCCGGCGCTAACTTAAGTTCACTAAAAAACACGAAGATGAGGAGGCAGGATTATGGATACTGGAGATACTGGATTTATTTTAATTTGTACAGCACTAGTCTTTCTTATGACACCTGGTTTAGCACTTTTTTATGGAGGTATGGTACGTAAAAAGAACGTTCTCAGTACCCTCATGCATAGTTGGATCGTTATAGGTATTATGTCTTTGCAGTGGATTTTAGTGGGATATACTTTGGCCTTTGGGCCAGACTTTCACGGCGTAATTGGAAGCCTGAACTGGTTCGGATTGAATGGAGTAGGGGTAGATCCTAACCCGGATTACGCAGCTACCATTCCAGTGATTGTCTTTATGGCTTTTCAAATGATGTTTGCGGTAATCACCCCAGCTTTGATCAGCGGTTCTATCGCAGAACGGATGCGGTTTCCAGCCTTCGTTATGTTCATGATATTGTGGGCAACCTTTGTTTACGATCCCTTGGCCCATTGGATATGGGGAGTGGGCGGTTTCTTAAGAACTCTTGGAGCGTTGGACTTCGCAGGAGGAAATGTAGTGCATATTAGTTCGGGATATTCCGGATTGATAGCGGCCTTGGTCCTTGGAAAACGTAAAGGGCTCGGCAAAGAGGAAATGGCACCGCATCACATTCCAATGACTGTTTTAGGAGCAGGACTCCTGTGGTTTGGCTGGTTTGGCTTTAATGCAGGAAGTGCCCTAGGTGCAAATGGCTTAGCCGGTATGGCCTTTGTGAATACAAATACAGCCGCCGCAGCAGCTGCTGTAGCTTGGGCAATGGTAGAACGCCTCCACAGAGGAAAAACGACCATGCTTGGTGTAGCCAGCGGTGCAGTCGCCGGGTTGGTAGCCATAACCCCAGGTGCAGGATTTGTGACGCCGCTCTCCTCAATATTTATTGGCCTAGTCGGCGGCACGATCTGTTATTTCGCGATCAGCTTAATGAAAGCTAAATTCGGGTATGATGATGCCTTAGACGCCTTTGGCTGTCATGGGATCGGTGGGACATGGGGGGCCTTGGCAACCGGCATATTTGCCACCAAAACCATTAACCCTGCAGGTGCAGATGGGTTGTTCTACGGGAATGCTTCACTATTGGGAATTCAGGCTATCAGTGTCTTGATTACAGTGGCGTTTGCAGTAATAGCGACATTTATTATTTTAAAAGTAATAGGCCTAGTGATGAAACTTCGTGTTAGTGAAGAAGAAGAATCAAATGGTTTGGATTTATCGTTACACGGAGAGAGGGCTTATTCAGAATTTTCTTGAGTAATGTAGCAGGTTAAGTAAGGCTCTGACGAGTATTAGTTGATGGTTGGATAAGCTAAATCGATTTGGAGGTTATACTATGAAGAAAATTGAGGCAATTATTCGTCCAGGAAAGCTGGACAGAGTGAAAGATGCGTTGAGCATCCATGGGGTCAACGGTTTGACGGTAACCCAGGTAATTGGCTGCGGTAAACAAAAGGGAAATACTCAGGTTTATCGAGGTGTGGAATATACCGTGCATCTTATTCCAAAGGTGAAAATCGAAATTGTAGTTATGGATAGCTTCGTGGAAGAGGTCATCAAAGTTATCTCGAAAGAGGCAAGAACTGGGGAAATAGGAGACGGAAAAATCTTTGTGTCGGCAGTAGAAGATGCTTACACGATAAGAACGGGAGCTACTGGAGAACAAGCCTTATAAGACTTGTTCGGAAGTCAAATAGACCGTTATCTCTTTCGAAGGGATAACGGTCTTTCTTTTGGCAAGATTAGCATTTTACAAATTAAAAGGAGGATTATTTATAATTTATGGAGAAACATAATTGAGAAACAGCCATAGTATATACTTTCCGGTAGTCTGAATATCATTGGGTGGAGACAGTAAATTGCCCTAAATTTTATGATCCTCTAATGATAGGCAGTTTATATTTTAGTAATAAAAATTTGACCTTTACTGACCTTTGTACTAAAATATAATAAATCGGCAAGAATATAATAAATAAAAATGGGCTATTATTAATATTGGAGAATAGGGGGAATTGTGAATGGGTTATCTCGTACCAATGGTTGTAGAACAAACGAGTCGTGGGGAACGCTCCTACGATATTTACTCACGTCTTCTAAAGGATCGTATTATTTTTCTCGGGGGCGTAGTTGATGATGATGTATCCAATCTTATCGTAGCACAAATGCTCTTCCTCGAAGCAGAAGATCCTGAAAAGGATATCAATTTGTATATCAACAGTCCGGGTGGTTCTATCACCGCCGGAATGGCCATCTATGACACCATGCAGTACATTCGCTCAGATGTCCGCACGATTTGCATTGGTATGGCGGCTAGCATGGGGGCATTCCTCCTTACAGCCGGTGCCAAAGGAAAGCGGGTCGCACTTCCCAATTCGGAAGTCTTAATTCATCAGCCCTTAATCGGTGGGCATGGACTCTCAGGACAAGCAACAGAGATCGAAATTCACACTAAACAGTTGCTCCGGACCAAGGCGAAGATGAACAAAATCCTTGCGGAGAGAACAGGACAGCCACTTGAGAGGGTTGAAAAAGATACTGAACGTGACTACTATATGACGGCGGAAGAAGCCAAAGAATACGGTCTGGTTGACCAAGTGTTAGAAAAGGCAGAACCAGCTAAAGATGCCAAGAAATAGGCCAATGATTCAGAGTAACTTAGCTACGCAGGGGCGATTATACGCCCTTGCGTTTTTTATATTTCTAAGGGTAGAGTGTCCAAGAAATCACGCAGGACTTCAAAGCCCAATCCGGTTAGGAACCATTCGGGAGCCATCCGGAGAGTAATATACCCGCCAATATTAAGTGGGTCATTGTAGTGCCAAGGACAGTGACCGAGGACTCCGGCCATTACAACCCCACAGGCATATTCTGTGATCCAGATTGGAGCAAGATAGATCAGCCCACGGATCCACCAAGGATAAGGGCGTAAGCGGTTCTGCAGGGGCTCCAAGAACACTGCCAGCCCATAAATAGGCATCATCACCAAGAAGGTAAACCCTTGCATACTGAGATCCCCTTTGAGAAGGGCGGCGAAACCCGTATAGATGACCTCGAGAACAAGGCCAATAATTCCATAAATCAAGAAGCGTTTCAGCGTTTTCATAGATATAGTATGGTTTTGGCAAACTTAGAGCATGCATCATCAGGTAAGGAACATTATGGGAATGCGACAAGGATAGAACGCTTTAAATTTTTTGGAAATGGTTACATTATGTATAAAGAGGAAAGGTAATCTTATCTAGTCTGTCGAAGTATATCCGTTAAGCTTTGCATAATAATGTGAATTAGTTGACTTACTTTTCTATATACATAAGTGATGAAAAAATTGTTTTTATAAAAGGAGAGAGTCAAAGAATGCGTAAAATTCGTAAAGCGGTCATTCCGGCGGCAGGACTGGGAACCCGTTTTTTGCCAGCAACAAAGGCTCAGCCGAAAGAGATGCTGCCTATCGTGGATAAACCAACCATTCAATACATTGTTGAAGAGGCCATTCAATCTGGAATTGAAGACATTGTTATTGTTACCGGGCGAAATAAGCGGGCCATTGAAGACCACTTCGATCGCTCGATGGAGTTAGAGGCCTTTTTGGAAAAGAATGCGAAGGAGGAATTATTAGACCTTGTTCAGGATGTCGCTCGGATGGCGGATATTTATTACGTGAGGCAAAAAGAAGCCTTAGGCTTGGGTCATGCGATCTATAGCGCTCGTAAATTTATCGGAAATGAACCATTTGCGGTCCTTCTGGGGGATGATGTTATATATTCCGAGGTCCCCGCTCTACGCCAAATGATGAATCATTATGAACGCTATGGTGCAACTATCGTAGGGGTGCAAGAAGTTGCGCTCGAGGATACGTCCAAATACGGGATTGTGGATGGTCAGAAGTTTGCAGAGCGGCTTTATCGAGCTAAGAATATGGTGGAGAAACCTCTTTCAGAAGATGCCCCCGCAACTCGATTAGCCATAATGGGTCGGTATATTTTAAATCCTGAGATCTTTGATATTCTGGGTGTTCTTTCGCCAGGTAAGGGCGGAGAGATTCAACTAACGGATGGAATTAAGGAACTGGGGCGATATCAGGAAATTCTCGCTTATGAATTCGAAGGACGGAGGTATGATGTCGGAGATAAGCTGGGCTTTGTGGAAGCGACCATCGATTATGCGTTGCGGCGGGGAGATCTTTCAGAGGAACTCATGAATTATTTGCGGGATCTGGTTCGGAAGGCAGATGGTAACAAATAGGTTTAGGAATCACTACTCTGTCCAAGGCAGAAAGCTTACCCGAACAATAGGGCAAGGTTTCTGCTTTTTTTTGACGTTCACCTCTCTTGCCGTTTCGCACCACCGTATCATTATCACCGTAGGGGCACGATGCATCGTGCCCCTACGAATACGAAATTTCTGATATCCGTGAATGATAAAGGACCGAGGCGCAGACGGTTTTTTCTAATTTCTTATAGTCCTCTTACGCAAGTCCTCTTACGCAAGCATTGCTTTGAAGGCCCAGTGGCTTGTAATTTGGAAATTATTTGGGGCATGCTGCGCGATTCTCGCGATATTTATAGGGTAAAGGGCAGGTATTGGTACTTTTCGAAAATAGAGGACGGAAAATTGGCCTAGCTCTACAGCGAAAACGACACACTTCTCTCCTAAAAATTGGTAATATACTAATGTAATATATTACAAAAGATTTAAGGAGGGAAGAGACTAATGATACCAATGGACAAAAAGAGGATACTAACCTTAGCCGGGACGTTGGTTCTAGCTGGTGCAGTCGTTGCTGCAGGAGTTTATGGCCCCAGTGTATGGAAAGTTTTCAAGCAAACGAGTTCGGTCACTGACCAGGCAGCAGCTATTCAAACACCACCCATCAATTCTGGAACTAATGCGAGCGACGCTACAACTGGTACATTGCCGAACGGTACAGCACCACCTGGGACCGTTACGCCAACACCAGGGGCCGCTACGCCAACAGCGACCACCGCACCAAGTACGACTACTGTGTCTCCACAGAGCGACACCGGATCCAAAAATAAATATAGGGAACCGGATACCAAGCTGATGGACCTAGCACCGTCGATCGCAACGTTCTTCGGTGAAAATGCCTTAAGTAATGATGCTAAAACATTAGCTTTTGGCGCTACGTGGAACATCCATGAATATGTCGACGGTTATCTCTATGGGCCAGCAGCGGGTCCACAGTTAAATGAACAAGACATCAAGAAATATATAGTGTTCCATAAAACGTTATGGGACAAGCAGTTGAAAAATGAACCGAATGCTTCCAAAGAAGCAGCATTCACCAGTTACGTGGATGTTTTACTGAACACAGGAATCGACGCGTTCGATTCAAAGGATAAAACGCGGATCGAGCAGTTCCACCAAGGAATTCACGATCTGGATACGCACCTCATGCGTAATGATATAAATTCGAAAGTTTACGGAGCGACACCATTTGCAACCAAACGATCTTGATTCAGGGCAACAATAAATAGGAGTGGTATGAAGATTAACTGTAGTATTGTATGCGCAAGTACACATACCTGAATTGTTTCCAGGTGCACAATGGTTTCTCGAACTTATATTAAATATATAAATTCCTAATTAAATTAAATCCTTGTTGAATTAGCGAAATAAGAAAATAGACGAAAAGGAATGATTTCATAGGAAATAATCGGGACCAACTTCTAACTAAATAGCCAACTAAAACAAGCAATCTGCCAAGGTTGAAAACCAGTTTTAGTTGTCGCATAGCCAAGTAATACGAAAATTGAATAAGAAAGCGCAAGGCCTGTCCTAAGTGGACAGGCCTTGTGCTTTCAAAAATATGAACCTTAAGGCATGTGAAAGAAAATAACAAGGCATCTTTGACTTGTTATTTTCTTTCATATGCCCAAAATGTCTAAACTCTCTATTAACTGGTCAAACTAGTAATAAAATCCAGTTAAAGGAGATTTAGGTATTATGCGTAGAGCAAATTATTTATTTGGGACCTTGGCCTTAGGTCTCGGTATACTCGTTGGGACATTAGGTATGTCTTTGGTCACCAACTCGAGCTCCCCAGCGTCGTTTATAGCCAAACTGCGTGGTCAAGACAAGATCCAAACGGTAACTGGAGCGGTGCATGACCCTGTGCAACCTCTCCCAACCCCAACCCCAGCCTCGGGTAGTAGCGGGACAGATTCGACTTCGACTTCGAATTCGACCGGGTTGCAAAACGATGTGCCCAGCCTTGTTCAAAATGGAGCCAGCAAAGACGCTGCAGCGTTAAGCCCACTGCAGCAACAAATCATTTCAGACTATAAACAGGACATTGGCATTTTCTTCGGAGCTTGGAAGTCCGCAGATATGGCTACCTTCCGTCTCAAACTGACTAAAGCCTATACTGGAGAATTGTTTGAGAAACACGCGCAGCGTGCGGAGGAATTCTTAGCTCAAGGCATTGGGTTGGATGTCAGTCAAATAACCTTTGACAGGGTTGACATTGAAAGTTCAGATGAAAATACAGCAACACTTCTGGTCAATTATCGTTACTCGGCAAAGGACTATAGCTTAGCAGATGCTGCCCCGATTGGGGAGGCGCATGAACAAACCGTGCATGTACGCGTTAATCTGCTCAAACAAAATTCACGCTGGATGATCACGGGAGAAAGTATAGTGAATTAAAAAGTAGAAAGGTTAGAGGGTTGCAGTTAGCAACCCTCTAACCTTTCTACACGAATCAGAACGTAAAAGCTTTTGGCTATTCATAACCACTGTAGGGGCACGATGCATCGTGCCCCTACGATTACGAAATTTATGATATCCGTGAATAAAAGGACTGAGGCCGCAGCCGAGGTTTTTCTTATTTAAGGGAAATAAGAGAGTAAGTAGATCTTCATGGGACATCACTGGGATGCTAGCATTTCGAGGTTAGGAGTTGTAAAAGCAGGTAAGTTGTAGTAAACTGTAAAACGATCAAAGTTACTTACTTGTTTGATCTAGAAGGGGCTGAGTTAGGTGCTATTTCGCAAACGGACGTTGATTTTAATGCTGATTGATGCTATGTTGATCAACTTAGCAGCATTCGGCAGTTTTTATTTGCGCTTCGAGGGGGGCATTCCGGAAGAGTATTATCAAACGTATTATCATACAGCCATAGTTGCAACTATTTTATATATTGCAGTGTTCTATGTTTTTGGGCTATATAATCGGCTTTGGCAGTATGCGAGTACAGGAGAGTTACTCTCCATTGTTTATGCAGTGACCGTGGGAACGGGCGGAACGGCTGCAGTGGTTTATTTCTATGGCGTCGCACAGGCGGCTTCACTCCCGTTCAGACTACCGCACACTGCTGCTGTGTTGTTATGGCTAGCTATGGTTTTCTTGATAGGGGGGTCGCGCTTTATTTGGCGGATTCTGCAGGAAAATTCGTTTGATCGTCATGTCCCAGGCTCGCAAAAGCAAGTGCTTATTGTCGGAGCTGGCGATGCAGGAGTATTAGCGGCCAGAGAGTTGAAAAACCGCAATTATCGGGACGGGCGTCCTATCGGCTTTATTGATGATGACCGTTCCAAGGTGAAGTTGCATTTGCTCGGAATCCCAGTTTTGGGCACTCGTAAGGATATTGCTCGCGTCGTAAAGGGACATAGTATTGATGAAGTCATTATTGCTATGCCATCAGCCTCGGGTGAGTCTGTGCGAGAAATTGTGCAAATTTGTGAAAAGGTAGGGGTCGAGCTCAAGATTATGCCCGGTGTCTATGACATTATTAGTGGGGATATCAGCGTCCACCCGATTCGGCAGGTTCAGGTGGAGGATTTACTCGGGCGTGACCCCGTTTGCGTTGATTTAGAAGAAGTTGCGGGATATGTCACAGGTGAGACTGTGTTCATAACTGGAGCGGGTGGTTCTATTGGCTCAGAAATTTGTCGTCAGATTGCCAAGTTTAATCCTGGAAAACTTGTTCTAATCGGACAAGGAGAAAACAGCATTTTTGACATCGAGCAGGAATTGCGCACCGAGCGCACTGGAATCGATTATGTGACAGAAATATTGGATATTAAAGACCGGGAGAAAGTCTTCTTGATCTTCGAACGATATAAACCAGGCGTCGTCTTTCACGCTGCAGCGCACAAACATGTCCCTTTAATGGAAAAAAATCCTGAAGAAGCCCTGAAGAATAATGTCGTAGGCACGCAGAATCTGGCTGAAGCGGCTGATAAAGTGAAAGTAAAAACGTTTGTCTCCATCTCCACAGATAAAGCAGTCAACCCAACAAGTGTCATGGGAGCAACCAAACGAACGGTAGAAATGCTGATTCAAAGCATGGATCTCCGTTCCCAAACAAAGTTTGTTGCCGTTCGGTTTGGTAATGTTCTAGGTAGTCGAGGAAGTGTTATTCCGACGTTCAAGCGACAAATTGCCAGTGGCGGCCCGGTGACAGTCACCCACCCGGATATGGTGCGGTTTTTTATGACGATTCCGGAAGCTTCCCAATTAGTCATTCAAGCAGGCGCTATGGCCCAGGGTGGGGAAATATTTATCTTGGATATGGGGAAACCTGTAAAGATTGTGGATTTAGCCAAAGACCTAATTCGGCTTTCAGGCTTTGAGCCCGATGTTGATATTAAGATTCAATTTACAGGAATTCGGCCGGGAGAAAAACTCTACGAGGAATTATTAACAGCTGAAGAAGGAACAACTTCAACGAAACACAGCCGAATCTTTGTAGCGAAACCTAACTTGATTGATGTTAAGCTCCTTGAAGAATTAACGCATATTGTGCGAGAACGTGGCAGTTATTTAACTCGAGATGAAGTTATAGAGTTGTTGCAGACCATCATTCCAAGCTTTCGAAAAAAAGTGGCAAAAGTGGTAGCTAAGTAGCTAATTACTGAGGAGGAAATAGTAAGATGATGACAGTGAAAAACGTGATTACCGACAAAGACGTCGTTGCCAAGGCTCTTAAAGAAAAGATTCAAAAACATGAAGCGCGAATTGGGGTCATTGGTTTAGGTTATGTAGGACTCCCTTTGGCTGTTGAAAAAGGTAAAGTCGGGTTCCCAGTGGTGGGGTTTGACATTAACCCTGCACGCGTTGCTCGTGTGAATGCAGCAGACAACTATATTGGAGATGTTAAAGACGAAGACCTCAAGGACGTTGTGAAGAGTGGGGCTTTGGCAGCTACGACGGATTTCTCCCGCTTAGCAGAATGTGACGTAGTGATCATTTGTGTTCCTACGCCCTTAACTGTTACCCGAGATCCAGATATTTCTTACATTAAAGCCTCGACAGAATCAATTGTAAAATATCTCCATCCGGGGCAATTAATCACCCTAGAGAGTACGACTTATCCCGGAACGACGGAGGAAGTCATTCTTCCCTTATTGGAAAAAGCAGGACTTAAGGTGGGCCATGACTTCTTCCTCGCTTTCTCCCCGGAACGCGTTGATCCAGGTAACAAGCGCTTTAGTACGAAAAATACCTCGAAAGTTGTTGGAGGTATGACCCCGATTTGCCTAGAGATCGCCTATGCGCTTTACATTCAAACGATAACGAATGTCGTTCCAGTATCCTCGCCTGCCGCAGCTGAGCTGACCAAAGTCTTTGAAAACACTTACCGGGCCGTTAATATTGCCATGGTAAATGAATTGATGATGCTTTGCGATCGAATGGGAATTGATATCTGGGAAGTGGTTGAAGCGGCCGGAACAAAACCATTTGGCATCCAGACCTTTTACCCTGGACCGGGCGTGGGCGGTCACTGTATCCCCATTGATCCATTTTATCTTACTTGGAAAGCGCGTGAATACGACTTCCATACCCGCTTCATCGAGCTTGCCGGGGAAGTTAATGTTGAAGTTTCATATTATGTTGTCAATAAAGTGGTTCGAGCCTTAAATAGCGTAAACAAGAGTTTGAAGGACGCTGAAATCTTCGTTCTTGGGGTCGCCTATAAAAAAGATATTGACGATATGCGTGAATCACCGGCTTTGAAAATCATAGAGCTCTTGCGTAAACAAGGCGCCAACATTACTTATCATGATCCATTCATTCCGATCATTGAGCCTCATGGCGGCAGTACAATCCACCTAGAGAGTATACCTTTGACAGATGAGGTGCTTGCCAAGGCTGATGGTGTACTGATTCTGACTGACCATAGTGCAGTTGATTATGAGCGTGTGGTTGCGAAGGCTAAACTCGTAGTAGACACTCGTAATGCTACCAAGAACGTACTAGAGAACCGTGAGAAGATCGTTAAGATCTAAATGCACTGGTTAATTTAAGACAAAATTTGCTAACGTGTGAAGAAATATAGGTTTAAGGGGAATCAGTAGATTCCCCTTAAACCTATATAGAGAGCAGATGTCGTTTTCCGAATCAAGATAGCTTAATTTAAAAAGAAAAGAGATGTTTTATTAATATGAACAATGAGAAAAAAATTCGATTTGCGATCATTGGGTGTGGCAGAATTGCCCCCAAACATGCAGAGTCCATTGAAGCGCTTCCGGAGGCAGAACTGGTCGCAGTGTGCGATATCGTGCCGGAGCTGGCGCAGGCCTTTGCAGATAAATACAAGGCAGCGCCTTATACCGATTATTTGGAAATGCTGAAGAGGTCTGACATTGATGTCGTTACCATAGCGACTCCAAGTGGCTTGCATGCCGAAATCGGGATTGCTGCAGCCCAAGCAGGCAAGCATGTCTTAGTAGAAAAGCCCATGGCCATGACGTTGAAAACCGCTGATGCTATGATCGCGGCTTGCCACAAAGCAGGTGTTAAATTAGGCGTTATTCATCAAAATCGTTTTAATGACTCAATTAAACTCCTACGCAAGGCTTTAGAAGATGGTCGTTTTGGTAAATTAACACATGGGCAGGCCTCCGTCCGTTGGAATCGCAATGATAATTATTATACGCAAGCACCTTGGCGCGGAACGAAGCTTCAAGACGGCGGAGTACTTATGAATCAGTCCATTCATAACATCGACCTTTTGCAGTGGACATTTGGGCCAGTGGAGTCGGTTTTTGGCTATACCGCGACCTTCATGCGTAAAATTGAAATGGAAGATATGGGTGCAGCCGTCATCAAGTTTAAAAGCGGCGCTATTGGACTTATTGAGGCAGCTTCAACCATCTATCCTACTAACATTGAAGAAACTCTAAATGTTTTCGGCGAGACCGGATCGGTCATCGTCGGCGGAATCGCAGTTAATCGAATCGAAGTTTGGGAGTTGCCGGACAGCGTGGAAGAGAAAAAAGAGATCTTCGCCAGTCAGGAAGTTGACCCACCGACGGTTTACGGCTTTGGACATAGGGAACTAATTATGGATCTTATACAAGCGATTCGAGAAGATCGGGTGCCGGCTATTCCAGGAGAAGAAGGGCGTAAAGCGCTCGAGATCATCTTAGCGATTTATAAGTGTCAGGAGACCAAGGAGCCTGTTGTGTTTCCAATGCAGGAGAGTTGATTTGCGCGAAAGGGGTAACAATTAATGTCTGAAATTAATATACCGCGGATAATCGCCTCCAGTGCAACCATCCCATCAAGCGTAACGGTCGGGCCGTTTTGCGTGATCGGAGAGGATGTCGTGATCGGGGAAAACGTGGTCTTGGGAGTCGGGTGTGTGCTTGGTGACGGAGCTCAGGTTGGTGCCGGAAGTGTGCTTGGAAATTATGTCAGTATTGGAGCGGGCGGGCGTATAGGAGATCGGACGCGCATCGGGAACCAAACCACGATTTACCTGCAAGCTGAGCTTGGCGATGACGGCTTCATCGGTAGCAATTGTTCGATTGGACGGTTACCAAAGGCTGCCCCTACGAGTACGGTTAAAGCCCAAGCAAATTTGCCTCCTCTCAGAATGGGAAACGGGTTCACTGTTGGCTGCTCTGCCGTCCTCTATGCTGGGACGAGCTATGCCGACAAGGCCTTTGTCGGAGATGGTGCTGTCATTCGGGAGAGATGCTCGATTGGAGAAAATGTAGTTATCGGCGCGGGAGTAGGCGTTGAAAATGACACCAAGATTGGTGCATTTACAAAAATTCAGACTGGTTCTTATATCACAGCCTATATGGAAATCGAAGAACGAGTGTTTATTGCTCCGATGGTCACCACGACTAATGACAATTTTATGGGCCGTACAGAAAAACGCTTTGAATCAATCAAGGGCCCGACAATCCAGCGCGGAGCCCGCATTGGCGGAGGAGCTATTCTCTTGCCTGGTATCAACGTTGCCGCAGAGACCTTTGTGGCTGCCGGGGCTGTAGTGACGAAAAACACCATTGAAAAACGTGTCATCAAAGGGTTCCCAGCCAAAGACCTTCGGGAGGTACCCGTAGAAGAACTCCTGTAAACATACAGAGCAAATTTGCCAACCACCGGTATGCAAGCAAGAACCGTCCCCACTTGCACCCACTTGCAGTGACTCTACATTAGATTAGATTAGATTAGATTAGATTAGATTAGATTAGAGAAGGGAAGATTAAGTATGCGTATTCCGCTTTTAGACCTTAAGGCTCAGTATTTGACCATTAAAGAAGAAATTGATCAGGCAATTCAGAACGTACTAGATTCAGCTATATATATTATGGGCCCAGAAATGAAGATGTTTGAAAAAGAAATTGCAACTTATTGCGGGACGAAGGAAGCTGTTGCGGTCGGCAATGGCACTGATGCCTTGGTTCTCACGCTCAAGGCTTTTGGAATTGGCCCGGGAGACGAAGTGATTACCACTCCGTTTACGTTTTTTGCGTCGGCAGAAACGATTGCTCAGGTTGGGGCGAAACCAGTCTTTGTAGATATTGATCCGGTGACCCTGAACATGGATCTAACGCTTCTCGAGGAGAAAATAACCCCTCAGACGAAAGCAATTATTGCCGTACATATATTTGGTCAGATGCTGGATATGGAGAAAGTCATGGAAATTGCAGCTCGACACGACTTGAAAGTCATTGAGGATGCTGCTCAAGCAATTGGAGCCGAATACCTAGGGAAAAGGGCTGGTTCGATTGGACATGCCTCGACCTTTAGCTTCTTCCCGACTAAGAACTTGGGAGCCTATGGAGATGGTGGCATGATTGTCACCAACGATGCAGACTTAGCCGCCCAACTGCGGGTGCTGCGCTTCCATGGATGTAAAATAAAGTATTATCATGATCAAATTGGCTATAATAGCCGTCTCGATGAGATGCAAGCAGCGATATTAAGGGTCAAGTTGCGCTATCTAGGTCAATGGAATGAAACTCGTCGAGAAAAAGCCCAAGTTTATGATCAACTTCTTGCCGATGCAGCCGTTCAGCTACCAGGCCTAGATCCTCAGGCATTGCCCATCTATCACTTATATGTACTGCGGACGAAAGATCGTTTGGCCCTGATGGAACGTCTCAAAGCAGGTGGTGTAGCCAGTGCCATCTATTATCCCGTACCCCTTCATTTGCAAAAAGCCTTCCGCACGCTCGGATATAAAGTCGGAGATTTCCCTGTGGCCGAACTAGCTTGTGAGCAAGCTTTGGCCATACCGTGTCACCCTGAGTTGAGTCTGGAACAGCAGAGAGAGATCGTGGCCTTGATCAAAGCTTAGTTAGTTGTAAAAGCACAAGGCCTGTAGTAAAATGTTGAGCAGTGATTTATGGAGGAAAGAGAGAATGTTTTACTTTGAAAGATAAGAAAAAATGGCTAACTATTCTATATGTACTTTTTATCTTATTCAATATAGTCTTAAGCCCCAGCTTGATAGTGCTGAATGGTTACGCCTTGATTATGGGGCTGATCATTATTTTCTTCATAAAGTGGGAAAAATCCTCTGAGCTTCTATATTACTTCGTCCTCTTGTTCTCGGTGATGGACTTTAGCTTTAACCTGCCTGTGATGGGGCGCTTTAATATTTACTATATGCATATTGCCTTGCTGATCCTCACGATAATTATGGCAATAGGTTATAGCAAGAAACGACCACTGCCCAAATTGACGGAAGTCGCGAAGAATAAATATACATTGTTTTTATTTGTTTTCATTGTTTACATGGTTTTATCCCTCTCTTGGGCTGAAAATCGGGGGATGGCACTCAAGTACATGATTAACTACGCGATCATGATTTGTTTCATGTTTGCTGTTTACACCTTTAACCCCAATCGAAAAAAGGTCAAGGAAACCCTGAAAGTCCTGTTATATACGGCGATTCCTGTCTTGATTATTGGTTCATTCGAAATGATGGGAATGCGAATGCCGCTCAGAAATATCTATACGGATCATGACTTATATTCTTTAGCCGCCTATCTCCGGACGATTCCCACCGTTTTTTTCTATAACCCCAACAACTATGGTGTTTACCTAGTCATGGCGATGTCGTTTATTCTTCCCTTTATTGCTTACAACCGGACGAAGGGGCGTAATGGGTTATTCTGGGTTATGCAACTTGTGGCGCTGGTTAACCTAATTTTTTGCACGTCCCGAACAGCTTATGTCGTAATGTTGCTTACGTTAGTTGGGTTCGTTGTATTCTTTATGTTTACAAGGGAATGGTATAAGTTTCGCAGAGTAGTGGCAATGGGAATGGCGACCCTAATCGTATTTTACGGTTTATCCAACGTGCCAAGTATGAGTGTCTACTATGGAAAATTTAACGATACTCCAATTCTCAATATTCTAAGTTTTAATAAAACAAATGTTAATCAACCGATAACTGATTTCGAGGAGAATGGGTCAATTGGCGAGCGACGAAACGTCATTTTGGACATTGTTAATGGGGTCTTTAAAAAGGGGCATCTTCAAGGCTTTGGTGTGAATAACACGGCGATTTACTTGAAAAAAGTCGGCAATACACACGGAATTGTCAATCCTCATAGTTTGTGGTTCGAGGTGTTGGGGGACTATGGAGTAGGAATCTTCTTTTATTTCATCTTCATTTACTTAAGCCTCCTTTGGGACTTACTGAAAGTATATCGTGAGAGTATTAAAGACGGGGAATATGGGCTGACCTCATATTTAACTGTAAGTTTGATTGGTGCTCTAGGGGGATTTATCTTAACTGCTTTTGCTCCAAGCTCAGTTATAAGTTACACACAAATGTGGTTGTTATATGGGTTAGCTACGTCTGTGATCCTTCGCCGTAACGAATTCTTGAAAAATCCGTCCAAAATCCCTCTCGAGTAGGATTTGTGAGGCTCTAAGGAGACGTATCATGCGCATACTGATTTTGGCTGGGTGGTATCCTAACCCAGAAAACCCCATGAAGGGGATCTTTGTCCGGGAACAGGCCGTTGCTTTAGCGAAAGCTGGCCTCCCTGTCGCTGTCTTCTACCCCTTCGATGAAGCCCTACAACCGGGAGAGATGAAATTTCAGAGCGAAGAGGGTATACCTGTCTATCGGGCCAATACTCTAGGCTATAAAAATCGCTACCTTGCTCGGTTTGTTAGCTATTTTACTGCCCTTCAGCGCCTGGGGGAAGTTGTTAAGCTTTTTCAACCAGATTTAATCCATGTTCATGTCGGCTATCCAGCGGGGATTGTGGCCTATCTTTTCACGCGATACCATAAAATCCCCTATGTTATTACAGAACACATGTCTTATCTTCAGGACTATGTGGCTAAGTGGCAACACCGAATCTTGCTTACACCAACGTTTGAAAAGGCGGCGTATGTTTTGCCGGTCAGTCAGGCCCTAGCTGAGCAAATCAAGAATTTCGGCTGGCAGGTGAAGATGAAGCCTGTACCCAATGTCGTCGACACAGAGCGTTTCACCCCAACACCCCCGGGAAAACAAACCAGAAACCCTGCGCTAAAGCAACTGGAACATGGCGAAGCTTCAGGCATGATTCACCTACTGTTTGCTGGAAATATGGAGGAGACCCAGGTAAAGGGAATACAGTATCTCTTACCCGCCTTTGCTCAAGTCTGTCAGGAAGTGGCGCCTCAGAAGCTCCATTTGGAGTTGGTGGGAGAAGGCGTGAAACGGGTAGTTTATGAAGAGCTGGCCGAGCAATTGGGGATTACTGCTCATTGCACCTTTCACGGGCGAGTAGACCCTAAAGATATGCCGGAATTTTATAGAAGATCAGACTTTCTGATCCTACCCTCGTTGAAGGAAACCTTCGGCTGTGTCCTGATCGAAGCGCTGGCGACGGGTAAGCCCGTGCTGGCAACGAACTGTGGAGGACCACAAAGTATTGTCAATGCAAGGGTAGGTCTCTTAGTACAACCCGGCAGTAGCGAGGGTCTGGTCAAGGGAATTCGAAAAATGCTGACCAATCTAGATCAATACCAAGCTGATGAAATTAGGCAATATGCGGTTACCCGTTACAGTGGGCAAGCCTTAGGCATCATGTTGAAGGAAATATACTCTCAAGCCCTTAAACTCCCGATTTCCAATGAGATGCAAAGAAAGGAACTATGAGAACAATGGGGTTTACCAAATCCGTCACGATTACCTTTTTAAGCAACTTGTTGTTGTTCTTTCTTTCGATTGTTAATACGACAATCCTATCCCGAGTCCTAGGTCCTGACGGGAAAGGGGTTGTCGACGTTGCCAATAATTTTTTGAGCTTTGCCATCATCATTCTCGGAATGGGCTTTGCCTCTTCAAATGTCTTTTTTATAGGGAAGAAAAAGGAAAACGTCAATGGGATCTTCGGTAGTAATATACTTATAGCCATTTTGGGCTTGGTAGTTCTAGTTCCTTTCTACTTTCTTCAGATTCATTGGCACTTTAAGTTCCTGCAAGGGATAACCAACTTACAGATGCTAGCTATTCTCGTAACCGTTCCCTTAATCACTTTTAAATCGGCAATGATCAATGTCTTGCTAGGATTGCAGGATATTGTGGAATATAATCGAATTAATATAGTGGACAAGGTTTTGAGCCTTGTACTGTTGGCAGGGTTTTTACTTATTGCGGTTAACCCCACTGCGGCCATACTATCCATCTTGGTTGGGACGGCCGTGATCTGTGTTTGGCAAGTGTATATCTTTGCGATTAGGCGCAGAATAACACCTAAGTTAGATCTGTCACTGATTAAGTCGATGCTAGGGTATGGGCTCAAAGCCCAAGCCGGTAATATTATTCAACGTATTAACTATCGTCTTGATGTTTTTATCGTGAGTTATTATTTGCCGATTGCCCAAGTGGGAATCTACGGTGTTGCTGTAGTCTTAGGGGAAACCCTTTGGGGGGTTACTGGCAGCATGGCCACACTCGTTTTCCCCATTGTCTCCTCGTCCACCAATAAAGAGGAAATGGCTAACTTTACAAATCAGATAACTCGGGTCAGCTTTGCGATAATTATTATTTTCTCAGTAATAATCGCGTTAGTTGGTAAAATATTTATCATTCTGTGGTTTGGACCAGCCTTTGCATCGGCTTCTGGGGCTCTGCTTTGGCTTTTGCCGGGAATTAGCATTTTTTCCGTCGCTAACATTCTGGCGAGCTATTTGGCGGGTGTAGGTCTTCTCGAGAAAAACATCTATTGCTCGATCGTTTCTGGGATCGTGACCGTCATCTTAGATATTTATCTAATACCAAGGATCGGAATCAACGGGGCATCCATTGCGACGAGTCTTTCTTATATTGTTTGCACATTGATGACTATTTGGTTTTATATCCAACATACACAGGCGCGTTGGCAGGATATTTTAATTCTCAAGAGGGCAGATATAGTGCAAATTAGATTGTTTATTGCCCAAAGAATTGACAGCAGACGTAAAAGATAATTAATAATTAAAGGTATGCATTAGTACAACTGAAATAAAGAAGCAAACCACTTAAATGTAAATACTGGGAATTATACATAATGGGGGAGGGATGAGCTTGTTGTGGGTTATACTAATTATTACTATTCTGGCAGTCGGCTGGGGTTGGAAAAACCCATGCTATCTGCTCCCCCTTTTAATTTTGGGACTCCCCTTAGAAATTTCTAGAAACTGGTTTCCTCACTTGGTTTTCTTAGACAAGCTCGGGGGCTTTGTTGGTGTCATTTACTTAGGTCGAATCTTTACCTTGGCGATTATTGCCAACTTCATCTATAACCTTCTAAGGTCACGGCGTGCGAATCACTATCTCCAAGGTGCTCGTGATGATTTAGTCGATATCGTTCGCTCTCCCTTATTTATTGTTTTAGGCGGTTATATTGTTTGGGGCGCATTTTCGGTAATTTGGTCAGGAGAGCGGATTCAGACAATCGTTGATGTTGCAAGATTAGCACTTCTTTGGTTCTTAGGGGCGACTGTTTACTTCCTGGTTAAACACAGGGATGGGCAGATAACTGTACCAGTAGCTTTTGCAGTTGTATCTTCGTTCATGGCTGGAATCGGTGTTTATGAGCTAGTGAGTAAACACTTTATCTGGTTAGGCGAGATTTATCAGGGGAGCAGCCGAATTAATGGCACGTTTGTAGACGCCAACATTTATGCACGCTTTCTGCTCATCGGTTGTCTAGCCACCGCTATATTGATGCTTAATGCGACGAGTAGGGGCAGACTAATGGGCGCTTTAGCTTTAGTCTTTCAGATGGCAGCCTTGGTGGGGACGGGGTCAAGGACGGGGTGGATCACTTTGATCATTGTAGCTCTAGGCCTCGTAGTTTTGGTGCGCCAACGGGTTGTTGTTTTAGCGGTCTTGGGAGTTTTGCTCTTAGCGGGGGTAAGTATTCTGCTAAATCAAGAACTACTAATGCGTCTAATGGAATTAACTCAAAACTTCTGGGTAGCCTCCACAGAGAGACACAATCTGATTATTTCCGGTCTTCAGATGTTTAGAGAACATCCTTTAGGCGGAATAGGATTAGGCGGATTTCAACATGCCATGCAAACAACTTATGCCTCTATGGTAATTAACAACATAAGTCTTTCTCATACAGCCTTGATTACTACGGCTGCAGAGCTGGGAAGTATAGGGGTCGGTATCCTCGTAGTCTTTTTCGGGGCTCTCTATTGGCGACTACCTGGCATACATAGAGACCTCCGCCTTGCTAGCCAACAGTTTATTAATACAAAACAATATTACTGGGAAATTTTTGCGGTTCTAGCTATTACAGTTATCTTTATTAGTGCCCAGGGCGAAGGCCGATTCTTGGAAGACCCGTACTTATGGATATTAACGGGCTATTTAACCGCAGTTCGAAATGTTGAGGAGGTGAGCTAAAGTGCGCTTATGCTTTCTTGGTGACGCCGGAAGCATTCATTTGCAACGCTGGATCCACTATTTTTTAAAAGCAGGTTATCAGGTTGACGTGATATCCTTTCGCCCGTGCGAGATCCAGGGGGCTAAGGTGCATCTTTTGGCTCATGGACAGGGTGGGAGACTTGCTTATTTAAGGGCGGTCTGCAAAATCAGGAGACTTATTCGTGAGATTCAGCCAGATATGCTCCATGCCCATTATGCGACGAGTTTTGGTTTACTTGCCTTAGTGAGCGGATTCAAACCGCTCGTTGTCACAGCCTGGGGTTCAGATGTCTTGGTTGCTCCTAAGGAATCTAGAGTATTAAAAGTAATTGTCGAGCGTGTTTTAAAGCATGCTGATGCTTTGACCTCGGATTCTTCAAACATGTCAGAACGAATCCGAGAACTCCTTGGCGGACACCAAGGCATTTTGAAGACAATCACGATGGGAGTTTCACGAGATTGGTTTGAGAAAATTCCAGATAGTGAGAAGAAGCCATTACAAATTGTAAGTCTTAGAGGTCATCAGACCAACTATAATATTGATGTACTCATCCAGGCAATGCCCGCAGTGATCCAAGCAGTCCCCAAGGCCCAACTGATCGTGGCCGGAGAAGGTCCGGAAACAGAAGCCCTCAGAGTGTTAAGCGCCTCCTTGGGAATGCAAGAAAACGTCCATTTCGTAGGTCAGCTTCCACACGAGGCAGTACAAAGTTATCTTAATGAATCTGCTATCTCCGCAAGTGTTCCCACCTCGGACGCTACTGCCGTTTCCCTTTTGGAGACGATGGCTTGCGGTTCGTTCCCTATCGTCACGGACCTGCCCGCCAACCGGGAATGGGTTGAGGACAGAGTCAATGGACTTCTGGTTCCGGTCAAAGATTCCAAAGCTTTAGCGGAGGCCATTACTCGAGCGTTAGGAGATGCGACACTTCGAGACAAAGCCAGAGAGATCAATCGTCAACGCGTGGGAGATAAAGCCATATGGGAAGATAACATGGGTGAAGTAGAAGAACTATATCGGCAGCTGATGGAGCCAAAGAAAGGGATTTCATGAATATAATTCAGATGGCTAAAGCCTATACTGGAATGATTATGGGAAAAACAGACTATTGGCATCCAGACATGAATATGAATAATTCTCTTAATCCAGAGTGTGTTGCCAAATACCCCGTCGATATGTCGGCGAAGGCTGAATATGCGGGAGCCTTTGATGAAGACCAGATTCCGTTGGTCGAAATCGATGGGCACTTAAGTCATTTATCGGTTACAATTGCCCAGTATGCCCTGGGTAATTATGATGAATATATTAGAACGCAGAACTATAAGTATCTCAAACGGTTTTTAGGGGCGGCTGATTGGCTCGTAACGAACCTAGTCGAATATCGAAGCGGACAGTGGGGCTGGATCAATGACCATGATAAAATGGTCTATAACCTTAAGAAGCCTTGGCTTTCTGCCTTATCTCAAGGGCAGGCCCTCTCCGTTTTAGTAAGGGCTTATCAGGAAACGAAGGATGAGTTGTACCGAGATACCGGCCAAAAAGCGCTCAGAGCCTTCAATGTTCCGGTAGCCGAAGGTGGCATGCTTGCCAAATGGCAGGGCCTTGATTATTTCGAAGAGTATCCTGCCGAGACACCGACCTTCGTTTTGAATGGCTTTATTTTTGCACTTTGGGGATTATGGGAATTTTATCTTGTCACTAAGAGTACAGAGGCCAAGGCCTACTACGAATCCGGGCTTAAAACGTTGGAACATTCTCTGAAGGACTACCAGATTCCTTATCTAAACTGGTCAAGGTATGATCTTTACCCTTTTAAAGTCACGGATATTGCAAGCATCTTTTACCATAAACTTCATATCCAGCAGCTGAGGGCAATGGCACTCCTCACAGGAAACGAAATGTTCAACCAACAAGCCGAAATTTGGGAAAAGGCCAGAAACAGTTCTGTCCGTTACGTCCTGGCAACGGGTTACAAAATAGTACATAAGCTCTCAATTAGTAAGCAGAGCAGTTATGTTCCGAGCGTAAAAAAAGGGTAGAAACAGCGGAGGAAGACGATGAAGAAAGTTCTGATGATTGCGTACTTCTTTCCCCCTTTAGGAGGAAGCGGAGTACAGCGAACATTAAAGTTTGTTAAATATTTGCCTCATTATGGGATACAGCCGATTGTCAGTACCGTCAAAAGTGGGCATAACTTCGCTTACGATCAGAGCCTCTTGAAAGAGATCCCGCATACGGTTCAAATTTACCGTTCCAGTAGCTTAGAAACACTTTGGCTGCGTGGCCTAATAGAGAAGCTTGCTCGTTTGAAGGGGTCCCGGGTTGGTGCGGAGAACTCGGAAAAGAGTGTGGACGTGGAAAAGAATGTAAATGAGGATCAGGGAAAATCTGCGAAACAGAGAATCTTTGATTTCATTGACAGATATTTCTTTATTCCCGACTCCAAAATGCGTTGGTTACCGTTCGGATTTCTGAAATCGCTCCAGGTTGCTCGTAGAGAACACGTAGATTACCTTTTTTCTACCTCTTACCCGTATACGACTCATCTCATTGCTTTACTGGTTCATAAGTTCTACAGAAAACCATGGATTGCTGATTTCCGGGATCCTTGGGTGGGTAATAAAGCAATGCAGAAACAGATTCCCTTTCGATTAAAACTAGATGCTTGGCTAGAAGGCCTGGTCGTTCAGAACGCAGCTCATATTGTGAATGTCACGCCATCCTTGACTGAGATGTACAAAAAACGTTATCCTGAGTATAGCCAGAAGATGATTACTATTACCAATGGGTTTGATCCCGAAGATTTCACTGGAATCTGCCCTGTTAGACAAAACAAATTCACGCTCATACATACTGGAATTATTGCGGAGGCCTATGACATGGAAACCTTTGTTGAAGGGGTAGACCTCTTTCTGAAGAGACGGCCAGAAGCCCGGGCTGACTTCCAAGCTCTTTTTATCGGTTTTGTTCCGCCGAAATATCAAGACCTTCTCAAGAATAAATTGCTAGAAACCGTTACAATTATGGATTATATGAGTCACAAAGAGGTTTTAAACTACCAAGCTGGAGCACACCTACTTTTCCTCACGTTCGATCAGAGCGTGGATATCGCTTATTCCGGGAAAATATTTGATTATATTGGGATAGGGAAGCCGATTCTAGGGCTTTTGCCGGAGGGAGTAGCCGCTCAGCTTATCCGGGAACGCAAACTCGGTTCGGTAGCCTCCTTAGGGAACTCTTTCGAGCTTGCTGACGCAGTGAGTAAGTATTTTAATGTTTGGCGAGAAAAAGAAGGACAGCGCACAGAGAATCAGAAGGATCTGAGTGCTGAGACGCAAGCAACTGCGACCGAGAAGTGTGCGGATTTTAACCGGGTGAATTTAGCCGGCCAACTGACCAGCTTAATGAAGTAATAGTTATCTAAGAAAAGGAGACCACGGCGTGCGTATTTTGATGCTGACTCAGTATTTTTATCCGGAAAACGGAGCGGCGCAAGTTCGCCTGTTGGAAGTAGCCAAAGCCATACGAGATCATGGGCATGAAATCGAAGTAGTGACAGCCTTTCCGAATTACCCGACCGGGATAATCCCCGCGGAGTATCAAGGGAAGTTTTTCATGAAAGATTCGCACGCTGGAATACCCATTTACCGGACTTGGATTTATCCAGTCCAAAGGGGAAAGTTTTGGAAGAGATTACTTAACTACTTTTCCTTTGTCTTTTCAGCTATGTATGGGGTCGTCAAGGCGGGGAAAGCTGACTATATTTTCGTGGAGTCGCCACCGCTTTTCATTGGGCTTACAGTGTTTTTTGCCAAGTGGGTGAAGGGTGCCAAGGTAATCTTAAATATCTCTGACCTCTGGCCTGAATCGGCGGTTTCCTTAGGTTTGGTAACCAACCGATCAGTGATTGCCCTTACCGAAGGGTTAGAAAGGTCCATGTATAAAACAGCCTGGCGAATTTCGGCTCAGACGGAAGGTATTATTAAATCCCTAAAGGATCGAGGGATTTCGGAGGACAAACTTGTATTCCTACCGAACGGGGTAAATCCTGATCTCTTTGCCCCCCAAGCCGCGGATGAGGCCCTAATGCAGGATCTATTGCTTCAAGACAAATTCGTCATCCTTTATGCAGGGACAATGGGGTATGCTCATGGTTTGGAAGTAGCCTTACAAGCCGCTAAGATCCTAGAAGAAGTCGATCCAGAGGTCGTTTTCCTCTTCCTTGGGGACGGTTCGGAAAAACCGCGTCTCCAAGAAATGGCTCAGGAAATGAAGCTCAGTAACGTACGCTGGGTCGATTTTCAACCCATTACTGAGATGAGGCGTTACTACAGTTTAGCAGGTCTTACGCTCTCAACTCTCCGGCGGTATAAGCTCTCCGAAGGGGTACGTCCCTCGAAGGTGTTTCCAGGACTGGCTAGTGCTAAACCCCTAATCTATGTCGGAGAAGGGGAAGGGGCCAAAATAGTGGAAGATAGCGGCGGGGGGATCGTCCTTCCACCAGAGGAACCAGAACAACTTGCCCGAGCCATTTTAGAGCTGAAGAAGGACCCGGAACGTTGTCGGGAAATGGGCAAGCAGGGACGGGAGTTTGTATCACGTCACTATGCTTGGAGTTCGATTGTCGCCCGTTGGTTGGGAGAATTAGGTCTTTAGTCTAAGGGAGAGCCACCATAACACGAAGTTTGGGAATCTGGACGGAAGGGGGGACTGAAAATGCCAACACTGTGCCTACTAGCGAATGCAGCGAGCCCACATACGCAAAAATGGGCGATTGAGCTATCCCGGCGAGGATGGACAGTTGAGCTGATCAGTTTCCTGCCGGCAGAAATCCCCAATGTCCCAGTCCATGTTGTCCCCAAAGGCTTAGGAGGCAAAGTCGATTTCATCCTGCGACTCCATTGGGTTGAGAAAAAAGTCCAGGAGTTACACCCCGATTTACTGCACGCTCATTACGCCACAAGTTTTGGCTTTATGGGAGCTCTTTCCAGGGAACGCCCTTTTATCATATCGGCGTGGGGGAGCGATATCTTTTCCTTCCCGAGGAAGTCCTTTTTCCATCGCGCATTACTATCCTGGATTTTGGGGAAAGCAAACTTTCTTTGTTCAACAAGCGAAATCATGGCCAAAGAGATGTATCGCTATATCGATAAGGATAGTAAGATTGAAGTAATTCCCTTCGGTGTTGATCTTGAGCAATTTTCACCTCCAGGGTGCCGAGAGTCTCCGTCTCAAAGGCAAGTAGTCTTTGGCGTCGCCAAATATCTCCAGCCCATTTATGGACTAGATTATTTGTTGAAAGCGTTCGCTCGTCTGGAGGATTCTCACCCAGGTCGCGCTTTACTAAAAATAGCGGGGGACGGACCCGAGCTCGCACGCTTACAGACTATGGCCAAGAAATTAGGTATTTCCGGTAAAGTCGAGTGGCTAGGGGACGTTACGAATTCCCAAGTCGCCAGATTCTACCAAGATTTAGACGTCGTTGTCGTCCCTTCACTAGAAGAAAGTTTTGGGGTAACTGCGGTTGAGGGCTCTGCTTGTGCCCGACCGATTATTGCTAGCCGTGTGGGGGGACTACCGGAAGTGGTTTTAGATGGCAAGACAGGAATTATGATTGAATCCCAGAACGTCGATAGTCTGGTCGAAGCCATGCAGTATATGCTGGAACATCCAGAAGAACGATTGCGAATGGGCTTGGCCGGCCGGGAGTTCGTCCTGAAACACTACGATTTTCAAGATAATGTGACCCAGATGGAACAAGTTTACATGGCCTTGATCAAGCCAAGGTCCTCAATATAAAAGGAGATGCTTAAACATGGCACGGAAAGAATTTTTATCCTATGGTTTGCCTCTTATTGAAGAAGACGATATAGCCGAAGTGGTGGATACCCTTAAATCAAACTGGATTGCGAAGGGGCCGAAAACTCATGAGTTCGAGAAACAATTTGCAGAGTATATTGGAGTCAAACATGCGATTGCCTTGAACTCCTGTACAGCAGCCTTACATCTTTCGCTGGTTGCTGCCGGTCTGGGCGTAGGAGATGAAGTGATTACAACGCCAATGACCTTTGCAGCCTCAGCAAACATTATCATACATACGGGAGCAACACCGGTTTTTGCCGACATTGATCCAGTGACCATGAATATCGACATCAACGAGATTCGTAAAAAAATAACCCCCCGTACCAAGGCGATTATTCCCGTGCATGTGGCTGGGCATCCGTGTGAAATGGATGAAATTATGGACCTTGCCCGAGAACACAATCTCTTTGTGCTTGAGGATGCGGCTCATGCCGTTTATACTCAGTACAAAGGGAAATTGATCGGCTCGATCGGAAATGCAACTGCATTTTCCTTCTATGCCACCAAAAACCTCGCCACCGGAGAAGGTGGTATGGTCACCACAAACGATGACGCCTTGGCTGAGAAAATTAGGATTCTGAGTACACACGGTATGAGCAGGAATGCTTGGAATCGTTATTCGGCGACAGGTTCATGGTACTATGAAATTCTCTATCCCGGTTTTAAATATAACATGGCGGATATCCAAGCAGCTCTCGGCATAACCCAACTTGCTAAGCTAGAGCGCATGCAGGGGGTGCGCCTGCAAATTGCCGAGCGATTTAACGAAGCGTTCAGTAAAATGCCTGAATTAGAGATTCCGGTTACTAAAGATTATGCCCGCCATGCCTGGCATCTGTATATTCTCAAGCTTAATCTGGAAAAACTATCCATAGATCGCGCGCAGTTCATTGAAGAATTAAAGCTCGAACAGATTGGCACGAGTGTGCACTTTATTCCCTTACCAATGCATCCTTACTATAGAGATACATTTAATTTCCAAAAAGGAGATTTTCCACAAGCTGAAGCAATGTTTGAACGTATTATCTCCTTGCCGCTTTACCCGAAGATGAGTATGCAGGATACGGAAGATGTTATTGAGGCTGTACAGAAGATTGTGGAGCGTTTTCGACGGTAAGACGACGGGGGGCGAGGCTTTGTTTGCAAACGTTCATTCCATGTGTTTCGCAAGTCAATCACTTTTTGCAAACAAAGCCTCTTGGGCTTGACGAAGTAGGACTTCTGGGAACGCCCCCGTACTCTTATGGGGTAAACGCTGAGACGGGGTACGTTTTACAGTGGAAACGCTTTTAGCTAAGAACGGAAGGAGATAACTGGATGAGTGAGAGATCTGCGGTTTCCGCGGAAGGTAAAGGGCTTGAATATTCCCGGGGGCAACTTGCGCTGAAGCGGCTGCTTGATCTTTTAGTTGCCGCAGTTCTCCTTGTGTTCATATCTCCGCTTTGGCTGGTGATTGTCCTGTGGATTCGCTTAGATTCACCGGGACCAGCAATTTTTAGGCAAACGCGCGTGGGGCTTGGGGGCAAGCCCTATACCATTTATAAGTTTCGGACAATGATTCAGAATGCCGATGTGCTAATGAAGGCAAGGTTAGAGAACGTGACGGACTTGGAAAACTTCGTTTTTCAGGAGAAGGATGATCCGAGGATCACACGCAGCGGGAAGTTTTTGCGCAAAACCAGTTTGGACGAATTGCCGCAGCTCCTGAATATTTTTAGAGGGAATATGAGTCTTGTCGGGCCACGCCCTGAAGTCGCGGATATTGTAAAGCACTATACTGAGGAGCAACGCAGACGTCACGATGTTTTGCCGGGCGTCACAGGTTGGGCGCAGGTGAACGGACGGGGTGAATTAACTCTGGGAGAAACTTTGGCCTATGATTTAGAATATGTTAGGCGCTGGAGTTTTTGGCTGGATCTATTGATTCTTTGGAAAACCTTTGCAGTCGTCTTCTCTGGCAAAGGAGCGTACTGAGTAGGGGCACGATGCATCGTGCCCTCCAGCGGCGGAATCAGGAACGACGGATAGGGCACGAAGCATCGTGCCCCTACTGCGTGTAGAAAGCATTACACTGAGGAGGGAAAGCCGTGATTAGAGAAAAAATTCTAGACATCCTAACAGATATTTGCGGCACAGATGAGATAAAGCGGAATCCAGATCTAGAACTGTTCGAAAACGGGTGGCTAGATTCCTTCGGAATCATTGAATTATTTGTGGCTATTCACGAGCAGCTTGACGTTGAAGTAGCTCCAACAGAAATGGAACGTGTAGAATGGGAAACCGCTAATAAGATTATTGCGTACCTTGAGGAGCGTAAGGGCTAATGAGTATTCGCCGTCGGCTATGGCAAATGCTCATTGCAGGTCTGCTCTTTGTTCTAACGCTAGTTGAGATGGGCCCGATCACCCAGTGGCTCGTAACGCAGTTTTACATAAAGCCGGGGATCATCGAGCAGGTAGCAGGGGCGCAAAGCAACGAGGCGTTAAAAGGAACGATCCTGCAGCAGAACGGACTGGAAAACCAGGATATCTTACCGGTTTATGGGTCGTCTGAATTTTCGTCGGTTTCAGCGTATCATCCATCCAACCTCTTTGCGGGCAGCCCAACCGGATTTACTCCCTTTTTGATTGGGCACGGAGGAAGTCAGGATTTGATTCACGTGCTTAATGTGGCGTCACAGGCGCAAGCCTTGCGTGGCAAAAAGGTGGTTGTGATTCTATCCTCCCAATGGTTTGTACCAGAAGGGCTTGCCCCAGATTATTTCGCTGGAAATTTTTCCGCCTTGCAAGCATATCGGATGCTTTTAAATAACCAATTGACGGTGGGGACAAAGCAACAGATCGCTTCACGCTTACTTCAATTCCCAGATGTTAAGGAAAGCTATCCAGTTTTGGCGGAATTTTTGGCGCACTATGGACAAGACGACGCAACATCACGAATGATTCAGCTGGAATGCAGCTCGTTTGGACGCCTAGAAACGGCTGCTCTTGAGGTGAGAGATGCTTATGATAGCGTTAAACTCCTCCAATTAATTGACATGAATAACCGGATTAAGGCTCGTAGGGGCGAGCCGCCCATCCCTCAGCCGTCCCCATTAACGTCCTGGACAGAGTTATCCGACCAGGCCACGGAGGCTGGGCAGAAGGCGGTAACTAATAACCCGTTCGGGATTGAGGACTCATATTATCTAGAATACATAAATGAAGATCTTGCCAAGGATGAAGGGCTTGCTCAAAATGACGAACGTACCGTTTCTCCTGAATACCAGGATCTTCAGCTTCTGTTTGATGTTCTAAAGCAAACAGGCGCCAAGCCAATGTTTGTCATTGTCCCGGTGAACGGATGGTGGTCTGATTATACTGGCCTCCCCCTCGTGGAACGGCAAACCTATTATCAACGCATTAACCAGATGGTCACGCAACAGGGATTTGAAGTTGCAGACTTTTCCGAGCATGAATATGACCCTTATTTTCTCAAGGATATTATGCATCTGGGCTGGAAAGGATGGGTGAATGTTGATGAAGCAATGGATCGCTTTGTTCATTAAGAGTTCCATCAGGGGGAACGCAAGCGCTCGTTACATCGCACGAATTGCTTATTATTACCTCATAATGATAGGCCTGTTTTACCTTTATATGGTGCAAAAGCAGCATACGCCCGCCCCATTTATCTACAGCAATTTCTAGTAGGGGCACGATGCCTCGTGCCCAACCCCGTCGTAACTAGAACCTCGTGTGAGGGCACGAGGCATCGTGCCCCTACGTGGGTGAAAAGGACCGTCCGTATTCCTATTCCTATTCCTATTTAAACACACAGCAATTTATAATAACCCCAGGGATGGACTAAATGCAAGCAAGGATGCAAGCAAGAACCGTCCCCACTTGCACCCACTTGCATTGGAGGGATAGACAGTGTTAATCGAAAAAATAAACTCTTGGGCTGAGCTTTGTCCTGAACGTATAGCCCATCGGCATCGAGACCAGACGTTGACCTATGGGCAGCTAAAAAAGTCATCTGATTCCTTGGCTTCTTGGCTTTATGATGAAGGGGAGCTCGGAGAGATCCGCAGGGGTGCCCCGATTGTCGTGTTTGGGCACAAAGAGTCTGAGATGCTCACTTGCTTTATCAGTTGTGTTAAGGCCGGATTTCCCTATATCCCCATTGATTCCGCCACTCCTCTTGAACGGGTTCGGCAGATTATTGAAGCTTCTGGAGCCTGGATGGTGCTCTCGCCTCAGCGTGTGCCGGAAGGGACCCTTCAAGCGGGGATTATTGTCGTAGAGGCCTTGGCTATGGATCAAGCAGGAAACCTCCGCTTAGATGGAGAGGATATTCCTAGTGACCTTCCGCTTCCTTTACCGGAATGGCAAGTCAAAGAGGATGAAGTCTACTATATAATTTACACCTCCGGTAGTACCGGTGTGCCCAAAGGGGTTCAGATCACGCTGCGGGCCTTGGAGAGCTTTCTCAATTGGGTTAACCCAGCGTACCAACCCGCAGAAAGAAGTGAAGTCTTTCTCAATCAGGCCCCGTTTTCGTTTGATCTCTCAGTCATGGATTTATATATGTCCCTAAGCACGGGAGGAACCCTTTGGAGTGTGGATAAGGACCAAATAGCTAACCCAAAGGAGCTCTTTGCCTCGTTTAACTCCTCTGGGATCAGCTACTGGGTATCCACCCCCTCCTTCGCTGAAGTCTGTTTGATGGATCCCAGTTTTAAAGATACCCTCCTGCCGCTAGTCCGGCAATTTCTCTTCTGCGGGGAAATCTTAACTCATGATTGTGCCTCTAAACTCAGCCAGCGCTTTCCACGAGCCAAAGTGGAAAATCTCTATGGGCCAACAGAGGCTACCGTGGCGGTAACCAGCCTGACGATCACCCCAGACATTTTGAGAGCCTTTAATCCCCTTCCTGTAGGGAAGACCAAACCCGATGCTAGGGTCTTGATCTGCGACACAGACCAACTCAACGCAGATATTGTCGCTGGAGGAGGGAGCTTGTCACACAGACCGGAGTCCCTTCTAGATGGGAAACAGGGGGAGATGATTATCGCAGGTCCCAATGTCAGTGTTGGTTACCTCAACAATCCGGAGCAGACCAAGAAGGCGTTTTTTACCTGGCGAGAGAATGGCGTGGTCTGGCAGGCCTATCGGACTGGGGATGCTGGGACGATTAAGGATGGGGTTCTTTTCTACCAGGGCCGTTTAGATTTCCAAGTCAAGCTCCATGGTTACCGAATCGAACTCGGAGAGGTCGAGGAAAATCTTCGCCAGACCCTATTGGTCGATAATGTCGTGGTTTTGCCCATTGAACGCGGGGGTAAGGTACAGTATTTGCAAGCTTTCATTACGGTAGGTAAACCAGTGGCGGACGAATTTGCTGCAGTTCTTGCCCTGCGGGAGGGGTTGCGCGAGCACCTGCCGGAGTACATGATTCCGCGCCGTTTTAAATTCCTAGCCAAAATGCCGATGACTCCAAACGGTAAAGTGGATCGACGTGCTTTACTAGGAGGGCAGTAATGACGCCTTATGAGAACTTTTCCTTCTTTATCTATTTGCTGATCCCCTTGGTGCCTGCCGTTTTGCTCGGAATGGCTGGAGCAACGGGTAGAGCTCGAGCCGCTTGGGTTTTGCTTTCCACCCTGGGGATGCTTCTCTTTATCGCGGAACCTCAGAGCGTGCTCTATCAGATCACAGCCTATCTGCTGTTCGAATGGATTCTCATTCGGCTATACTTGGCTTACCGGACCAGAGAAGCCGGGGAAAACCGAGCTCATGTCTTTTACTGGATGATTTTCTTATCCCTTCTGCCGCTGGTGGTTGTGAAATTAAATCCTAGTTTTATTGTTTTGGGTTTTTGGCACACAGTGATCGGTTTTCTAGGGATCTCGTATTTAACCTTTCGGACGGTCGGGATTATAATAGAAGTTCGCGATGGCTTAATCAGGGACATTCGCTTGTTAGATTTTGTTAGCTTTGTGCTCTTTTTCCCTACTCTAGCCTCCGGTCCGATTGACCGCTATCGACGCTTTATTACTGATCTCCATAAACCACTCAACCGCCAGGAATATGGGGAGCTAGTAATCCAGGGAATAGACCACATTTTCCGAGGCTTTCTCTATAAATTCATCCTTGCCTATCTGATCAATAAGTACTGGCTTGACCCGCTGAGCCACACCTTTGGATTCCTGCCAACAGTTAAATACATGTACGCTTATAGCTTTTATCTCTTTTTTGACTTCGCGGGGTACAGCGCCTTTGCCATCGGAGTAAGTTATATATTGGGCATCAAAACACCCGAGAACTTTGACAAACCATTTCTCTCCAAAAACATCAAGGATTTCTGGAACCGCTGGCATATCTCCCTATCGTTTTGGTTTCGGGATTACATCTATATGCGTTTTGTTCTCGACTCTGCTAAGAAAAAGCGCTTCAAAAATCGCTATACCGCTTCCTACGTAGGATACTTACTTCTCTTTGGCATTATGGGAATATGGCACGGAACTCAGCTCCATTATATTGTTTACGGGCTTTATCATGCCTTACTTATGATTGGTTTTGATGTTCTAGCCAGGAAGAATAAACAACGGAAGTTTTGGGGTAAAGGAGCTGGGTGGGATTTGCTAGCTATCCTGACCACAGCCCAATTCGTGATGTTCGGTTTCCTTATTTTTTCAGGGCGACTAGGTTAAGCGGGGACCAAAATACCGCCCACTGCCGGCGTTTGCGTCAGATGGCGGTATTTATAGAATTAAGGAGGACAAGGCACATGTTAAGAAAACCCCTTGCGAAGATGACCTGGTTTGCTATTATTCTTAATCTAGGTTTGATGCTCCAATTTGCGCTTTTACCTATAGTAAGCCAAGCCAATCCCAACCATACTTTCTATGTCTCTCCATCAGGTAGCGATGCTAATTCAGGATCACTGGACCAACCGTTCGCCACGATCAGCAAGGCAACGAAGTCATTTCACCCAGGAGATACACTTGTGCTACGGGGGGGGACTTACAGCGAACAAATAGACCTTTACAGTATGAACGGCTCGCCAGGGGCCTGGTACACCTTGAAGAATTATCCCGGGGAAACCCCTATTTTACAAGGGAATAATACCTTAGGCATGGGCTTGATTTTCAACGCTTGTTCTTATTGGCAAATAGAAGGCGTAGAAATGACCGGTTATACTGGTGCTGGTCTCTATATTAAAAAGGACTCTCATGACTTTAATTTAAGTCAGCTGACGATTTGGGGTTTAGATGGGCCACAAGGAAGCACGGCGGGTACAGAGGGTATCATGGGTGAAGGATCCAAGTATGTGACCGTGAAGAACTGTGAGATTTATAATATTGGACTTAAGTATAATCTCCCCAAAGACCATGGTATTTACATAGGGTACGGGGCCGATCATTGGACCTTTGAGTTAAATCGTATTCATGACAATTCCGGCGCCGGTATCCAGATGTCTGGTTCCCCTTACGGGAGCAGAGATTCCCTAGTGAAAAACAATGTTCTCTATGATAATCACCAATGGGGACTTGTCATTTCTTCAAATGCCACCAGCAATACCATCGAAAGCAATCAATTTTTTGGCAACGACGACTGTGATATCTATCTAATGCAAAGTTCCAGTGGCAATAGTTTTAGTGATAACTATTTTGGGTCTGCAGAAGCCAAATATAATGTGGCCATTAGTGACTCGGATTCCCAAAACAATTCATTCAACAACAATGTTTATGCGAAACTGGTAAACACCATCTTTTATGGTGCCGAAGAGAGTTTCGATTTTGCTAAGTGGCAGGCTCACTCCCAAGAGGCTCAAGGGTCTATCCTCTTAAACCCTCTGTCTTTGCCTCAGGGAAAAGTGTATAGCTCAACTCGCCTTGCTGGCGCGAATCGTTTTGAGACGGCCGAATCAATCGCCAACGAAATTTCCTCCGGTACGCTAACAAATATTATTATCGCCTCCGGCTATAACTTTCCGGATGCCCTCAGTGGGAGTGTACTGGCCCAAAAACTCAACGCGCCTATACTCTTAGGAGGACCTACACTCCGAGATGCGCCTGAAACACTGAACTACGTTAAGGACCACCTTCAAAGCGATGGAACCATCTATATTCTGGGCGGCCCGGAAACCGTGACCGAGGTCCCTTATACTGCTTTAGGATACAAGGTTGTCCGTTTATTTGGAAACGATCGCTATGATACCAACAAGGCCGTTAATGATCAACTAAATGTCGCAAAGGGTACACCCGTCTTTATTGCCTCAGGTAATGGGTTTGCCGACGGGTTAAGCGTTTCTAGTGTCGCCGCCCTAAAAGGTTATCCAATTATTCTTACCAATGCAGATGAACTACCGCTTCAAGCGATTAAAACCTTGGAAAACATTCGTCCTGCAACGGTTTATATCATTGGTGGAACAGGCGTAATCTCTGCTCTAGTGGCAGATCAAATAGCTAGAAGCACGGGTTTGGATGCTACTCAAATCGTCCGTATCGGAGGCGATGATCGTTACGATACATCTCTTAATATCGCGAAACAATTTGCGCTTGAGACGGATACCGTTACGTTCGCGTCAGGTGCCAATTTCCCTGATGCTCTTGCGGGTGGTGTCTTGGCGGCAAAGCTTAATGCTCCTATAATCCTCTTGGACAATGATGGCACCCGACAAAAGGCCTATATTGACGAGGGAAACTTCGCTAACCTCTACTTCTTTGGGGGCAAAGGCGTTATTCCGGATTCCCTTCGCTGGAGAATAGCTGATTAATTCTAACTAAGAAACTAACCTCTCATGAAAAGCCGCCCGTTGACGAGTAAATCTCTTTCAACGGGCGGTTTCTGTATTCTCGAGAGTCTATAAATAATTATAGGAGGAACTATCTTCTTTCTTGTCGAATACAGAGTGAAGTGTGCTCGACGCACTGCACAGAAAGGAAGGGGTAGAAAGTATGTGTTCACGCCAGCTCTCAAAGATTATTGCAGTACTTATCTCCGGACTCTTTTTTATCCAGTTAATCGCGGTCAAACCAGTTTCAGCTGCAGTCCCTCAAGCCGCCTACTACAATGATATTAGCAATAGAATAGAGGTTATGGCCGCCAAATACAACATTCCTCCAGTCCTGCTGAAATCGGTTGCCTGGATGGAGAGCGGTTGGAAACAATATCACTTCGATGCCGCTGGACAACCCTTACTCGATCAACCCTTAATTGGAAGTGACGGGATAGGAATTGGGATTATGCAAATTTCTACGTATGATCCCAAGGATCAAGTAACGATGGACAAGCTAAAAAACGATATCGATTATAATATTGAGATGGGTTGCCAAGCTCTTAATCAAAAATGGCGAGCCTATCCTAAGATCGGAAATGGGGATCGCAACGTTTTAGAAAACTGGTACTTTGCAGTATGGGGCTACAATTGCTGGGGCGCCAGGAATAACCCTAATAACTTAACCGGTAAATCCGCCTATCAGGATTCGGTATTTAGCCTGATGGGGCAGAAATACAATAGCGCCATTACGTTCGCTCCAGGAGCTACAAAACTCCCGAAATCCCTTCTGCCGCTGCTAGACCCCCCTAGTTTATCTAGTCTTTGGAGTACACCAACTCCTACCCATCAAGGGGACCTCTTGATTGATTCTAATAGCTTGATTTCTTCTGGCGGAGGTTCTGGCACGGATGCCGCTAACGGAGATTACTGGGACAACTTCTATATCAATTCCAAATCCAGGGGTAATTATTACATCCACGCCTTAGGCTTTTACGATACGGTCTATAACAGTGCGTCGATTACGGATAAGTCGATCGTCACCCAGAAAATTCTTAGTACTTATAGCAAACTCCTAGCGGAAGCGGATACTTTGATCCTAGACAAGACGGATTCCTCGTATGTTAGTGCTGCTAAAGACTACTGGGCCGTCCTACAGGGGGCGAACTTGGATGCAGGGATCACAGAACGGGCGACAACAGGCCTACAACAGACGACTAAGCCTATTCCAGACACAAACACAAACACAGACCCAGATTCAACTCCTAAAGTTTCAGCTCTTATCCGGATCGCAGGCTCAGATAGAGTGGACACGGCCATTAAACAATCCTTAGCGGGTTGGCCACAAGGAGCCTCTACGGTAGTTTTAGCTCGTTCCGATGATTTCCCAGATGCTCTGGCTGGAGTTCCCTTAGCCGCTCAGTTGGATGCTCCAGTACTCTTAACCCCTTCACAAGGGCTGGATAGCCGAGTCCAAGCGGCTCTTAAGGTTCTTCATCCTGGCAAGGTCTATCTCTTGGGAGGAGAAGGAGCCTTAAGTGCTAAAGTCAGTGCTGACTTAAAGACGCTCGGTTGGGACTCTGGAAACCAAATCCGCTTAAGCGGAGCGAATCGTTACGCGACGGCCGCGAACATTTCTCAGGCTATCACAGGAGTGCAGCATTCGGCGGTTGCCATTGCTACCGGTGAGAATTTTCCAGACGCCTTAAGCATCGCCTCAATTGCAGGTCAGAAGAAAATGCCAGTACTACTCACCTCGAAAACGGAAATTCCTCAGGAGACATTAGATGCCCTGAAGAAATTAAACCCTTCTAAGGTTTATCTCGTTGGCGGGGAAGGGGTTATCTCGCCCTCAGTTGCCAAAGGAATCTATACGGGCCTAAAAATGTCATCATCCAATGTTATTCGATTAGCGGGGGCTTCCCGGTACGAAACAATGACAGCTGTGGGAAAAGCCTTCGAGGGGGAAATAAAGGGGCTAAGTTTTGCCACTGGGGAAGATTTTCCGAATGCTCTGACGGGAGCCGCCTTAGCGGCCCACCAAAATCAAACGTTGGTTCTTCTTCCAGCTACGTCCTTGGAAGGTCATCCGGCACTGAAGGAACTCATAACGTGTCATTTGTCACAATCAGCGACGCAACCCTATCTTTCTGGGAACTTAGAGGCAATCCCTCAAGGCATGGAAGACCAGTTAAAAGCCATACTACTAGATTAAGGCATATGAAAGAAAATATCCAAGGCCTCTTTGGATTGTAATTTTCTTTCATATGTCTAGATTTGATGAACAGAGTTTACATCGTGGTAGAAATCATCCAAGACTTGATCTAGTTCAGCCCAGCCTTTCCAGCCAAGATGAGAAGCATCTTGCATGAAATAGAGTTCTTTCTCGTGCGCGGAAAGATTAACAAGCTGAAATCCACTCTTCTGGATAAGATGAGAAATCTTATCGTAATAAGCTTGCCGAATAACACCAGACAGCCCAGTGTAATCGCGGAAAAGGCCGTTATAGGGAATCATTACGAATAGAGCATTCACATGTTTCTCGTGAAGAAGGTCCAACATTAGGTTAAGATCGTCGTATTCTATAGAAGGAGTTAGATCCTTAACTCCTTTTTGGGAGTCCTTCATACTTGGCTTGAGATACTGAGCATAGATATTATCAGAGATATCTAAGTTGTTTTGCATTTTGGTTTGGGCTTCAGTCACAGCCTGTTGATTGAGTCTCTCCCAATTAATAGGTTGTGACTGCGTAGGGGCGGCGAGTTCAGCAACCATCCGTTGGTCTAACTTGGAGGTGGCCCTTTTAACATCCCTAGCGTCCTGAATCTGCAGTGAGGCATAGTCAAGACGTTCTAGGGGCCACAAGAGCAGGCGTTTCAGGGGGGATTTCCAGTTGGAGCTTAGATAGGTAGCTAAGTATTCTTTGAGAAGGTAGTCATCACTGGCAACCTGAGGCAGGTCCAAAATTCGTTTGATGATCCGGCCTTTTAGCTGATCAGATAAGTCAGGATTAAACAGTACGTCATAGACCTTCAATGGAGAAGAATTCATGGCGAGCCTGTCATTAGGGAGTCCGTGCAAGTCTTCATACCAATCCGGGGAAAAGGTTATGACGATTCTTTTATCCTTTATCTCATCTTGAGAGGCAATATTTAGGATGTGGACCAAGCTCTGGCAGCTACCCCGCCCAATAATAAACGGGGTAAAGTGGGTCGGACGATTGGCAAAGACGTGGGTGGGATTAAAATCATGACCGCTCCCCAATTCGGAAGAACCGTAAATTGGCAAGACATCCTCGGTTCTCATTGCCTTATGCTGAAAAATACTTCCCAATAAGACTTCTTGATCTTCGGGAGGCACTAAACCAATTGTCTCGATCACGCCGGGCCTGAGCCAAAAATGGTCAGCAACCATTTGGGTGATCTCTCCGGTATATCGAATCGTTAGGCAAAATAAGATGAAGGCAATTAGCATAGGCCCTACCCGTTTAATATTCAATAATTTTACCCCCATATATAGTCACGACGTCTAGAAATAAATTTACTGGTTCGCAGGTAATTTGTCAATAATAACAAGTGAAGATCTTTCTTTCTTTACGAATCAGAAAGTATAAGTTTCCGGGTATTAGTATAAATCCTAATTCATGTAATTCAATAGAAGCAAAGAATTCTAATTTGCGTAATTTTGTAGAAGCAAGAATCCCCGTAAAACCTTAGTAAGGTTTTATGGGGATTCTTGAATAAGTTTACCATAATTCGATATCGGGCAAAAATTTCACTTGTTACTAAACTAAGTTTAGTTTCATCCCACCCTGTGAACCGGTAGGTTCATGGCAGTTTACACATGACAGAAAATTTAACAAGGGTATTACAGACGCCTTCTTTATGGTAAACGTAAATGTCCCTGAAGGAGAGAAAAGAGGGAAGGGGCGTTATCATTATTTACCCAGTATAAGGACCAGGAACCGATTCCTCCGAGGCCGTACGTGTCGAGCAGTCCCAGTTTGGCGTCCCAACTTGCAAGGTCATCATAATAAACCGTGTGTTGAGCACTTTCCTTATCGGTATAAGTGAAATAGGGAATACCCACCGTATCGCCATTAGAGGTATCTCGTTGAACGGTCGCGTTGTTGCTTGCGGCAATGCTTGTTGCACTGGCCAGACCTACAGATTGGTGGCTATAGGTAGTATCTCCAGTCTTTGTCCAGTCCCGTCCGTAGTACGGGATGCCGAGTAGGACTTTGCTCATATCTAAGCCCTGCCCCTTGGCATAATTTAAAACATTCTTCGTCCAAGAAATTGGGGAGATCGCCCCGGGCGTTGAGGTATAACAGTCGTAGGTCATAATGTTAAGATAGTCGACAGACTGAGCTAAGTCGTGGTAATTAAAGGCAGGATACCAATCTGATGACGCTGTACGTGAGGGAACCGCTTCAATCACCAGTTTATTTTGAGCATGGAGTTGGGTAGACAGTGCTTGCATGAACTTGGTGAGGTAGGGACTGGTAGAAGCACTCAGATATTCAAAGTCAATGACCACTCCGTCGGCATCGATTGTCTGAACCATGGATACCACTTGATTGACCAGTGCAGTACGTGAGGCATCATTGGTTAATGTTAAATCAATCGTGGCCTTACCCTCAGCATTCCACGAGGAAGCAATGGTGGGCATTAGTTTAAGACCTTTCGCATGGGCAGCAGAGACAAGCTGCGTATAGCTACTGTCGGTGAGGTCCCACGGCCCAGTGAAAGAACCACTCGCCTCCGTCTGCTCAGCAGTCAGGTTATCAAGCGAGAATAAATTAGGGGCTAGGATGTCCACAGCATCGGTTGCCTTAGCGGGAAGCAGGGAGAGCTGATGAAGATAGACACTTAAAGTGGAAGTACCGTAAGCCTGCATGTATTGCAGGGAAATACGTGGGTGAACTGAGCCCGTGCGAATGATGTCCTCTATCCCAAAGTTGATCACTCCCGATCCTCCGAAGAGAGTAAATAATGACCCCGCTGAACGTCGAGTATTAAGATAAGTTAACGTATCAGAATTGATATCGGCAGAGGGAACAAGCATAATGGGATTATTCCCATTAGCGGCCAGGATGGCGCCAGAGAGGGCATCCGGAAAATCTTGACCCGTGGCTACATAGACGGTGGTGGTAGTATAGTTCAGTTTATTCAGGACCGCAATATTTGTTGAATAACGATCCGCTCCAGCTAAACGGTCAACCGAAAAGCCTAGACCTTCTAACTGACGTTTGACAGAGGGGGAAATGACCCCCTCGCCCCCGATTAGGGTAATAGAATGAACCCCTAGTTTTTGTAAGGCTTGAAGGGTAACTGGGGGAAGAGTATTTAAATCTGTAAGCAGAAGGGGGGTGCCATGAGCGGCCGCGTAAGAGGAGACACTTAAGGCATCAGCAAAAGAGTTCCCGGAGGCTAAGAAGGCTTGGGAGGAGCCAGCAACCGCTTCTGAAGCGATATTGGCGGCCGTTTCGTAGCGGTCCTGCCCCTGAATCCGATGCACTGTTAGGTTATTCTGAGCGAGGGAATTTTGCACTTCCGCGGAAATGGCCCCAGTACCACCCAGGATGTAGACCTGCTGCGCATGGAGGCGCTGAATTTCCGCCAACACTTCAGGCAGGAGCTTCTTGGAGTCCGTTAAGAGAAGAGGGCCGTTAACCTTGGTGCTTTTCGCCAAAACAGCTCCGGCTAAGGCATCCGGGAAATCATCGCCCCGTGTCAGAACAACCGAATCTGCGCTGGACCAAGTGGCTTGAGAAATTTGAATCGCCGTATCATAGCGGGTTGCTCCAGCAATGCGTAAAGGTGTACTTGCCGTATTCGCCAAAGCAGGGGTATGAAAGAATGGGAAACAAACAAAGCTTATTAAAAAAAGAACAAATATTAGCAAAGAGACTCCGTTAATGAAAGAATGCTTACGGTATTTTTCTACAAAGTTTATTCGTCGTAACATTACTGAACCTTCCTCCCTTAAATGTACAAATTAATAGATGTAAATATGTTCGATTTTGCCAAGCTTATCGAAAAACTTAGCTTAACAGTGACTTATAATATAATTCGACAAGGTAAAGCAAAATCCTACGTTAAAGGAAAAAGATTATTTATGACGAATTAATTGCATGAGGTTGTTTAGGATTTATTTATTTTTTTAGCTCACCAGGAAATCATTAGAAATGAGGAGTAATACCTTGAGTAGGAAAACAATGAAAATGTGGGTGGGGTTAGGTTTAGCTGTTGCCTTACTCTTGGGGATAGTTCCCGTTAATGCGGCAGAAGCAATAGTGGGGGAGGAGGAGTCTTCTTCTTCACGTCAGGTGGTTGTTCACTTACAAGTTGGCAGTGACCCAAACAAAGTAGCTGAGATGGCAGGCGCAGAGCTGCTCCGCTGTGGACCGCTTGATTTTGTTACTATTGAACTGAAATCAGATATTAAACCGCAAACACTGGATAGGATAAGTAATATACCGGGTGTCTTGGGTGTGGAAAAACGCCGCATCCTGAAAACAATAGCTTCTACTATAAGTCCCCTAAAACTTGCGAAAAAACAATGGAGTCTAGACCTAGCAGAAGTCCCTAAGGCTTGGGAACTAGGAGCTACTGGGAAAGGAATAATTATTGCCGTTATCGACACGGGGGTTGACTTGAACCATCCAGATTTAAAGAATAATCTGGTCTCGGGATATAATGCGATAACCGAAGTCGAAGGCTTTAAATCAGCCCAGGATGATAATGGGCATGGCACGCATGTGGCTGGGATCGTTGCAGCCGACGGAAGAAATAATCCGGAGACGAGAGTTTACGGAGTTGCTTACCAGGCTTCAATAATGCCTGTCAAGGCGATGGATAGCGATGGGGAAGGCGCGGACGACATCATCTCAGAGGGAATTGTCTGGGCGGCCGATCACAAAGCCAAGATTATCAACTTGAGTGTTGGCTCGAACGACCAAGATGACGTATTGCGCACTGCAACTCAGTACGCAATCGATAAAGGATGTCTAGTTGTAGCGGCAGCAGGCAATGTCGAGGACCAAGGAACATCTGGTATTTCTTATCCTGCCGCTGACTCAGGCGTCATGGCCATCACGGCGACGGACAGTAAGGATCAGGTTGCGGATTTTTCCCTGACCGGTCCACAAGCTACTTTGGCGGCACCTGGTGTCGATATTTACAGTGCCTACTGGACGAATAAGGGCTCTGGTTATACCACTGCGGATGGAACGTCCATGGCCTCCCCATTTGTAGCTGGAGTGGCAGCTCTTGTTTGGGGGCAACATCCCGATTGGACTGCCCGACAGGTGCGGGTCGCATTAGAAAATTCAGCGCTTGATTTAGGGACGGTAGGTAAGGACCCCAGCTACGGCTATGGAAGAGTGGATGCTTATTGGGCAGTTAGGTTCGCAGCAACACCCGTTCAATTAATGTCTCCGTCGTTAGTTTCTTGGGCAGGAGGAATAGTTCAGGCTGGTGAAGTACCCTCGATAGCAAATCTGCAGGTCCCGCCCCGGGCCTTTGGCATGGACCCTGAACGGAACGTTCAAATTAGTGTCGAAACCGTAACGGCTCCGGCGGAGTTTCCAAACGAGATAAGGACCGCCAGTCCTGTGATCGACGTACAATGGGGGAGTAGTACGCCTAAAATGATGCTATCTTTGACAGTGAAAGCTCAGACCCCTCCAGAGGGTATGAATGGATCGGCTTATCTTTACCACTGGTCCGGTTCCCGCTGGATCCAGGTGGGCGGGGGAGGCGTTACCGCAGCTTCACTAACTGTGGGTATTTTTGAGCAGGGCATCTACCGAGTAGGGTATGCTTCACAACCGAGCTATACGCGCCTGGCCGGGGCGGACCGGATTGAGACGGCGATTCAGATTGCTCAAGCGGCATTTCCGACCGGGGCTGATGCCGTTATCCTAGCAAGAGCCGATGAGTTTCCAGATGCTCTGGCAGGGATCCCTTTAGCGTACAAAGAACACGCGCCAATTTTGTTAACCAATCCAACACAGCTAGATCCTAATATTTTGGCTGAAATCCAGCAACTAGCCCCGCAAAAGATTATTTTGTTAGGGGGAACTGGTGCGATATCCGCTAGAATTGCTGACCAACTCCAATTAAGTTATCCCATTCAGCGCATTGAGGGGGCGAACCGCTATGCCACTGCTGCCGCCATAGCCCGTAAGCTGGATACGACGGGCCAGGCGGTGGTGGTGAACGGTCAGAACTATCCGGACGCCATTTCCATAGCCGCCATAGCAGCACGTAAGGGGATACCAGTAGTACTCACTACGGATAGTAAACTTGATTCCGATGCCGACAGTGTCCTAAGACAACTCTCAGCCAGTGAAACCTATGTCGTGGGAGGCGAGGGCGTGATTCAGCCTAATGTCTTTGCGGCCTTGCCCCTACCCGTTCGCTATGAGGGACAAGATCGGTATGAAACGGCGGCGGCCGTTCTGAGAGCCAATCCTCCGACAGGAGTGTTCTTATATGTGGCAACTGGAGAAAATTTTCCAGATGCTTTGACCGGAGGCGTGTTAGCAGCAGCTCAGGGAACGAATATCGTACTTGTTCCACTCAGCGGTCCAACCACGGCTGAACTTAGAGTACTGAAAACATGGCACGGCCTCCAGGCCTTGGCCTTGGGAGGGACTTTTGTCGTACCAGACTCTGTATTACAAACTATAGAATTGCAAACTAGGTAGTTAATTTAAAAAGCAGGAGCAAGCCCGAATAATCGGATTTGCTCCTGCTTTCTATAGTTTTAAGCGTAATTAATCACGAAATAGCAGGATTCTTGCAATGCGTGTCGAAAACCCTTACTAGAGAGAGGAGGGGATAAAGCTGCGATCTAAATATATGAAATTGGGGGTGCTGCTTGGACTTTTGCTGACATTTTGGCTACTCGAAGTAGCTATTGCTGGTGCTACTCCTTTAAGCTGCCAAACGACGAGAGTTTATGGGGATACGCGTATCGATACGGCCATTCAGATTTCACAAAGGGGATGGCTTAAAGCTGATACCGTTCTGCTCGCTCGCGCTGACGACTTCCCGGACTCACTGGTATCGGTGCCCTTGTCACATCGCTTGGATGCACCTATTCTCTTGACGTATCCTGCTCAGCTGGAACCGTCTGTTCTGACTGAGATTAAGCGTCTTGGTGCCAAGCATGTCATTCTAATGGGCGCATCGGACGTTCTCGGCTCTAATATCACTCAATCTCTCAAGAAAGCTAGCTTGACTTGGGAGCAGATCGGTGGATCAGACCGTTATGAAACAGCTGCTTTGGTAGCTGAGCGCCTAGGGATGAACGGACAAGTAATCTTAGCAAGCGGAGAAAATTTCCCCGATGCCTTGGCGATAGACCCTTATGCAGGTTTTACGGAAACACCCATTTTGCTGGTAAGGGCCAAAGAAATGCCTGCTGGGACTGCAGCTATGCTTCAGACTTTAAGTTCGAATGGCTCACAAAACGGTGGTGAAGGAACGTTTACACCCTATGTCATTGGTGGAGAAGGGGTTATCCCTTCGGCAGTTTTGAGTGGGGTTAAAGGTTATACTAGGATTGCCGGAAGTGATCGTTATGAAACGGCAGCCAAAGTATATCAGTTTACCCAAGAACGATTAGGGGATAAGGCAACGCCAACAAGTGGAGTTTATCTTGTCACAGGCGAAGATTTCCCAGATGCGCTGGTTGCAGGGGCATTAGCGGCCAAGCAAGGAACCTTTCTTTTCATGTCTGCCAAGAATACTCTGCCCCCCATTACCTACTCTACGCTGAAAAGCGTAACTGCCACCGGATTGAAAGTAACAATGGTCGGCGGCAGCAGCGTACTCTCAGTTAAGGTCAAAGGGATGCTGGAAGGGACAGTTCAGCCTCTTTCCTCGTTAGCAGGTGTTACGATCGTTGTCGACCCTGGGCACGGCGGGAAAGATGTTGGGGCAATCGGGGCTGCAGGAACGTATGAAAAGAATAATACACTCCCTACGGCCTTAGATCTTGCTGATTTATTGCGCTCCGCCGGAGCAAATGTCGTCCTGACGAGGTCGACAGACACGTTGCCGACAGGAGTGAATTATACCGAATTATCGGATCTCCAGGCCAGAGTTGCTATGGCCACCAAGAATAAGGCAGATATCTTTGTCAGCATTCACAATGATTCTTTCAGTAACCCGGCCGCCTATGGAATAACGACGTACTATAGTACGGACAGTCCGCAGTCGGCTAAGTCTTACTCCCTCGCCCTGGCCGTGCAGAAGGAAACACTTAGTGCCTTGGCACCTTACAAGCTTGGGTCAAGTGAAAATCGAGGGGTGCAAGATGCTCCGTTCTACGTGATTAAACACACTCCCATGCCCGCGGTATTAGTTGAACTCGGATTTATTTCCAATCCTGTGGAAGAAAAGCATCTAGGATCGCCAGAGTTTCAGAAGCAGGCCGCTTTAGGGATTTACCAAGGAATCTTAGATTATAAGTTGTGAAGAGCTTATGAAGAGGATGTAAAGAGCTTATTAAGAATCCAATTATTTTCAAAAAAGACTAGCAAAATGGTATTCAGTAGGTTAAACTACAAATAGTGCTGAAGGAAGATTTATCTTGATGACAGAGTCCTTAGTCATCACCATAAATTTTCACAAGGAATGAAATGCATAATTGTGGTAGAAGTGGATGTTAAAAGGACTAGCTAACGAAGCTTCATTAAGTTAAACTACACAAGTGCTGGCAAATCATTAACGCCAATCTTCCTTGTGGAAAAGTACACAATTCTACCAAGAGGCGGGTATATGCTAAATACTTCATAAAGATTCACAGTATAAGCAGGAATATCCAAAACTTTGTAGAATACCTTCAAAGTAGTGTAGAGCCTGTATGGAAAGGGTTTCTTCATTATTCAAGCCATCTAAAAGGCAAACCTGTCCTATGTACACTCCTTGAGGAGGGACGCCCCCTCTTAGGTAAAGGATGGATGCTTTTAGATATTGCGCAATGTCTAAAGATCTTGCAGCATATAGGGGGGTGGCGTAAAACCTACAATCACATAAGCGTGAGGTAATGTAGAAAAGACGATAGGTGTCGCCTTAAATCGAAAAGTTCACAGTAAAAGAAAGAGGGGAATTCTACTACATGAATAAGAATAAAACCAAAAAGGCTTTAGCTACTTTAGCTATCGCAGGAATGGCTATGACCATGACCCCATTTAACGCCTTCGCAGACAATGGTATAACGACTGCACGACTCTTCGGTTCGGATCGGGTTGGAACCGCCGTTACTGTGGCCAACGCTGGTTGGACAACCGCTGACACAGTCATCTTAGCTCCTATGGCAGATGCTAACTTGGTGGATGCCTTAGCTGCTGCACCATTAGCTGGAAAAACATCCCCTGTCTTATTGACAGACAACAGCACACTAACTGATGCAACTAAAGCTGAAATAACTAAACTTGGTGCGAAAAAAGTCTATGTAGTTGGAGCTATTACCCAGACGGTTGTTGACCAAGTCAATGCAATTCCTGGTGTAACCGCAACTTTGCTCAAAGGTTCCGATCGTACTGTTACAGCGGCTGCGATTGCTGCTAAACTTACCAATCCTGCAGGATCCTTCATCGTCGGATACGGCGCCCTGGCTGATGCTTTATCAGTAGCTTCCTATGCTGCTGCCAATAACTACTCGATCTTAGTGGCTAACCCAGATGGAAGTCTCCCAGCTTCTGAAGCTGCCTATAAGGGTGCTAATGTATACATCCTCGGTGGACCTACTCTCGTAGGGGAGATCGCTGGAGCTACTCGTCTCTTCGGAGCAGATCGTTTTGAAACAAATCAAAAAGTCCTTAAGCAATTCACTTATACCTACAATAAAGCGTATGTGGCTAACGGCACTGATGCTCACTTGGTTGACTCGCTAGTTGCATCATCTCTCGCAGCTCAAACGAATTCTCCAATCGTTCTCGCTGACACTGATAGTGCTCTTGCAGCCGCTGATGTTAATGCTAAACTAGCTGCAAATGCTGTCGTAACTGCTCTTGGCGGTACCACAGTGGTTACAGATGCAGTAGTTCAACAAATTGTTACTGGAAACACTACTCCTCCTCCTACTTCTGCTCCTGTAACGATTGATAATGTTGCTGTTTCTGGTCAAAAAGTCGGAACAGGAACAAAAGTTAGTCCGGCTGTAGGCTTAGTGAATAGCCCAATCACAGTGTCAAGTACTGTAAACGGCGCAAGCGCTGCTAACGCTAGCATCACCTATCTGGTAACTTCTTCAGACAATATCACGGGTAAAGATTCTAATGGTAACACGTTAGTTGATACCACCCTAAATTCTCCTATTATTATCGGTAACGATACTTTCAAAGCATCATACACCGTTCCTGCGGATGCTTATGGTAAAGTGAAGGCTACCTTTACTTCCACAGCTAGTTCGCAAGAAACGTTTAACGTTGTGATTGAAGCTCCGTTTAGTAATAGTGGTGCACCGGTTAAATCCGACGTTGCAAGTATCGAATGGGGCGCACCTGGAACAATGGTTCTTAGCCCAGTCTATAAATCAAGTAATCCAGACAGCCTTAACTTCTCCACTTCTGGTGCTGGGGCAACTAAAGGTCTAGTAGCCGTAGTTGCTACCATGTTGCCAGCAGAAGGTTCAACAACTGCCGTGACTGGTCAGGCTGTTAAGTTCACCATGACAAACGGTGGAAACAGTACTAGTAATGCTAATGCGTTCTATACTGATGCTACAGGAACGACCATGCTTGCATCAGGTGCTGTAGTTGGTAAAGGTGGTACTAGTTCGGTAACCTATGTCGCCAATACTGATGCCAATGGCCAAGCGCTAGTGTACATCAACTCTAATTTGCCAGCTGACAACGGTGTTGCTTCCTTAGGCTCAATGATGGATGTCGGCGTGCAAGCTCAACTCGTCAATGGTGGCGGTTCAAGCACGACTGGGTACTATGAATGGAAAGCAGTATCTCAACCAGCGAAAATCGCTAACGTATCTCCTAGTGCTATGTTGAATCCAACAGGCGTAGAAGGCGGCGGAACAGTCGTTAACGATAGCGCCGAAACAGCTACTTCAGGCTCGACGATGACTATTAGTGGTACGCTCCAAGATGCCGCTGGCAATCCTGTGAAAAATACTACTGTTGCTATCCAAGATTATGATGTCAAAGGATCAGTGGGTTCCAATAACGTACAAAATGATGCTTTCGTAGCATCTGATGGGACCACGAAACTGTTTAGTGCAGTAGACTATCCTACGGTTACGACGGACAGCAATGGTAACTGGTCGGTAAAAGTAACCGCTAATATTCCAGTTACTCAAAGCATCCAAAGTAGTGTTACCAGATATTATGCATTCTATGTACCTCCGACAATTGCCATTTCGGCGGGTCAATCTCTACCAAATACAGTGACTCGACTGACCTTCGTAGGCAATAGCAACAGTGCAGATTTCATTGACCTCGTATGGCAACAAGGTCAGACTGCCCAAACAATCGGTGTCAGTCACACTTCTCTCATGCCAACCTATGCTTCACTGAGTGCTGTTCCACAAACAATGACGTTCGCTAATGTAGTTGGGGACGACGAAGAATTGTATGCAGCAGCTTATAATCAAACTGGTACGATTATTGCTCCTGCAGCAGGAAACCAATTTGACGCTTATGCTCTGACCTATGATCTCACTGCTCCTGCTGGCATACACTTTAATAAGCTTGGCACAGTAGCTCTGCCAGTGAAAACATCTGGTACCGAAACAACCGGTATGGGCCGTATGACCGCCACTTATAGTCAAGTAAAGGGCTTTGTGCTTACTGCGTTGTACTACGCAGACGGAACAGTTTACTATTCTAATGGCGCGAATAATGTAACAGCAGTTACTCCATCTGGCTTTGACCCAAGTGTTTATGCAAATGCCTATGACGGAAGCGGACAACTTCATTTCTACGTTAACTCTGACCAAACTTCCGCCGTTGTCGCATCTGGAAATGCCGGATCGCTAAATGTTAACATGAACGCTTACTCGAATACCAGTTCAACTGGAGAGATCGATAAGACTCATGCTCAAGGATCGGCTTCAGGAACAATTAATGCGTCATTTACTGCTAGTAACACGATCTCCTCTCTTGGTTTAGTTGGCGACCTGAGCGGTATCTATAACTACAATCCGTTACAACTGGGTAATGCTGCACCTAGTTCCACCCTCAGCGTAGCTGGAACTGCTTCAGATGACTGGACATCGTCGAATGCATCGTTCATCGTAGCTCCATTTAATAGTTATCCAGCTATGGCTACAATCCCAACCCAAGGTGTGACCATGAACTTGACGGCGACTAAAACTGGTTTATTCCGTTATATTGATGGCTACAAACTTGCTTCTAAACCTTCAAACGTTAGTGTAAACGTTAACAGCCTAGGTGAAGTAAGCGTGAACAATGTTAAGATCTGGACCGCTGCATCTGGTTATAAAGTTGTTGGCTATTCCAGTACTATTCCTGCCGATGGCATCACAGCCAGCGCTACAACGGTCCTAGAACAAAGCACCACTGACCCTCTAAAATTCATGGCAGTTAATCTTGCCGATAGTTCTACAACTGCTTTGAGCTTAGACGATGCTAAATACTTGGCAGGCAACTTTGAAGGGTATCTTGGCTTCAAAACTATTGGTGGTCAGTTACAACCACTTGTTGCTGGTTACTACTCTGACAATAATGCTTATGCTCCAGCATCAGGAGTCGTATCTGACCTAGCAGATATGGTATTCGCACCTGTTCTCGCTGTTCAAGCAAATGTAAGCGACAAATATTCAGAAAGTCCGATCGTTACTATCTCTAACTCGCTGAACAGCCAAACGGCAACAGCAACTGTCGGCTTTACATCGACAACTGGCGGATTGGTAGCTATTAAGGCTAATCCAGCTAGCGTAAACGGTGTATTCGGTAGCTCGCAGACGATTACTTTGACAGCTCAAGATCAGTATGGTAATCCTCTCCCTAACCAAACATTAAACTTACCATCTGCCAGCATGAATGGCTTGTGGATCACGCAAGTTAACGGCCAATCAATCACAACTTCCGTTAACATGGGTAGTAATTCAAGTACCTCCATGCAATCTGTTCTGACACCTGTTCCACTCTTTGTCTACAGTGCAGAAGGTCTTACCAATAAACCTGCCTATGACACCATTAGCTTTGCAGGAATAACAGCTTATAATCTCAACACTGCTAATCGGACTATTTCCCTTGTTACTGGTGTAGATGGTACTGTGAGTATTACCTTACAAAACGGTAATGTAACGTATCCATGCCTTGCCGGTACTGATACCGCTACTACTAGAAGCTACGATGTTGATGGCGGTAGAGTAATCAATGGGAAATTAGACTTCACTAATGGTTCAGGTTCCACTATCGGTAGTGTTACCATTAACTGGGCTGGTAGAGCAGCTGGAACTACACCAATCGCTGTAACGGGAATTACAGTAACGGGTGCAGCTACAGTAGTTAATGGTCAAACTCTTCAATTGACTTCTGCAGTATTACCTGCCAATGCAACTGACTCTACTGTTGCTTGGTCAGTTGCTCCTGGAACAGGAACAGCAACGATCAACGCCAGCACTGGATTGTTAACTGCTACAGGAGTAGGAACTGTGACTGTAACAGCTAAAAATGTTGCCTCAGGAGTTTCAACAACTAAAGCAATTACTGTAACCGCTGTTGGAGCAAAAACCTTAACTGGTACATTTAGCACTTTGTTGGGACAGCCTTATTGCAAAGTCACATTGCCAGCTACTGGAAGCCAAACGGTAACTAGTGTTACGGTGGATGGTGCTACAAAGGTATCGGGAACTGATTATGCTGTATCAGCAGGTGTTGTAAATATCTTGAATGTTACAGCTGCTAATGCAATAACTGTTACTACTGCCGATGGAACCTACACTATCAACTAATTACTAGAATATGCCTATAAATCGAATACTGAGGGGTGATTTCACTCCTCAGTATTCCTTAATAACCGAATGAGGGAGTAAGCTAAATGAAAAATAGAATTTTTAATGGTATGTCAAAAGTTGGTGTATTTACTGTTCTAGCAACAGCTCTATGCGCTACACCTGTTTTAGCTCAAACAGGGGATATTTGGAACGGAACGACCAATATTGGTAGTGTTTCTAATGTAATACTACATCCTGATCAATTCCTAAGCCTATTAGCTAACTTGAGTAGTTCTTCTTATGAAGTTTCAGGAAGTCGCTATGATATAACAAAAGCAAATGATATATTTGTTAACAACCCAACCCTTACAGTAGCTCAACTGCAGGCGAAAATAACAACTGACGTAGTTGGAACGCCAATTGCTCAAGGTTTAACAGTTGCATCTGTAAGTGCTATTAACACTAATAGTGCAGTAGTAGCATTAGATGGTGCGACAACAGTTCAAGCAAATGCTACATTCAGTGTTGTAATGGGAGCAGGAATTGATTCAACTACTGTTACATCAGCAAATGTTAAATTGTATTCGGTATCTTCAACCGGAGTTGCAACTCAAGTTGGATTAACTGGTATAGCATTAGATACAAAAGATACAACAAATATGACAATAGTAGCCAAACCAGCTACTTATTTAACTAAAGCTTCTAGTTATAAATTAGTATTAACAACTGGATTAAAAGACAAAACGGGTTTGATGTTGGCAGCTAATAAAGAAATTAGCTTTACAACAGATAGTTCGTCAGTTGTAGTTGCTAATGGATTATCAACTGATACAGGAGTGTTAGCTGCAGGAAATAATGTACCAGGTGCTGATTTAGTTGCTGGCAAGATGTTTACAATTAAGTATGATACTACTTTAGATGATGCTTCTGTAAACAATACTAATGTCAGAGTTAAAGATTTAACAACTGCTGCATATATACCGTACGCAGCATCTGTAGTAACAACTACAGCGACTAATGATACAATTAAATTAGTTTGGTCATCAGCGGCACCACTTGTAGCTGGTCATAAGTATCAAATTGAAATCAGTAATGTAAAAACTGCTGCTGGTAATTCGGTAGCTAATAATGTTATTGGTTTTGTGGCTAACGATTCAGCAATTTCAGCTATTAGTGCATTAACTGCAAAAGACGTAACTGACAATTTAGCTACTGGAGCTAGGTTATATCCAAAGTTAACTAGCGGTTTATATGCTGGAACTTATAAGCAAGGTGCAGGACTGGTTGTTACATTAAATAAAGTTGCAGATCCAACTACAGTTACAGCTAGCAATGTCTTCCTTACTGTAAAGGGTAGCACTGTTGTTGTACCAACAACAATTGTGTACAACAAGGATGAAAGTGCAACAACAAGTATACTAAGAATAACACCAAGTGCTGACCTTACAGAGGGGACACTTTACACATTGCACATTGGTACTGGTGTGAAAACATTGGCAGGAACAGCAGTTGCTACTGAAATACTTTCAGCAGATATTAAAACAGCTGATTTAACTGCTCCAACTATACTTAGTGTTGATGGAACAGATAATCTTCAAGCTAATGTGGCAAGTAAAATAGTTGTTCACTTCAGTGAGCCTATAGTATTCGAGAGAGTAGCTGGCGGAGTTGGTGCATCAGTTATCGGTACTGCTGCAATTGCTGGTACTGCAATAAGTGTAGATAATCCAATATCTATAACTAATGTAACTGCAAATGGTGCTGACGGTGGTGCTTCTGGTATTTTCGGTAGTGCTCAGTTATCAACAGACAGCAAAGATTTAACATTAACAGTAACCCCTGCAGCTGTAAATACTGTTTACAGAATAAGATTAGCTGCTAAAAATGCTACGACACCTAGTGCGTATATCACAGATACTAACAATGCGATTGTTGGTGGAACAACTGGTGTCAATAATTCAATAGCTGCTGCTTATGATATTGTAGCAACAACTGCAGCTGATACTGCTAAACCAGCTATAACTGCTGTTTCTGACACAACAATATCAGGCGCTGCAATTATTCCAAATGTAACTAATGTTCCGAATACTAAAGTATTTGCGTTTAAGACGAATAAGACATTGAATGCTTTAACTGGAGCAACGTATACATTAACAAATTTGACAACAGGAGTAGCAGCTACAATAGGTGGAGCTAATAACGCTTCGTTGACAGCTTCAAATGTAGGTAGCTTTGGTCAAATATTGTTAACTCTTCCAGGTGCATTCGCACCATATACAGCCGATGGAAAATATGAATTATCAATTAACGGATTACAAGATGCAGCTGGAGCTAATATTCAAACAGTTGCTTATAAATTCGGCTTTACAGTTGATGCTACTCTAACTGCTGTATTAGATACAACCCCAGCAACACAATCACATGTGTTTACAGCAGATACTGTTGCAGATGGAGTTTTGAAATTAGCGGATGATGCTGTAGCTGTAGTTGGTAACACAACGAATGCTTTGGTTAATACGCCAGTATATCTTAAGTTCAATGAAGCAGTTACTGGATTAAGTTCTACAAGCGTAGTACTAACAAATGATGTTACTGGAACAGTTGTACCAGCTACAGTTGTTGCAGATGCTGACAACTTAGGTGTAACAGTTACACCAACAGCTAATTTGGCTGCTGGAACAGCTTACAGAGTTACAGTTGCTAAGACTTTAGTATCAGATATTGCCGGAAACCCATTAGCCGCTGATAAGGTTATAAGATTTAAAACTGCAGCAGCTGCAACAGTACCCACAGTAACTTATAGTGTTAAAGCATTTAATGGTGTAGACAATAATACACTTAGAAGAGATGGTGGTATTGTATTAACATTTAATGGTGTTGCAGGAGCGGCTGCAGCAAATACTGCGACTTATACATTAACTGATACTACTGCGCCAGGAACTATAGCCGTTAAGGCCGTCGTAAGTACAGATAACAAGTCAGTAACTTTGTATCCTGACACAGTTCTTGCATCAGGCGATGCATATACAATTGCAGTCGCAGGTACTTTGACAGTAGATTCAGTAGCATTGAATACAAATGCTCTCAATGTTCTTTCCCAAGCATTTACTGCAGATACTAATGTTACAGCTGATGCAACTACATCAACTGGTGTAGAATCTGCAACATTTGATGCAACAAAGAAGACGTTAGTAATTACATTTGACAGATTAGTAGACCCAACAACCGGAAAAGATCTTGCTAAGTACACTATTACCGGAGGAACTGTAGTAGCAATAGGTACAGCTGGTAGTGAAGGTATTGTAAGCGGAAATACTGTTACATTTGTATTGGATACAAGTGCTACAGGTTCGGTAATTGTTCCTGGTGTAACTACTATAGCAGCGAAAGCCACAGTATTATCAACAGCAAGTGCATCAACACCTGCGTTTGGTACAGTTGCGGCAACTGTAAAGTAGTAGCAAACTACAACTAAAGAGGCTAGAGCCATTACAGCTCTGAAAAGTTACAAGAGAGTCTTTCGCTTCAGCGAAGGGCTCTCTTGCTATTAGCTCTTTGGTGTCATTAAGAGTAGAACAAGCGTGGCATTCTATATGATATCTACCGAAGGAGATTTATATGTTAAGAACATTGCGGGTTCTTAATTCTATATTAACCGCTAAACTGGAGGAACTATTCCAACTGACACTTTAATAATAGTATAAAGTTGTCACCGACTCGTGACCGTTGTATGAAGAATATGTGAAGGATTATAATGGGAATTAGTGTTCTTCGCTTGAGAGAAACAATGTAGCGTATTTTGAGACGAATAGCATAAACGAGAAATGTAGTCCAATCAGATCATATGCCTTTAGTGTTGTCGATCAGGGGTCTGAATATTAAACAGGTGCCTCGTTCCTGACACCAACTTATTGCTTTAAGTTTCAATCAACTATTCCGAAAGAGGCTACCTTAGAACGACATGATTAAATTCATGATCGAGGCAAGTCGACTAGTGTTTTCTACCCCACAAAGTCAGACCCAACACAAAAGAATAATATTCTGACAAGCAAAAGGGTCTTTCGTCTTTAACTAGGCGAAGGGCTCTTTTGGCGTTTAGTCAATGGGTCCTCAGTATCTTACAAATGGAAATAACTAGACCCTCCAAAAGGGGTTATCTGGGATCTAGTGAATAGCTTTTTGGGGTCAATTTTTATTGTCTGAAATGGTGACAGACGTAATACAGGCGTAATACAGGCGTAATACAGGCGTAATCCAAACGTAATCCAAACGTAATCCAAACGTAATCCAAACGTAATCTAATAGTCTTACCCTTTTTATGTGTTTATTATACTCTGCAATTGGTAACAATGTTTAACAAGAAAGGACGTGAAAAAAGAAAATTGAAAGATAATTACTGGATTATTGAAAAAGCGACTATATCATCACAAAACCTAAAAATTGCGAATGAGTACCTGAAAGTTCTGAAATTAGCGAATAAATCCGAAGCAACGATCAATAAGTATCGATGGTTCTTGGAAAAATTCTTACTAGATTGTCCAATAAACTTAGATGAATTAGTTGCCGATGACATTCTTACTTGGCTTCAAACTCGATTTGGGGATAAGAAAGAGAAAACGAGAGAACTTGTACTTACTGTACTAACATGTTTCTTTAAGTTTTGTCTAGATGAAGACTATATTGAACGAACCTTGACAAAAAACCGTTGGCGTCCTCACATACCGCAGTCCTTGCCCAAATATTTAAATGAGCATGAACTGGCACGAGTGAGAATTCAGGCAGAAAAGCTGTCTCTTCGAGATAGGGCTCTGATTGCCTTCATGTTTTCTTCCGGTTGCCGTCGTGCAGAAGTTGTTAGGCTTAACGTCAAAGATATTAATATCTTTGAGAAGACAGCACAAGTGCTGGGAAAGGGTAAAAAACTGAGGGAGGTTCATTTTTCAGAGGAGACAGCGCTCCTTCTAAGCGAGTACTTAATCCATCACCCCGATGATGAAGTGGCACTTATTTTAGGCAAGTTTAACAAACGCCTGGGTCCACAAGGGGTCTATAGTATCTGTAGAAAGCTAGGAAACAAGGCTGAGCTTGCGCAAAACCTAAGCCCGCACTGTTGTCGGCATACGTTTGCCACAAACATGTTGGCCAGAGGTGCATCACTTGAATTTATCGGAGAAGAACTTGGACATCGAGATCTCAATACAACCAGAGTTTACGCCAGAATCCCCTCAGAAGAAATCATGAGCGAATATAGAAAACGAATGGAGTGATGACAATGGAACGGACTCAAGCCGTCATCGACTTGTTTTTTAAAGACAATGAAGCCAGGTTTGCTAAAGAAACCACGAGAGGATATAAGATAGCTCTACGCCAGTTTTTCACTCAATGTAAGATTGAGTACGATGAAGTAAATACCAAAGACATTAGGGCATGGCTCTCTGATCTTGATGAATTAGGACTTAAACCTCGTTCTATTCATTTGAAGTTGGCCACATTAAAGTCATTTTATAGGTACTGCCTCGAGGAAAATCTATTGACTAAATTGCCAGTCTCAAACATTCAACCGCCGAAACTCGTAGATTCACCACTTACCTATCTGAATAAGCATGTACTGGCTCAGTTGATGGAGCTATGTAAGGATGATCCTCGAGACCGAGCAGTCATAGATGCCTTTACACAACAGGGGTGCGCATAAGTGAACTATTAAATATAAAACTGGACGATATCAAATGGGACACTCACCAGATCTGGATACGCAAAGGTAAGGGAAATAAGGAACGGTTTGTCCTCTTTACTTCGGAATGCGCGGCCAGATTAAAGCTGTATTTGGCGACTAGAACGATTGAATCTCCCTATCTCTTTGCCAATCGATTGGGTAATCATCTCAGTCGTTCTTGGGCTGAGAAGAGGTTTGAAGTTTATACTAAAGGGTTAACCATAGAGCATAAAATTACTCCCCATACCCTAAGACATACCTTCGCCGCCCACCTGGCAGAAAAAGACATGCCGCAGAGTCATATTCAGGAATTATTGGGTCACGTGAATATTAATACGACTCGGATTTATACCAGGCTCAATACGAGTGCTCGTAAAAAGCAATATGATAATTATCAAATCTAAGGAAGGAGGGTCATTTCGTGAGAAGAGAAAGACCAGAAAGGCCTGCTGAGGGCATATTAAAACTTTATGATTTACGGAAAACACGAACTATTATTCTCAAATATCTTAAAGATAATCATCATCGGCTTAGGCAACATACTCAAGAAGGCTATATCGTTGTTTTTAATCAGTTCTTTAAGTATTGTAATATCGATTACAATCAAGTCACCACCCAAACGATAAGAGCTTGGCTTACTTCACTTGATGAAAAGGGAATTAAAAAGCTCACACTAAGACTGAAAATTATTACATTGAGGACTTTTTATCAATACTGTATAGAAGAAGGGCTGATGACTGAGAATCCGGTCACAAACATTCGTCTCCCTAAGCATATCGATCATCCGTATGCCGTGAGATATATCGAAAAAAGTACCTACCTTCAACTGATGGAATTAACCAATAGGATGCCATTTGAACAAGCCATACTTGCAACACTGTACGCAACAGGAGTAAGGCTGAATGAGCTACTTAACATTAGACTCGCCGATATCAATTGGGATGAGCGCAAAATTGTCATACGACAAGGGAAAGGAAGCAAAGATCGGACTGTTTTATTTACCGCTGAATGTGCTGAACGCTTAAAAGCTTATTTGATAACTCTTGAAAGTCCTTATTTATTTTCATTAAGAGGGAATGAAGCCCCGACTCAACAGTGGGTTAGGTTGAAATTTAAGGGGTATACAGAAGCCCTCGATGTTGAGCGCCCCATCACTCCCCATAACCTGTGACTCTACATAATGCCGATTATGGGGAGCTCTCCATAATCGGCATACGTTTGCGACCAATCTTTTATCGAAAGGGGCTGATATGAATTTAATTTCGTCTCTTTTAGGGCATGAAGATTTAAACACGACCCGGATCTATGCCAATCTTTTACCTGAGAGAGTGACGCGTTTATACCGTCAATATATGGGATAGCGGATAAGTCTATGTCTACGCGGATGGGTTCATAGAACTTTAGAGGAGAAAAATAATTAAAATTTTCTCCTCTAAAGTTCTATGACGAAGTTACAAAAATGTATAACTATAAACATCGTTGACTTCAAGTGTACGCCACTCAAGAAGCTGCATTCCAGTTATCATTTGATAGAGGACGAAACTGGCTATCGATTGACGGATATATTAGAAGTCCATTTCCTGGATTATCCAAACAAAAATAAAATCCAAACCTTTCATGGAATTGCTTCATAACCCAGGCTTTTTCACAAGAATTAGTTTGGATTTGTTCTATGTTATGATTTTCCTATCAATCTTGATAGGAGGTCAAACATATGAACGTAGAAAACTTAAAAAACAATTACCCAAAATTGCTCTCCCACATGGAAGATTCAGGCTACTCAAAGGGGTACATTTACACGTTCCGCAGGGAAATCCAATGGATCATATCAGAAGCTGGGTTGAGGAGTTGGGAATGCTATGGCGACGTGTACCGGGATTACCAGGCCAATTCGTCGCCTCATGACATACTCGAAAAGAAACACGCAATCATCGGCGCTATCGAGCAGTTCGACCTTCACAGCAGATATCCCGACTCAAAGTGGCATAGTTTTAAGGCAAGGGGTTCGTACCCAAAGCTTGTACCCGAGTTCAGGTCGTTGATCGACTATTATGGCAAGGTGGCACGAGAGCGCGGGAAAAAAGAATCCACTGTTTACATGGAATCGCACACTGCTTCCAACTTCCTGTTCTCCCTGCAGGAGGCTGGGATCAACCATCTAGATGACGTCACGGAGGAAGCAGTGGTTTCCTTGTTCGTCTCCCAAGATGGGAAGCGGCTCAAAGGCCACATCTACAGAAAATGCGCCTCCGCACTTCTCAAGGCTTGCATCCCCCTGAATCCGGATGCCTGCCGTAAGGTAGTGTCTTTACTGCCGGCAACTCGGCATACAAGAAAAAACCTTCAATATCTTACACCAGAAGAAGTGCAGAGGGTCCACAACGCATTGGATGACATGTCCAATACGCTTACACTGTGCGACAGGGCAATCGGGAAGCTTGCGCTGTATACCGGCTTGAGGGGTTGTGATATCGCAACCATGAAGTTGATATCGGTTGACTGGGATTGTGACATCATAAGGATCAATCAACAGAAAACGGGGAACCCATTGGAGCTCCCATTGGCAGCCACAGTTGGAAACGCCATCTACGACTATCTGACCAACGAGCGGCCCTCAGTTGAAAACCCATCCTTGTTCCTGTCTTTGATTGGGCCTTACAGAGGCATGGATCCCAACAACATGTGGAATGTGTCGGCGCGCATTATGAAAGCGGCGGGCATACGCCAATTGAAGAGCGAGAGGAAGGGCTTTCATATCTTCCGCCACCACTTGGCGACAACTCTCCTAGGCAACGGGGTGACCCAGGTTGTGATCAGTTGTATACTCGGGCATTCCTCGCCGGCATCCACAGAAACCTACCTCTCAGCAGACTTTGTCCACCTTAAAGCATGCGCCCTCGACATATCCCGTTTTCCAGTACTCGAGGAGGTGTTTGAGGTTGAGTAGGTTCGAGTCTTATATGGCCCCACTTATGGAGTCATATATTATCTACAGAAAGGCATCCGGGCGATGGAACGCCACTTACGAGCAAAATCTGCAACTGTTTGACCGCCACTGCTCACGGCAGTACCCAAAAGCGGAAGCGTTGACACAGGAGATGGTGGACGGGTGGTGCTCACAGCGCGCCACAGAGAAAAACAACTCTTGCCGTGCAAGGGTCAATGTTGTATCGGGCTTTGTCCGTTATCTGCGGAACCGCAGAAAGACCACAGTTGCAGAACCGGTCTTTCCGAGAAGGGAACGTCAGACTTATATACCCCATGCATTCACTGCCCTTGAATTGGAGAACTTTTTCAAAGCCTGCGACCGCCTGCCATCCACGCCCCGCATTCCTGCGGTGCGCTTACGAAAGATCACAGTGCCAGTGTTCTTCCGGCTTCTGTACAGCAGCGGGATACGGACAAACGAGGCGAGGATGCTGCATGTGGACGATGTGGATTTAGATCACGGGATTCTTAATATTCGTCACTCCAAAGGCCCCAGCCAACACTATGTTGCGCTGCATGGCACCATGCTGGGTCTGCTGAAAAGGTATGACGCGGCGATCAGAGCGCTGTATCCGGAACGAGAACACTTTTTTCCAGCGCACACCGGATCCTGCCACACGAGGGCGTGGGTTCAGTGCAATTTTCGCGAATTATGGAGTATGTATAACTCTTCATATGCCACAGCGTATGAACTCCGTCATCATTATGCCACGGAAAACATCAACCAGTGGATCGGCGAGGGTTTCGAGTTCGACTCGAAACTCTTGTACTTGAGCAAGAGCATGGGGCACAGCACGCTAGAGAGCACAAGGTATTATTACTCTCTGGTGCCGACCATGGCAGATATCCTGGAGAAGATGTCCGGTCGGGACTTCGATGACATCGTGCCGGAGGTGGATGATGAAGAAGGCCAATAAAGAATCCATCGCCCTCGCCAGACACATTCATTCGTTCCTGGCCGAATATGTCCCGCTTCAGAAAAGCCAGAGCGAACACACTCTCAGGTCGTATGAGTACGCCATCTCGCTGTTCGTTGGCTTTCTCGAAAAAGAGAAGGGCATCAGCCCGGAGAAACTGCGTGGTGACAATTTTGACAGGGGCACAATTGAGGAATGGCTACGGTGGCTTGCCGAAAAACGCGGCTGCTCCCCGGAAACCTGCAACAACCGGCTTGCGTCCTTGAGGGTGTTTCTGAAGTATCTCGGTAGCAGGGACATCTCCATGCTCCACCTATGCGAGGCTGCATCAGGCATACAGCGGAGGAAGGGGATGCACAGGAAGGTGAAGGGTATGAGCAAGGAGGCGGTACGGGCATTGATGGCAGCGCCGGATACATCCACCATATCTGGCCGTCGAGACTTGGCACTGATAGTCACTATATACAGTACGGCGGCGAGAATTGATGAGATCTTGTCGCTGAAAGTCAAGCTGTTGCATCTGGATGCCAATAAACCCAATGTCACCATCATAGGCAAAGGAAGCAAGATTCGGACGCTGTACCTCCTGCCCAAGGCGGTGGCCCACATAAAAAGCTACCTCAAGGAGCACCACGGGACAGTGCCAAACCCAGATGCATATGTCTTTTACTCGCGTAATGTCGGCCCGGATGGGAAACTGAGCCAGATGGCTGTCAGCAAGCGGCTCAAGATACATGCGGCAACGGCCCACGAATCGTGCTCCGAGGTGCCTCTGGGGCTTCACGCGCACCAACTCAGGCATGCGAAAGCATCGCACTGGCTTGAGGATGGAATGAATATCGTGCAGATATCGTTTTTGCTAGGCCATGAGCAGGTGTTGACGACGATGGTGTACCTAGATGTGACCACAGAACAGGAAGCGAAGGCGCTGGCTACACTTGAAGATGAAAATGATCGAAAAGTCTCAAAAAAATGGAAGAATGGTGCAGGGTCACTTGCAAATTTCTGTGGGGTAAGGTCGATCATGGAATGAAAGAAATCCAAACCTTTCTTCATGAAAAACTACTTGAATATATGGCCTAATAATGAAAGGTTTGGATTCTATTTTTGTTTGGATAATCCCTAAAATCCAAATGTTTGGATTTTTTGGAGATACCTAAACTAGCTGATTCAGAAATTCCAAGAACCGTGGATGATCACGTTGTGGAATGGATGGAATTCCTAGATGCAAAGTCAAAAGGAGTGATTGAGATGTTAGCAGATAAGAATCAGGACATCAAGAAAGCCTATGACATATTACAGATCATCAGTAAGGATGAAAAGGCAAGAATGCTGTACGATGCCAGAGAGGCTGCGCTTCGTGACGAGCTTACGAGGATAGAAACAGCAGAGAATAAGGGTAAAGCCGAGGGTAAAGCTGAAGGAAAAGCTGAAACAATTTGTCAATACCTCGAAGTTAGGTTTGGTGCAGAATCTCAAGATGTTCAGGAGAGAGTACGCACGATAACTGACTTGGATGCACTTAGTCGAATTACAAATCGAATTTTCATAGTCACCAATTTAGATGAAGCAACGGCTCTTATTCAAGACAATTTAGTTTCTCAATAGTATCGAGGCCCGATCATCCAAAAGTGTCAACGGTGTCGAAGTACCGGAGTGATCATTCTCAGGACTTTGTCAAAACTAGCGGCACTACCGACACTTTCAGCCTCACGTTCTAACAAAAGGACGTGGGGCTTTCTCTATGCCCTGAACACAATTTGAGAAGGAGTGAATCTAAATGGAAATAAATCTTCAAGAGATCATCTCGGAACAGACCAGATCCAAGCAGACTTTCGCCAATACCTCGTGGATGATGGCAAGGCAGACAGAACGGTGCAGTCATATGTCACTGATGTAATTAAAAATGTAGTAACCAATCAGTCAATCAAGTCTCACCTTCACAAGGTCCTAGCCATCTAGAGTCTAGAATGGTGATTCCCATTGTGTTGGTATGTTCTGTTGAGAAAATCCACTATATTTCTAGTAGTAAAATGACCAAAGTTATGAGAAAATAAAGCTTATGGTATAAATATTGGAGGATTAAATTATGTTGAATTTCCCTAGAATCTTTTTTAGAGGTAAGAAACAAGATCCTGAGCTTTCGAAGAAGAATATTATTGAAGAAAACCCATTGGAGCAGAATGAACAGAATTATGAAGAACAGTTAGATGAACTATCGCCAGTCATTGAAGGACAGGTTAGCATCCATTTTACCGGTGTATCGCCCGCGGATGGATCACTATTAGTGGGCTTTTTTGTAAGCAATGGTCTTAATCAGAAAGTTAAGTTCGATAATGTGCCTTTAGTTTTGATGGATTCAGATAGACGAGTTCTGGCGCGGCAATCGTTTGACGGAGAGGTCATAGGTGAAATTGTTGGTGGTTCGACAAAGGCCTGTGTTGTTCGTTTCCTCCCAGATAATGTATATATCCAAAACATACCAGAAAAGTGTCTGGTATGCTTTGACGTGCCTGATAAACGTCCTCAAAGCATCAACATTCAATATCAGGCGTTGCCTGAGAATACAACAGAAGATCAACAGCAAGAACTGGAACGGGTATTAGCAGAACTTCCTCCAATGAAGGATGGAGAAGTTAATTTCTCGCCATTGCACGCTCAGATTACAACACAAAGCGACCTACTCGCGACAGTTATAATCCGAAATTCCACAGATAAGACAATAAATCTGGAACAAATACCATTAGCCGCTTTTGATGCTCAACGGGAGGAGTTAGCCCGTGGGTTATTCGACATTAAGGACTTAACGATCGAACCCTTCAAGGCGATAGTGTGGACTTTTAATTTCGGGAACCTTTCACAAGATAAGGATATTGATTTATCAAGTTGGTATATAAATGTCGTTCAATGATGCAAAACAAGCATCACTTTTCTAATATCATACATTCGAGTCCTATCATCCTAAAGCGCCGACAACGGCGAAGTACCAAAGTGATAATTCTTGGGATTCTGTCAAAAATACAGGCACTTCCGATACTTCCGTTAGCACCGACGCTGCAATTTATAGCCTCACGATCCAACAAAGGACGTGAGGCTTTTTCTGTGCCTTGAACACAAGAACAGAGTGAGTTCAAGTGGAAATACTATTTCTGTCGAATAAACTCAAGTTTTAAATAAGATAAACCGATACATTTAATAGGGTAACTATTATGAAGGTTTCAGGCTTAGCAACTACTTTTGATGTAAGAAATACTGCTAATTGGACAATTGATGGTATTATTTCAGAAAATAATAAGAATAGTAGACGGAAGAATACTCACTTGCATGAGGGCGCATATTTTGAAGTCTAAAGTATGAGCTAAGGTTCTAAGGGTTTCATAGTTGCTATAGGGAGGGTTAGATATATACAGTTGCAATCCGACTAGCTGGAGTTTGTGTTGTTGAAAGAATTGTCGGAGCTACCACATCAGCAGCAAAAGTACTCGTTTGGTTATACTTAGTACCAGTTGCACAATCAATAGCTTTTAGATTATTGACTGTTTCCTGGATCAACTCCGATCCATTAAGGTACATGTCTGGACGATGGGCAGATAATAATCAATAGATACCAAGTGCGTATCGGGTTCGTAAGAAATTAATTAGGAGGATACAGTAATGATCAAAACATTTTACACAGGTATGTCGAAAATTGCTATCTTAACAGCGCTTGCCACATTTATTACAGCTACACCTGTGTTCGCGGCAACCGGTGATCTATGGAATGGATCAACCGATCTTGGTAGCGTTGCACAGGTAATACTATTCCAACCTGCTACATTTCTCGACTTATTAGCGAACACAAGCAACTATTCGTATGAAGTTAACGGAATTGGCTATGGTATCATTCAAGCGGATGGCGTATTTAAAGCAAATCCAACGGCTACTATAAGTGCAGTTCAGGCAATAATAGCATCTACATTAACAGGAACACCAGTAGTATTCAAAGAAGCCGGACCAGCCTTATTAGGGGTCACAATCGATGATACTGCAAATACAGTATCAGGGATGTCTGCAGCCATGGAATTCTCTACTAATGGAACTGAATGGACAATGTATAATATAGAGGCATCAAACTTACCTGCTTTAACAGGTACAGTTGCATTGCAAGTTAGAGTAGCAGCAACAGCAACGCATGAAGCTGGAGTAGCGACAATATTCAACTTTACCCAATTAGTTGGGGCTGCTCCAGTAAACCTTGGGGAGGCTAGAAATTATGTAATCTTGGCGAAAACAGGGATTTCTTCAGTGCCCAATTCTATTATTACTGGAAATATAGGAGTCAGCCCAATTGATTCTACGGCGATCACAGGGTTTTCTCTGACTGTGGATCCTACTAATCAATTTTCGGGTTCCAGTCAAATTGTTGGACATGCATACGCTTCAGACTATGCATCACCAACTTCCAGTAATCTTACTACAGCGGTGGGCGACATGGGAGCAGCTTACACTGATGCTGCAGGAAGAGCTGCGAATTATACAGAACTTGGTGCCGGAGACATTAGCGGTAAAACACTCATATCAGGTGTTTACAAGTGGGGCACCAGTGTTTCGATAAATACGGATGTCACTCTTAATGGTGGAGCAAACGATATTTTCATTTTTGAAATAGCTGGAAAAGTGACCCAAGCTAACGGCACCAAGATTATACTAACGGGTGGGGCACAAGCCAAGAACATATTCTGGCAGGCAGCGGATACAGTTTCGATTGGAACGGGCTCACATTTTGAGGGAATCATACTGGGTATGAAAAATATTACGTTGGGAACTAATGCGTCAATAAATGGTCGACTGCTGGCCCAGACTGCAGTCACTCTGGATCAGAGCACAGTTGTAGCTCCTGGTTTGTAAACTACCGTGATACCACCTATTATTGGCAGAATGATAACGCAAAAGAGGCCCTAGGGATTTGCTCCGTAGGGTCGTTTAAGGTGATTATTACTTACACGATTTAGCATCCAACAAGTACACGAAAATTAATTAAAACTCTATTGCAAGGACTTGAAATAGTGATATTATTGTTATTGTGAAGGTTGCTGGTAAATCGAAAAATCAGTGTCATGCTTAAACTGAGGAGTGGAATAACCCCTCAGTGTGGAACGTTTAATTGGGGGGGAGCAAAGAAATGAAAAGTAAAATTTGCGCGGGAATGATAAAAATTTCAGTATTGGCTGTGCTAACTACAGCATTAGCTGCTACACCAGTATTAGCTGCTAATGGTGATCTTTGGAGCGGCGGAATCGATAAAGGTAATGTTCAAAGTGTAATACTAAAACCTGCCACGTTTCTTGATTTATTAACGAACACGAGCAACTATTCTTATGAAGTCAATGGATTAGGCTATGATATCTTAGCAGTAGATGCTGTATTTAATGCAAATCCAACGCTTTCTGAAAGTGCAGTTCAGGCGCTACTAGTATCTACATTAACGGGAAAACCACTAGTTAATGCAGCTTTTGCTGTTTTATCGATCGATTAATTCTATTAACAGAACAGAATAGGATTGAAAACAAGCTATACTACTGTTGCTGCAATTCTAGCTCCGCGTTCCATCAAAAGGACGTAGGGCTTTTTCTGTATGCCCTCAAACTCAAAGCCTATTAATAAATGAAAGTCATGTAACCAAATATTTAAATTTTAAAATAAGTAAAAATAAGATAATCGTGTCAAAATATAGAAAAAAATAGTGTAATTATTAGAATGACAGAGATTAATTGGGAAATTACAACATATTTGACTTGCGAATTATTGAAAAGGCACAAGGATTATTTCAATCTCTGGAGAAATAAAATAGCTATATAGCTAGAGAATGTCTTTAAAGCGTATATTGAGGCGCGAAATCGCCCCTTAGTATTACAATAAACCAAAATGAGGGAGTAAAGTAAAATGAAAAATAAAATCTATAAAGGAATGTCAAAAATTGGCGTATTGACAGTGCTTGCTACGGCTCTACTTGCTACACCTGTATTAGCTCAAACGGGTGATATTTGGAACGGATCGACCGACGTTGGTAGTGTTTCAAGTGTAATACTACATCCAGATCAATTCCTTGATCTCTTAGCTCACTTAAGCAATTACACTTATGAAGTTGCAGGCGTTGGCTATGATGTAGTTGCCGCAGATAAAGTATTTACCGACAATCCAACGCTTACACAAGCTCAAGTGTGGGCGAAAATAACAGCTACGTTAACGGGAACACCAGTTAGCCAAAATTCAAATATTACATCTGTAAGTGCTGTTAACATTACAACTGTTACTGCAACATTGAGCAGTGTACCAACAGTAACACCGGTACTTACGGATTTCGTAGTAAAGCGGTCTATCGGTGGCGCTACAGCTACCATCATAACCCCGACACTCGTAATGAACGGTGCGGTAGCAAAGTTCACGGTTCCGCTAGTTGCCGCCACAACAAGCAATCAATCCGTAGTATACAGCGTAACTTATAAAGGTATTACTAAATCAAGTACGGCATTTGTTATTCCAGCAGCAGTAAATGCCAATGTTAGTACAGCAGCTCAATTAGCTACAGCATTAGCTAACAGCAGTGTCAATGTCATTACTTTGACAGCTAGTATTACAGCCAGTCCTACAGTGTCTCGCCCTCTTACCATAAATTTTGGTGCTAACACTTTAACCGGTAACCTAGCATTCAACTATGCTGGAACAGGAACATCTATCTTAAATGGTACCGCTGGAACCAGAATTACAGGTAATTTAACAGTAAATACCCCTAAGGCATCGTTTATAAATGGTATTAAGGTTAGCGGAGCAGTTAACGTAGTTAACGTAGAACCGGGAACTTGGACAGAGTCGGCTGACGGCAACACGTTGACCATAACTGACTCAGACGGAGGGAGTATAACCGTAACCGGAAATCCTGGCTCAGTAACAGTTACTGAATCTGCAACGGGAGGGATAACATTAACTGTAAATCCCGGTGCAACAGTAACTAATATCACCAGTAGTGCTCAGATGAACATTGTCGTTTCGGCAGGCGCAACGGTAACTAATATCACCGCTGCAGCAGGGTCTGGTGGTTCAACCATTACTAATAACGGAACAACGGGCACTGTAACAGCCAATGTTCCGACAACAATTACCGTCGGAACAGGTGGAACGGCAAATAATATCATCACTGCAGCAGGTGCTGGTGGTACAACCATTACCAACAACGGAACAGCAGGGACTATAATAGCCAATGTTCCGACGAATGTTACTGTAGCGGCAGGCGCGACGGTAACTACTTTCACCGCTGAAGCAGGTGCCACCGGTTCAACTTTTACTAACAACGGAACTACAGGGACGGTAACAGCCGATGTTCCGATAAACTTGGTAGCCAATGTGCCTCCGGCCAATACCGTAACTGAAGGAACAGGTAGTGTAGCGGTCACTGGGACGGGTGCTGGTAGTGTGGCGATTACTGGTACCGGTGCAGGTACTGGTGCAGGTGGTGGAACTAGTACTGGTGGTGGTGGTGGAAGCACTACTACTTCTTTGGCTGTAAATTCTATAACTGCTCAAATGACTGGTATTGCAAATATAACAAAATCACAAACCGGTTCTAATTCCTTTAACTTTGATCTGACTGGTAACTTGGATAGCGTGCATTTGACAGGATTAAATGTCGACTCAAATGGCACTGGTCCGTCTCTCGTTATTAGTTCAGTTAATGCGAATGGGATTAACTTTCTAGGCAGTACTCCTATAACCGCAACGCTCAACGCTGGTTCAGTGACTACGGCCTCCTTGCTAGGACTTTCAGATCCGAACTCTGCTAATGGGGTTTCACTTGGAACTCTGCGGTTGGTCTTTGGTAGCGGTCCAATAACGATTGTAGGGCATTTGACGCAAAGCGGTAATTATACCAATAGCCCAGATGTGACGGTAACGATTACATTGGGAGCATCAGTACCGGGTGCGGCTTCGGCGACAACCTCCATCTCTAATCAATATATGACGCTAACGAAAACGGGATCTGTAATTACGGTCAGTATTTTATCACCCAGTACCACCATTGCCACTTTGAACGCAAGTGGTAACTTTGATTTTGCTAATGTTCTTTCGGCTATGTTAGGTGGTAATGTAAGTTCTTCCTCAAGTGTTATATCGGCCGTAATTACTGCATTGGGGAACTCGACTACTTTTAACGATATAACACTTAGTCAGCTGATCGGTAAAACGATTCATTTCGGATCGGCCCCCAGTGTTTATACTGTGATATTTCAATAGGCACATTAATAACGGCTTTACTAACGTAGTGATACTATACATTCTCAAAGGTATCTCATTGAGTACTGGAACTTCCCGCACTTGGTCGAATAACTAATCGAACAAACACCAAATGAGTCCTTCGTCGTAAGCGAAGGGCTCATTTACGTTTTGACCAATAAAGAATATCACTATTTCCAAACAAAAGAAGGAAGATCATTAAGCTCTGTCGAATTTTCCCATGTATGCTAGAGGCTAATAGGCTACTGGAGGGATAATATGAAAAATTGTAAAAAGGACATAATTCAGTGGCAAAGAGTGCTTCAAGAAACCATGGTAGCGATCTTCATGGCCCTCGTATTGCTGGGCGGGTTACCAAGCCCTGCCCAGGCTGCCAATGCCTTACCAGAGATTCGGACGTTACTCCAAAGTTCTTACGTAAATCCGGTGCCCGCGGAGGTTCTCCAAGCTCCGACGATCGATCAAGCGCTCACCCGCTTAGGCGATCCGTATACTATGTATTTTACTCCGAGTCAATTTCAAGTCTTTCAAGATTCCTTGAAGAATCAGTTTTCTGGGTTGGGTATTCATATGAATATAGTGCCTAAGGGGGTTGAGGTAGTTTCCGTGATTCCCAGCTCTCCAGCGGAGGGGGCAGGTCTACAGTCCGGCGATATCATTACTCGTGCGGACGCACGCCCTTTAGGAGGGTTGTCGGCAAACCAAGCGGCAGCCCTTTTGCAGGGCCCAACTGGTACGTCTGTTAGTCTAGCGGTGTTACGAGGATCGACTTTTCTGTTCCTGAACGTCACGCGGCAGGCCTTGACGCAGCCCGAAGTTAGTGCCGAACTTTTAGCTGGGCACATTGGCTATCTTCAAATCAGTGTCTTTGGCAGTGATATCCCCCAAGTGTTTGAAAAACTGGCCACAGGCTTGCAACAGCAGGGGGCTGACACTTGGATTCTTGACTTGCGCGATGACCCTGGTGGGTATCTGGACGCCGCCGTTAACTTAGCAGGTTATTTCATCCCAGGAGAAGTAGTTGTGAAGGTCCATGATCGCAGCGGATATGTAACGAACTTGGTAGCACCAGTCCAAAACTTTAAGGTTCATGGACAGGTCATCGTCTTGACCAATGAAAATTCGGCAAGTGCTGCTGAGATCCTCGCGGCGGCTTTGCAGGATCAGGGTGCAGCTATGCTTCTGGGAAGCAAAACGTTTGGTAAGGGTTCAGTCCAAGGGGTTTTTGATCTGTCGGACGGCGGGGCCCTGAAGATGACGATCGCTCATTTTTACTCTCCCCATGGAACAACGATTAATCATGTGGGGGTTACTCCTGATCTTGAAGTCAATCCTGAATACGCTAAGGAAGATGCCACTTTGCTCTTAGCGGTGAATCAGGATGCGGAGGCAGGGACGATGCTCTCCCAGAGTTTGCTCCCAGCTACGAATAAAGCCCGAGTTCTTTATGGAGGTCGTATTTTTACCGTGCCCTTAGACCAAGCACTGACTGCCGCAAATTGGTCAGCTTGGCAAGATCTTGTCACCTCATTGGTGGGGAAGGCAGAATTCCAGGTGAGTAGTGCTGTGGGCGGAACTCGGGTGTCGAGTACCGACGTTGCTAAGCTTTTCCCGTTGAGCTATCCAGGGTATCTGGACTGGGGGATCGTGCAAAATCCACCATTGGATCGGCGGTTCAGCTTGCTCTTTACGGAGCAGGTGTCAGCTACGCAGGTCACGAATGCAGATATTCAGCTTATTGATGTGGCAAGCGGAGATAGGATACCCTTGGTCTTCCAACAGGATGAGGCTAAGCTTATTAAAGCTATTCCGAAGGGTGGCTTGCAGTCAGGACGAACCTATTGGTTAGTGGTAAATCCTTCGCTCCTAGATCGTTCTGGACACCCGCTTGGAGCGGGAGCTGTTATTGTAATCCATACGTAATGATCTCCAGCGCCAGTCTGGTAAGCTAAACTCAGAAAGCCCCGTGTTCTAAAAGTTTACAGAACATGGGGCTTTTCTATGCAAAATTATTCCTTTAATTATGTGCTGAGAATCATTAACGGTCAAATCGAAAACAGTGAATAGAATAGGTCAGGTTTACATTACTTGTGATTCCTATTATAATTAAGGTCGTGAATTAGGCACAGACTTAGTTGTCCGTGGAATTGATTACAAACTAAATTAAGCGGGGTGTATAAATTGAAAAAATGGAAAGTAAGTGTGGGGGTCCTAATCGGGGTCCTGTTACTCGTGCTTGTTTTTTTTACTTTGACCAATAAATCTCCCAATACTGTTCCGACCAACACGGATCAGACGACTTCAATAACCAAAAAACAGAACCAAATCATTGATCCCAACGCAGCCCAATTCCAAGGTAAAGAAAATCTAGCCAAGTATGAAAGTATAGCTAAAAAGAATCCGAGTGTTGCCGCAGATCAAGTCAATGCCGCTGTTAGTGCTTACGGTAACGTAGATTATAATAAAGCAATCGAGTACTATAAGAAAGCAGTGGCTCTTCAGCCTAAGAATGCTCAATATCTAACGTATCTGGGGAATGTCTATTTCCGAGGCTTAAATAGTCCGAAGGATGCCAGCCAGTACTACCAGGCCGCGACTCAGAACGACCCGAGTTATGTCTATGGTTGGTGGAATCTAGCCTTATGTGAAAAGGCTTTGGGGGATAAAGAGGCTGCTAAAGCGACCCTGAAAAAGGGAATAGCCAGCGTTAACCCCAATGACCCGTTGTATAAGCAACTACAGCTGCAATTAGATGATTTGAAATAAGGGACCAATCCTAGAAAGGTGCTGGAGACAATGAATAGAAAGACAAATATATTTAGAGGCCTATTAAATCTGATTCATGGAGGCTCAGGACAAGGAGCAAAACCACTTTCTCCTATTCTTAATGCACCTCAAAATAAAGTGCAATCTGACAAGGTTAACACCGAAGTGGATGAGAGTAAGAAATTGGAACAGATTGCAGAACAGAATCAAAAGGATGATCAAGCTCAAATCAATGCTGGGATGAGCGCCTACTCCAAAGAAGCATATGATGAGGCAATTATTTATTACAAGAAAGCCCTCGCTCTTAACCCGAGCAACGGGACCCTATATAATCATATAGGTAACGTCTATTTCAGGGGAAAGGCGGATCCTGAGACAGCTGTGCAGTATTATGCTGAGGCCACTATAGTTGAGCCCTCCTATAACTATGGTTGGTTAAACTTAGCGCTTTGCTTAAAAGAGCTTGGGGATATACCGAGTGCCAAGACAACGATTACTGATGGGTTAGAGGCGCTTGGTGATGGGGATGTTCTGTATCAGGTATTGAATGAATTACAATCTCAATTAAACTAGGATGCAAGTGGGGACAACGGGGTTGGGCACAAGCATCACCCCTACTACGATGAAACCTAGAACAACGAGTTGGGCACGAAGCATCGTGCTCCTACTACGACGGAACCAAGAACAACGGGTAGGGGCACGATGCTTCGTGCCCTTCCACTTGTTAGTTTATCTGAAAGGAATAGCAGAAATCAATGCATGATAAGACAAACGCTGAAGATATTGTTAAAAATCTTTTAGAGTTGATACCTTTGTTCAAAGCTAAGATAATAAAGCCTGTCATACAGATTTCAAAGCACGTAATAAGTCCACTTCAGTTCCATGTCATAGTTGTGATTAATGAAAAGAAAAGTATTAATATGACAGATTTAGCAAACGAAATTATGATTTCTAAGCCTCAACTTACCCCTATTATTGATAAACTCATCAAAAAAGCTTATTTAGTACGAGAAAATTCGAAGGAAGATAGGCGTATCATAAATATTTCTTTAACTCAATTAGGAAAAGATATGTTCAAACAGAGAACGGAGCATATGAATAAATTGACTACAGAAAGAATTAGCGCTTTACCAACAGAGGAACTAGAACAATTAAAGGCTGCCATAATTACGATGACTAATGTAATAGAAAAGCTCTCATGAAAACGATTACTTGAGGAATCCTTGGAGTGAATATGGTAAACTATAGATAAATTCAAAGTACGCAAATAATATGTTGCTAACATATAGACAATAATGGAAAGGCATAGTAATATGTAAATTGGTTAATATTTATTAACTATTTACAATTACTATGCCTTTACTTATTTACCAAAAATTTCAGATGATTTAGTTCACAACCAGAGGAGAGATGATTCAATATGCTAAAACGAAAACTTAGAGGGGCTATTGCCGTGGGGACTATTGCCATGGTGAGCTTATATCTAACCGGGTGTGGGGCTAAAGCGGTTGTTACGCCCCAGCAGCAATTGTCCGTCAAAACGGTTAAGGTAGCTCTAGCGGATCTTCCTTCCGGCGAAGCTTATTTAGGCAGCATCACTCCTTACGTGCAGACGGTAGTTTCTTCCTCTCTTTCCGGCATTCTAGCCACTATTAACGTACGAGTAGGGGATAAGATTGCGCCTGGACAAAGTTTGGCCAGCCTCAATACAGATCTGCTTCAAGCCCAGAAAAATCAAGCTGCAGCGAATGCCGACGTGGCGGCGAGTCAGCAGGGCGCGACCTCAGAAAGTTCGCAAAACTCCTTAAGTCAAGCGAAGGCCGCGCTTGAAACGGCGGAGACAAGTCTGACCAATGCTCAGACGGGAGCAACGTCTTCAGTCAATGCCAATCAAACCTCTACAGCTACGCAGGTAAGTCAGGCTGCAAGCGCCGTAGAATCTGCTCAGAAAGCGTTAGTGACAGCGCAAGCTCAGTTGCAAAATGCCACAGTCAACTCTCAAAACGACATAACTCAGAAACAAAGTGGACTTGCCTCCGCTCAGGCTAATCTTACAGCCGCGCAGCAACAGCAAGCAGCTGCGGTGGCTACAGATCAGGACAACGTCTTGAAGGCCAAAGATGCCGTCGACACGGCAGCAACGCAACTCGCTATAGCGAAGCAAAACAGTCACTCCGAAACGGCTCCTGCTTTATTGCAGGCTCAGAGTGCCTATGATCAAGCCTCTATTTCTTACCAAGGAGTCTTAAGTAAGTTGAAGATAGATCAGGCCAGTGGGGCCATTGCGACTTCGCAAGCGGCCTATGATGCAGCACAGAGTGCTTTGAAGGCTAGTCAAACCTCTCAAGTTGTGGTCACTGCCCAAGCTCAGGTTGCCCAAGCGCAGCAAGCCTTGGATTCTGCGAAGACGAATCAGGCGAGCTTGACGACCCAAGCGCAGTCCACGATTAATGCCAGCCAAACGACCGCCTCAAACAGTATAGCCTCAGCCAAAGCTGCTTTGCAGCAAGCGCAGGTTAGTTATGAAAGTCTGCTTACGAATCCACTCTTGAAAGTGAACGCTTCTCAACTGGAAGCTGCCCAGGCAGGTGTCTCGGTTGCCCAAGCGCAGATTAATCAAGGTCAAATTGATTCGCCCATTGGGGGCTATGTTGTAGCAGTTAATGCTCAACCGGGACAAGCAGTTGGGCCTCAGGGTGGGTTTATTACGATAGCGTCTATGGATCCGTTAACAGCGACCGTGGATCTTCCAGAGACAAGTATTGGCAGAATTACACTGGGTATGCCTATGGAGGTCTCTGTGCCTGCCGTTTCTGAAATTCTGCCTGGTGTAGTGAGCGCGGTACACCCGCAACCAGATGGTACCAATAAAAAATATTCGATAGAAATTACCCTTCAAAAGGGCAAGACCACTCTTTTGCCGAGCATGAGGGCGGAAGCGCATGCTGTCTCAGAAGGCGCGAAAGGGATCGTCATACCCGCAGATAGTGTTTTAACAACGCAGAGCGGAGCCTTATCTGTCTTTGTACTCAAAGAGGGGATTGCTCATTCAGTTGGTGTGAAGGTTGGGGCAATGACTGGCTCTGTTTATGAGATCACTAGTGGCTTAAGTGTCGACGATCAACTTGTTGTGCAAGGCCAGAATCTTCTGTCTGAAGGGGATAAGGTTAAAGTAGCTAGTTAATGTCGCAAGGCAATGAAATGTAAAGGCGGACGGAAAAGTTGAAGATTGCAGATAGTTCAATTAAAAGGCCAGTAACGATTACAATGATCATGCTGGCAGTCGTTTTGATCGGCGTTATCTCTATGATGAGCCTTCCTTTAGACCTTCTTCCCAAACTGGACTTACCGATAGCCTCCGTCGTAACCACTCTACCTGGGGCGTCACCATCGGAGGTAGAACAGCAGTTGACCAAGCCTATGGAGGACGCGCTCCAAACCTTATCTGGTGTTTCCGAGCTCGATTCCACCTCGATGCAAAATGTCAGCCAAATCGTAGTGCAATTTAACTATGGTGTGGATTTGTCTCAGCAGATCGAAACGATGCGCGGAATTATTAACAGAATGTCTAATCAGCTCCCGACAGATGCGACGAGTCCCATCGTGCAGCAGTTCGACCCGAACAGTCTGCCGATTATGACAGTAACTTTGTCAGGAGCGAATAAATCGATGTCCGAGCTGTCAGATTTGGCACAGAACATGGTTGAACCTGCTCTCCAGCGGGTCACTGGAGTGGGTACGGTAAATGAGATCGGAAATATTACCCGACAGATCAACATAGAAGTTGATCCCTCAAAATTAACGTATTATGGCTTGTCCATTCAGCAAATCGTTCAAGCGATCGGAGCAGATAATTCCAGCGTCGACGTGGGGCAGGTGCATAGAGGAAGCCAGCTAGTTTCACTGAAGGTCAAAGGACAGTTCGCGTCCGTCAATGATTTATTGAACGTGCCTATTGTCATCGGGAAAAAGGCGATTACCGTCGGGGACGTGGCTAAACTTGTAGATGGAAACAAAGATGTTAATCTCGTGGCCACGTTAGATGCTCAGCCGGCTGTTGGGTTTAGCATTATCCAGACGAGTGATGGAAACACGGTCAAGGTTTCTGACTCCGTTAAAGTGGAATTGAAGCAACTAACCAAACAACTTCCGGCAGGGGTTAAGCTAACCCTGGTCAGCGATTCAGCCCAGTCCATTCGGGATACGGTTAAATTAGTCGCGGAACACACCATAGTGGGTTTTCTACTCGGTATGTTGATCATGCTTGGTATTCTGCGCAGTGTGAGAACGACCGTGGTTATTGCCGTGGCTATCCCTATTTCAGTTCTAGCCACCTTCATTCTAATGTACTTGGATAAACTCTCTATTAACCTTATTACCTTAGGAAGTTTAGCGATAGCCTTAGGGTCCCTAGTAGACTTCTCGGTCGTTGTTTTGGAGAGCATTTTCCGAGCAAGGCAGACCGGCTTAGGTCCCAAAGAAGCCGCTAGCATCGGGACATCTGAAGTAGGGACAGCCGTCTTTGTGGCAGCCTTGGCCCAGATCTGCGTATTTGGTCCCTCTCTCCTCACGGGCGGAATCGCAGGGCAAATCTTTGGGCCTATGGCCATAACTGTGACCTTTTCGCACATCATCGCCTTGTTAGTCGCTTTAACCTTGACCCCTATGATGGCCTCTAAACTGTTAGGGGGAACGAGGTTTACCAAGGAGGAGACGATTCCTGGCGTGAACGCACCCTTTCGTCTGTGGGCTCCTTACGATTGGTTTGGTAAAGGGATGTATAAATTAACCAACGGTTATACCAAGGTTCTCAAGTGGGGACTCGATCACCGGAAAACAATCGTTGCCATCTCCCTAATCATGTTTTTGGCAGTTCTACCTCTCATTCCTCTACTTGGGACAGAGCTGATGCCCGCCATGAACACGAATCAGATTAATGTTTCGATCACCTTGCCCAGTGGTTCGGATCTAACAGAGACGACCAAAACCATTGAAATGATTGAGCAACGTATTAAATCCCATCAGGGAAACGTCTCTTCAGTTTATGCCCAGGTTGGGGGAGCATCCGGCGGTCTGGGCCAGAGTTCCTCCAACAATAAGGCAAGTTTAATTGTGACGATCGGTAATGGTGGTAAAGAATCGATCGCTCAGATTGCCCAGGCCATGCAGAGTTATATGCAGGATATACCAGGCGTCAAGATAATTGCGAGTGCGGCCACTGCTATGCGCGGAGGATCGACCGGGCAAGTGCAGGTTCTTGTGCAGGGGCCGGACTTGAATACCTTGACCCTATTAAGTAATGAAGTTACCAACATTATGACCTCGATTCCTGAGCTGAAATATGTGGATAATCAAATGGCCACAGGTCTACCCAGCTACCAGATCAATATCAGTCGTAGCGCCCTAGTTCAATATGCCCTGACGGAACAACAGGTCATTGCCTCCTTGCGCACGGCCTTTCAGGGCACAACAGCATCTACCTTTTACCAAGGGGATAACCAATATGATATTGTCGTACGGTTCCCGCAAGATTATTCACGCGATGTTACGAAAATCCTGCAAACTAATATTTCTAGTGGTGCGGGGGATCTAATTCCTCTGGCGGAGCTGGCTAGTCTTAATTTGGCGCAGGAGCCAACGACGGTCATGCACGTCGGCGGTATCCGGAGTGTTTATGTCCAGGCCGATGTCGCTGGCATATCAACCGGCCAGGCGCAAACTCTGGTGCAGCAGAAGCTTGATGCTCTAAAAGTCCCCGCAGGTTATCAGGTGAGTTTTGGATCATCCGCCAAGTTTATGACCGATGCTTTTTCGTCCCTAGGAATAGGGATCTTAGTTTCCATCGTGTTGGTCTACATGGTCATGGCGAGTTTGTTTGAATCCTTGTTAACCCCCTTCGTTATCATGTTCTCCCTACCCCCGACCTTTGTCGGGGCAATTCTCGGCTTGTACCTAACCCATAAAACGATCAATATGAACTCACTCATGGGAATTATTATGCTGATTGGCTTAGTCACAAATAATGCGATTGTCCTTGTTGACTATACCAACCAGCTGAAAGAAAAAGGAATGACGCTGAGTGAGGCTTTACTCCAAGCCGGAGCGATTCGGCTGCGTCCGATTCTGTTAACGACAGTTACGAATATTCTGGCCATGCTGCCCATACTGGTCGTTGGAGGATCTGGTTCAGAAGGAGTGTCTGCTATGGCAGCGGTTATTACTTTCGGGCTCACGGTATCCACGTTAGTAACGCTTGTGCTTGTGCCAGTGATGTATGTGAATATGGATACTTTCTTGACGAAACGCAAAGCAAAGAAGCAGGCCAAGGTAGCAGGTGAGGAGGGTCTTTCAACCTAGAAGATTAGAAGATGCCCCATCTCTGCAGAAAAAAACCTTGTAGAGATGGGTCTCAATCGCTATAATAAATACATCAATCTTAATGCAAGTAAACGGTTGCATGCATTGGGTCATGCGCAACTAGTTTGGGAAAGGACAGGAAGAGCATAATGGATGAAAAGCCAGTAGAGCATGAGTGCGACGCTAGGCAACGATTGCTGAAAGCGGCCCTTGAAGAATTTGTATTATCTGGATATAAAGGGGCCAGTACCAGAGCGATCACGGAGAGGGCTGGAGTGAATGAAGTAACACTTTTCAGGCAGTTCGGCAGTAAACGAGGACTCTTGAAGGCTGCAGCATTAGATGCCTTTGAACAATTGAGAGTGTCTAGCAATGTCGATTACTATCTTCAGTTTCCCCTGCGTGAGGGGTTAACCAAACTTATTGCCGATCATACAGCGCAATTGGAAAATAGAAGTGAGTTGTTCACCTTTGGGATGGCACTGTCGTTTTCTCATCCAGATGTAGCAGAAGTTCTCAGGAAACTAATGTGGGAAACCAAGAACATATTAATCGATTATTTTGAAAAACTCGCTGCCCAAAATCGGTTGCGGCAGGTTGATTTTCCGGTGATCGCGCATCTGGTGATTTCCTCCCATTATGTTGCTTCGATGATTCGTCAGCGCGTTCCAGAGGACGTAATGAGGCATTTTAAAGATGATCGCATCTTACAGGTGCTCGTGGAGATGATTGTTACTACTTATGGTCTAGAACCCAGTCAATGAGCTTTTCACAAATTAATAGGACAAGAGCTAATAGAACGTTAGAAGAGAGGTAAGAACTGTGGCTAAAAAAAGGGCAAAGGGTATTATGATTATCCTTGTTATTTCGGCACTAGTCGTTGGAGGGGGCGGCGGTTGGTATTTCTATCAGCAAAAGAATTTCATTTCGACTGACAATGCCAGTGTTCAGGGGTCTGACCTTAAAGGGTCAATTATTCCCCTGGCATCGCCGGGAAATGGACTGCTTAAATCTTGGCAACTTAAAACAGGTAGCACCGTCAATCAAGGAGCCGTGCTAGGTCAGGTGGAAGAGTTGAACGATACGCAAGATTTTCGGGCGCCGATTACGGGCACGATCGTCGAAAATGACGGGGTAAATGGTCAGACTGTTGTGCCAGGCCAGCAAATCGGCTATATCGTCAACTTGAGTGAGTTACAGGTGGTGGCCAACATTGATGAGGCGTTAATTAATGAAATTCAAGTTGGAAAACAAGTAGACATCACCGTTGCGGCGTATTCTAATCTAAAGTTCACAGGAACCATTAGTAGAATTGGAAGTGCTTCTGCCGTTGTAGTCAATGGACTAGCCAATACGAGTCTCAGCAGCATTTTTGACAAAGTCGTCCAGAGAGTTCCAGTCTATATAATCATTAACGGGACCCAAGGTAAACACTTGATTCCTGGTTTATCCGCTACTGTGAAAATCCATAAATACTAAGGCGCATGGAATAAAATGACAAGTTAAGATGCAATAGGCTGGCATACTGACTGGTTATTTACTTGAATGTGCCGAAAGCTTAGATGAATTCGGAGGATGGAGGGAAACAATTGTGGCAGAAACCGATGTAGTAGAACCCGCTGTGGCAGAAACTAATTCTAAAAAGAAGAACCTGACTCGAGCGCTGATCGGAGGAATAGTGGTTATCCTCCTGGCGGCTGGCGCTAGTTATTATCTCTATATGATGCGCTTTGTATCAACTGATGATGCTATGATTAGTGTGGCCGAAGGACATAGTGTGCCGATTACCGTATCTCTTCCTGGCCACTTAAACAGTTGGACGATCAATCTTAACGATGAAATTAACCAAGGTCAGGTGATCGGCACGGAATCAAACCAGTCGGTCTTGTTGCAGACCCCTACGTTGGTGCCGTTGGTTAAGAATGACCCACTCTTCGCCCAGAGGCTACTCGAACGGGAAAATATCCGTTCCCCAATCAGCGGAAAAGTCGTTCAAACGAATGCTGCGATGGGTCAAGGGGTCCAACCGGGCCAAGTATTGGCTGTGATTGCAGATTCGAATCAACTCCAGGTTACGGCCAATATTCAGGAAACGGACATCAGTAAAATCCGGGTGGGGCAGATTGTTGATCTGGATTTGGATGGCCTTCCTGGTCAGCCCTTGCACGGTGTTGTCAACAGAATTAATGATGTCACCCAGTCTGTCTTCTCAATAGTACCTAATACTACAGCTGCTTCAGGTTCTTACACCAACGTGGAGCAGAAGATTGCAGTCGTCATTCAGATAACCGATAAAAACTTAGCCAAGAAAATCCTAGTGCCTGGTATGAGTGCTCATGTCACGATTCATGTCCTGTAGATTGGACCCTGGACCGATGTTCATTGATAACACAGGGAAGGAGGAGGGGTCTTGAAATTCGATTTTGAAGAAAACTTTGGCATAAGTGGTTTGGCCATGCTCGCGACTGTTTTAGGGGTTTTTATGGCGGTTTTGGATTCCAGTGTTGTGAATGTCGCTATTCCCAAAATGATGGCGGTGTATGCCACGGACCAAAATACCATCGAATGGGTGATAACAGCTTATAGTCTGACCGTCGGTATGTTCACGCCAATCAGTGGCTATTTAGCCGATCGTTTCGGTGCCAAGAACATGTATGTTTTCGCCTTAGTAGTCTTTGTTGTCGGCTCGGGTCTGTGCGGCGCGGCTTGGAGCGCTTCCACGCTCATTGTCTTTAGAGTTATTCAGGCCTTGGGCGGCGCTTTATTGATGCCGATTAGTATGACTATACTTTACAGCTTGTCTAAACCGGAAAAACGTGGCTTGATCATGGGGATTTGGGGTATTGCCATTATGTTCGCTCCAGCCTTTGGACCAACTCTAAGTGGCTACATCGTGCAAAATATGAGTTTTCGCTGGATTTTCTACATTAACGTTCCAATCGGGATTATCAATATCTTCATAGCGCGAGCCGCTATTCCAGACCTGAAGCCTAAGGAGGCGGGCAAATTTGACTTACCAGGTTTCGTAACCTGTATTATCGGTTTTTTCTGTCTCCTCTATGGGCTTTCTGACGCGCCAACCAGCGGGTGGGCCTCGGTTAAGATCATTTCGTTGTTCATCGCTGCGGCTATTTTTCTCGCCCTCTTTGTGGTGTTTGAGTTGACCTCGGATAACCCAATGGTTGAGTTGCGCCTCTTTAAAATTCCCACGTTTTTGGCCTCCAATGTCGCGGTGAGTGTGATGAGCATCGCCATGATGGGCGCACTTTTTCTCCTGCCGGTCTTTTTGCAAAATGGTTTGGGGTTTAGTCCGATGCAGACGGGGCTTTTAACGATGCCGGGAGCGCTGGTGACAGCTGCTCTGATGCCAATCAGCGGTGCCTTGTTTGATAAGGTTGGTGCTAGGCCGTTAGGTATAGCAGGCTTTCTTGTCATGCTGATAGGTTCGCTGATGCTTGTGAATCTGAATTTCAATTGGACTTACTCAGCGATTATGGTCGTCTATGTGATCCGCTCAGCGGGCATGGGACTGACTATGATGCCTCTCAGTACTGCTGGGATGAACGCTGTGCCACCAGCGCTCGTCAATAGGGCGTCTGCCCTGCAGAATACTTTGCGCAATGTGGCAGGCTCAGTTGGCGTGGCTATCTTGGGAACCGTCATGACGACCCACTCCAATCTAAGCTTTGCTACTTATATGCAGACGGTCAGCGTGCAATCGCTGCAACAGGTCTCAGCTTATGGTCGGCACCCAACTGTGTTCGGCGTTACAAGCCAGGCTGATATGATGCACTTGATGACTGTGCTCAAACTGACGGCCTTTCAAAACGGTATACGAGAGGCGTTTATTGTGGCGGTTGTTGTGACTGTTATTGCCTTAATTGCGTCACTTTTTGTCGGAAAAAAACAAAAGCCAGCAGGGTCTAAAGAAAAGCTGGTTGGTGCTCAAGAGAAGCCGGCTGTTGCCGTTGAATGATAGCCAATTGAGAGGAGAAGAGATGGATATGAAACATTCCAGAAAAAAAATAGGAGCTTGGTTGGCCATTGCGACGTTGGGATTAACGGTTCTATCTGGGTGTGGAACCCAAAATGCTGTGGGTGAGGTCACTAAAGTGAACGTTCTGGCGCTTAAAAAGAGTAGTGTGCCCATTGGGGATACCTATCTTGGAACGGTGTCTCCTTTCGTTCAAACCAGTATTGCCCCCGCGATCTCGGGGATTTTGCAGGAGGTTAAGGCCCGAGTAGGGGATAAAGTCGAACCGGGCCAACTCCTGGCTACGCTGAATCTCGACCAGCTTCAGTCCCAAAAGGACCAGGCGACCGCAGGCATTCAGAGTGCGCAGGCTTCAAAAGACTCGCAAGGACAAATCACTGATATTAAGAAGCAAAATGCCCTAGCGGCATTACAGACGGGTGAGGCCGGCTTGAGCAGTGCTAAAACTGCAGCTCAGAATGCCCAGGATACCGCCCAGAAAGCGCTGGATAGTGCTAAGACTAATTACAGTAATACCCAAACCGCGTATGCCTCGTCACTGACCAATGCGCAAAAGGCCATTGAGACGGCCCAGGCCCAAGTGGTGAAGGCTCAGAGTGGGACAACCAATGGGGTTAGCCAAGCCCAAAGCGCGGTCAGCGCGGCGCAGGCCCAACTACAGGCTGCCCAAAGCAAAGTAGCGGCCTCGCTTGCTGTTGCAGGGCAAAATGTGATTAAAGCCCAAGATGCTATGACGACAGCGCAGACTCAGTTGGCCAAGGCTCGGCAGATTGCTCAATCGTTGACTGATCCTAGCCTACTGGCTGCTCAGGCTGCCTTAGATGGGGCCACGATCAGTTATCAGAATGCCGTGGGAGCACAGCAGTATGCCCAGGCCGATAAAAGTGTCGAGGTTGCTCAGGCTGCTGTCAATTCGGCGCAAAGTGGCTTAGAAACTGCGCAGAGTGGTAACGATGTGAATGTGGCTCAAGCGGCTCTCAATCAGGCTCAGCAGGCCCTCCAATCTGCTAAAGATAGCAAAGCGGTTGAGGTGGCCCAAGCGGCTGTGGCTCAAGCTGAAACCGCTTTAACTACGGCTGAGAGTCAGGGCGTAGCTGGGGTCAACACAGCCCAGGCCCAATTAGGTCAGGCCCAGACCTCTTATCAGACCTCCCTGACCGATCCGAGTTTAGTGGTCAATGATGCCCAGATCCAGGCTGCCCAAGCTTCTGTGCAGGTAGTTCAGGTTAATATGGAAAAAGGGCAGATTACGGCTCCGGTCGGGGGGTATGTGGTGGCGGTCAATGCGCAAGTAGGCCAGCCTGTCGGTCCACAAGGCGGATTTATCGTAATCTCTTCCATGGACCCGTTGATGGTTACGGTCGATGTGCCAGAGTCAGGTATTGCCATGATTCAAAAAGGGATGCCCATGGATGTCTATGTATCATCGACCAAAGCCCGAGTGGCTGGAATCGTCAATGCCATTCATCAGTCCCTCGATGCTGCCAATACAGCAGCGGATAATGGGAATACCAACTATCCAGTCGATATCACCCTTAGTAAGCCTGACCAATCAATTCTTTCCGGCATGCGGGTGGAAGCCTATGCTGTCGATCACAGTCGCCAAGCAATCCTTATTCCTGCGAGCAGTGTCGTGGATCAACAGGGGGATAAAGCGGATGTGTTTGTGGTGACAAACGGTGTGGCCAAACGAGTTGCTGTCAAACTCGGGGGGTTAACAAACACTAAATCTGCGGATGGGGCAGACAATATTGTCTTGAGCGGTTTGAATGAAGGAGACAAATTGGTGGTCCAGGGTCAAAATCACTTGAATGACGGGGATAAGGTTAATCTCGGAAGTTAGTCAATCAAACAATCAAACAATCAAACAATCAAACAATCATCAAAAACAGAGACCCCTCTGAACAATAATCAGAGGGGTCTCTGTTTTTGATGGTGTATATACGTACTTCATCAACTTGACATAATCTTAAGATGTTCCTCACGATTTAAAGAATAATCGATGGTATACTCAATTTAAGTATTGAAGCAACAGCAGAATGTGTCTGACTACCTGGGTCAGTTTGTGGTTGCTTTTCTTCGGGCGCACGTGTATTTGAAGGAGAGTTTGCTTGAATTTCGCAACCGTTTTGAGCATGTGTCTTGAGTAAAGTCGCGAAGGAATGAATAAAATTTGGGGGGAGAAAGTCTAATGTATTTTAGTAAAATCACAAGAGGATTTACGGCGGGTTTAATGGTAGTTTCTATGGTGACTTTAAGTCCAGTAATGGCTCTGGCGGCCAACACAAACACGAACACAACTTCAACCGCAATTACTCAGTTGATAACTAACATCCTATTTATGACAGGGTCTGATTCCACGCTCATCGCTGGGGAAGTCAACACAGTTAACATCCGACTCTATGACCAACTTGGTGCTCTTTTTAGCGGGGATGTGACAGCTGATCTGACAGCCCCGGATGGGACCATAAAGAGCTACTCAATCAGTGGATCCAATGGTATCTATTCTGTGGCAGACGTCAATCCATTGACAGTAGGTAAGTATACTCTGACAGTAAGACAAGGGTTCAATCAGTATGGAAAGATATACTCTGCTGAGAATACGATCACTGTGCTAGGTTCTGTTGCAACCGCCCAAGGTAACCTAGTCTTGAATTCCAGTAGTCAGATTAAAGTAAAGCTCGCCGATAGTAACGGTGTCCCTTTGGCTGGTAAGGCCTTAACGGTAGATGCTTCGGATGTCGGTCTCGGTGTTCAGAATTTAACGACTTTATCGGACGGTACCTGTGATTTTTCCCTGACTCCAACGGAAGACGGAACCGTGAATTTTCAACATGGCGGTTTGATCGTGGGTTCTCTCAAAGTCGCGGGCAGTGAAGGGGCTACGGTAACTACTACTGGGTCTCTGGTCCTCAACTCTCCAAGTTTAATAACTGGGACTTTGCTCGATTCGAACGGCAATCCGTTGGCTAAGACAAGCGTAACCCTGGATGAATCAGGAATTTCTCAGTCCTCCCAAAGTGCCACAACCCTGAATGACGGAACCTTTAGTATTTCTGTGACCCCGACTCGGCTGGGGAAAGTTGACTTTACTTACGCAGGAAATATCGTAGGGAGCATTAATGTACAGCCAACCTATGTCGCCAATCCTCGAATCGGAGCGGACATCTCTGATAATTCCAGCATGTCCGTGGCTGTTGCCCGGAAAGGTTGGACCAGCGCCCAAAATGTCATCCTTACCAGACAGGACGTTTTAGTCGATGCCATGACAGCTATTCCACTGTCTAAGAAGCTCGATGCCCCGATACTCATGACGGAGTCCAATAGCTTGCCAGAGGCAGTGCTTGCTGAAATCAAGACCCTGAAAGCTGCTCACATCTATATTATTGGGGGGGGCGGAGCGGTCAGCCCAGGGATAGAAGATCTCTTAACCGGCCAAGGACTGACCGTCACTAGACTGGGGGGAACAGATCGTTATGATACAGCTGCCCAGATCGCCCAATTGCTTGGGCCAGCCCCAACTGCCTATTTGGCTTACGGATATGGAGAGCCTGATGCGATTGTGGGAAGTGTATTTGCAGCTGAACAAGGGTATCCTGTACTACTTACAACAAGTGCAAGTCTGCCTGCAGAAACTCAGAACTATCTATCCAAGGCAGGTACCAAAGCCATCGCCATTCTAGGCGGAGAGGGAGTGGTAACCCCTGCACTGGAGGGAACTTTAGCTAGTACCTATTCTGTAACACGCTTAGGTGGCAGTGACCGCTATTATACTGAGCAGGCGGTCTGCGAGAACTTTTTCGCAGATAAATCGACCAGTGTTCAATATCCCGTCTTTTTTGCTTCTTCTTCAGTTTCTCCCAATGATGTCTCTGGCGGTATCCCAGATGCCTCAGCCCTCTTGGCTGGAGCTCTAGCAGCGAAACAAAATGGACTATTGATGATTGTACCGAACGATACGTTGCCTGATGGGGTTAATAATTTCCTTCTTTATAACAAAGTGTATATTCCACAGAGCACGGTCGTCGGGAATATGAACTCAATAAAAGGGGAATTGGAGACTGAATTGGAAGCGGTATTGAGTCGGTAAAGTCTTTCCTGGAAGTATACCAGGAATGCCTATGTTTCAGAATGTCTATGTTTCAGAATGCCCATGACTTTAGAGAGTCGTGGGCATTCTATATATCAGCGTAGGGGCACAATGCATCGTGCCCGACTAGAAAGAATCGACTTGGTAAGAGTAATATTAAACCGAGAGCCTTTTTAAGAATAGGAGTAATTTTCATGTTTTTTGGATTGAAGTTCAAGGATAAAAAAACAGTTAAAGAGCTTCGGAAAAACCAGAACCTTACGGCTAGAGAACTGGCAGATAAACTTAAGTTGGACACGATAGACATCCTGAAGATCGATGACCTAAGGCTGAAAGACCTACCGGAACCGCTGAAATCCAAACTCCTGCCGATCCTACGGGGCGACTACATGGATAATATGACTTGGCTCTAAACTGAAAATTCACCCGCTCTATCTCCTCTCCTGAATGAAATTAATAAAGTGGCAAGAAGGGGTGTCCGATTCGCATATCGCGTCAAATCAATATGGACATTCATTGGTTGTTAGGTCACAAAATCAGTGGGGTTGCAAAATGATAAGTTTCAATATCTGCAGAAGTGTGATAAAATAGATAGTTGAGTGCCACAAGCGTCTAATTGCCACGTTGGCGAAACTCACGCGCGATCGCGACATAGTCTGTTTCCGCAGGTATAGAAACTTTTTCTGCGCAGTTATAGATAGAGACGCATTTGGAAAACTTAAATAGTATACAAAACAAAAAGGGGAATGAAAGCATTGGCAACATTTACAGATTTGGAATTAAGTGAACCAGTCATTCGATCAATCATTAACATGGGTTTTGAAGAAACAACTCCTATTCAAGAAAAAACAATTCCCACTGCAATGGCGGGCAAAGATTTGATCGGACAGGCTCAAACCGGTACAGGTAAAACAGCTGCTTACGGGATTCCTCTAGTAGAGAGAATTATGGAGCAGGCAGAACATGTTCAAGGAATCGTGTTAGCTCCTACTCGGGAACTAGCGGTTCAGGTAGCTGAGGAATTAAATAAGATTGGGCAGTTTAAACGGATTCACGCCTTACCTATTTATGGTGGACAAGGTATTGATTGGCAGATCAGAGCTCTCAAAAAACGTCCTCACATTATTGTGGCGACTCCGGGGCGTTTGATGGATCATATGCGGAGAAGGACCATTCGCCTTAACGATATTAAAATCTTGGTTTTGGATGAAGCCGATGAAATGCTCAACATGGGCTTTTTGGACGATATCGAAACAATCCTGAAAGAAATTCCCGAAGAGCGCCAGACCTTGCTTTTTTCGGCCACTATGCCGAGACAGATCCAAAATATTGCTCAACGGTTTATGAAAGAACCGGAACTGATTAGTATTAAGGCTATGGGAGTTACCGTCTCTGATACAGAGCAACATTATGTGGAAGTATCAGAACGATTGAAATTCGATGTGTTGTCACGCATTCTAGATATCCAATCACCAGACCTGGCGATCGTTTTTGCTCGAACCAAGCGTCGAGTTGATGAACTTTCTGAAGCTCTGAGTAAGCGTGGTTATTCTGCAGAAGGAATTCACGGCGACTTGACCCAAAGCAAGAGGGACAGTGTCTTGCGCCAGTTTAAAGATGGCACAATCGAAGTTCTAGTCGCCACTGATGTAGCTGCAAGGGGACTTGATATTAGCGGAGTGACTCACGTCTTTAACTTTGATATCCCACAAGATCCGGAGAGTTACGTCCATCGGGTCGGCCGAACTGGTCGCGCCGGAAAATCAGGTTTAGCCATTACGTTGGTCACACCACGGGAGATGGGCATGCTCAGACTCATTGAACAAGTTATTAAGCGGCGGATCGTACGAAAGCCTATTCCAACGATCATTGAGGCAGTTGAGGGTCAACAACGCTTAACGATGACGGAGATTCTGAGAGTTATAGCAGAAGAAGATATTGAAAAATATAAAGGCGTGGCGGAAGAGTTACTAGCGGAAAACGACTCGGTAACCCTTTTATCTGCTGCATTGAAAATAATTACGAAGGAACCTGAAGCCGTAGAGGTACGATTGACGGAACCAGCTCCAATGCGTGGGCGCAGCATGGGTAACAACGCTAGGCCTCAGCAAGGTAATTATAACAGAGACGGCTACGGACAAAAGACGGATACCTGGGCTAGACGCGGGAAAGGCAACGATGTTCGTGGAGGCGCTGCCGGAGCTCAAAGAGGCAGGGACAATAAGAGAAACGGATAAACTAACTTAAACTTTATGAACGGCTTGAGAAGAAGGTATTTAGCTATCTTCTTCTTTTTTAATAAAACTTGTTATTGATGAGGTATTCTTGTGATGGTATAATTTAGGGAGAGAAAGGTGGCGAAATAGTGGAGAAAGAGATCAAGGAAATGCTCGGGCTTATACTAAATAAAATTGACAAAATAGAGTCGCGGTTAGACAAAATAGAGTCGCGGTTAGACAAATTAGAATCTAGGCAAGATGAAATGTACTTGGTTGTGAAGGCGATAGAACATAACAATCAAGTACATAGGGCAGAAATTAACAATCTCCAGTACAAAGTAGACTACGGTGAGGGTACCTTAAATGCCATAGGGGATGTAATAACAACACGGAAGGCGATAAAATGAAGAAATTTAACTCTATAATGTTCGAGCAACTAAAAATGCCTTCCGAGTGGAAGGCATTTTTAGTTGCTCGAACAGCAAATTTACAAATTCCACACGCACTAAACTTTTTTGGGAAGAACCGAAGGATAAATGCACTAATCTGTCGAATCCTTTAATTTATAGCAGGAAGATAGAAGTGGAGGATAAATCTGTGATTTACGAAGTGTGTAGCCTAGTGGGCACTATCATTTTAGGAGTAATCGGCATTGAATTAATGTTGTGGTTGCGTTCGGTCCGGAAACTTACAGATGAGGCAAAGCAAACGCTTGAGGATGTCAATGCCCATTTGCCTTATCTGCTTGAGGATGTGCAAGCCATGACTTCCCTTGTGAGACTGACCAGTGAACAGGTGGGAGGGACGGTAAATGAGGTGGCCGTCAGCCTTGAAGAGATGAGGAAGCATCCTTTGCGCTTGGTTTCCGTCTTCATAGATTCTCTGAATCAAGTGATGGAGCTATGGCAAGACATTCGTGGTCGGAAAAAGGAAGAAGAATAGTAGTAGTAGGGGGCACGCTATGCGTGCCCCCTACTACTATTTTAATTATTCTTCTTGAAGCGGGATTTCTGGTTGAACAAGGGTTAGAGGAGCCACCTCAGTTTCCTTCTCAGCTAAATTTGGAGAGTTGACGGTCTCTTCGGCATGTGTAGCTTTGATATCGAGCGGAATATAGTCGGTTTTTTTAATCTTCAGGGATTCTAGAATAAAGGTATGGAGGTCCTCGGCTAACTGCTTACCTTTATCTACTAGATCCGTACCTTGCCGTTTCAACGCTCCGGTATGATAAAATGTGACGTCCCCGGCGTGTATTAGGACGTTGTCAGCTTTTTCCTGAATCCCTTGGCGCAGTGCTTTTCCACTCTTTGGCGCGAACATCAGGCCGACGACGGCCCCAGCCAAACCTCCAACGAGGGAAGCCACGACGACAGTACTCAGGCTAGTGTTTCGCTGAGCTTTAGGCAACTTAATCATAAGATCAGTCCTTTCTTTATTAATGTGCCTTATTAATTCTATCATATTTCTAATAAAAGCCGAAACTGATCGTGAGGTTCTTAAGCCACAATTCTACCAAGTACGAACAACTTTGAACAGGATGTGTATAATAATATAGAAAGCAAACACAATATAATTTTCCACTCATAGTGGAATTTAAAGTAAAAAAATCGTCAAATTGTAATTAAACAAAAGAAGTTAAATATATTTAGCATGATTTTGTAGAAAATGTAAGGATAATAAGTATGTTCAAAAAAAGGAATATGCAACAACTAATGGAATAAAGTAACGTGAATAATGGTTTTAGTGGTTGAACGGAAGGAGATACCTGCGTGAATAGGAGAAAATGTCCTGGATGTGGAGGACGATCATACTCTTCCTACAATGGCCCTGAATGGGATTGCCCTTATTGCGGAATAAACTTGGATCATGTTCCGAATGAACTAAGTGATACTCCGGATAATTCACTGGAAGAGGAGACGATTCCGATTAAGTTTTATACACTTAATGGTGGGAATTTAGAAAAGTATGTTGATTCGTTTTAAAGGTTTTCCTCCAAAGAAATCGAGGATTTTTTAGTAGCAGCCAATGTACAGAAGGAAGGGTTATGTTTAATCCCCAGCAACAAACGGTACCGCTTATGGAGGAGGCTGTATTGTGTTTGGGCTAAGAGCAGTTCAATTACAGCTATTTCCACGTACTCAGGGTCTGCGTAATCCAGGTGATTCCATGCACATGCCATTTTTATTTTCGTTTCTTCAATTTGGGCAAGCAGGTATTTCACCTCACTGAGCGGTGCCTCTTCGGTCGAAGAGAAAGAAAATAAGAGATCTTTAAATAGAGCATTCATGCTAATCAGCCTCCCCTCACTTACCGTGCTTGACAAATATAATAATTAACTGTTTTACTAATGGCTCAGCTTGTGTAAATATATGTGCTCGTTTGTTTGGATATGATTATGGGGCCCAATCAATCCAGGTATTTAGGCCGTTAAATAGCGTTCTGTTATAAAAATCGTCTCAATTGGGAAGGACTAGAAATAGTCTAAACTTAAGAGGTGATTTTTATTTTATTGCCACACCGACAATGTCGGAAATACTCCGCGATATTCCTGTGCGGGATGATGTGCTTGTATCTGTGGCAAGCCAGTATTCATCCTGTTCTGGGTCAAGGAGAGAACCCAACTACAAGAACCATCAAGATAGTTGTTCAGCAGGGAGAAACCCTTTGGGCGTTAGCTCAGAGGCATCACACTACGGTCGGAGAAATTGTGAACCTTAATCAAGCAAAAGACCCTAATCAAATTAGAGAAGGGGAACAATTGCTAGTTCCTAATGGAGAGACAGAGACGGAGGAAAAATCCGGGAGTCCTATAACTGCGAATGCAAAGGACAATTTAGGGGATGACATAAAAACCGCGACGAGGGCCCTCGAAGATGCAGTCAAGACGACTTGGTGGGTAAATATTTTACGCAGGGTCCCGGTGATTGGCGCCGCTTTTAAACAGGGATCCGATACTCCTTGTTCGAGCGCCCCCCAATTATTGGAGCCAAAGATTCCAACCTATGAAATAATTGTCAACCAAGATACTAACCAAGATACTAACCAAGATACACACTCGATCGATAAATCCTCTATGAGTACGTCAGGCGATAAAGGCGGTGTGCAGAAACCGGTAGTGCAACAAACAGTTCCGAAAAAGACTGAAAAGCAGGTTCTTTCTCGTAGCTTAGGTCGTTTGGTATCTAAAGAGGATGTCGAACTTTTAACTCGTGTGATCTATGGTGAAGCTCGGGGGGAAAATTTCGAGGGACAAGTAGCCGTTGGGGCAGTTGTTCTTAATCGATTGAAAGACCCTCGTTTTCCTAAGACAATGCGGGATATTATTTACCAGTCAGGTGCTTTTACAGCAGTCGATGACCAGCAGATTCATCTAGACCCGGATGACGAGGCATATAAGGCAGCGGAAGCTGCACTTTCTGGCTTGGATCCGTCGAATGGTGCAATATATTACTACAATCCACGCATCGCCACAGACCGTTGGATTAAGAGTCGAACAGTAATTAAACGTATTGGTAACCATACATTTAGTATCTAAGAAAAATCCCGCAACTTAAAGTTGCGGGATTTCTGCTGTTCCTCTAGCTGACTTGATGTTTCGGTGGTTCGTTTCCTCGGTGTAAGGTGAAGAAGGTGATTTCTGGGGGAACGTTAAGGCGGAGTGGAATAACACTTTCGCCGAGGCCACGACTGATGTAGAGGGGAATGCCGTCGATGACATGATACCCCTCATATATTCCATGACTTCCCAGATAGGTATTCGTGATAAGTGGTTGAAGTCCAGGTAAACGAATTTGCCCGCCGTGGGTATGTCCGGTGAGAAGAAGATCTGCTCCATATAACGCCACACCGTCGAGGCAATCTGTGGAATGGGCTAAGACGAGCCGAAAAGCGGGACCTGAAGGGGTAGGAGATACTAAAACCTTTTGATAGGCTTGATCGACATCGTCATGTCTGGTGGCTGGGTCGTCAATCCCTATGACCCAAAGACCGAGGTTTGGTAAAAAAGAGGCATCGTTGAGTAAGGGGGCCCAACCTAGGTTCTTAAATTGCTGAAGATATCGGTTGAAAAGGGTTTGGGAAAGATGGCTGTAATCGTTGTTGCCCATGACAACAAATTTTCCGTAGGTGGCTGAAAGCCCACTCATATAATTATCCACTTTATCAAGGTCTGCACTGCTGGAGATTATGTCTCCAGTGATCACGAGGAGGTCCGGCTTTTGAGCCATCACGACCTTGCGAATGCGTTCTGGAGTGATTCGTAAGCTTTCCAGATGTAAATCACTGAGTTGGCAGATTGTCTTTCCTTCTAAGGGCGCAGGCAGATTGGGGTAGAATAAATCCCAGTACTCCCGTTTTAAGGCTAGGGTATCGTGTTCTGCCCAGGCGAGAACTCCTGCACTGCCAAGAGGTATCGTCGAAAGTAGACAATGATTGGCTACAAAACCGCCGATGCCACGGAGAAAATTGCGGCGGGATATGTTTTGAGTTTCTTTAGGCATGCTACCTCCTTATTTAAAGAAAGTTTATTTTTGACTTATAAAATTCTCTAGAACTGTTTCGTTTTCGATACCATATCATATCATGTTATGAAGTATATTAGATTAAATAGAGGGGGGAAGCAAGGTGAAGTTCGGTGGGAATAATCCAAAGGATCCTTATGAGCCCATCGGACCGCAGGGATTCCCTATGCAATTACCTAATGGTCAATTAGCTCCGGGATACTCTCCGGGTACGATTCGCGATACGTTGGGCTCGGGACTTAAAGCAAGTGGAATTTTCCAAAAAGATGGGCAAATCCAAAATTCGAGAGGGGGCTTTATAGGCGCAAAGCGACCACCTCTTCAAGGGGCGCCATGGCAGGGCTACCCGCCTGTGCAAAGCTCAGGATTATATCCCCAACAACAAGGTAGCGGATATAATCAGAGAGGATACAATCAAGGCGGATATCCTCAAGGTCAAGTGCGTCAACTTATTTTACAGGCAGCACAAGAGGGGATTAACGGTAACGGTGTTGCAACGATTTCGCCGGACAACAGTTTTTTTCTAATCGTCAATCTTCCCCCACCTCAAACATTCCTCATGCAAGGGCAAACGGGGATGTATGCTAGTTATCTGGTGGATGACAAAGGGCGGACCGGATTTTTGGCTGGCGTTTTGCAACCTGTGGGAAATGGGGTTTATCGGGCTCAGTTCCAAAGCCAGGTCCCGCTTCATCATTATAGTCGTGTTGTAGTTTCTGTGGAAAATCCTGCTCAGCTCGGGCAGGCACCAAATGGCCCGATCATTTTAAAAGTCAAAGAACCAATGGGCGTGATGACTTTTCTCACTCCAATGAAAACCACTGCAACCTCAATTTGGGGAAAGATCTCAGGATTGATTAGTGGCAGAAAGAAACCGGCAATAAGTCCTGAACCTGCCCCAATAAGTCCGGAACTTCTTCAATCTCTAAACCAGATGGGCGTCGCTCCAGGAACTACAGCACCTTCGATTTCGCCACAATCTCCTCCTATGGATCAACCAATGAGTCCTCCAATGAGTCCTCCAATGAGTCCTCCAATGAGTCCTCCAATGTCTCCCCCAGTAGGGCCAAATTAAGTTTCGAACGTATAAGACCCTGAACGACTGTTCAGGGTCTTATACGTTTTCCTGCAAATTCCTAAAAAAGAAATAGCAGGAGTACGACCAATGCTAATAGCCCAAGCGTCCCTAAGGTTACGACGATGCCAAGTGTTGCCATAGATACTTGGTCCAAGAGAACATTGGAGAAAAATGCAATAAAGAAGAAAACTGTTATCGCTAAAATGCCCGCTCCAAAGGGCGGGGACTGTAGAATTGGCACGAGACGATTAAATCCATAATCATAAGTCTCTGGAGCGTTGGGGTCTAAACATCCACATGAAGGACTTGAGTGGCATCCCGGCGCAGAAACCTCATGAAAAGGGGGGTTACAGGGTCGAATTAGCAGTGGCATTTGAGATCCCTCCGTTTCCGTTCGGAGTTCCTACTTCGGCCCTCTCGACCAAGAACTGGGCAATGATTGAACCGAGAGCAATAATTAGGTTGCCGGGTGCTCCCGGGACTTCAAATAACGGCACGTTAAACGAAGTATCCGGGCTGCCGTCAAACGGCGCAAAAGGAGCAGACACAGACAAGGCCACGCTTAAATTATCTGGAAAAAGCGGTTCGTCTGTCCCGACGGGACCAAAACCCTGTCCCGGAATAGGTGGAGGCATAGGGACTTGCCCGTTGATGGCGGAGTGCATGAGTTCGGTTAGTTGGGCCAAGGTCAGGGTCACAGGATAAATTTCTGAGGGCGTACGGCACAAGTTTGGAGGATGAGCCAGGGCTCGTTTGAAGAGAAAGGCCATGAGTACATCTAAGCCAGCTACAATCATTGTAGCAAAATGAATATCCATAGTAGCCAAAGGAAAGATAAGTGCACTGACGGGGCAAAACGGTAGATCCCGCCGGATGGGGCTGGAAACTAAGATGGAAAAAGAGAAAGGAGTCGCCGGCAACGGGGGGTCACAGTCATGTCGATTGATCACGGCGGTCCTCCTTTCTTTACCATCATCAAAACCAAGTGCAAATTGTAACCCATAACCCTAATAGGAGGACGATAAGGAACGCAATTAAGGTCACTGGATGAGTAACATCGTTAATAATTTGAGGTCCCTGATAACCGGCGGGTCGCATTTTTTAGGTGGCACTTCCTTATTTACAATTTAAAGCCGGGCGGTAGCTTTATACCTTTTAACATCTCTGGATTTATTTGCATCTTGTCCATGTTTCCGCCGCCTATTTTGTCGAGAATTTGCTGGGCCATGCCTTTTAATTCCTCTGGTATTGGAAGGTCATCTGCCGAGGGCATGCCATGCATTGAGGTCGTTAAGGTTAGGTTAACCATGGCCATGAGTTTTTCGTACTTTTGTTGTTGAAGGAAGTACGCCTTAATCAGAGGATACTTATTCATCAGACGAATTTTTAGATCTATAAGAGCTAAGGACTCCTTCTCCGGAACGATTTTACTGATCATTTGGGTTGTTACAAGCCCACGCTCTTTTTCCTGGTACTGGCTAAAGGCCTCTTTGCTTTCCGAATCGGCTAAAATAGAAGCCTCGGCTGCCTTTAATCCTTGAATTTCGGGAGTCTGAGCAAGGGCCTCCCCCAATTCGCGGGCTTTGTCGATGTAACTCATAGGGCACCTCCTTTTTCCTTATACAAATTATGCTTTGGAGGGCACACTGGTGTATGATGGAACTAGTTGGTCATGTGAGAATTAGGGTTAACTTTTGAAAGCTAGAAGGAAAATCGTGAGTGATGTAGAATATTTTTGAAGAAAGGAGGTAGTTTTTATGCGTACGTATCGATTGGAAATACGTTTAATTCAAACGGCTACCGCTCTTGCGCTTATCGTGTTGATCGCTGGTTTTTTAGGATTATGGGGCCGGAGTGGCAAATCGCCTTTGGGAACAACGGGAACTGAGTCAAATGCCCAAGGAAAGACAACTAATTCAACACAAACGCTCACAAATCCAAAGATTGTCGCTTTGGGAGACTCATTTACTTTAGGATACCCTTTGGATGCAGCACATTCCTGGACGCAGCGCACAGCGCAGGTTCTCCAGGTTACTGTGGTCAATAAGGGGAAAAAAGTGCAAACGGCGAAAGACCTGCTTGCTCGCTTTGACGCGGATGTAGTGGCTGAAAAACCGGGTCGGGTCATTATTTTTGCAGGGATCGGGGATGCCATTAATAATGTGGCTCTCAAAGAGGTTCAGACCAATATCCAAGGGATGGTGGAAAAGGCCAAATCCAATCACATTATTCCAGTATTGGCCCTGCCAATCGGGTATCCTGGGGCTCAACAAAATGTTAAAGACATTCGAGATTGGGAGCTGACCTACACCAAGAAGGAAAATATCTTGACGCTAGACTTCTCTTCCGTCTTGTTTGACTCAGCGGGGAAATACTTAAGCGGCTTATCCGCAGATGAGAAGTATCCAAATGCCAAAGGGTACGAAACGATGGGAGATTATGCGGCTCGAGTTTTGAAGTGAAAGATCACCAATTATGATACAATGGGATGAAGCTGAATTGGAGGTAGGGGAAAAATGGAAAACGATAAATTCCAGGAATTAGTGATTCAACAATTTGGAGAAATTCAAAATCAATTTGGAAAAGTTTTTGCAAAGCTAGATCGACTGGAAGAATTATCGATGCAACACCATATAGAACTCGACTTAGTAGCCAGGCAAGTAGCAATCTTGCACCAGGAAAAGGATATCTCAAAATCGAAATTTTATTTGGTAAAAGTGCCAGATTAGAGTAATACATTTTATGCAAGCAGGAACCGTGCCCACTTGCATACTAGGTCTAAGTGACCCCCCTTTGCTTGGGTCCCGATGACGGAATGTGAGAAGGGTAATCGAGATTAGGGGAGATCGAAAATTCGGTCTCCCCTTTTTGCTCTTTGTAATTTTATCAGCGGCTTATAAGGGACTAAGCATACTAATTAACGCAAAAAAGATAAATCCAATGCTTCCACCAAGCAGGGCGTAATGCGGGTGGCGTTCACGGGAGAGTGGAATTAACTCAGCAAAGACGAGAAAAGTCATCGCACCGGCGGCAAGGGCGAGAAAGAAGGCCAAGGAATTCTGTACGTTTTCGAGGGCGACAAGGCCGAGCAAGGCTCCCAGGGGGGTGAAAAAGGCGATTCCGATGTTGAGTAGAAGAATTTTCCACCGGCGAATCCGAGCCATTTTTAAGGGAACTGTTGTCGCCATCCCTTCGGGAAGATTATGTAACGTAATGGCTAACGCAATTAAAAGGCCGAGGCTTGGGGCAGCTTCTTGACTGACAGCGATGGCCATGCCCTCCGGGATATCATGGAGAGCAATCCCGGTCGCGATGAGGAGTCCTGTCCTTTTTAGACGTTGACGACGTGACAAGGGGAGCGTATTGGTAGGGACATTGAGACGTTTAGCTGCAAGGAACATGAAGAGCAGGCCCAGAGCAAATCCGGCGCTTACTTGAAGCGGGGGACCGATCTTCCAAGCATTGGGGATCAAATCAACGGTAACGACCGCAAGCATTACACCGCCGGCTCCTGCTAAGAGTGAGGCAAGGACACGTTCCTTTGGTTTGCCAAACAAGAGAACCAGTAGGCTACCAAAGGTTGTGGCCAGGCCTGCAATCGTGCTAATCCAGAGAATTTTAAGTAAGTCGTGCATGGGAACTCCTTTCGATATACTTTTCGATACCCATATGTATGGCCCGACGAGGTACTTTATACAAAATAAATAACGAATAAGGCATATGAAAGAAAATAAAATAGACGGGCATACTGACTGGTTATTTTCTTGAATGTGCCTAAAAAACAAATGTCCCAAATTTGAACAGACAGCTCCTTCTCGTAAATTGAGGGGCTGTTTTTCTTACGATCAAAAAGTATAAGTTTTCGTGCCCCTACGAATACGAAATTTCTGATATCCGTGAACGATAAAGGACTGAGGCTGCAGAGGCTTTTCTTAACTCGAAAGACATAGGACTTAAACAGAACCTGTACTATTTTCAGGTATAAAGCATAGGTTAAGAGTGAGGATGAAGGAGGGACAAGGAATATGAAAGTGCGAGTATTGAATAGTTTACTTATAGGGGTTGTCGTTTTGAGCTTAGTACTTCTTCCGGGCTGTGGGACACTGGAAACGTTAGTGAATAAGGACGGACAAGCGACTTCGATAGGTGATTTGATCAGCGGGGGTGGTGATAAGAATACTAGTCTTCCTGCGACAGCAAATTCTACGTCAAACTCTGAGACAACCTCTACGGCGGCAAAAACGATTGCCCTTTACTTTGCAGATTCGAGTGGTAAGTATTTGGTAAAAGAAGAACGCACGCTACCCAAAACAGCAAGCCTGGCAAGGGAGACTGTTAGTCAGTGGATAAAAGGGCCTGCTGTTAAAGGGGCGACTGCCCAGGCCTCTGTTCCTACGACCACGATTCTACTCGATATTGCTATCAAAGAGAATGTCGCCATTGTAGATTTGAGTAAAGAATTTCTTCAACCCAATTCAAAGATTTCTCCGGAAGTTGCCCTATATGGACTTGTCAATACGTTGACCCAGTTTTCAACAATCAAGCAAGTCCAGATTCGCGTCGAGGGAAAACCTTTGACTAAGTATGGGACGGTTGATGCTACAAAGCTGGTAAATAAAGCAAGTCTAATCAAGGGGGCGGCCGCCACCACAAACCCAATTATTCCAGGAACATCGGGAACCGGAGATACAAGCTCAGGGGCCTCAACTCCAGGCAAAACGAGTAACGGAACAACACCAAGTTCTTCACCAAGTTCGATTAACCTATTTGACTATTCACCTAGTTCTACCTAAGGCGGATCCACACTGGAAGGGCACGATGCATCGTGCCCCTACTTTTAATTAGCTCGCATAAATCCGTCAGCGTCATAATACCCTCGTTTAAGATATCTTAAACGAGGGTATTATTTATATAATCCATTTATAATGGAATCTTCATACAATCTTGAGAACTTTCCTAAACACACCTGAAATATAAACGGTATACTAAGTAAAACACAAAAAATCAAAAGATGAAATTAATGGTAGAAGGTCTGAGCCATTCAGATTTTTTACCTTATTAGGAGTGCTGAAGATGAGAACGAAAATTGTTTTGGTGGATGATGAACCGGAAATCCTTACCCTTGTTAGAGATTATCTTTCGCGGGAAGGTTTTACTGTCCTGACAGCGGTTAATGGAAATGACGGCATGGAACTCATTGAACAAGAAAAACCGGACCTTGTTCTGTTGGACTGGATGTTGCCGGGGATGAGTGGGTTGGAAATGTGCAAACACTTGAGAGAAACGAGCACGATTCCGATTATCATGCTGACCGCCAAGTCGGAGGAAATAGATCGAGTTTTGGGCCTAGAGTTCGGGGCAGATGATTACATCGTTAAGCCGTTTAGTCTCCGAGAATTGGCGGCTCGAATCAAAACAGTGTTGCGTCGTTCATCTGGGGTGGTACAGGAAAATAATTCTTCGATTTTAATTCGAGGCGAACTGAGCATTGATGTCTCAAGCCACAAAGTGTCCAAAAGGGGATTGGAACTTTCTCTAACACCAACTGAGTTTAACATTCTCCATTTGCTGGCCATGCGTCCTGGTACGGTTTATAGCCGTCTTCAGCTTTTGCGTCAGGCCATGGGGGAGGAATACCTCTATTATGAACGCTCTATTGATACCCATGTTTCTAATTTGCGCAAGAAAGTTGAAGACAACCCGAGTGATCCGAAATATGTCGAAACTGTGTTTGGGGTAGGTTATCGGTTCGGTGAAGGGGCATGACCTTACGGCGTAAGTTTATTCTCGCGCTCGTCGGCATGGTTTTCTTTATGTCTATTGTTTTTACCTCTATTGCCATAACGTCAACTCAAGCCTTGCTTGGGCGTGCTGAAAGCTATGTCCAACAAGCCTCCGGCGAGCGGTTAAATCAACTCTTGAGTGGTTACTATGAGGGCCAGGGTAGCTGGGGCGGGATCCAGGACTATTCTTCGAAGATCACGGCATCAGATCAGAGGTACGGACGTCCGTCGCGTGAGAACCAACGTTTCTTAGTATTCAATCAAGAAGATATAGTGGTGGCAGATCCGTCCAAGAAAGACGTGGGAAAACAACTTGCTCAGTTTCCGATAGAAAACATAATCACAAAACAATGGCAGGAAATTAAGGTGGATGGGCAAACGGTGGGACATTACTGGCAGGATCAACATCCAATTATGGATGGGAAACTTGCCAAAACCATTGGAACCTCGATTATCCAGGCCATGCTCATCGGCTTGATTCTTACTTCTTTAGTTGCTCTACTCTTGGGACTGCTCTTGACCCGACATTTTACAAAGCCCCTAAACCGTCTCATGGAGGCCGTCCGGAAAGTGGGGAAAGGGGATCTGTCCTCGCACGTTGAGGTGAAGGGAAAGGGGGATATTGCCATCTTGGCTCGGGACTTCAATCGGATGACGGAACAATTGACCCGTAATGAGGAAGTGAGGCGCAATATGGTGGCGGATATAGCCCATGAATTGCGCACGCCGCTGGCAGTCATCCTCGGAAAATTGGAATCGATTCAGGAAGGTGTACTCCCCTCGACGCCAGAAACGATCCTCCCGATTCAGGATGAGACCTTACGTCTTATCCGCTTGGTACGAGATCTCCAACAGTTGAGCCTGGCGGAAGCTGGTAAGTTGCCTTTGGCTTTGAAATCAGTCAAGCTTAGACAAATCGTGGAGAGAATTACTGAGCAATTCGCCATTGAGTTCGAGGACCGAGGGTTGCATATTGAGGTGATCGGGGATGTGCCAGAAATTGTTGGGGATAACGATCGCTTAACCCAGGTTTTTGTGAACTTAATCGGAAATGCTCTTTTGCATACGCCGTCAGGGGGTTCTCTGCGTGTGTTGTTGGCGGAGGCAGAAAAACCCGTAGAAGACAGGCTGATTCAAGACGAAACTACGCATCGTTTACGTGACATATTCCAGCGGAAAGAGGCGAAAGTGAAAGAGGCGAACCGCAGACTAGACAACGGCACTGCTGATTCACGTTGGGTACAAGTGACCGTCGAGGATTCTGGAGAAGGAATCCCTGAGGAAGAACTCGAGCATATTTTTAACCGTTTCTATCGTGTAAACAAAGCGCGCGAGCGGGAAAGTGGTGGAACCGGCTTAGGGCTGGCGATTGCCAAGGAATTCATCCAGGCTCACGGGGGTTCCATTCAAGTCGAAAGTAAACCGGGCATAGGAAGCTGTTTCCGAATTTTCTTGCCGGTAAAAAATGGAGATCTGGAGGCGAACACCTTGACAATATCTTAAGAAGTCCTTCGTTTTTTGACCATAAGACTGTGGTATATTTAGCAAGGAATTTAATTTGAGATCGCGCAATTTTACATTATTTTAAACAAGTAGATAGAAAAAGGAGCAAGAGTATGAATAAAAAGTGGGTTACCATTGGGGTCGTGGGCGTTCTGGCCTTGGGCGGCGGTTTTTGGGGGTATAAACATTTTACGGCTAAACCTGCCGTAGCTAGTAACATCACGGCGAAAGCAAAAATGGGAAATGTGAGCAAGGTGATTACCGCAACGGGAACGGTTAGCTTTCCCCACTCGATTCCTTTAACCTTCAAACAAGCCGGACAAATCGTGGAACTCAATGTCAAGGCCGGGGATTCAGTGAAAGCAGGGCAAGTACTTGCTAAGACGGATGATACGACTCTCCAGTCGGCGGTTGCAGAACAGCAGGCGACTGTAAATTCAGCTCGGGCCAAACTTCAAACCCTTAATGATTCGTTTAATGCCTCAACGCGCGCTCAGGCCCAGTCGACAGTTGCTAAAGCGCAGCAGGGAGTAGCTACTGCGCAGCAGGCTTTAACCACAGCAGAGCAGAATGCAGAGTCCAGTTATTTAGCTAAACAGGTCTCACTGGCCAAGGCGAATGTTAAGCAAGCAAGTGACGATTTGGCCAAGGCACAGCAGAGTGGAAGTGGGTCGTCCACAGCGCTTAACCAAGCAATTGCTGACCTCACGACAGCTCAAAATGCTCAAAATGGAGGAGCGGCTCAGGCGTTAGTTTCTGCCCAGGCACAATATCGTGCTGCTCAAGCAGATTTAACTTCGGCTAAAGCTCAAGCAGCTCAGCAGGAGCAGGGCCCGACATCGGCAGATATTGCCTCGGCTCAAAGCGATATAGCCTCAGCTCAGGTTAAGCTGGCCAGTACGCAAAAGGATTTGGGGAACGCTGAAATAATCGCACCGGTGGATGCCGTGATTGTCACTGCACCCCTACAACTGGGTCAACAGTCGGATGCTCAGTCAATTATTACGATCACTCCTGCGGGAAATAATCTTGAAGTGGCTGCCTCGATTGCTCAGTCGGACATTGATCAGGTCAAAGTGGGACAGAAAGTGGACATTACCCTTGACTCGAGTCCGAATCAGCATATCAGCGGAACGGTAAGTTTAGTTGCCATTCAAGGGACGATCGTTTCAAACGTTACGACGTTTGCTGTAACGGTGACAGTAGACCAAGCCAGCGATTTACTGCGTGCAGGGATGAATGCCAATGTAAGCATCGTTGTAGCAGAAGTAAAGAATGTTTTAACCGTTCCTAGCGCCGCGGTCAAAACAATGGGTACTAGAACAGGCGTTACGGTACCGGTGACTGCAAGTACTAGTGCAGGACAAGCGGATACTTCCGGTCAAGAAAGCACCAAACCTAATAACGCAACCAATACTGCAAATACATCAACTGCAGCAAAATCAGGTACTGAAAACGCAGCTGCGACTGCTCGCTATATTCAAGTGGTCGTTGGTCTCGATGATGGAACAAATGTAGAAATCAAAAGTGGACTAACTGAAGGGCAAGAAGTCATTATTGGTACACGTTCGTCCTCAGCCGCCAAAACAACGTCGGGATTTAGTTTGGGCGGCGGCGGCGCCAGAGCTTCGGGTGGCGGCAATGGTGGTGGCGGCAATGGTGGTGGCGGTGCCACCTCTGGCGCAGCTACAGCCCCTAAAGGAAACTAAGTTGGACTTGTTTTTGAAGAATACATCAGGAGGGGTGTTATTTGATAAATCTCAAAGGAATTAAGAAAATATATGCGAATGGTGATATTCAGGTGGCCGCTTTAAGCGGGGTAGACCTTCATGTAGGCGCTAATGAGTTTGTCTCCATTATGGGACCCTCTGGCTCGGGTAAGTCATCGATGATGAACATTTTGGGATGTCTGGATACTCCGACGGAAGGTGAATATTACCTCGACGGAACCGATGTAGCGAAAGTCAGTGGAGATGATTTAGCCGTGATCCGTAATCGCAAGATCGGCTTCGTCTTTCAGGGATTTAATCTTCTTGCCCGTACCACGGCGGTAGAAAATGTGGAACTTCCTTTGCTCTATGCAGGGATGGGCGGTAAAGAACGACGGGCACGTGCTATTGCCGCGTTAGAATCCGTTGGCCTCGGTGATCGGGTTCATCATCGTCCCAAAGAACTCTCCGGTGGGCAACAACAGCGAGTAGCTATTGCCCGTGCACTCGTCACAAGTCCTGCAATTATCTTGGCGGATGAGCCTACGGGGAACTTAGATACCCGCTCCAGCGAAGAGGTTATGGCGATCTTTCAGCGTTTGCACGCGTCGGGAAACACAATTATTATTGTGACACATGAACCGGAAATTGCGGAATTCACCCAAAGGATAGTGCGTTTCAGGGATGGTCATATTGAAGGGGACGAAATTGTAGGAAATCAACGTCAAGCTCAGGCACATGTGATCAGCGAGGAGGGCGGAGCAGCAAAGTGAATATTCTTGAAATTATTCGGGTCTCTCTCAGGGCTTTGCGAGCGAACAAACTTAGGTCGGCCTTAACAATGCTCGGGATGATTATTGGTGTAGCGGCCGTCATTGCCATGGTCGGAATCGGAAATGGAGCAACCGCTTCGATCACCTCTCAGGTTCAGGGCTTGGGTGCGAACCTTCTTACGATTAGCTCGGGACAGTCAAATTCTGGCGGGGTTAAAGGGGGGGCAGGTAGCTCGACCACCTTGACCATGACAGATGTTGCTAAGATCCAGGTTGATGCGGCAGTGAAAGCGGTAGCCCCAGTTGCCAGTTCAAGTGCGCAAGTGGTTATGGGTTCAGGAAATACTTCCACAACGATTACTGGAACGACACAGGATTATTCAATCATTAAAAATGTGACCTTAACTAGTGGCCGTTTTATTACGACGGAAGACGTAAATAGCAGTGCAAGAGTTGCTGTGCTCGGCCCGACAGTGGTTACTAACCTTTTTGGCGATGCAAATGCTTCAGTCATAGGAAAGGTCATAAAAATCAACAATGTACCTTTTCAGGTGATCGGGGTAACGACAAGCACCGGGTCAACCGGATTTCAGAGTAGTGACGATATGATTACAGCACCGATCTCAACCGTTCAGGCTCGCTTAATCGGGAAAAAGACGGTGCGCAATATCTTGGTTTCTGCCACTTCAGCAGACCAAATGCAAATGGCCCAAGATGAGATTACGTTAGCTTTACATCAAGCCCATAAGATCCAAACTGGCAAGGCTGATGACTTCACGGTTCAGAATCAGGCCGATACATTAGCAACCTTAGCAGGAATAACTCAGACTTTGACTATGCTTCTGGGTGGGATTGCTGGTATTTCCTTGCTGGTAGGAGGCATCGGTATTATGAATATTATGCTTGTTTCGGTCACCGAACGAACACGGGAGATCGGAATCCGGAAAGCAATTGGGGCTAAGGGCATGGATATTCTCCTGCAGTTCCTCATTGAGGCGGTCGTGCTTAGCGTCTTGGGGGGCGGTATCGGAATTGCCATCGGCTATGGAGGATCTAGCCTGGCAGGGAAGGCCTTAACGATGAATACCAGCATTTCCATGACCTCGGTGTTGGTTGCTTTCGGATTTTCGGCCGCAATCGGTATTATCTTCGGGGTCTTCCCGGCACGAAAAGCAGCTGCCATGGATCCGATAGATGCCTTAAGATACGAGTAATTAAAATCTATAAGGCATATGAAAGAAAATAGACTGGCATACTGACTGGTTATTTTCTTTCATATGCCTAACATAAAAAGCGGGAGATTTGGCGATTAGGCTAAATCTCCCGCTTTTTATGGTCTACTATACATACTTACATAAAGACTAATTAACCCAAGATTTCTGATGTATATTAACAGATTACTTCTAAATATTAGTATTGTATTACAAGAAACTATTGATCTCAGGAAAATAAAGACTATTTTTTCAAGGAAAATACTCCCAAGCTTGCAGGATAATGATGGAAGTAGACGAATATATAATATTGCAGCTTTTAAGTAGTAAAAAATATTCTATTTTGATCTTATAATCTATTAGGAAAGGAAGTGACGCGACTACTCTTTTACTTTACTAGTCAAGAAGTATAACTTAGTTGCGCTAACCAAGTTTTATTATGTGGCGTCTAATGATGCTCAGGGAAGAAAGGATCGATGAATATTGTTAAGGAAGATTCGGCATTTGAACTTTTTTGTTGTCTTATTGCTCCTGTTGCAATTAGCAGTTTCACCAGCCGATGTTCTGGGAAGCGATCTATCAAACTCAACGCTCAAGCCCACCTCTTCTAAGCCCACCATTACAGTCGAACAGGCAGTGCAGACGGTCAAAAACAACTTTACTATTCCTGAGAAATATGTTCAACTGTCTACGGGATACAACGATTATAACAATCGGGCCACCTATTCGCTAAACTGGAATGCAGTTGATCAACCGGGCGGGAGTTTTAACGCCGAGGTCGATGCAGTGACCGGAGACATTGTCAATATCAACCAATGGGAGGGCCCGTTTAAGCCAGCTTTTAAGTTGCCTGTCTTATCTGAAGGTGAGGCGGAGAAGATAGCCACAGATTTAATCTCGAAATTAGCCAGTAAGCATCAATCAGAGATGCAACTTGTAAAAGATGAGCAGCAAGTTTTCGTGTTAAACAATGCTCAACCCGTTACCTACAATTTCCGTTGGATCCGCATTGTAAATGGTATCCAGTTTCCTGGCAATGGAGTGAACGTAAGTGTTAGTGGAGACGACGGAAAAATTAGAGGCTACAACTATAATTGGACGCCAGATCTTGTCTTTCCCGAGTCAGCAAACATTATTTCACCTGAAAAGGCGCGTCAAGTATTTACCGATACCCCAATGATAGAATTGCAGTATTTTTTGCCCCAGATAATGAATCCCCAATCGACAGAACCCCAACGTGTCCTTCTCGTGTATCAGTTGGCCAATCAATACAACGGAGGAGCTGTTGATGCCCTGACAGGTAAGCCCGTGACTATCGACCCACAGATGGGGACCTACCGATCCATGAGCGTTGCTAGTGGTATCTCAGTCGGGACGTCGACGACTCCTGCGGTGGCTACGTCTCCTGTGACAAAGAGTACTGACCAAGCAACTTCGGACAAGGACCAACAAATTAGCCAAGAAAAAGCGGCGGATGTGGTTAAGAAAATGATTGAAGTTCCGAGCGACCTCACCCTGCGTAATTCTAGTCTGAACAAGGACTGGCAAAATCCCAGTGAACAAGTCTGGAATTTAGATTGGTACAGTGAGTCTTCCAATATGGGAGAAAACCATTATCTTAATGCCCGGGTGAATGCTAAGACTGGAGATTTTATCGGTTTTAATATGAATGGTGGAATCAGCTCGGGTGACAAGCCGAATGCCCTTAGCCGCGACGGCGCGCAAAAGTTAGCGGAGGACTTTCTCAAACGCGTACAGCCTGAGCGTTTTAAGCTTGTTAAAATGGGCACAGATAACCTCTATGGGGGTAAAATGCCTGGCAATGTACAGACCTTTAATTACACTAGGCTCGCCAATGGTCTACCTGTTTCACGCAATGGAATGAATATAACCGTGGATACGGTTGCTAAACAGGTGATCAGTTATAGTTTAGAATGGTCTGGCGTGGAATTCCCAAGCCCCTCGGATGTGCTCCCTCTGAATCAGGCCACAGAACGGTTCTTGAAGGCACGTCCATTGGCGTTAAATTACTCCCTGATATACCAGCAGAATGAGAAACAGGAAATTCGCTTGGTCTATCAACCGAAAACAGACTACAACATGTACATTCCTGCTATGCTTGATGCTAAAACCGGCGATCCTGTGGATTGGTATGGCAAATCGCAGGCTGAATGGTCTCTGCCACATACCTATACGGACATTCAGGGGAATTATGCGGAAAAAGAAATAAGTGTAATGGGCCAAACCGGGGCCTTCGGAGAATATGGCGATACCTTCCGTCCAGATGAGAAGATCACTGTTGGTTCGCTTTTGCGGGCGATGATTACGGCGGAAGGAAATAACCGAGATCGTGTGTTGACCGATGATGATGTCTTGAAGATCGCCAAAGAGCGTAGTTGGGTTAAGGAGGACTTGAAACTAGAGTCTGAATTGAGTCGAGAGGATCTGTCTAAAATGATGATTCGTCTCATCAGCATGGAACCGTCAGCGCAGGTAAAGGGTATTTATGTTGTTCCTTTTACTGATGTGTCAACGATTCAGCCTGATTCACTAGGCTATATTGCCCTCGCTTGGGGACTGGGGATTTTAAAAGTTGATGGGGACACCCTGCAACCAAAGCAATCCGTCACAAGAGCAGAAGCTGCTTACGCTTTAGTCCATGCCTATGCAGTGGAACGGCCACTGAATCCTTATATGATGAAATAAAACAGCTTGAATTAAATGGCTTAAGACCTGTCACAGCGTGACAGGTCTTTTTAGTAGGGGCACGATGCATCGTGCCCCTACTTGCGTTAGGATTGAACCAAGAATATTATATAGGAAGGGAATTGCACCCTAAGTTAAATAATTGACTTAACCAAAACGAGCCGATTTGCTGAATTAAAGGGGGAGAAACTTTGAAAAAACAACGTGTGATCGGCATTTTTGACTCTGGCGTTGGTGGACTTACGGTAATGAAGGAGATCCTGGAGCAACTGCTGGATGTTCGAATAGTATATTTTGGAGATACGGCTCGGGTCCCGTATGGCAATCGATCCCGGGAGGAGCTCATACGTTTCGGAGAGGAGATTGTCACTTTTCTAATTGGGCAAGGGGCAGAGGTAATCGTCGTAGCTTGTAATACTAGCTCGGCAATGGCGCTTCCTGTTCTACGAGAACGTTTTGATATTCCAATGATTGGCATGGTCGAACCAGGGGCCCGCTTGGCAGTCGAAAAAACAATAGCGGGCAGGATTGGGCTAATTGCTACAGAAACGACCGTGCGTAGTAAAGCCTATTCGTCCGGGGTAAGCCGAGCGTTAGCCAAAGGGAGCTTGCCGAATTTCTCAGTGATCAGGGAGGCTTGGCAGCAAGGCGAACAGGCTATTGCCTTAGTCAAAGCCCAGGGCTGTCCCCTTTTTGTTCCCTTGATTGAGGCTGGATTGGCCAATTCCGCAGAAGCACGAGGTATTGCTAAAACCTACCTTGCTCCCATACAGGCAGCTGGTGTGGATACCCTTATTTTAGGATGTACACATTATCCCTTTCTTGAACCGGTTATTAGGGAGATATTGGGAGAAGATGTTTTGATCGTGGATCCGGCTTTAGCTGTCATGAAAGAGCTCGAAACACTGCTTCAGAAAATGGATGAGCGGGAACGATCGGGACCGATTGGGCTAGCTTTTGCCCCTGTTTTGGGAACAAATCATTGGCGAACTCGTTATTTTGTAAGTGGAGACCCGGGGCTTTTCCGGCAAGTTGGCAATACGCTGCTCCAAGAGCCGATCGATCTTGTGGAACAAGTAATCTTAGGAGAATAAAGAAAACTTACTTCAGGGAGAGTTTTAACTCCATCTGAAGGTTTAGTTGAACTTATCCGATGGCTTAGCGCCACGCTTAGCCGTCGGATAAATCTTGGACCGGGGGGAATGGATAGTGGAGCAAAAAACTTTGGTTTTAGGGGTCATCGGCTCAGATGTTCATGCCGTGGGAAATCGGATTTTGGAATTTGCCTTGACCCAAGCTGGTTTTAAAGTGATCAATATTGGGGTGCTCTCAACTCAAGAGGAATTCATTCATGCGGCCATCGAAACAAAGGCTGACGCTATATTGGTTTCATCCTTGTACGGGCACGGAGAGCTGGATTGCCGGGGATTGCGCCAAAAATGCCAGGAAACGGGAATCGGTAACATCCTGATGTATGCCGGAGGTAATCTGGTGTGTGGGAAACAGGACTTTGAGTCAGTCAAAGCACGGTTTTTGGCGATGGGTTTTGACCGGGTTTATCCCCCCGGAACCATGCCAGAGGCAGCGATTGAAGATTTACATAAGGATTTAGGGATTATATGAGCTTAAGCTACTATGAAAAATAAAGGGGGAATGGACAGTGCAGGCAGTCCTTCTCATCGATTTTGGTAGTACATACACTAAAGTGACAATTGTCGACCTCGACCGTGAGGAGATCGTCGGGACGGCTCAAGCAGGTACGACCATCGAAACGAACATTATGGACGGGTTGCAGGTGGCGTTAGCTCAGATCCCTGAACCGGCAGGAGGATGGGAGTTTGTCCGTAAGCTCGCTTGTAGCAGCGCAGCCGGTGGGTTGAAAATGATTGCCAGCGGTTTGGTTAAAGAGCTTACTGCAGAAGCGGCAAGACGGGCAGCCTTGGGGGCTGGTGCGCGCGTACTCCAAGTTTTCAGTTATGAGCTAACCGCACAGGACTTAGCGAAAATTATCTCATTCCTACCGGATATCCTCTTGTTAGCTGGCGGAACAGACGGTGGAAATAAGGACGTACTGCTCAAAAATGCAGAAACGCTTTGCGCGCTCCCCTCCAGTCTGCCCGTTGTGATTGCTGGTAATAAAGTGGTGTCCGCACAGGCTGCAGAGATCTTAAGAAAACGGCACAATCCAGTGGTTGTGGCAGATAATGTGATGCCCGAGCTTGGTGTCTTGGCGGTGGAATCTGCTCGTATGGCCATTCGGGATGTGTTTTTATCTCACATTGTCAAGGCTAAGGGGTTGGATAAAGCTGAGGAATTTCTGGAGCGGGTCATGATGCCGACCCCAGCAGCTGTGCTTTCAGCAGCAGAACTTCTAGCTCAGGGACACGGCTCCGAACTGGGAATCGGAGAACTGATGGTCGTAGATGTCGGGGGGGCCACGACGGATGTGCATTCGATTGCCAAGGGTGATCCAAGTAAACCTGGTGTTATGCTGAGAGGCTTGCCAGAACCTTTTGCTAAAAGGACGGTGGAAGGCGACTTGGGGATGCGTTACAGTTCCGAAGCTTTAGTGGAAGCGTCTGGACGGCGTCTGACCGACTATTTGGGCTGGAGCGGTGATAAAGTCGCCGACCAACTGAGTTTATATAAGGAAGATCCTTGGCGTATCCCTCAAACGGAGGAAGAAGCTAAGTTCGATGTGGCTATGGGCAGAATGGCCGTGGATTTGGCAGCAGAGCGTCATGTGGGAACAATTGAGGTGGCCTATACTCCGTACGGAGCGACTTATGTGCAGCACGGGAAGGATTTAACTCCCTTGCCAGTGATAATTGGGACAGGAGGAGTACTTCTCCATCACCCAGACGCCTCGGAAATTTTACGAGGGGCGGTCTTTAATCCAGGGGAACCCACAAGCCTCAAGCCACAAAACGCTGTTTTTTACTTGGATAAAGAGTACATTTTAGCGGCGATGGGGCTACTTCGAGAAGTGGCACCGCAAGTCGCGCTGCGGATGATGAAAAAATACGTGGTCAAACAGTAAGCTTATGGGGCTTTAAGAGTTGGAGAGGGGTGTAACGATGCAGCTATCAGTCCAGCAAATGGACGCAGAGGAGTTTGAGCGTCAGCGACAAGTTGTCTTGGGACAATGGGAGACGGGTAAGGATGTGGATTTTAAAGAAGCAGTTGCATATCAGAAGGCCTTGCCAAAAAGCAAGATCTTTGCTGAAAAGCTGGCTGAAGGGAAAGCCAAAGGAATTACCTATGCTCAGCCTCGGGCGGGTGTGGCCCTCCTTAATGAGCATATTGAGTTGTTGCGGTTCCTTCAAGATGAAGGTGGAGCAGATTTTCTACCGTCCACGATCGATTCTTATACTCGTCAAAACCGCTATACCGAAGCGCAAGCGGGTATCGAGGAAAGCCGAGCTTGTGGTCGCTCAATGCTTAATGGATTTCCGGCTGTAAACCATGGGGTTGCATCTTGCCGGCGAGTGGTGGAAAGTGTTCAGGTGCCGCTACAAGTTCGGCATGGGACCCCGGATGCCCGCTTACTGGCGGAGATTACAATCGCCGGCGGATTTACGGATTATGAAGGGGGCGGGATTTCTTATAACATTCCGTATTCCAAAGACGTTTCCCTTGAAAATACGATCAAGTACTGGCAGTATGTGGACCGACTTATAGGTTTGTACGAGGAGCAAGGCGTCAAAATCAACCGTGAGCCGTTCGGTCCGTTGACGGGGACGCTCGTTCCACCCTCCATCTCCCATGCAGTTGCCGTAATTGAAGGGATTCTTGCGGTCGCTCAAGGGGTTCGCAGCCTGACGCTCGGTTATGGACAATGTGGTAATCTCATTCAAGACGTTGCCGCCCTGCATACCCTGCCAGTTTTGGCGGAGGAGTACTTGGCAAAACTCGGCTTGCCAAAAGTGATGATCACCACGGTCTTTCATCAATGGATGGGTGGTTTTCCGCAAGACGAAGCAAAGGCCTTCGGGGTGATTTCCTGGGGGGCGGTCACCGCGGCTTTGGGCAAGGCTACCAAGGTTATCGTTAAAACGCCGCATGAAGCCTTAGGCATACCTACCAAAGAGGCCAATGCGGCGGGGCTGCGTACGACGAAGCAGATCTTAAATATGCTAAAGGATCAAACCCTTCCCATGACAGCTGAGCTCGCCTTGGAAGAGAAAATGATCTTGGCAGAAACTAGGACCATCCTCGATCGAGTCCTCGATCTGGGTGAAGGAGATGCTGCAGTCGGAGCAGTCAGGGCGTTCCAAGCCGGTGTCATTGATGTTCCGTTTGCCCCGAGTCGTTTTAATGCGGGAAAGATTCTCCCAGCCCGCGATACCACAGGTGCAGTACGACTTCTGGATTTCGGGAATATTCCCTTTGATGAGACGATTAAGGAGTTTCATCGAGAACGTATTGCCGAGCGGGGACGGGATGAGGGGCGAGATCCATCGTTTCAGATGGTGATCGATGATATCTATGCTATCGGGAAAGGGATGCTCGTTGGGCGTCCAAGGGGTTAAGCAACCTTGGCCCCTTTGGGGTATTTTAGGCTTGGTTGGGAGTAAAAACGGCACTCAGATTAATGATCAAATCGGGGAAGATTGATACATTGATACCATCCTCATCAGTGTACATTTCGGGGCGACTGTATCTTTCATTTTTCTGAAGCAGAAAGACACTCACAAGTTTCTGATCAGGTTCTACAATCCAGTATTCTTTAACTCCAGCTTTTTCGTACATATTGAACTTAATGAACCTGTCTTTTTTTATTGACGACGGAGAAATTATTTCGATGATCATATCGGGTGCCCCATTACAACCCTTATCGTCAATCTTGGATTTGTCACAAATAATTGAAATATCGGGTTCTACTATGTTTTTGACTGCTGTTGCACTCTTCTCATAGCCTAGTGGTAGTCTTACACAAAAAGGTGCAGGGTAAATTTTGCAGCTTTTACCCGTTAAATAGACAGCAATTTGTTTAGATAGTTCCATCAGTATCTCTTGGTGTATAGGTGTCGGAGCTGCTTGCATAAAGGGTACTCCGTCAATAATTTCCCAGCGTTCATCTTCTGGGTATGTCAAGTAGTCTGCATAGGTATATCTTTTTTCTTCTTGTGATAATGACAAAATGATCACCATCCTTAATAGCTTCTCGCGGACACTTCAAGAGCGAGATCAGCATATCTATAATTCACTTATTCACTATTATAACCTTCATGTTAGCAAGGTATCAATAATGAATACCATTATTTACTAATTTAAAATGTTGTGGAGGGCATACATATTATGAAGATCATTGATGTTATAGCCTCGCCGGGGCTTACTGGATTTTACTTTGATGACCAAAGAGCGATCAAGGCAGGAGCTACTCATGATGGGTTTACCTATAATGGGGAGCCGCAAACACCGGGATTTAGGGCGGTTCGTCAGCGGGGCGAGTCTATTTCTGTGATTCTTTTTTTGGAAGATGGGCAAGTGGCTTCGGGGGATTGTGCGGCTGTGCAATATTCTGGAGCTGGCGGTCGGGATCCGCTTTTTTTGGCGGAAGAGTTTATTCCCATCATTATGGAGGAAATTGCGCCTAAGTTAGTTGGTCAGGAGCTAGATTCGTTTCGGAATTTAGCAGGTCTCATTGAGAATTTGAAGCGCCCAAATGGGGAGCGCTATCATACAGCGATCCGTTATGGCGTGAGTCAGGCTATTCTTGCTGCTGTGGCCCAAGCTAAGAAAAGGACTATGACAGAGATCATTTTAGAGGAATATGATCTTCCCATGATCCTTGAGCCTGTTCCGATTTTTACCCAAACCGGGGATGATCGTTATGATAATGCCGACAAGGCGATTATTAAACGCGCTGGGGTGTTACCTCATGCGTTGATCAATAATGTCGAGACTAAGTTGGGGAAAAACGGGGAGCTACTCTTAGACTATGTGGAGTGGCTGAAGAATCGAGTTAGGACACTTGGCGGTGATGACTATCGCCCTGTTTTGCACATCGATGTTTATGGAACGATTGGAATAGCCTTTGAAGATAATCTGGGAATGATGGTTGACTACTTTGCGAAGCTGGAAAGAGCAGCCGCACCACTGCATTTGCGGATTGAAGGGCCGATGGACGCTGGAAGTTTAGAAGGACAGATTGCCCAACTCAAGACTCTGCGCGAGGCCTTAAAGGCTCGTGGGCTTCAGGTGGAAATTGTTGCAGATGAGTGGTGCAACACCTATGAAGATATTGTGAAGTTTGTAGATGCTCAAGCTGCCGATATGGTTCAAATCAAGACTCCGGACTTAGGTGGAATTCAAAACACAATTGAAGCCGTAATCTATGCCAAGAAATACGGTGTGGGCGCTTATGTTGGTGGATCTTGCAATGAAACGGATGCTGGAGGACGGACCGCTGTCCATGTATCTTTGGCTACTCGCCCGGATCAGATGCTCGCCAAACCCGGCATGGGGGTGGATGAAGGGTATATGATTGTGCATAATGAGATGAATAGGACTCTGGCTGTGTTAGCGAGGGTCGAGAGATACAATAAATAAGCCTTTCCTGGCGCCACGTACTTAACATTTTGAGCGTGACCCTTTAGAATAGAATAAGAGGTCCTATTAACAGGTTGGCAAGGAGATATGACAGCGATTATGGGTAAAATCGGGTTAACAACGACGGTACCGGTCGAAGTAATTTATGCGGCAGGGGATATACCGGTTGATTTGAACAATATTTTTATTACTAGCTCAGAAGCGATGCATCGAGTGGAAGAGGCGGAGCTCGCTGGTTTTCCACGGAATGTATGCGGTTGGATCAAAGGATTGTATTCGACGGCTTTGCATAGTCCAGAGATTGAACGCATTGTAGCTGTGACCCAAGGAGATTGCAGTAACACCCATGCCCTGATGGAGACCTGGGAGGTGGAGGGGATTGGAATTATCCCCTTTGCTTTTCCATATGATCGAGACCCCGATATGCTCCGTCTTCAGATGGACAAGCTAATTGAAGCTCTGGGCACAACCTGGGAGGGCGTGAACCAGCAGAAGAAACGCCTTGATCAGGTCCGAGCTTTGGCGTGGGAAATTGACCGAATGACTTGGGAAGAAAACCAGGTGAGTGGGTTTGAAAATCATCTTTACCTTGTTTCATGTTCGGACTTTAATGGCGACCCTGAGAATTTTGCTCGTGAGATGGTGGGATTTATTCAAACGGCGCGAGCGAGAGAACCTCTATCAGCAAGGGCGCGCTCCGGATCGCACGCTAAAGGACGGGAAATCCGTCTTGGCTTTATCGGGGTGCCCCCTATTTTCCCCGAACTGTACGATTTCTTGGAAGAAAACGGGGCTCGTGTTGTTTTTAATGAAGTACAGAGGCAGTTCTCGATGCCTTTTGAGACGGATGACATAGTCGAACAGTACCGTTTATACACCTACCCTTATAAGGTATTTCAGCGAATTGAAGACATTGCTTGTGAGATGGAGCGACGCCAACTGGACGGAATCATACATTATACGCAAAGCTTTTGTTATCGTCAGATCGAGGATTTGATTATCCGAAAGAAGCTGACATGCCCGATCCTGACCTTGGAAGGGGAAAACCCAATGGGGCTGGATGCGCGAACAAAGATGAGGGTAGAGTCTTTTTTGAGTATGCTCGGTGATTAGAGAGTCACGAGTAAAAGGCTATAGAACATGTTGAAAGAGGTAGTATATGGCGGAACAAACTGTTTGTGGAATAGATTTAGGTAGTAGGAGTGTGAAGATCGCTCTCATGCGGCAACCGACTGAGTGCGCGCGTTTAGAGATTCTGCAGTTAGAAAGTTTGGATACGATTCGATTTTATCGAGAGTATGGGCGCAAGCAGGGAGAAAAGCTGGTCGTGGACTTTGAGGCCTTGGGACTGCCTGTGGTGGAGCGCTTAATTTCTACCGGTTACGGACGGAATACCTTGGAACTTGCCGGTGGTGAGGCTATTCCGGAGCTTAAGGCTCACGTTTTGGGCGCGATTTATCAGACGGGGCTAAAAGATTTTACCCTCGTCGATCTCGGGGGACAAGATAGCAAAATTATTCAGGTCCGTAAGGGTAAAATGATTGATTTTCTGACGAATGATAAGTGTGCGGCGTCTTCAGGCCGTTATTTGGAAAATATGGCGAGTATACTCGATGTGACACTTGAGGAACTCGGACAATATGCCGATGCTCCGGTAGAGTTAAATTCCACGTGTGCAGTATTTGGGGAAAGCGAACTGATCGGAAAGATTGTCGAAGGGTTTCCGCTGGCAGAACTCGCAGCTGGGGTTAACGCCACGATCGTTAAGCGTATTTTGCCTCTCCTGCGTTCTTTCGCTGGGGAGGTTTTGGTCTTTACTGGTGGGGTTGCGCATAACCACGCAGTGGGGAAACTCTTGGAAGCGGGGACGGGTCGTCGGATTATTATACCGCAGGAGCCTCAGTATAATGGGGCTATTGGGTGTTGCTGCGTGTCAAGCTAGGAGGTTAAAAGTATTGAACAACGCGTTGAAACTCATAACCAATATCGTAAATTATTTTCACGATAAATTAGTCCTATTGACTCATCGCTTGGGGCTGCATTACAACGATAAACAGCTGCATTTTTTGGTCATTGGATTATTGGGAATAGTAATTTTTATACTTGTCGATAGGTTATTCAAGTATCTTGTGCGGTATAGCCTAACGGCGATTTCCTTTATTTATACGTTTACCGTTCTTGTTGTTCTAGTTTTCGCCATAGAGATTGAGCAGAAAGTAACGGGTCGTGGTAACATGGAATTCCAAGATATTGTCGAAGGTCTCTGGGGTTTCTTAGTTGTGTTTGCTATTTACCAAGGATTTATAATCATCGTCCGTGGGTATAAAAGATTATTTGGCCACCAAAGTCGATTTCGGAAATGAGGTGAATCAAATTAGAATAACAAAGATCGCCAAAGCGGGTACCTTGGAGTCCAATGACATTTTAATAATGGTCATGCCCAATGATTCGGGCAAAGTAGAGCTTGAATTAGAAAGTATTGTGATGCAGCAATTTGGTGATGTGATTAAGCAAGTGATTTTACATAAGGTACAGGAAATGGGCGTCGAGGGTATTACTATTAAAGCTCAAGATAAGGGAGCTTTAAATTGTACGATCGGTGCAAGAGTGGAAACTGCTATTACAAGAGCTCTTTAAAGGACGGGTAAGGGGGACGGCCCCTTTTATACACCTAAGCGTGTAAAAAGGCTGTCCCCCTTACCCGTCCTACACGCACACATAGATGAGGTGAATGAAGGTGAAAAAGTTCAGAAGAACAATGCTTTTTATGCCGGGAAATAACCCTAGTATGCTTCAAAATGCGGCAATACTCGGATCGGACTCAATTATACTGGATTTAGAGGACGCGGTAAGTCTCACTGAAAAGGATAGTGCCAGAATCTTAGTTAGAGAGGCGATCAAAACTATCGATTATTCACAGGTCGAAGTGGTGGTTAGAGTGAATCCTTTAGATACGGAATTTGGCGTCCAAGATGTAGATATGATCGCCAGGGCTAAACCGGATACTTTGTTAATTCCTAAGGCGGATGAGGAAGAAATAAGGCTTGTTGACACTATGCTCGCTAGGATTGAAGAAGAAGAAGGTTTCATAGTCGGTACTATTAAGATAATTGCTTTGATAGAAACTGCCATAGGCCTAGAAACTATTTATAACGTCATCAAAGCTTCCAGGCGAGTTGTCGGGGTCTTACTTGGAGGAGAAGATTTAACCGCTGATTTAGGAATCAAAAGGACAAAAGAGGGCGAAGAAATTTTTTACGCTAGGAATAAGGTGGCAACAGTTTGCCGAGCATTAAAGGTGGATTCAATTGATACTCCGTATACAGATATTGATGATGATGAAGGGCTGGCCAAGGACACTGCTAGGGCAAAAAATCTTGGACTGACTGGGAAATCAGTCATTTATCCAAGACACATTGAGACCATTCATTTCGTACTAGCGCCTAGTGGGGCGGAGCTGAGCCATGCGTTGAGGATATTAGACGCCATGGAGGATGCAAAAAAAGAAGGCAAAGGAGTCTTCTCCTTAGATGGTAAAATGATCGACGCCCCTATTATCAATAGAGCGACCACGACGGTGGAGCTCGGTATTAGGCTAGGGATTATTTCGAAATAGGGGGACTCAGCCAATGAAAAATATATTAAATCGAGAACTTCCAGACTATATAGAGGGTTATGGGAAGGTGAAGACCTTTCAAGGGGCATTTAGCGATACGGGGATAAAGACTAGAAAAGCCGTCAGGTTGTCATGTGTGACCCCCGCGGATAATAAGGTCCTAGAAACTTTAGCTGAGGCCATAGATAAGCTACACATCAACGATGGCATGACGATTTCTTTTCATCACCATTTGAGAAATGGGGATCACGTCCTAAATAGCGTGGTGGAGGAACTTGCCAAAAGAGGCATAAAGGATCTAACCATTGCCGCCAGCTCAATTTTCCCAATTCATGAGCCTTTAGTGGAGCATATGAAAAATGGAGTGGTCACTGGTCTGGTGACCAATTATATGTCAGGTCCCGTGGCGGAAGCAGTATCGAAGGGTGAATTGAAAAAGCCTGCCCTAATGCAAACCCATGGTGGAAGAGCAAGGGCCATTGAAAGCGGAGATTTACAGATTGATGTGGCTTTTATTGCGGCACCTACGGCGGATCCTTATGGGAATATGAATGGAGTTGACGGTAAGTCAGCTTGCGGTACGTTAGGCTATGCTGTCTCCGATGCGGAGTATGCCGCTAAAACCATAGTTATCACCGATCATTTAGTACCCTTTCCTGCCTGTCCCATCGAAATCAGCCAAGTTTTTGTCGATTATGTTGTTCAAGTTGAATCCATTGGAGACCCTAAGGGGATCGTTTCGGGTACCACGAAGATTACGAAGGATCCTGTGGGTCTGATAATCGCTAAAATGGCCGCTGAGGTAATCCGGGCCTCGGGGCTGGTTAAGGATGGAATGTCGTTTCAGACGGGGGCAGGCGGAACCTCTCTTGCAGTCGCTGCCGAGCTTAAAGCTATCATGAAACGGGAGTGTGTGGTTGGCAGCTTTGCCTCTGGTGGAGTCACGGGCTATATTGTGGATATGCTGGAAGAGGGGTTTTTTAGAACGATCTTTGATGTACAATGCTTTGATTTGAAAGCGATCGAGTCCTATAGAGACAATGCCAGGCACCAGGCTATGTCCGCTTCCATGTATGGGAATCCGCACACCAAGGGAGCGGTGGTTAACAAACTAGATATCATGATTCTGGGGGCCACTGAGATCGACACGGAATTCAATGTCAATGTGACGACCAATTCCAATGGGGTGATCATGGGCGGTTCAGGAGGACATAGTGATACGGCAGCAGGCTCTAAACTTGCGATCGTTGTAAGCCAGTTGATGAAGGCTAGGATACCCATAATCAAGGATCAAGTGACGACGATTACAACTCCTGGAGAGAGCATTGATGTTCTCGTGACAGAACGAGGAATCGCTATAAATCCTCGAAGAGTCGATTTAATAGCAATGCTAAGCAAAACCAAGTTACCACTGCTGAGCATCGAACAATTAAAAGCGTTGGCTGAAACGATTACAGGAGTGCCCAAGGGTATTGAAACGACTGAGAAGATTGTGGCTGTGGTGGAATATAGGGACGGTAGCGTTATCGATGTGGTGAGGCAGGTATAAGGAGAGACGACTATGTATGGAGCTGTCCCTGAATGGGTAAATCTCAAGAGTCGGGTGGAAAGAGAAGAGGTAGAAATCTTTCTCCAGGATTTTAACCTAAGCTTAGATCAGGATGTGGATTATACCTTAGTTATCAGAAATGAGGCTGCGAGTGGAAGGCTTATTATTGGAACCTGTTCTAAAGCCAAGAATGTTTTAAAATGTTTTGCAGTTAGAGAGGCATTTCAGGGAGAGGGGATTGCCTCTATTTTAGTTTCTGCCCTTTTGGATAAGTTGTTTAGTCAAGGTGTCTACCATAGCTTTATCTTCACGAAACCAGCGAATGTTCGGATTTTCTCTTCCCTTAATTTCAAACTAATCCATAGTAATGCCGAGGTTGCTTTGTTGGAAAACGGTATTTATGATATCCATCAGGCTTTAGAAAAAATGAAAGAAAGACATAACTTGGGGGATGAGGCAAAAGCAGCTTTAGTTATGAATTGCAATCCCTTCACCCTAGGGCATAGATATTTAATCGAAGAAGTGGCCAAACGGAATAAAGAGGTCCTGGTGTTTATAGTTGAGGAGGATCGGTCACTCTTTCCCTTTCTAACGAGATTTGGACTTGTCGGCAAGGGAGTTGCAGATTTGTCTAATGTTAAAGTAGTTCCCGGTGGGGAGTACATAATTTCCTCTGCTACATTTCCAGCTTACTTTTTAAGAGAAGAGGGAGAAAGACTAAGGGCTTACGTGGAGCTAGACTCCTCTATCTTTGCTAAGTATTTTTGCAAGGGCCTTAACATTACGGCGCGATATGTAGGGGATGAACCCTATTGTCAGGTGACGGAAGCTTACAATCAAGCCTTAAAGAAAGTGCTTCCTACCTACGGTGTCAGACTGTACCAAATTAAGCGCAAGACCAGTGGGGATATTGCCATAAGTGCTTCTCGGGTCAGATATTTAATAAAAGAAGGACATCTTCTCAATAGCGAAGAGTTGAAGAATCTTCTGCCTGAAGTTACCCTTGAGTTTCTCGACACCGATCTTGGCAGGGAGATCGTGGAGAAAATAAAAAACAGTCACTCTCCACACTAAGGTTTAGTTGAGAATACCTTTCTTTACCTATCAGATCCCCATGCCGCTGCGCGGAACCACTGATGAATCAATAAATTTTTGTAGGGGCACGATGCATCGTGCCCTTTTCGTCGGTACGTCCTTTGGTAATAATTACGTCATTTCCTCCAGTTCAAGGCACGATGCATCGTGCCCCTACGTATACAAAGTTTCTAATATCTAAGAACAAGAAAAGGAGCGAGGCAGTAGCTTAGGTTTTCCTTATATTGGCTAGTTACAGATGGCGACGAGCAGTAATTTCTAGAATTATACATAACGGTGTCGAAAAATGTTATAATTAAAGAGCCGTGTGGCACAAAAAACATAGTAAAGAGGAGATTTCAACTTAATGAAAAAGAATACAACTAAAAAAACTTTAGCAAGTTTAGCTATTGTAGGTATGGCCTTAACCATGACCCCGTTTAATGCGTTTGCAAACACTGGGGTAACGACTGCGCGACTTTTTGGTACGGACAGAGTTGGCACCGCCGTCGCTGTGGCGGACGCAGGTTGGACGTCTTCGGACACGGCTATCTTGGCTCCCTCAGCAGATGCTAATTTGGTAGATGCCTTAGCTGCTGCACCTTTAGCTGGCAAAACAGCGCCTATTCTATTGACAGACAACAACACTTTGACAGAGGCTACCAAAGCCGAATTACTCGAATTAGGTGTGACGAAAGTTTATGTCGTTGGTGCTATAAGCCAAACGGTTGTTAACCAAGTGAACGCCATGATTGGTGTAACCGCTACAGTGCTCAAAGGGTCCGATCGTATTGCTACTGCAGTTGCTATTGCTTCTAAATTAACCAATCCAGCAGGATCCTTTGTAGTAGGTTACGGAGCTTTGGCTGACGCCTTGTCAGTAGCCTCCTATGCGGCAGCTAACAACTACTCGATTTTAGTGACTAATCCTGATGGAAGCCTTCCAGCCTCGGAAGTCGCCTACAAGGGCGCCAACGTTAACGTCATTGGTGGTCCTAGTCTGGTAGATGACGTTGTCGGCGCTACTCGCTACTTTGGAGCAGATCGTTTTGATACAAATAAGGCGGTACTTGAGGCCTTCACGTATAAGTATGATAACGTCTACGTTGCCAATGGTACAGATTCTCACTTGGTTGATTCCCTCGTGGCATCTTCTCTGGCAGCTAAGTCAGGTGCTCCTATCGTTCTCGCTGATACCAACAGTGCAGCTGCAGGGGCCTATGTTCATGCAAAATTGGCTGCCAATGCTGTAGTAACGGCTCTTGGTGGTAAGACAGTCGTATTTGATCAAGTTATTGCCCAAATCGCTGTGGAAACTGAATCAGAGGCCCTAGCAGTAGGCGCAATTAATAGTGCAGATATAACTGGAATGGGAGCAACTATCACAGCCAATGCAACGACGTTAGGTTTAGACTTAACGGACTACGCGTTACTAAAAGACACCTCACTTGTTCATACCGCACTTGTGAGCAAGAACTTTGTAGACAAGGTAGCCGTAAAAGTAGCCTTTGATTCAGCAGTTGCCTCGGAGAAAACAGCAGAAGCGGCCACGACCGCTGAAGTGGTGGCGGTTGCAGCGATCAACAGTGCAGATACGGCTGGAATGGGAGTTGCTATCACGGCAAATGCTATGACATTGGGCTTGAACTTAACGGACTACACACTATTAACAGACAAAACCCCTGTCTACTCAGCACTTGTCAGTAAGAGCTTTGTTAACAAAATAGCCGTGAAAGCAGCCTTTGATACAGCGGTAACCTCTGAGAAAACTACAGAAGCAATTGCTGCTACGGCAGCAGCCGAAGCGGCGGCAGTTGGCGCAATTAATAGTGCTAGTATAGCTGGAATGGGAGCAGCTATCACAGCCAATGCAACGACGTTAGGTTTAAACTTAACAGACTACACGCTATTAACAGGCAAAACCCCAGTCCACGCAGCACTTGTGAGCAAGAGCTTTGTCAACAAAGTAGCCGTAAAAGGAACTTTTGAAGCGGCGGTAGCATCCGAGAAAACAGCAGAAGCAACGGCTGCGGCTGAAGTGGCAGCTGTGTTAGCGATCAACACTGCTACTGAAGTCAGCATGGACGCTACAATTACGACCAATGCAACGACATTAGGGTTGGTTTTAACGGACTATAACGCTTTAAGCAATAGCCAAAAGTCTTCAGTTTTCACGACACTCGCAGGGAAGGCCTTTGCAAATAAAAATGCTGTAAAGACGGCCTTTGATGCCGCAGTAGCAACGGCAACAGCATTATAATAAAAATTTGTTCGCTTGATTTAGTAGGGATAAGTGCCCGTTCCTACCTATGAAATCTGCCCGATTAGGACAGGCCGGGACCATGCTATGATTATTATCGAAAAGAGTCTTTCAATTGAGAAAGGCTCTTTTCGTGTTTCAGTGATAGGGTGAGTCGTTGCCAAAGCATTCATAGTTGGCCCCTGCTACTCTGGGAAATTCTCAAATCTCAGGGGTTGCCGAATTATAGCTACTTAGATATTATTTGATATAAGGCACATTCAAGAAAATAACCAGTCAGTATGACGCAAAATATCCAAGGCATCTTTGACTTGTTATTTTGTTTCATATGCCTAATAATATCTAAGTGTGATAGAACCATGAAAATGTTATTTTGCAAAAAAATAATATGTAGCAATACAATTAATGCACGAAAGAGGGCTTCGAATAAATGAAGGAAATACTCGTAGGAGAAATCATTTCAGCAGTTGAGAAACTTTGCATAGAGGCAAATTACGACTTGGGTTCGGACATCATGGTGGGGTTTCATCAGGCCCTAAAGGATGAGCGCTCTCCGCTCGGCCAGGAGGTGTTAGAACGTCTTATTGAGAACGCCGAAATAGCGCACCTAGAAAGAGTCCCAATGTGCCAGGACACTGGGATGGCGGTGCTTTTTGTAAATGTTGGACAGGATTTGCACGTAGCCGGTGGAGGTCTCACCGAGGCGATTAATGAAGGAGTACGTCGAGGGTATGCCTTAGGATTTCTGCGTAAATCAGTCGTGAAAGATCCCTTCGAGCGGGTCAACACGGGAGATAATACGCCAGCAGTGATCCACTATGATATTGTCCCTGGCGACTCGTTACACCTGATTGTGGCTCCTAAAGGGTTCGGGAGCGAAAATATGGGGGGCTTAAAAATGTGCAAGCCTTCTGAAGGGCTAGAGGGTGCGCTGCAATTTGTCGTGGACACCGTTGATCGAGCGGGCGGCAATCCCTGTCCCCCGATTATCGTCGGAGTGGGCGTGGGTGGAACGATGGAAAAAGCAACCTTCCTAGCCAAGAAGAGTTTACTTAGAGACGTGGGGAAACATAATCCGGAAGAGCGTCTAGCCAAAATTGAGGAAGAGTTATTGGACCGCGTTAATCGACTTGGCATTGGCCCTCAAGGGTTCGGTGGAGTGACGACCGCGCTGGCTGTTAACTTAGAGGTGTATCCGACCCATATTGCCGGCATGCCGGTTGCTGTAAATATTGGTTGTCATGCAACACGTCATAAGGAAATTACTTTGCAAGGGAGGGAGATTTAATGAGCGGAATTATACGCCTCGAAACCCCCCTAACCCAAGAAAAAGTCAAGGGTCTAAAAGCTGGGGACAACGTCTTGATCAGCGGTGTGATTTATACTGGGCGCGACGCCGCTCATAAAAAAATGGTCGAGGCTCTGGAACAAGGTGAAGAGCTCCCCTTCGCAATGAAAGATCAAGTCATCTATTTTGTTGGCCCGACACCGGCCAAAGAGGGGCAAGTGATTGGTTCGGCTGGACCGACGACGAGCGGTCGGATGGATGCCTATTCCCCAAAGCTGATCGCCGCAGGATTAACGGGAATGATAGGTAAAGGGCTACGTTCCTCGGAAGTGATCGAAGCGATGCAGCAACATGGTGCTGTCTACTTCGGAGCGATTGGGGGAGCAGGTGCCTTGATTGCCAAGCGTATTGTTTCGGCTGAAGTGATTGCTTATCCTGAACTAGGCCCAGAAGCAGTAAGGCGCCTAGTCGTCAAAGATTTTCCTGTCATAGTGATCATTGACCATCAGGGAAACAATCTCTATGAAATTGGCAAAGCACAGTACAGAAGGATCTAAACAAGCCATTGTAATTCATCGAGAATTCCGACTACCTCTTGAGAAGCTTGAGACATTTGGGCCAAAAGTTTTTCGGCTTCACTAATGTTACCTTGATTATAAGCGAGGGCAGCTTGGCGTGCTAACTCATGCACTTGCTCATGTGGGGAGGCAAGTCTTAAAAAGGCAGGGTTCGCGCGCAAGTTGGCAGTTTCGGGACCGTCATACCATCGCCCTAAGCGGCAGTCGTGGTGGGTGCCGACGGTTTTTGTATCCACTTGTTCATACCCTAGTAACATATTATAGATCCGCCAAGTCCAAAGGAGGTGATCGGTCTTGGAAAGTTCGAGGGCTTGACTGGTAGTGATGAACGGTGCACTCTTGATTTGACCGACTCGGATTTCTCCAAGCTGTTGGCTTAGCGCATAAACCCCTTCACCAGTTTGGCCAGCAACGAGTTCTGTCTTATTCGCGGACTCACTCACCAGACTAATAATCTGAGCGAATTCCTCAATGACGGCACTTTGTTCTTCACTACCAGCAGCGATTTGCTGGATGTCATCCGAGATTGTTACGACATGGTTTAGGATTTGCTCAACTTCTTGCCCCGCTACTTGCATAACCGACTTTCCCTCCAGCATCATGTGGGAAAGGGCGCGGATGTCATCGGCGGTGCGACTAGAATTCTGAGTTAAATGCTCGATTTTTTGGCCGATATCTGTAACGGAGGTTTTGGTATGCTCGGCTAGCTTACGTACTTCATCGGCAACGACCGCAAAGCCTCGTCCTTGTTCCCCAGCTCGAGCGGCTTCGATGGCGGCATTTAAGGCTAAAAGGTTGGTCTGATCCGCAACTCCAGCGATGACACTGACAATCTGTTCGATTTCACTCATCGAATTTAAGACATTCTGAACTTGTTGGCTCACTTGCTCAAATTGGGCAAAGGAGCGCTCGACGAAGTCAACGGCTTGTTTGATCTTTTCCACCCCAGAGGCTGCTGTACTTAGTGATTGTTCAACAAAAGAGGCGGCATTTGCCGCGGAGGAGGCAGTTTCGGTGGCGGCCGCGCCCATTTCTTCTGCCTGAGCGGCCATATTGGCGATTTGGGGGGTTTGCTCCTGAATGCGCTGAAGCATTTCGCGGATGGAGGTCATACCGGTCATTTGTCCGACAGCCCCGTTAATATCAAGCAGGGTACTAGCGACAGCGTCTTGTCGGGACTCAATGATCCCATTGATGACTTTGACGACCTCGTAAAGGGAACTGGCGGGAGAAAGCTCCAGCTCGAGTGGTTTTCCGAGGTCACACCGGCGTAAGCACTCCGTCAACTTGTTTAGTTCATCCTTATCTATGGTCATCTGGGCATCGTTTGCCTTAGAATGCCGCGGGAATTTAAACATTAATGGCCACCCCTTATTTATATATTGCTTCGTTCAGTGTTCAGCTTTAGCGTAAGCGAGGTTTTAAAGAAAATCTAAGAGGTGTAAAGGTGGTATTAGAACTTCTTAGATCATGTAATATTCGCACTATATTCCTAAAAATCCTGCCCTTTTATTCTTTTCGCAAACAATATTTTAACATTCGCTAAATTTTGACAATAAACTCATGCTCAACGTTTCAGAAAATTACTCCCCTATTTTAGGTAAATAGTCACAGAAACTTCACAATTAATTCAGGAACAAGTCAATGATTATACGGTATAATAGAGATAATACAAAATTGCCCTTGATAGATAGGAGTTGGCATAGCATGAATACTTGCCCAATATGTGGAGCGCGTGAGTTCGGTCGAATTGGCCGTGAACGGTATTATTGCAGAGAGTGTTGTCATGAGTGGACAAAGGGTGGCGGCGAAGTTAAGATTTATGAGGTTTTGTCGGATGGATCCATAGAACCGTTAAAAGCAGGACACGGGCTTTACGCGTGTGCTGGTTCTCATCCATTAGCCCAACGTCGCGCCGGATGAAGTGGATATAGGAAAACGGTGTGACATTAACAGCCTTAAGTGAGAATATAATATGTGATTAGTCAAAGGGAGGATTCATCTTAGTTTAAATGAGATGAATCCTCCCTTTTTGGCGTATATACGACATAATATTATTTAAATCTTTGTTCTTAGTGCAGGATTTCCTCAATGTATTATCGAAAGTTATAAAGAAAACTCGGCTCGAATAACCTTCTGATCTGGTACACAAGAAATTTTTATAATGTAGAGGAGAAGTTACATGACTGAACTTCAACGGGATGATACATTTCAATGGAACGGGGCCGTAGAATGTGCAAGCGGAATCCATTGGGCCATAGCAGAACAAGCCAATGGTATTGTAGCGATTATCGTGAATTCCCCTGGTGGGATCTTGACCGGCAAGCAGGTGCGTATTTTGGCTGAGATTGTTGGAGAAGATGGGGTCATCAAGAACACTCGTCGTATGACCTCACTGCTCCTTATCCCGAAAGAAAAGGTGGCGTCCGCCTTGGAACAACTCCAAGCAGTCGGTCTCCGTGTGGCAAATTTGCATAAGAGTGTACGGAATATCGCGGCATGTCCGGGCAAGGGGTTTTCCCCAAACTCCCGTGGAGATACGTTAGAACTCGCAAAGCTACTGGATGAAGCCTTTTATGCAACGATTCTTCCCTGGGACTTTAAAATCGGGATTTCTGGATGTCCGCGCAATTGTACGGGTGTACAGTGCCAGGATCTTGGACTGATGGCTGAGCCACGCGGAAAATATTCACTTTGGATTGGTGGTACGGAGTCGGGAATGAGTCCAAAACATGGGATTCTGGTTCGCAAAGGAATTCCTCGAGAGCAGGTTATTCCTGTTGTGAGACGGATTCTGGAAACTTATGTGGCGGGGGCAGAGGAATTTGGGGCAGAATTAGGCGAAGGGGCCCGAGTCCGCCTTTATCATGTCTTGGAGAAGACAGGATTTGAACGGTTTGAGCAGGCAATAGAAGAAGTCCTGAGCAACACGAACATAAAGTAGAGGGGCATGGTCTTCACCAAGCTGTGGGTGAGAGAGGGGTAGAGTATGGCAAATCAAGGCTTTAGTAAGCTTAGTGCCTATAAGGCTTTTTCAAAAATGGATAAATCCTGCGCTCAGGGGTGTAAATGTTCTGCGCTCTGTCAATTGTTCATGGCGAAGGAATTTCTTAGTTTGTCCGCTCAGACGGGAGAAAAATTCAATGATAACATTCCAGACGACATTATTGATATGTTCCGGAGCGTGCCATTAATCCCTGCGCGGTATAAAAACATGGAGCTTCAAGAAGCTTTTGTAGAGGTGCAAACTATTTGTGATGATTGTGAAAAGAATGAGCATGATTCCTATTGCACGGTGAATGTAGTACTTAGCGCCTTGGGGATTCTACTTGAGGGTCAAGACTATGTTACGGACAAGGATAGAGAACAAGGTACCTAGTTCCCTTGTAGGGGCACGATGCATCGTGCCCAACCCCGTCGCCCTAGTTCCATCGCGGGAGAGCACGATGCAGCGTGCCCCCACAACAGAGAGGATGAACTTCGTTGATTCAGTTACATCAGTTTGACTTAGATGAGTCAGTTCGATTACTGCGAATAGATGCAGAACAGTTGTCCTTGCTTAAAGAGATCCGAGCGGTCATTGAACGCGATTCAGAGGAGATTATCCGAAATTTCTACGCTCATATCCTAACACTACCCGGACTTAAAGCCATTATTGATCAATTTTCTACGGTAGAAACTTTGAAAATTACCATGAAGAAATACCTGTTTTCTCTTTTTCCAGACAAGATCGACGAAGAGTTCATGGCGTGGCGAGTCGCGATTGGAAAGGTTCATAGTCGGATCAATTTACCGCCCTTTTATTATCTGAGTGCCAATCAGTTTTTTTGCGATGAGATTATACCACGAATTTTTAAGCACTATCGTAGAAAAACTGACCAGGCTATTCGCGTAAGTTTAGCCTTTCAGAGACTCTTGAGTTTTGATCAACAAGTCGTCATGGCTAGTTATATACAGTCCTATATGACTGAAATTGATAAAAAGTCTGAACTAGAGAAGGCTTTAAATGAGATTGATAGCTTGCAACGGCGGGTTAGCGAAGCTAGCCAAGCGTTGGCGGCAACCTCGGAGGAAACAGCGGCCTCTGCAGCGGAGATGAATGAAGCGACAGCGCAAATTTCGAATAATGCGTCCGAAGCTGCCGAGTTCTCCCGCCAAGTGGATCTTTTGGCGCAAGAGGGTGCTCAGAAGATTCAAACGATCTCGGAGACAATTTTGCGTCTAGCGAGTATGACCTCTGAGATGCAAGGGAAAATGAACGAACTTGATATTAGCTCCGCGCGTATTGCCTCGGTTACGGATGTGATCAAGGAAATCGCTTCCCAGACCAATCTCTTAGCCCTAAACGCCGCCATTGAAGCAGCGCGAGCAGGAGATAGTGGCCGGGGCTTCGGAGTTGTTGCAGAGGAAGTAAAGAAGCTTGCCACCCATTCCGAACAGTCGGTTAAAGAGATCAGCGCGCTGATTACGATTACGAAGCAAAATACGGTGGCTGTGAACCAATCCATTGCTCAAACGACCACGGCTATGCAGGGCGCTGCAGCCGAGGCGGGGGAAATAGTAAACCGCTTTGGTGAAATCATGTCTGCGATTAATGCGAGTATCCAACAAGTCCAGGGAATTGCTCAGCAAATCGATGCCTTGGCTTTGACCGCAGGTCAAATCGGAGCGGCATCTGAGGATGTTGCCAATTCAGCGACGAGTTTGGCCCAAATGGGGCTGCGAGACTAGAGGACTTGTGTAACACAGCACTCCAGCACATTTCATGTGCACCGTCTGAGTCAAGAGAGAACGGTTCTTGACTTGCACCTAGGTAGTTGCTTCTTAGTAGATAAATGGGCTGGAATGGAATAAAATAATGAGCCCTTAAGAGGTGCAAAGAGTAAGTTTAATTGGGGGAACGGAAATTGTTTGAAGATGCCTTCTACATCCGCCGGATGTGGAGTTTCTCTCGGGCCCTTGATCTTGGTTTGGTGGATGAAGAAATCGAAAGGGGATTGCAGTTCGCGTTGGCTCAACGTCATGGAGAACGTGTGGCCTATATCGCCATGCGTCTGGGGCGGTGCTTAGGGCTCAGTAAGATAGATTTAGTTCAGGTTACAGTTGCTGGGCTGTTGCATGACATCGGGGCGTTGGGCTGTTTCCGAGAGTATCATGGCGACCCACGTATTTTGGAAAAGCATTGCCTAGCAGGAGCGTCAGCGGTCGAGCGTTTCCCGTCGGGAGCAATTCTTGCCTCTGCTATCAAGTATCACCATGAAACCCCTGACTCCATGCACTCTGCTCTACATGTTTCTTCCGAGGAAGTGCCGTTGATGGCGCGAATTTTGTCCCTGGCCGATACGGTTGATCTGCGGATGCTGCGTAAGCTACATCCCCATCATGAACGGGTCGAGATTTTGAACTGGGTCAGGGAAAAATCCGGGAGCTTATTTTATCCTGAAGTTGCCGCCGCGTTTGAACAGGTTGCGCATAAAGAAGCGTTTTGGTTGGATATCGAACAACCAGATTTACTTCAGATTGCTTTGGGGCTCTTGTGCGGAAAGTGGCAACTTCCGGCGACACGCGAATTAGAAACTGGATTTACAGACGATTTGGCGGCAACGTTTGCCGACTTGATCGACCAGAAAAGTCAGTATACGGCCCGACACTCTCGGTCGGTAGCCGAAACAGTGGAGCGTTTGGCTAGGGGGCTTGGCTGGGGGGAGGATCGGCTGCACGAAATCTATGTGGCAGGCTTACTTCATGACTTGGGTAAGCTCTCTATACCAAAGAAAATCCTGGATAAACCGGGGCCACTTGACCACAATGAGATCGATATCATACGCACACACACTTACTATACGCATCGTTTATTGACGGAGGCCGGTTTTCCCACTCGGATGGTGGAATGGGCCGCCCATCACCATGAGCGTCTCGATGGTAAGGGTTATCCTTTTGCTTTGGTGGGGAAAGAGATCGATGAAGGAGCTCGGTTGATGTCGATTGCAGATATCTTTGCGGCGCTGACGGAGGATCGACCTTATCGTCTGGCGATGAGTTCTGGCGAAGCGTTAGCGTTGATTCAGAGTGGGGCGGGTAATATGCTAGATGCGAATTTGGTTAAGCTAGCAATGAGGGTACTTGTGTGACACAAGTACCCTTTTTCCAAGTTCCATAGTAGGGGAACGATGCATCGTTCCCCTACGGCGAGATAGCGAGAAGAGAAGGAAAAGGTTCCCTTGTCTTCTCGTTATTTTTTGAGGGTTATCGTTTCAAATTTATTTGTGATAAAGTGGTAGTGGAAAAAATGCTGAATTAGAATCTGATCAATAGGGCGGGAGCGATGACTTTGTTTTATCCTTTTGAAATGGAACGATATCTGGAAACATTATTGGGAAGTCGGGAGCCACTGCTGCGAGAAATGGAAGAGCAGGCTCTTAAGGAGACTATTCCGGTGGTGACGCCGACGGTTGGGAATTTTCTCAATTTACTGGTTCATACGTGCAAGGCGCAGGCTGTTTTGGAGATCGGGACGGCGATTGGATATTCTACGATCTGGTTGGCGCGTGCAACTGAAAGCACTGGTGGACATGTCACGACGATTGACCTAAATAAAGATCGGCTTGCTCGGGCAGTTGTTTATTTTGAACGTGCAGGGCTGCAAAACCGCGTCACTGCGCTAGGGGGGGATGCTCGTAAGATTCTGCCGACGTTGAAGGAAAAGTTCGATTTTGTCTTTATTGATGCCGCTAAAGGGGAGTATTTAGAGTATTTGAATCTTATCTATCCCCTAATTGCTCCAGGAGGCCTATTGGTTGTAGATAACGTGCTTTTCCGGGGATGGGTGGTTCCGGGAAGTGACTTTGCCCCCAAATATGACCGCATGGTGGGCGGTTTACGCGAATTCTTACAGGACCTTTGTCAAAATCCGGGATTTTCCACAACTGTTTTACCGTTTGGAGATGGGGTGTCGGTAAGTCAAAAGCGGGGTGCGTAGTTCGAGGTGCGAGGTTCGAGTGTATGTGTGTTTCTGGGCTTAGATGGGCTTCGTAAGGGGTGATTTCCATTCGAGGGGAGTGAGACAAGAGAACCGTCCCCGTGTCTACGCGAACCACGAACCACGAACTACGAAAAGGGGGGCAAAGAGATGAAGCAGAAAATTAATCTGCGCTATGGAGAACTTGATGTTCTCAGGGCGGCCGCGATTATGCTGATGGTCCTATTTCATGTGGTGTATGATCTAAGCGAGTTCGCCGGGGTCAATATTAACTATCAGGCTCCACTCTGGTTTATTATCGGAAAAATCTCGGCCCTGCTCTTTATCTTTATATCCGGACTTTGCTGCGGGTTTAGCAGATTCCCGGTGAGGCGAGGGGTTAAAGTGTTGTTTTATGGAATGGTTATCACTGCTGTGACCTATCTGTTCATGAAAGGGGAGTATGTGCGGTTTGGGATTTTACACTTTTTGGGTGTGGCGATGATTTTATCCGCGATTTTAGGTAGATTATCGTCTTGGTCGCTGTGGGGCCTTGCTGCTTCTTCCGCTCTGCTTGGGTTTTGGTTCAAAGGACAAGTTGTGAACACAAGTCTCTTGATTCCGTTTGGCCTTTTATATAATGGATTCGGTTCCATAGATTATTATCCCCTTTTCCCGTATCTAGCAGTGACTATCGTGGGGATCATTGCTTATCGGTATTTTTACGTCGCACGGAGGAAACCCTTAGTTACCTTTAAGCTGAATTCCAAACTGATCCGGTGGTTGAGTAGGAATTCCTTAGGTATCTATCTAGTTCATCAGCCAATCGTTCTGTTAATCATTTTTATTATCCATCGTTAGTGTGTCCAATAGGATTAGGGAGGCTATGGGGTGGCTATGTTTGTGCATGAGCATTTAATGCAGGCCGTTTATTTTGCGCCTCGTGGGAAGAAACGACTGCTTTTCTTAGGAACAAATATCCAACAGCGGTATTTGAGCCCTGAGGACAAGTTGATTGGATTTGTGGGTGATGCCGGGGCTGGGAAGTCGTTGCTCATTCGAGGGATGTTTCCGGGACTTGAATTGACCAATGATGACGATGGTATTAATGTTCGTCCGTTGCCTTTGATGGAGGATGCGGATTCTGGGCGTTTTCGCTACCATACTTACCATCTAGATGTCCGCTTTGAATCTGCGTTTACGCAACCTTGGAAGATTGCTGAGGCTATACAAAAAGCAATAGGGACAGGACACCGTGTGGTGGTGGAGCATTTTGACCTTATTTATTCTCAGCTTGGCGTTAATGCTGAAATGCTGATTGGGGTGGGAGAGGAAGTCATTGTGACTCGTCCCACGGTGTTTGGACCAGAACCGAAGAATATTGCGGATATTGTCTTCGAGTCAATTAAATTTCGGCGTATGGCCCACAGTGCAGAGGACATCACGTCGATGATCCTCGAAGAAATGGGCTTGGAAAAACCAGAAATACATAGTGAGATTAAACATGGGTTTGTTTTAGAAGTACCGGAAAAACCGGATATCGATTTGGATTTAGTGGAACAACGTGTTCTGGATTTGATTAAAGCGGATTTACCCATCTGTTTCGCCGATGACGGGCATATTCGGGTTGGGGAAATGATTTATCCCTGCACAGGTCCGCGGATTCATATTCGGCGTACTAGCCAGATAATCGGGTTTCATTTGCTTAAGGAGTTTCGATTTGATCCCATTCAGAAGCTCTATACTATAGCTGGTATTGTAGGAGAAGAAACCAAACCTAACCGTTCCATCGATTTGTTTGGAGGTCGCAACCAAAGTGTTTGAGTTTTCTTTAGATGCAGGGCGCAATTGGCGTTTCCCTTGTCATTCTGGTAAACTAAAATAAGGAAAATATTTACGCGAGGAAAGGTTAGGTTATCAATATGCAACGTGTTCATGGTCGCGCGTATGATGAATTACGCGCCGTTAAAATTTCACGACAGTTTACAAACATACCAGAGGGATCCGTCCTTATCGAAATTGGTGAAACTCGCGTTTTATGTACAGCAAGTGTCGAGGAAAAAGTACCCCCTTTTCAGAAAGGGTCTGGCAAGGGATGGGTCACGGCAGAGTATGCGATGATTCCACGGGCGACGCAGTCTCGGACCCAACGTGAAGCAACCAAAGGAAAACTTACCGGTCGAACGATGGAAATCCAGCGTTTAATCGGTCGTGCACTTCGCTCCGTAGTTGATTTAAAAAAGCTCGGCGAACGTACAATTTGGCTCGATTGTGATGTGCTTCAAGCAGATGGCGGAACTCGTACCGCGGCTATTACCGGAGCTTACGTTGCCTTGGTCGATGCTGTTCAGTATTTATTGGAAAAGAAACTTATCAGAACAAATCCAATTCAGGATACCTTAGCTGCCATCTCTGTAGGGAAAGTTCAGGGACAAGTAGTCTTGGATTTGGAATATGTTGAAGATTCACAAGCAGAGGTGGACATGAATGTGGTCATGACTGGTGCTGGTAAGTTTGTGGAAATTCAAGGAACAGCGGAAGACACTCCTTTTGACCGCGCTGATTTGGACGAATTTTTGAAACTTGCCGAAAAGGGGATCCGCACGCTGATCGAAGTGCAGAAGTCGGCAGTGGAAACTACGGCATGAAAATTTTGCTAGCCACTCAAAATTTGGGGAAAGTCAAGGAACTTCAAAATCTACTCGCGGATGAGGATATTGAAATTCTTTCCTTACTGGATATTCCAGATTGGGAAGATGTGGAGGAAACAGGAAAGACTTTCGCGGACAATGCTGCCCTTAAGGCTAGAGCCGCTGTCCTTCGAACCGGACTAATTACCCTTGCTGATGATTCTGGCTTAGAAGTAGATGCCTTAGACGGACGGCCTGGCGTGTATTCTGCGCGGTTTGCCGGCGAGCCTAAAGATGACGAACGCAACAATGACAAGTTGCTGCAACTACTAGAATCTGTTCCAGACGACAAAAGGATGGCACGTTTCCGCTGTGCGCTGGTTATTGAAACGCCGGATGGGAAAGAATACTTCACAGAGGGTACCATCGAAGGAAAAATCCTAACTCAACGTCGTGGCAAGGGTGGATTCGGCTACGACCCACTCTTTTTCGTACCGGAGTTTGCTCGGACCATGGCAGAATTAAACGTGACTCAGAAAAATTTATTAAGCCACAGAGCCCAGGCTTTTCATAAAATGATTCCGATTCTAAGAGACCTCGGTAGGGGCATGATGCCTAGCGCTCGGGGCTAAAGAAAGGGCACGAAGCATCGTGCCCCTACATAAATCCTACGTTTCAAAATTCTTTTCATCTTTTTCTTGACGAATAGATAAGGATGAGCTATACTAAGCAAGTCACCAATCGGGGCATAGCGCAGCTTGGCTAGCGCGCCTGCCTTGGGAGCAGGAGGCCGGGGGTTCGAATCCCTCTGCCCCGACCATTATTATCCCAATTTTCCTCGGTTGATAGGGTAACCTGGGTTGACAATCGTAATCCTTGAACTGCGCCTGTAGCTCAGTTGGATAGAGCATCTGCCTTCTAAGCAGGTTGTCGGGGGTTCGAATCTCTCCAGGCGCACCAATTACATGAATTCTTATGGTGGGTGTGGCGAAGTGGTTAACGCACCGGTTTGTGGTACCGGCATTCGTGGGTTCGAGACCCATCATCCACCCCATAACACAAAAAGCGCACCGAACGTTAAGTTCGGTGTTTTTGTTGTGTCTCGACTATGGAAAGTTGAGCAGAGATTAATATCAGAACCCTCTCCCAAGTGCACTAATCGCAAGGCTGTAGGATTACATACTCCCTATTGCGGATTGGGAACAAGGATCATTTAGATATTAACAATATCTTCGATATTTTATTTTAAACATAATTTACCAAGTGAAAATGCTGAATTGGATTGATTGAATAAAGATGAAAGAACTTTAATTAACTAAAACATACTAAAATGAATTAAAACAAACTAGAATATACAAAAAATATTCCAAAATAATCTAATTAAATTAAATTACATTATTTTGGAGTTAATAGAAAGGTTTACTATTCTTTATATTGAACTTAAACCATTTAAATCTATATAAAACAAACTAAAACATATTGACAAAGATTACAGACTAACTTAAACTTAAAATTATTGACTCTCAATAAGGCGTATTCAAGAAAATAACAAGTCAAAGATGCCTTTGATATTTTGCGTCATACTGACTGGTTATTTTCTTGAATATGCCTATTACAAACGAAATCTTATTCAAGTTCATTATGGTCAAAGTGAGAGGAGCCAAAATAATGAAGGTTCTTGTGTGTATTGATGATACTGACAATCTTTATAGTAGAGGTACAGGAGAATTAGCAACAATCATCTCCCAAGCAGTAGAAGAGTTCGGATGGGGAACATGTGATCCAGTAACAAGACATCAACTGTATCTTCATCCTGATATCCCTTATACTTCCCATAATAGTTCTATGTGTTTTCCTACTGACCTGAACGAGCAATATTTGCAGCCTTTAATAGATTATGCTTCTGATTTTTTAGTGACAGAAAGTGCAGAGGGTTCAGACCCTGGTTTATGTGTTGCATGTGTTGAGCAAATTAAGGACTTAGAATTACTTTTATCGTTTGGACAACGAGCTAAAAATGAAGTCTTAACCAAGAAAAACGCTTATGAACTAGCAAAACAATTAGGAGTCCACCTTTCGGAACATGGCGGAACTGGTCAGGGTATTATTGGAGCCCTTGCAGGAATTGGCTTGAGACTAACCGGTAATGACGGTCGTATTAAGGGGAAACTAAAAATAGAATCCATCAATAATCTAGCCTCGGTCAGAGAGATTATAGTTCAAACTAAGATTGATTTAGTTAAGAGTCTCGATGGTGTCGTACTGGAGAATGATGAGCTAGTTAATTTGAATAATGACTGGGTGAAAGTAGTTCTATTGGATGGAAAACTTGTGCTCCCGGTATCCTCGAAAAACATGGAAACTGTAAAAGGGGCAAAGTGGCAACTCTGCACAAAGCAACAACTGAAAGATTTTTAGCGAGGTGTTTGTAATGTGGTGTTTAAACGAGCGCGGAGAAAAAGAATTTATGGGTAACAAAGATAATTGGGATGAAGCCGCTAGTTTGGCTCAACAATGCATAGGATTTAAAACTGATGTAGAAGAGGAACTGGTTAGTGACGAACCGATATCCTGTTATAACTGCAGGTACAGACGGTGGACTAATAGATCCTTTATCTGCAAAGTTAAGTAATGCTTCAACTCAATTAATTTTTTATTATACAGATCATAGCACAACAATAATAGCAAAGAGTCTTTTGTCTTTAACCAGGCGAAGGGCTCTTTAGATGTTTAAGTGGTACTTTGAAGGTACGTAACAACCCGGTATAGGCTATAATAAGATAATGTAAGTTGGGGGACGATATCCTAAAGGTTACTAAAAGATGTTGCCGAAAAGGGGAGAATGGACAATGACTGAGGTTATGGGGGGGAAACGTAATATACTCAAGTATGGATGGACTGGACTAATTATCGCTGCCTTCATTGTACTTATTGCAACGTTTTTCTATTTCGATAGACGTAATGAGCTTTCCGTAATTATCAGGGCATGGGGACTGTGGGGCGTTTTCTTTGCGATCTTCTTAATGGCAGCTGTCTGCATGACTCCGATCCCTTCTGAAGGACTTGTGGTTTTATACCTCAAAATCTACGGTATCTATCAAGGCATCTTTTTGGCATGGCTGGGTTCAACTCTCAGTGCTGTCGCGATCTTTATCATTGTGCGTGTCTACGGTCAAACGTTGATGAAAAGACTGATCTCACCGGAACGGTTTAAGGTCGTGGATAATTGGGTCAAGGGAAAAGGGGCACTGGGCTTATTTGTGGCACGTTTACTCCCTATTCCAGCGTTTGCCGTTAATTATATAGCCGGAGCAATGCCGTCAATGAAACTCTGGACATACCTTTGGACGGCGGCACTATCGATGATTCCTTATTACGTTGGAACTGCTTTCGTATTTTTGGGTGTCGCTCAGGAAATGTGGATTTGGCTGGCCGTAGGTATTGTTGCCCTCATCTTGTTTTGGGGCACGGGATACGTTCTCAATAAACGACGAGTACCACGCTATTAGTCGCGCCGGGCAAGGTCAATCTTGAAGAGGAGATATAAGGAAATCCTTCCTATTCATTCACTCAGAGAAAGGAGTAGGAAGGATTTCCTTAACGTATAAGACCCCCAGGCCACTGTGCGGTACGACTGATGAATGAAATGAATTCTTATTTCAGGGTAGAAGGTATAAGTTTTCGGGTATTGGTAGCCATAGTAGGGGCACGATGCATCGTGCCCCTACGGATACAGAATTTCTGATATCCGTGTAAGATAAAGGATCGAGGCAGCAGCCTCGATCCTTTATCTTACAAATTAGAGGCCTCTAAAGGTCGTTAAAATTGGGGTGAGACGCTAAAGAGAAATTGGCTTAATTTGACCCTGAGCCAAAAAATATGGTGCAGAGGTCCGGAAGAAGTTAGCCCTTTCAGGAGGAGAGAGAGTCGATTGGTATTCGTAATAGTGTTTCCGACATCGAGGCGGTAAATGTGTGTGGGATCGACGTCGTAGGAATTGGTTTGGGCTCGATCTTGCGTCAGTACGTAAGAATAGCCGGACGCTTTGCCAAGTGAAATAAATGATTGAACCGCATGACCATAGGGTAGAGCGATAGTATTGTCTCTCCGACCGAGATGGGCTTCGAATAGGTCTTGCTCTTGTTTGAAGTCTTGGAGAATCCGTCGACTATAGTCCGATTCCGATTCCAACCGATTTCCGTTAGTGGAAAATAAAGGATCTGTCGCGAAGTAGGTTTTACCTTGTGCTTGTATTGTCGAATGCGCATCAAAGGTATGGGAATGAAAGGTGACGAGCGGGTCTTTGGCCAGATCACTGATTTCAGACCATGAAAGATAGTCCCCCTTGGAAGTTAAGGAAGCTTTACCGAGAATAAATTCTGTACTCGGATATTGAAAATCTCTCAATATAGGCAAGGCGTTTTCAGCATAAGTTCGGTCCCCGTCGTCAAATGTTAGGACAATAGAGTTCGGGGAAATAGCCTTTTGGTGATTTTGCAAGGTCTCCAGGGCTTCATCAAGTGGAATAACGTGGAAACCGTGTTGCTTTAAAAACATAAGATGTTCGTGAAATTGCTGGGGAGTAACAGTTTCATGGGCATCCCAAGGATTTGGCATTTTGTCGCTGACGCGGTGATAGGTTAAGATGACAATTTGTTGGGTGTAATTAAGAGGCAAAACAAGCTGAATCAAAGCAATAAGAACAGGGAGTAAGATTAGTCCGATGCCAAGAACAAGGATTAGGAATCTGCCCGTTAAGTGAGGCTTTCTTAGTAACGGAACATCATTTGTGATTACTCTCACACTGAATAACGCCACCTTTTATCATTTGAACAAACTTCACTCGGCCTAGTCCGAAACGCTCTTTTACTCTACCATGACCAAAGAAAAAATAATACATAATATTAGACTTTTATGATGGACAAATAGTTGATTTTCAAACTACGAACTACGCACTTCAAGTTGGGACCCCCTTAAAAGATTGCTGAGGCTCGTAAAGATATTATGTAAGGGGTAAACAGAGGCTCGGAAAAATACTCTCGTAAAAAAATGCAGGTCGTCGCAACGCAAACATAAACGACCAAAATAAATGAAAAGAGGAAGAAATAAATGAGAAAAATGAGAAATAAACTCGCAGTGGCTGTAACGGTAGCCCTCTTGGCATGCCCTCTCAATACAGCACTAACTATGGCAGATACGGTAGTCCCAAATACAACGGTACCTACGACAGTGACACAAGCTACAACTACTACGACGGATACGACTGCACTTGAGGTAGAAGCCACAGTAGAAGCCTATGAAGCTGGGCCAATAACGACATTAGGCGAAGTAACTACAGCCGAAGGTTTAAAAGCAGCGGCAGATACGGCGGTAGCAACCGTAAGCGATGTAACCGCAAAAACAGCCTTAGAACTTAAGGTCACAAACCGAGCAGCAGCAATTGCGACAGCAAAAACTAAACTTCAGGCAGAAGCAGCAGTATTAGCCTATGAAGCTGGGCCAATAACAACTTTAGCTGAAGTAACTACAGCCGAAGGTTTAAAAGCAGCAGCAGATACGGCGGTAGCAGCAGTAGGCGATGCAACAGCAAAAACAGCCTTCGAACTCAGGGTCACAACCCGAGCAGCAGCAATCGCGACAGCAAAAACTACAACGACGCCGGTTGTCGATGGTAATGGCAATACAGTCACATCGAGTAACTGGTTCACCGCTTTAATCGGAAAACTTCAGCTTGCTCTGGCGTTTGACCCAGCGCGTAAAGCAGAATTAAATGAACATCATGCGCTTGCAAAGTTGGCAGAAGCCCAGAAGTTGATGAAGGACGGAAAACCCGAAGCCGCCCAGCTCTGTTTCAACGAGTACACAGATAAGATTACCAAGGCTCAAGCCTTCCTTGATCAAGTTAAAGACCCTACCTCGGAAACTGCTAAAACCCTCGACAAAGCCCTTGTCACTATAAATTCCAACAACATTGTGGTTTTAAGTAATTTATTAGATAAACTTCCCCCACAAGCTGCTCAGAAATTAGCACTTAACGTCGTGCGCTCCATGGAAAAATCTGTTTCCAAGATACAAAAAGAAGAAGCAAAAGTCGCCTTAGAGACAACACCAGTGACAACACCAGTGACAACTCCGGTAACGACACCAATAGTGGATGAAAAAACTTTGGCGAAACAAGCTCAAATAGCTTTGGCTAACTTTAAGAAGTCTCTAAATGAAAATGGCAAGATTCACATTGAAGACCAAGATCAACAGGACAATGGGGACAAAACTGTGGCAGCTCAGTCAAAATCAGAGCAAGAAAAGTCAGAAATGGCACAGAAGTCTCATCAAGTTACACAGGACAAAGCTCCACAAGCTCAATCTATCACCCGAAGTACGGTAACTCCTGCCACGGTTGCTCCTGCTACACCCAAAACTGCGCCAGCTATGGTTCGTCCGTTTGAACACAGTACAGAAGACCATAACAAACAAGAAACACACGGAAACGACAAGCAGGGGGACAGACAAGACAATCATCGTGATGGAAGATAATCGAGAGTTCGATACGCCCTCTCCAATGTTAGCTCTCAGACCAAACCAGAGGAAAAATTGTTAATGTAAGTGGGCGAGGTTTCACCGAAAAATACAGATCTCTGATATGAGATCTGTATTTTTTTTATCACGAGGGATAAACCGTGGTATACTGATTTCATAATAGCTGTTCTTCGATGAGGGGGAGAGACGGTGGGGAAAGCTAAGCCGGATGCTAATGATCTGCGTCGCTCGATCGGATACACCATGATTACATTTATGAGCGTGTTTTTGTTCTTGCCTGTTTTATGGTTTATCCATTTATTCTCGCAAGATGCAGGACTGTATACGCGCTGGCTCATCTGTTCATCTGTTCTTGTCGTTTTTAACACTCTGTTCTATTATTGGAAATATCCAAAGGACTGGTTTAAAAATCTGCTGGTCTTGATAGGAATCGACCTACTAATCTTAATCTTTGAATATTTTTGGCTATATCAGAGTGTGGGTTGAAGAATTTGTAACAAACACTTGTCATATTACAAAAACTATGATATTATTTAGCTCGGCCCAACAATTACAATTTTGCGGGAATGGCGGAACTGGCAGACGCACTGGATTTAGGTTCCAGCGGGTAACCGTGCAGGTTCAAGTCCTGTTTCCCGCACCACTTACGGATTTAAGAGGATTTTGTGCATTGTCCGTTACAGCGGATGATGCGCAAATGATGCGCAAAATAATCATGACGAAAGCTCTCCTGCCTTAATTGGCGGGAGAACTTTTTTGTTTTTTAAGGGAGTTTATCTTATAATAATGAAAAGGGGATGTTTATAAATTGAAGAAAAATATTACCACTCCACAAAATATGACTTATTCAAAAACGATTAATATTAAGGCAATGGTTAATGACGAGCAATATTCAGGGACACAAAACTTCATTAAATTAGAGAGCTTGGCTAAAGATAATCCAAATGATGTCACTGCCCAAATAAACGCTGGTATATCGGCTTATTCCAATGCCAATTACACAATGGCAATCGACCATTACAATACTGCAATTAAAATAGACCCTAATAATGGGGTAGCTTATAATAATCTAGGGAACGTTTATTTTAGAGGCTTAAGCAAACCAAATATTGCATTGACCTACTATGAAAGAGCGACTCAAGTTGAACCCTCTTATAACTATGGTTGGCTTAACCTAGCTCTTTGCCAACGAAAAGCAAGAGACATAGAGGGGGCTAAGGCTACTATTACTCAAGGCCTAAAAGCGTTAGATATTAACGATACAATGGTAACAGACTTAAAAGAGTTGATGGAAGAAATTAATAGGAATATGTAACCCCTTGGTATTGCCACTCTGTCTTGAGTTTCATGGAATAGCGAAAGACCTCCTGCCTTTAATTGGTGGGAGGTCTTCAACCTCAACGGAGAAACGATCAAGATCGAGTAGGTAGTCTCAACAACCGAAGAAATGCTGGTCGGCAATAGAATGCTGATCTTCAAGTGTCAGATCGAAATAGATGAAGTATTGAAGCCATTTGAGATTAAGTATGAGATCAGGACCGGTAAGTGGTTTCTGTGGAAGATGTAGAAGGGGAGCTTATCTGCTCTCCTTTTTTCTATAAATATATGGTTGATTTAAACGAAGAATTATACTAGAATGTCGGTAATATCGACAGAGAGGTGGAGGTGCTTATGTCATTCCTAAAAGCAATAGTTCGGTTGTTTGGAGGCGAAAAGCCTAAACAACCAGTTCCAGTGAAGGCAATCCCGACCAATAGGACCAAAGCGCCTACCGTAGATAATCGGGAAAATAGAAGTACCAATCAGGTTTCCAAGGCAAACACATCTCTAGTTTCCGCTCTTAATAAGTACAGGGCGCGTGTTGCGATAAGAGAAGGAATCAAGCCTTATATGGTTTTTACAGATAGGCAGCTAAACTTAATTGCGGAGGCGAAGCCAGTAAACAAAAGAGAATTATCGTGGATAGAGGGATTTGACGATCAGAAAATTTTTCAGTATGGAGATGAGATTACAAAGATATCTAAAAACGGGTGAAGGGCTAGGTAGTTGGATAATAATCCTTAACTCGGGCATAATATTTAAGCAATCAATGGACAAATAGCCCGTCAAAAATCCATGTACAACCCATGAATGTCACAATTGGCGCTTATGTCGCACGCTGAGAGTAAATCTCAGCGTGCTTTTTATTCTAACTAGTCAGTAGTCAGTCCCCCCATTTCTCCAGTCCAGGGCACGATGCATCGTGCCCCTACTATTACTAAATTCCTGATATCCAAGAATAATTAAGAAGGGCCGAGGCGGCAGCCTCGGTCCTTCTTATAAAATATTTTGCAAAGTAAACTTCTCTGTATCATAAATATGGTCAACAAGAAGTTTCAAGGCCGCTACTTCTCCGAGAGAAAGTGAACTTTCTTGGGCCATTATATATTTTTCCAAACGCTTTATGCTCATATCGATGCAGTCGATCTCTTGATGGTCAAGGAGAATGGTCAACCAGGTTTTGCTTTTATCCCAGCCTTGTTCGGCGGTATTCAGTTCTGTCTGAGCGACTTTCCATTGCTTGGTTGAGACCGACTGTTCGACCGTCTCAAGTTGAATTTCCAACGACTGGGTCGTTGTCTGAATATAACGATAGGAAGCCAAAGAACCTCCTAATAACAAAATCACAATAATAGCAATAGTTGGAAGGGTGCGCAACGTGTTTCACCTTACTCTCTTAAGCTTTCTTTTTACGGGAATCTAGCTTAGCTTGTACGAAGAGTGTTCCGGAAGAATCGAGACTTGCCAAGAAGACATCTTCAATTTGCTCAATCGTTTGTTTTTGGAGTTCCTCCTTTAACCAGGTCACATCTTTGTTGCCTTGCTGCAGGTTCTTACTATTCAGTTTACCATCCATAATTATAGTCAAAGGTAACCCCTCGAACTGGGTAGTGATATGGAAATCTTCCGGGATCGTTGGCCTTTTCTGTGATTTCGGAAAAACGCTTAATTGCCCGTTGGTTTCTAGAACAGCAAATTCGACGTCAGAAATGTTGGGAACATTCTTGATACGAAGTTCCTCAAGTAAGTCGGTGAGGTTATAACGATTTCGTTTCAATTCCTGTTCCAGGATTTTTCCTCGTTCGATGAGGATACTTGGCGTACCACAAATAATAGCTCGAGCCTGTTCGCTTTTTAAGGAGACCCAGGCTAAGGTTAGACTGGTCAAGAGGAGAACCAGGATGGGAATAATTCCGCTGAGGAGCGGAATGCCAACATTCTCACTGGGTATGGCTGCAAGTTCGGAAATCATAATAATCACGACCAGCTCAAACGGCTGTAATTGACCTATTTCTCTTTTTCCCATCAAACGAATGGCCACTATGACCAGCGTGTAAAGAATAAGGGTTCTGAGCACAACAATGAGCATATTTGTTCTCCTTCGTTAATATACTTGAATTTCTTTAGTGAAGGTTATTTTACCCTTGAATGAGGAGAGTTATCACAAAAATCTATCCTTTATTCTCCATAATTTGGCGAATTATCTATTTCACGCTATAATGATCATAAACAGATCTCTTCAAGAGGGCAGGATTGAATACGAGGAGGTTCGATGGTGGAGCAATTGAATGTATTGATCTTTTCGGCGTCGTTTGGTGCCGGGCATGTGCGAGCAGCTGAAGCGGTTATTGAGGCATTACGTTCAAAGGAACCGAACGTTGAAATTACCCATTTGGATTTTGGGGCATTCCTTAGTAAAACGTTCAATACGGTTATTAAGAACACCTACATTGAGCTAATTAAGCATACGCCCAAACTATGGGGTAAATTTTACTATCGCACTTCAAAGATTCCCCCTGATTCAATATTGCAACGATTTCTAAACGGTTTAGGTCGACGCGAATTTGTAAAGTTTATTCAGGTGTTACAACCAGACCTCGTGATTTGTACATATCCGACGGTGGCAGGGGTTTTAGCACAACAGAGGCTCAAGGGGGTCTTGGTCGTCCCGCTGGTTACTGTTGTGACAGACTATGCGGTACACAGCCAATGGATCCATCCAGGAGTGGACCTTTATATTGTAGGATGTTCGTCTGTTTATGATGGGTTGGTGGCGCGAGGAATTAAACCCAGCTCGATTCGAATTACAGGGATTCCAGTAAGTCCGAAGTTCGAGCGGAAATTGGATCGGCAGGAAGTATTAAAAGATCTGGATTTGCAACCCCATCTTCCGACAGTTCTAGTCATGGGAGGCGCTTATGGCGTTTTGGGTGGGGCAAAATGGATATGTAAAATTCTAGCGGAGACGGATTTGCCTGTGCAAACAATTATCGTTTGTGGACAAGATGAGAAACTTTATAAAGCCCTCGACCCCTTTTTAGAGGACGGAAACAATCCAATTGTCCGTTTTGGCTTTGTAAAAAATGTTGAGGAATTGATGAGCGCCGCGGATATGATTATTACGAAGGCAGGTGGCTTAACCGTCTCTGAGGCCTTGACGAAGCAGGTGCCTTTGGTCATTTTCAGGCCAATACCTGGACAAGAAGAGGAAAACGCAATCTATCTAGAAGCTATCGGGGCAGGTCGGGCGGCGAAGAGTGAAGAAGAATTGGCAAAAATAATCTTCGCACTGTTGCGACATCCGAAGGAGTTGGAGCGAATGCGTCGGGCGGCCGCAGAGGCAGTACACGGACGGGCAGCTGAAAGAGCAGTTGAGGGGATGTTGCAGCTGTTGGAAAAGTGTCAGGATACCCAAAGGATTGGTTAGGCATGAAAATGGATATTAAGGAGAAAAAAGCATGAACTGGGGATATATGCTTTTAAGTTTCGTTTTGGCTGGAGTGATATATACAGTTATCCCCGATTTGTTTCTACACCGCTTGGGGATCGGAAGTTGGAGGCGGCAATTTAGCCCGGGTGTTGTTCTTACCTTTGATGACGGGCCTGATCCGGCATTTACTCCACGGGTCCTTGAAGTTTTAAAAGAGCATCAAGTTTGGGCAACGTTTTTTGTGGTCGCGGAGAAGGCGAAAAAGTATCCAGAACTGATTCATCAGATCCAAGCTGAGGGGCATCTAATCGGAGTGCACTCCCTGAACCATCAATATGCTTGGTTTACATCTCCTTGGAAGACCTCGCGTGAATGGACGGAAAGCGTAAGCATCCTAGAACAGCTTACCGCTACTAAAATAACCTTGATGCGTCCACCTTGGGGGACCTTTAACCTTATGACCTGGTGGTGGCTGAAGAGACACAAGATGCGAGCTGTGTTATGGACTGCCGAGGGGCATGACTGGGAGGCACGACGTACCCCGGAAGAAATCACAGAGCGGATTCTTAAACGTACAAATGAAGGAACAATCATCGTAATGCATGACAGCGGAGGCGAACTCGGTGCTCGTGAAAACTCTATCTTAGCCTTGGAACGGTTGTGCGTTCGGATTGTTCAGGAGCTGAAACTACCGCTAGTTCCTTTGGAGTTTCCAGATTGGAAGCTAGGAAAAAGACTTGCCTTCCAGGCCTGGGAAACTTGGGAACATTACTACGCGAGGAGTCACCTCGTGGAGCGAGTTGATGCGACGAATGTTTTTCGTTTAGAGAAAAGCACGTATGATGGTCCTGACCTTTATGCCGAGGATGGAAAGTTGTTGGCAAAAAAAGGAGATCCAGTGGCGGAACTTCATCTCGATAATATTCGGTTGCAGGCCAAAGGCCAGGATATGCGAAAAACTGCGCTCAAGCTGATGCATCAAATCCGCGATTCCTTGCCTGGTTTGGCCCGGTATGTGGCAGATGACCCGACTTATGACAACATTAAGGTCTTTGTGGCCGAGACGCTACTCTACCGTGGCGTCACGGGGTTTGGATTTAAGGTTGCTGATTTACCGGATACCCGCAAAGGCCAGGGAATTGCTTGGTTGCAGAAAATGATTATGCGTGTTTATCATCCGGCGGGGAAAAAACGCAATAATGATCGGATGGGGAATAAGACAAAGTTAGTTTGGATTAGTCGCCAGAGACTATTGGAAGTAGGAGGGGCTTTGAAGCTCTAAAATGGGTGTTTCTTCTATAATTTGATTACGGGAACTAATTCTGGTATAATTGGTTAGTAAATTTGTTAGATTTAGCCCTTAAAGGTTGTCAATGAAATGTTGACTCGTAAAAGGGGGGAACGAAATGTTCCCCCTTTAGCTAGATTTTAGGTTGTTATGCCGAATTGGCAGGGAATTTCGTAGATGTATTTGGCTTAAGTCGGGGTTCGTAGTCTGGAAAATCGGTAAGACTATTGAAGTATCCCACCGCTGCCTTGCACATAGAGTAAATAGTGTTTTAAGGGGGAGAATATATGTCAGTTTCAGTTGAAAAAACAGAAAAAAATATTGTTGCTTTGGAAGTCACCGTTGGTGCAGAAATATTTATTAATGCGGTGAACCAAGCAGCGAAGGTTTTGGCTAAGAAAGTGAATGTTCCTGGGTTTCGTAAAGGTAAAGCTCCGCGCCGTATGGTGGAACAACATGTGGGTAAGGAAGCCCTATATGATGAAGCATTGGATCAATTGATCGGACCTGCTTACGCTGAAGCGGTTGAGGAAAGCGGCATTGACCCGGTAGATCGTCCCGAAGTAGACTTGGTACAAATCGAAGAGGGCAAAGATCTAATTTTCAAAGCAAAAGTTAGTGTCAAACCTGAAGTCGAACTAGGTGTTTATAAAGGACTTGTGATTGAACAAGATGCAGTGAGCATCACGGAAGAGCAAGTTCTCGCAGAACTGAAGAACAAACAGCAACAACACGCCCGTCTTGTGACGATTGAAGTTGGTAAGGTTGAAAACGAGGACACCGTCACCATCGACTTTGAAGGATTTGTTGATGACGTAGCTTTCGTAGGTGGAAAATCAGCGGACTATGAATTGGTCATTGGTTCGGGTACATTTATTCCAGGTTTTGAAGAAGGTTTAATTGGAGTCGAAGTCGGACAACATGTTGATGTCAACGTTACCTTCCCAGCTGAATATCATAGTGCAGAGCTGGCTGGTCAGAAGGCTGTATTTAAAACAGACATCAAGAAAATTCAACGCAAAGAGTTTTCTCCTCTGGATGATGAATTCGCCAAAGACGTAAGCGAATTTGAAACACTGGATGAATTGAAAACCGACTTGCGGAATAAGTTATTGAAGAATGTTGAGATCCAGGCTAAAGACAATCAGCTAAAGGCGATCATCGCCAAAGCGGTCGATAATGCCAGCGTCGAAATCCCTGAAGTCATGTTTACTGAACGTACCAAAGTAATGTTGGAGGATTTAAGTCGTAATCTCGCTCAGCAAGGCATGACGCTCGACCAGTATTATGAGTTTACTAACTCATCAGAGCAAGTTATGCAGGAGCGCTTACGTCCCCAAGCTGCAGAAAGCGTTAAAACAGATTTAGTTTTAGAAGCGATCGCCAAGGCAGAAGGAATTGTGGTCACGGAAGACGAAGTAAACGAAGGACTCAGAAAACTTAGTGAGCGTTATAAACAAGACGCTGAATTGCTCAAACAGTCCCTCATTTCGCGTGGAGAGTTCGCGTTCTACAAACAAAGTTTGATCAGCGAAAAGACCGTCAACTTTTTAGTAGAGCAAAACGTATAAGCCTAACGCCTTGAGGGAAAATATTGAGGTAAAGAGGTGAGAGAATGGCAAAGTACACTGACGACAAAAATCAACTAAAGTGTTCATTTTGCGGTAAAACCCAGGAACAAGTTAAAAAATTGGTTGCTGGTCCAGGCGTCTATATTTGTGATGAATGTATAGAACTTTGTAATGAAATTATTGAGGAAGAGCTCACAGATGACTTGGGCGTTGAAATTGGGGATATTCCCAAACCCAAGGAGATTCGGGCAATTATTGATCAATATGTTATTGGGCAAGACCAAGCGAAAAAAGCGCTTTCGGTGGCAGTATACAACCATTACAAACGGATTAATATGGGTATGAAAATTGATGATGTTGAATTGCAAAAGTCAAATATCGTCATGCTAGGACCAACAGGTTCAGGAAAGACTTTGCTGGCCTCGACTCTAGCTAAAGTCCTTAACGTTCCCTTTGCAATCGCGGATGCCACTTCACTCACAGAAGCAGGTTATGTGGGTGAAGACGTGGAGAACATTCTCCTTAAATTGATCCAAGCCGCTGATTATGATGTGGAAAAGGCAGAGAAGGGTATTATCTATATTGATGAAATTGATAAGATTGCCCGTAAGTCTGAAAACCCCTCCATTACACGCGATGTATCTGGTGAAGGAGTTCAGCAAGCCTTATTGAAGATTCTTGAAGGAACGGTTGCCAGCGTGCCGCCACAGGGTGGTCGCAAACATCCGCATCAGGAGTTTATTCAGTTGGATACCACTAATATCCTATTTATCGTCGGCGGAGCCTTTGACGGGATTGAAAGAATCATTCAAAACCGCTCGGGACAAAAAACTATGGGTTTTGGTGCCGACATCCAGAAGAAATCCGACATGAATGTCGGCGAAGTCTTGAAAGATATTTTGCCGGCAGACCTGCAAAAATTCGGGCTAATCCCTGAATTTGTTGGGCGATTACCTGTGATTGTGACCTTAGAGGCGTTGGATGAACCGGCGTTAGTCCGTATTCTTACTGAACCCAAGAATGCTCTAGTTAAGCAATACCAGAAATTGATGGAGCTTGACGGCGTGACCTTGGAGTTCAAAGAAGGAGCCCTAACCTCGATTGCTACTGAAGCGATTAACCGGCACACCGGAGCGCGCGGCCTGAGGTCCATCGTGGAAGAAATCATGCTGAACGTGATGTATGATTTACCTTCCCGAAATGACGTCACGAAGTGTGTTATCACCCAGGACGCCGTCTTGAAGAAAGAAGAGCCCCTTCTCGTGATGGCTGATAAACTCAAAAAAGGCAAGAAGGAAGAATCGGCTTAGGTTGGGCACGAGGCCTCGTGCCTGTTTCCTCCATAAAGATCAAGGGACACCGGAGTAGCTGCAAAAGCTACTCCGGTGTTATTTTTTAACGTAGGGGCACGAAGCATCGTGCCCCTACGTTTTTATTTCCGATGTTTTATTTTCCTCTCTATGGCAATACTACCAGAAGAGATATCATAGGGAGGATATGAGTACATGAATGGACTCAGCGGAATAGTTATGGTGGTTCAGTTGGTTTTCGCCGTTGTCATCGGGTTGTATTTTTGGGGAATGCTCAAATCTCAACAGGGAAATAAAATCTCGGTTGAACGAGAGTCACGCAAGGAACTTGAAAAGTTACAAAAGATGCGTAAGATTGCTTTAACCACCCCTTTGTCCGAAAAAACCCGTCCGGCTTATCTGGATGAGATTATTGGCCAAAAAGAGGGGATTAAAGCCTTGCGAGCTGCACTATGCGGTCCGAATCCACAGCATGTCTTGATTTATGGTGCGCCAGGTGTCGGAAAAACTGCTGCGGCACGGTTGATTTTGGAAGAAGCCAAGAAGAACACACTCTCTCCGTTTAAAGAAAATGCACATTTCATCGAAATTGATGGGGCGACCGCTCGCTTTGACGAGCGCGGGATAGCTGATCCCTTGATCGGTTCGGTGCATGATCCGATTTACCAGGGGGCCGGAGCCATGGGGCTGGCGGGAATTCCCCAGCCCAAACAAGGGGCAGTTACCAAGGCGCACGGCGGAATCTTATTTATCGATGAAATTGGAGAACTTCATCCGATTCAGATTAACAAGCTTTTAAAAGTTTTAGAGGATCGTAAGGTGATTCTCGAAAGCGCCTATTATAGCTCGGAAGACCCTAATATTCCTCAGCACATTCATGATATTTTTCAAAACGGCCTGCCAGCAGATTTCCGGCTTGTGGGGGCGACGACCCGTAGTCCAGAGCATATTCCACCGGCGATTCGTTCTCGGTGCATGGAGGTCTATTTCCGAGGATTGCTGCCCGATGAAATCTCGGAGATCGCCCGTGTGGCTGCGGCAAAGATGGAAATGCCGATTACTCCAGCAGCGATTGAGGTTATCAAACAATTTGCAGCCAATGGCCGTGAAGCCGTCAATATGGTCCAGTTGGCGGCAGGTGTCGCTCTGACAGATCAGTTAACCCAGATTGATGTGGGAATTGTGGAATGGGTTGTAACAACTGGGCAATATGCTCCTCGCCCAGACAGAAAGGTTCCAGCCGAAGCCAGTTGTGGGGGGGTAAATGGGCTTGCCGTGTACGGACCAAATATGGGTATGCTTCTTGAGTTAGAGGTGACCGCGCTTCCAGTAGCTCCGAGTACAGGTGTCCTTTTGGTGACCGGAATTGTCGAGGAAGAGGAACAAGGGAACGAAGGGAAGAAGATCCGGCGTAAGAGTATGGCTCGTAGTTCCGTGGAAAACGTCTTAACTGTCTTAAGACGGCAAATGGGGATTGAACCTCGTAACTTTGACATTCATGTAAACTTTCCAGGGGGCGTGCCTCTCGACGGTCCATCCGCCGGAATTGCCATTGCGACGGCCATCGTCTCCGCAATTCGTCAGCAAAAGGTGGATAATTATCTAGCGATGACCGGAGAACTTTCCATCCGGGGACGTGTTAAACCCATCGGCGGTGTGACTGCCAAGATTGAAGCAGCAATTCAGGCCGGGTGTAAACGAGTACTAATTCCCAAAGAAAACTGGCAAGAACGCTTTGCGGAATTAAGCGGCGACATCGAGATTATACCAGTTGAAGAGCTTACTCAAGTTTTAGAGTTGGCCATGGTAATAGATATAAAACTGGAAAAAGCAGAGATGCGCCCGCCACTTGAAGAAGTTTTAAATCGCTTAGATTTAGCAGTCACCAATGTATTGACCAACGTAGTTACCAATTTGCCTGAACGGGGCAAAACATGTTAGAATAGTTCAAGCTAAGATTGGCACACTAGTTCTAGTGTGTCTTTTTATATAGTAAATTTCAACAGGAGGGATACTAGTGAGCAAAGAACGCGAATTACCCTTACTACCGTTACGGGGGATTTTAGTTTTTCCCTACATGGTGATTCATTTAGATGTAGGTAGAGAACGTTCCATGGCTGCGATTGAGGAAGCCATGCTAGATGATCGCATTATTCTTCTGGCTTCACAGAAAGAGACAGAGATTGATTCGCCGACGAAGGACGATCTTTATGAAATGGGCACAGTAGCTGAGATCAAGCAGCTCTTAAAACTTCCAGGAGGCACTATGCGTGTTTTAGTGGAAGGAATTTCGCGAGGTCGAGTCCTTGAATTTCTAGATGAAACAGAATATTTCAAGGTGCGTATCGAGGAATTAATTGAGGAAAAGAAACCACTTACAGCCGAAGTAGATGCCCTAATCCGAGGCATGACGCATCAGTTTGAAGAATATGCTAAACTCGGCAAACGGGTTCCCTTGGAAACATTGGGGACAGTGTTAGCAGTAGAGGAACCAGGCCAATTGGCAGATATCGTAGCTTCTCACCTAAACCTTAAAGTACCTGACAAGCAAATAATCTTGGAAGCCATGGAAGTTGACGTGCGTCTGGAACGCTTGACCGAGCTCATAATGCGTGAGATCGAGATCCTAGAATTAGAACGGCGCATCGGTCAACGCGTGCGTAAGCAGATGGATAAAGCACAAAAAGAATACTATTTGCGAGAACAGATGAAAGCAATTCAGAAAGAACTTGGCGATAAAGATGAGCGTGTGGTTGAGGCAGAAGAATTACGAGAGAAAATAGCCAAGGCCAAGTGCCCCAAAGAGGTTGAGCAGAGAGCCCTCAAAGAAGTCGAGCGCCTAGAAAAAATGCCTCCAATGTCTGCGGAAGGTACCGTGGTGCGCACCTACTTAGATTGGATTTTGGCACTTCCGTGGTCAAAATCATCGAAGGATAAAATTGATTTAAAAAAAGCTGAAGATATTTTAAATGAGGATCACTACGGATTAGAGAAAGTAAAGGAACGGATTTTGGAGTTTTTGGCGATTCGCAAACTGACGCCTAAAATGAAAAGCCCAATTCTTTGCTTAGTAGGTCCGCCAGGGGTTGGTAAGACGTCCTTAGCTAAATCGATTGCCCGGTCATTGGATCGTAAATTTGTGCGTATGTCCTTGGGTGGGTTGCGTGACGAGGCAGAGATCAGGGGGCATCGACGTACGTACATTGGGGCTTTACCTGGACGGATTATTCAAGGGATTCGGACCGCTGGGAGTCGTAACTCTGTGTTTCTTCTCGATGAGATTGATAAGATGACCTCGGACTTTCGTGGCGATCCGGCTTCTGCTCTCCTAGAGGTTCTGGACCCAGAGCAAAACTCAACCTTCACAGATCATTACTTAGAAGTACCGTTTGACCTATCTCAAACGTTTTTTGTGTTGACGGCCAATACGTTGCATACGATTCCCCGTCCGCTCTTGGATCGGATGGAGGTCATTACTCTTAGCGGGTATACAGAAGATGAAAAGGTCAATATTGCAGAGCGCTACCTCGTGCCTAAGCAGATGGAAGCGCATGGACTTACTAAAGAGGTCTTCACGCTGGATAATGAGGTGTTGCTCACCCTGGTTCAAGGGCATACACGAGAATCGGGTGTGCGTAATCTTGAACGGCAGGTAGCTAATGTATGCCGGAAAATAGCAACACGGTGGGTTAAAAAGGATTGGGCACCTCATGCCTTGACAGTGGACGATATCGAGTCGTTGCTAGGTGCACCACGTTATCATCACCAAATGGCAGCGAAGGCTCCGGAAATCGGGGCTGTAACGGGACTTGCTTTTACGGAAGTCGGTGGAGAAGTTCTAACGATTGAGGTAACCCCCTTACCGGGCAAAGGGCATTTGACGTTGACAGGCAAATTAGGGGATGTTATGAAGGAATCTGCCCAAGCAGCCTGGACCTTTATTCGGGCTTATGCACTGGAACTGGGAATTGAAGAAGACTTCTACACTAGAACGGACCTTCACATTCATGTTCCAGAAGGTGCTATTCCCAAAGACGGCCCTTCCGCTGGAGTCACGATGGCTACAGCAATGGCCTCGGCCCTGGCTAAACGCGCAGTCCGTGCGGATCTCGCTATGACTGGTGAAATCACCTTGCGTGGTAACGTTTTGCCCATCGGTGGTCTAAAGGAAAAAGTTTTAGCAGCTCATAGAGCAGGAATTAAAGTAGTGCTTGTTCCAGAGGAAAACCGCAAGGATCTTGAAGATGTCCCGGAAAACGTGCGGAAACTTATGGAATTTCACTTTGTTAGCCGAATTGAAGAAGTACTGAAACTTGCTCTCTTACCATTGGCTCATTCGGATGAGGTTCAAGGAGACGTTTCTGTTCAGGTGCATTCCGACTATGTCAAAGATGGAATACCCGTGACGGATCACAGGCCCGAGGATCCGCCGGTGTGGAAGTCTTAAAGAGGAGGGTCCGCGAGACCGTCCCGGGCCGTACGTTCGGCGTGGGAGGGTCGCGAGAACACTTGTTCAGCCATGCGTTCGTCGTGCCAAACTAGGGATTTAAACCCTGATGAAAGAGGGCAGGGTCCCCGGCCAGTGCGGCATCCTTGCCGCATGGCCGGCGGGAAACGTCCTGTTTCCCGCCCTGCTGATGCAAGAGGGTTTAAAGCCGAGTTTGGTTACGACTCGCGCATAGGCTTCACGCCGTGTTCTCGCGACCCTCTGGCTGGATGAAAGAGGGGACGGTTCTTGCTTGCATGCAGGGGAGCGAATTATAATGCTTTGTTTGCCATATTACCGTCCTTGGCTCACCTTGCGATAGGTATATCATGTGCCGTTGTTCTTGTCGTATGCTCAGTAGGTGGAGGTCTTGCGTTTCACCCTGCTGATGGATAGGGTTTAAATCCGAGTTGACCACGGCTCTGCAAAGGCTTCGCGCCGTGTTCTCGCGACCCTCGGGGATAGGTGCGAAGCACATTTTAAATAGCCTGAGGTTGTGTACGAACGGGCAAAGAATTGAAAATTCATGGAAAGAGGGTCAAACTTTGATAGTAATCCGTAAGGCAGAATATGTAGCTTCTGCTGTTAAATACGAACAGTACCCTGTCGGAGGATTGCCAGAGATTGCGATGGCAGGGCGGTCCAATGTCGGGAAATCTTCGCTGATAAACAGTTTTTTAGGGCGACGGAATCTCGCACGTACTGGGAATACACCGGGGAAAACGCAAACTCTAAATTTCTATGGTGTGAATGATGCTTGGTTTCTTGTGGATTTGCCGGGTTATGGCTATGCAAAGGTTGCTAAGATAGTTAACGCACAGTGGGGCCCGATGATGGAAGCCTATCTCAAAAGGAGAGAGCCGTTGCGTGCTGTGATTCAGATTGTAGACATTCGCCATGCACCGAGTATTGAAGACATTGAAATGCAGCAATGGTTGCGCACTATGGAGGTTCCAACCATGGTTGTGGCGACTAAAGTGGACAAAGTTGCGCGTGGCCAGTGGCAAAAACACTTGAATATTATTGCCAAGGCGTTGGATATTCCAGATGTGTCTTTGATTCTCCCTTTCTCCGCAGAAACAGGGGTCGGTAAAAAGGAGTTAAATGAATCGATTGAAGAGATCTTGGGACTAAATGAGGGACTTGTGTGACACAGCGTCCTGGGCTTGGGGTCGGGGGACGCAGTGTTGGGGACGGCACATTCATGTGCACCGTCTTGTGTCTGGGGTCGGGAGCTTGAATGGAAGTTTGCTGGGCTGCATACGTAAAGACGTCGCGCTGTGGCACACTGTGTCTTGGGCTTGGGGGGAGACGGAGGTCATGGTTGGCCATAAAAAAATTGGGGCGGTTCTTAACTTGCGTTATGCGCAGGCAAGAGCCGTCCCCACTTGCGTTCTGGCGACTGGTGGACTTATATGTGCAATTGACCTTTTAGTCTATCTTGAATAGTAACTATATCAACTCTAAAGATTTCTAAGAATCTTTTCTACATTTGCCCTTAATTGCGGTAAATCTTCTTGAACCATTTGCCAGACTTGGCTCATTTTAATTTTCGAATACTCGTGGGCTACGATGTTCCTAAAACCATATATTTCAACCCATTCAACATCATTGTAAAGATCTTTTAATTCCTTAGAAATATTTTTTACATATTCGCCAATATTCTGAAAGGATAAGCATACAGCTTTCTGCTTTTCCTTGTTGAACATGAACTTGTTTTCGGTAATGCCATCCGTAAAACACTCAATGTCGGTTATTTCTTCGTAGATTTGTTTGAGTAATTTCAGATCTCTATTGCTTCTCATATATAATCACCATATCTTTGGCTATCGCAGTGGCAACATCCGCGTCAATATTATCGGGTTCTACTAAATCAACGTTCTTCCTTAAATCTGTTTCGAGTCTAGCCTTCAGACCAATAACTTTCATCAAACTCACTTTATTCTCAAATTCAACCATCAGATCTATATCGCTATCCTCGTCAGCCTCGCCGCGAGCGTAGGAACCAAAAAGCCCAATATGCTTAATAGGGTAGTTAGTGCTGTGTTTAATCACAGCCTTTTTTATTTCTTCAAAATCTAACACATCCCTAGCTGGGGGTAAACCTTTTTCCGCCAAGATTATATCTGCCAATTGCAATACCCTAAGTTTACTTTCATCGTCCATATCAGTCAGACGAATTAATATTCTCGTATCAATGCTCATTGTCAACCTACCTCCGCCATATATTTATTAATTCAATCCAAGAGAATTCTAAATAGTCCCTTTTCTTCTAAACTGTATTCCCATTCAGACTTCTTCTAAGTTTAGTAGTATTCCTTTATTTTACCAAATATTTCAGCAACTTATTTTCGCAAATGAAATCTGCGAGAGCAAGCGAGTTAGTGTTGTAAGCTCGAAGTTCCCCAGTTTCGTCATAAAAAAGACTTGCTCTCGTATATTTAAAGTGAGTGCTGATCACTTGGGAAGTTTAAGGCGATACGCAAGAGGAAGGGAGAGGCGAGCTTGAGCGATATAGGGTTACTTTTGGTGAGTTTAGCTATTATTTTGATCGGGGCAGAGGCATTCACCAATGGGATTGAGTGGTTGGGGCTAAGGTTAAAGCTCGGAGCGGGAGCGGTGGGAAGTATTCTCGCTGCAGTCGGGACGGCTTTGCCGGAGACTATGGTTCCGATTATAGCCTTTTTGGGCGGAGGAGTAGGTACAGAAGGTTCGGATATTGGGATTGGGGCTATTCTTGGGGCACCATTTATGTTGGCGACCCTTGCTTTTTTTATTACGGGTTTGGCGGCACTTTTGTTTCGTCGGAAGAATACCCCGCTTCTGGTGGATGCAAAAGTTGTGCAACGTGATTTAAAATTTTTTATTATAATCTATAGTATGGCTATTATTGCCTCCTTTTTACCGAATCAGTCGTTCAAGAATGGAGCGGCGGTGGCGCTTCTGGTGATCTATGGGATCTATGTGTATCAGACCTTGCGTTCTAGTAAGGGTGGGCATAAACAGGAAAAGTTGGATCCGCTCTATGTAGCGAGGCGAAGCGATAATCCGACGATGGTCACGATTTTGCTACAGATTACGTTAGCGTTAATAGCGATTGTGTTTGGGGCGCATGTCTTTGTTAATGCTGTTCAGCCCATTGCGGTGGACCTTGGGATTCCAGTTTTCGTACTCTCTTTGATTGTTACGCCGATTGCTACAGAGTTGCCAGAGAAGTTTAATAGTGTACTCTGGATCCGTCGTGGCAAAGACACGTTGGCTCTGGGAAACTTGACCGGAGCTATGGTGTTTCAGAGTTCCGTGATTCCGGCAATCGGTATTGCTCTAACGCCTTGGAGGCTTGATGCCTTGGCACTGTGGAGTGCGTTTCTTGCTCTGGCTGCAGCGATGATTCCTTATACTTCACTCCGTCGCAAAGGCGTTATTTTTCCGTCCGGTCTTCTTATGGGGGGAGTCTTTTACCTGCTCTTTATTTTGACAGTATTTCGTTTTCCGAACCAGTGAATTCAGCAATTAGCATGCCCCCTAAGACTAACCCTGCGCCCAGTAATCCTTTAGGTGTTAATATTTCACCAGCAAAGATGAAGGCAGAGACGGCAGAAAACACAGGTTCCATGGTAAAGATGAGAGCGGTATGGGTCGGGGTGGTGAATTGTTGCATCTTGGTTTGAACAAAGAAGGCGAGTGAGGTTGCAGGAACGGCGGTGAGAAGTAAGGCTAGCAAGGCGTTTGTGCTAAAATTAACCGTCGGATGGGGCAATAATACCGAGAAGATGCCGCTCAAGACACTCACTGTCAGGATTTGGGCACTGGCCAAGACCGTAGCATTCGTCAGAGGAGCATAACGTCCGACTAAGAAAATATGTAAGGCAAAACTGAGGGCGCAGACAACAATCATAAGGTCACCTTTATTGAATTGTAAACGATCTCCTAGTGAGAGGAAGGCCAGGCCAACCAGAGCGCTTAGGACGCCAAGCAATAAGGTCGGGTGTGGAAGTTTTCGTGTGGTTAGGGTGACTAAGGCCGGGACAATGACGACGGAGAGTCCGGTAATAAAACCAGCGTTGGATGCGGTCGTGTATTGCAGACCGACCGTTTGCCAGGTGTACCCTGAGAAGAGGATGACCCCTAAGGCTACTCCTTTCAATAGGGTTCCTTTGCAGATATGCGCTTTTTGAAACCAGAGAAAAGGTACTAGGCTAATAAATGCCAGGCCAAAACGAATTGCTAAGAAGGGAAACGGAGGAAGATCAGCGATTCCTAATTTGACGATGACAAAGGTGGAACCCCAGACGAGGGTAACTAAAAGTAAGGAAAGATCAGCCCATTGGCTTCGAGTTGGTTTCAATTCGACAACTCCTTCTGTTCTTCTATAAAGTTACACGTATACTAGTCAGAAAGTATATAAGATGTAGTTATACTTTCTGACTAGTATACGAAAAGGCCGTTGCGTGAGATGCGCAACGGCCTTCCTGAGCTGAACAGATTTTACTGACAGTTGACCCCTTGATCTTTGGTTCTGACATCGGAACTCTGTAAAGCCACAGTGGATTACGTATTTTCTAGTATAACGGATTAAATGTCAACTGAAAAGAGGAAGTTTAGCTTAAACGAGATCACTACCCTCTGCCTCCATCATGTGGTTCTGGCATCTCAGGTGGGTCTGGTAGCACTGGATCCGGCGGGTCATCCAGCGGGGTATAGCTCGGAGGAGGGGAACACGGTGGCGGAGGTGGACATGCGGCGAATTCACCACAAAATTGTTGTTTGGCCTGACAGAAGAGCTGGTAATGTCTTTCTTCATCTGCAGCGATTTCTGTCAGAATACATTGAATTTCAGGAATGGGTATCTTATGAGCTAGTTCGAGGTAGTCACGATGGGCTTTGGCCTCGTCTTCGATGTTGAGGTCAAGTAGTTCACAAAGGTCACTCGTGTAGTTGATAAACCGGGATCGCCAGTCGACCCAATGGCCGCTTTGTAGCGAACCGTATCTAGGGTCTACGCCGAGATGTCGTAGGGCGAGGGCTAATTTTTCTAGATGCTGCATTTCTTCATAGGCAATGGGCCTAAACAGGGCATCGAACTCCGGGCGGTCTAAAATTACGGCCTGATAAAGGTAGGTTGTGATCGCAGTCAATTCCGAATCCATACCGGCATAAGCCTCGTAGAGCCACATGGCATATGTAAAGTTCGGTTCGGGAATTCCACTGGCAATCTCCACTGGAGTGGGTTCGTGGGTTTCTTGAACTGGAAGCAACAGAACTTGACCTGGGTAAATACGATTAGGATGTTTTAAATGGTTTAACTCAATAATTTCTGCAGTTTCTACATTATACGTTTTAGCAATTTTGAATATTGTGTCTCCTGGTTGCACTACATATCGTGCGTAATCCATAAGGAGTCCTCCTTTGCATACGTCTCAGTTCACTATATTCTTGCAGGGTGAGACATGGTAAAGGATAATAATGGAATAGAACGGAATGTATTGGACAGGTTCGACGTATTTATTGTAGAGGAAGATATAACAACCTAGGTGTACAAACGTCCGAGGAGTTACAAATTAATAAAGGGGAGGACTTAAGAATGGGTTCGTCTGTCTTAAGGGGAATTAGCACCGCCTTGCTGGTTACGGTCTTGACCCTCTTTGCAGGAACGGTTTGGGGCGCTGTGGGTCTAGGTGGTCTGACTGTTTCCAATCTGGTGGATATTGGACTTTTGGCAAGTTGCCTGGTGGGTGGTTACCGTACTGGAAAAGAAAGTGGTCAGTGGTTACTGGGGGGAGTCACTGGAGCCGGATATGTTTCCTTGGGAACGATTTTGCTGGCTTTATTTTTACCAATCCAAGGTTGGGGCTTTATTCAAGTTTTGACCGAAGGCACGCTCATCGGTTTGGTAGCAGGTACGGTCGGGGCGAAAGGAATGAAAGGAGCCAAGGGAATGAAAGGGGCTGTTTCGGGTGCCTGGCAAGGTAGACCGAGCCAAATGGATTTCTCGTCTTCTTATGTGAACGATGAGAATGAGACGTATGATGATCTTGTCAGTCCCAAATTCGATCTGTCAACGTCCAATTGGATGGAGAGTCCGGAGGAAGAACTCCAGGGGAGCCGTATGGCAAAGTGGGATACCGAAGAGAGCTCCGATATCGAGTGGCCTTGGGACAGGGAGGAGGATCAGAAATTGATAGCCACGGAATCAAGGTGCTCTGAACCTTTAGTTGTTTGGGAGAAGGAACGGGTTAATACTGATGCGGCGGGATGGAATAGAACGAATTTGGACAATGGAAATATGAATGTGCACAGGGATTCGAGGCCTTGGTGGGAGGAATAGGGGATTTGTGTGAGGGACTTGTGTGACACAGCGCTCGGTCATACGACGCAGAGCAAACTAACCGTTCAAGCTCCTTCTTTGGGGAGCGGGGTTCCCGCCATATGCGCCGTCCTTGGCGCAATGGCGGCAGTGCCCATCCTTGGGCACTGCCCCGTGTCTGGGGTCGGGAGCTTGAACGGGAGTTTGCTGGGCTGCTTACGTAAAGACGTCGCGCTGTGTCACACTGCGTCCCGGGCTTGGGTAGGGAGACGGAGGGATTGGGAGACGGCACATTTCATGTGCACCGTCTTGTCTGTGGGGCTGTTTGCACGAAGTTTGTCATTCTGCTTACGTAAAAATGCAAGAGGGAATGCAAGTAGGGACGGTTCTTGCTTGCGTATTATGCAAGCCAAGAACCGTCCCCGCTCCCTCTCTAGAGAATTATAATTATTTTGGAATTGCAGTTAAAGCTGGAATTCCAGTTGCAGTTCCAGTTCCAGTTGCAGTTGTCGATAGCTTTATTAAATCCATGTAATTGAACGAGTTATCAGCGGTTATTTCTGGGATTTCAATTTTCTGGGGTGTGTTAATACCAGAAACATCGGTATTATAGTTAATCATCAGATTCAGTAAACCTTTTGCCTCTATTGGACTTTGTTGTCCGCTTAGAGTATTCACAAATTGATTAATCTGAGCCAAGTCAACCTTAAGATCGATTGTTCCGCTTTTCTTAATCAGATAACCACGTGAAATATCATATTGTAAGTCTATTCCTTTATCCCCTAATAACGGCACATTGTTTAATTGATCCATAGCAGTATTGAATTGAGTTAGAAACTGTGCTTTATTCGTATCAAATTCTTTAAATGCTTGGTCGAAATCACTTGAGGTTTTGGCTTTATCTGGGACTTGGCTAAAGCCAAGGATTGAATCCATAAAATCCTTAACAAAGTTCATTGCTTCGCTGTCTTGTACAAAATTATTGACGGTGTAACGGATGAAATATTTAAATTGAGCATCATTAAGTTTTACCTCATAAGCTCGTGCTGGTACGAGACCCTCGTCGGTTTGCACGTACTGAATTCCATTATCAGCAGTATCAAGATTTGGATTGAACCGCTGAGCATAACTAGTTAAAAAAGCAACTTCTTTTGCTTGAAAATCTTTGCTAAATTCCATAAGACTTGTCATGTCCATCGTGTTAGGTACAGACTTATTCATATCGGAGGTATTCAGAACCATATACTCTTTGCTCGCGATCTGAGTGGGTAAAGAGGCTTTGGCAATTTGGGGGAGTTTAACAATTTCCTTTACATTTGGAGTATTACCAGTTAAATCTGAGTCAACCCAACAGGGCAAATTGATGGTCATCCCAGGTGTAACTAGGTTGATAGCTACTTGTGATTGGCTTGTGGTCTTTTGTGGGTTGCCATTAGTTAACACATCTAAATCTAGTTTGGCATTATTCAGAAACGTAGAAGCCGTATCAAATTGTTGTTGGGCAGTTGGTTCAAGACCTGAGCCACTTAATTTGAAGGTCATCGTTGTATGTGCCTTCATAGAGTTCACATCTTGCATCTTGAGGTTGGCATTAAAAATTTCTTGTTGATTCTGACTACACCCGGTTGTTACAAGTAATAAAGACGCTACTAATGCAACCCAAATCAATGGTTTCTTCTTTTTCACTAATCTTCCCCTCCTCTTCCATAATAATGAATTTGTATCATTTATCCGAAAGATCTGCAACTATAGTTATGTTCTAAATAATCAATATAGCACTCATTTGCCAAAGCATAAGTCTACTTGCGAGAATTTAAGTAGTATACCGTATTTTTTTTAATAAAGGCGACTCAATTTTAGGCTTAAGCTCTAGACCGGAACTAATAAAAGAGTATTATAACCTAAAAAGGAAACAATGCTCTTTTAATTGCGGAAATATAGCGGGAAATTTAAAGGGTAGCTAATAAGTTTGTCTTTTCAAAAATACGCTGAGGGTCCATGTTAATGCGGGCAACTCCTGAGTCGATAGCAGCCTGAGCGACTGCTGCGGCTACGGTAGGTGCGACTCGGGGATCGAAGATCCCTGGAATTACATAGTTTGCGTTTAGTTCTTGCGCGGAAATAATGCTCGCGATCGCCTGCGCGGCGGCGAGTTTCATTGCTTCTGTAATATCCTTGGCCCGGACATCTAAGGCCCCTCTAAACATGCCTGGAAAAACTAAAACATTATTGACCTGATTAGGATAGTCGGAACGGCCAGTACCAACCACCGCCGCTCCTGCTGCTAAGGCTTCTTCTGGGAATATCTCTGGCGTAGGATTCGCCATAGCAAAAATAATGGATTCAGAATTCATAGTCGCAACCATTTTCCTATTTAGTACACCGGGAGCGGACACTCCAATAAAGACATCAGCTCCGCTCAAGGCTTCGGCTAAGGAACCTTTGAGTTTTGCTTGGTTTGTTAGCTCTGCCATCTCTGCCTGGCTTAGATTCATCCAAGGCTCATCGGTGCAAAGTATTCCGGCCCGATCAACCATGATGGCGTTTTTTAAACCCGCTTGTAACAATAATTTAGTAATGGCTATTCCTGCAGAGCCAGCTCCATTGAGCACTAATTTAACATCTGCAATTTTTTTGTTAACCACCTTTAGCGCGTTGAGGAGCGCTGCTAATACGACGATAGCTGTACCATGCTGGTCGTCATGGAAAATCGGAATATTGGTCTCCTTTTTTAGGCGTGCTTCAATCTCAAAACAGCGAGGTGCTGATATATCCTCCAGATTTATTCCTCCGAAATTTGGTTCTAAAGCCTTAACGACTTGGATTATTTCCTCCACATTCTTCGTATTTAAACAGATGGGAAACGCATTGACTCCACCAAACTTTTTAAATAAGACGCATTTTCCTTCCATGACAGGTAAGGCTGCTAGGGGACCAATATCACCCAAACCTAACACAGCTGTACCGTCGGAGACCACAGCAACCATGTTGCCCCGTCCGGTATAGTCAAAGGCCGCCTCCGGATTCTTGGCAATTAGTTTACAAGGTTCTGCTACTCCTGGTGTATAAACCAGACTCAAATCGTCTGGCGAATTCAGTTCTACTTTACTAATGATTTCGATTTTTCCAGCCAATTCTTTATGGAGCTCTAAGGCTCTTTCTTGAATGCTACTCATCCTAAATTCTCCTTATATCCCATTTGCATCGGGGACTTGTGTGACACTGCGTCCCGGGCTTTCCTTTGTATATTATTAGCCAAGCAGTAAAGACTATGCTCATTAAGAAGATGTATAAAAAGTTACATCCTATAAAAGTTGGGGGATTGACCTTGTTGTTACAGACTGCTCTGCTCGTTGTGGTTCTGTCAGCCTTAGGAGCATTTATTGCTGGAATCATACTCCTTGGCCTACTTTTTTTTGTGGGTAAATTTTCGTTTCGAACCATTGTCCAGCGGCTCTTTGGCTTGGTTCTGGAAAGGTTACTTTCGGACAAATATCATGAGAATCTTATGGAACTTTGGGGTGCGGTGCGCCGTACGTCTGTGCAGAATATTCTTGAAATCAGTTTACGGGCCGAAGAAGGCAAGCTGATCCAGCGGCCATTAGGATCACCAAAGACACTGCCTCACTATGATACACTGATGTTTGTCCCTGGCCAAATGGCCCGTCTTCCTAAGGAGGCCAATATCCCGGTCAATATGAAGGTAACCCTTGGATCCAAGGCGGAAAAACCCCTGCAAATCGAAATTCCGTTAATGATCACTGCCATGGGTTATGGAGTGGGTCTCAGTGAAGAGGCTAAGAGAGCCTTGGCAAGGGCGGCAAAACAACTGGGGACCGCCACGAATTCTGGGGAGGGACCCTTTTTGTCAGAGGAACGGGAGGAGGCTGGAAAGTTTATCTGGCAAATCAGCCGGACCTCTTGGGGGCATAGTTCGCCAGGAATTGCAGCTGCCGATATGCTGGAAGTACAGATGGGTCAGGGAGCTAGGATGGGACCCTTTACGATAGAACCTAATTCAGTGCAGGGAAAGGCGCAAACCCTAATGGGTATAGCGCCGACGGAAACTCTCGTGACTGCGGCGGTCATCCCAGGAATTCGAACCCCTTGGGATTGGCCCAAGTATGTTTCAGATTTGCGTGCGGAAGCGGCTGGAAAACCGATTGCTATTAAGATCATGGCGACAGGCGGCTTAGAAAGAGACTTGGCTGTATGTTTGGAAGCGGATTTTGATGTTATTGTCCTTGATGGGGCCCAAGGTGGGGCGTCTGGCGCATCGCCCATGATTTGCGATGATTTAGGAATCCCCAGTTTATTAGCCCTGGTTCGCGCCGAACGTTTTTTGCGCGAGCAGGGTGCTCGTAAAGAGGTGAGCTTGGTGGTCGCCGGTGGATATGCCACGCCTGGGGAATGCTTAAAAGCTATAGCGCTGGGGGCAGATGCGATCTATTTGGGAACAGTTCCTCTGTTTGCGTTGGTCCATCGCCAAATTCACAAAGTATTCCCCTGGGAACCGTTAACCCAATTGGTCTATTACCATTCCCCTTATAAGACACAGCTGGATATCAATTTGGCGAGCACGAGTGTGGCCAATGCCCTGAAATCAATGGCTTTGGAGATGGAAGAGGGCGTAAGGGCTCTGGGGAAAACTGCTTTGTCTGACCTCGGCCCCAACGACCTTGTTGCCATGGACGAGTGGACGGCAAACGTAACTGGTGTAAAGCGTGCTTATCCTTGGCAGACAAATGGGCGACCTATGAATTAGTTTACAAGCCGCCTCTTTATCACGTTTTGTTGCCCTCAATATCATGGTGTAATATGGTTATCGTGTTTGGGCTACAGAAAACGTGTTAACAGGAGGCGCAGGAATGGCTTTCGATTTGGACGAAGGGCTAATCCAGAGTATCCAAGAAATCGGTCGCAACTATGCCATAGAACAGATAGTTCTTTTCGGGTCACGGGCAAGAGGAGATCATAAGTCAACAAGCGATATCGATCTGGCAGTTTTTCTAATGCCAGAGTTTAACAGCAAAGGGCGTATGACTAGTGAGATTGATGATCTTAATACGTTCTTAAAAATAGACATCGTATTCATTAGTGAACATATTGACCCTGAATTATTGGAAAGCATCGAGAGAGAAGGGGTAGCCCTGTATGAGCGAACCAAATATAAAAGTCAGTAACTTTAACAATGCAATTGCCAGGCTAATACAAGGGGTCGCCAAATACGATGAAGCCGATGATCTGTCAAGAGATGGCGTAATACAGCGTTTTGAGTTTGCCTTTGAACTAGCGTGGAAAACCTTAAAGGTAGTTTTTGAAAGTGAGGGCTTAACAGGCCTAAATTCTCCGAAGACGGTATTGCGTGAAGCCTTTGCGGCAGAGCTTGTTAATGATGACGAATTGTGGCTTTCCATGCTCAGTGACCGAAATTCAACTGCCCATATCTACAGTGAACAACTGGCGATTGAGATATGTCAGAATATACGAGAGAGATATGTTAGTGCCTTTGTGAATTTGCTTAAGAAAATTTAAACAAGACTCGGTGAATGAAATGCGTTTTCTTTACATTATTTATCATGCCGAGTATAATATAGCTAATCAAATATTCGTAATAAACCCGAAGAATGTGAGGAATAGCGTCATTAAACCGTTCAGAGAGAAAGGCCATGGCTGGGAGGCCTTTTCGGAAAGACGCTAAGGTCGTACAGGAGGGGCAGAGGGGAACGAAGTACTCTCTGACGGGAAGGCCCGTTAGCGTATGATAAGTGCTGAGAAACGTGATATTTCTCAGAATAAAGGTGGTACCACGGAAGCTTTTCGTCCTTTTCCAGGATGAGAGGCTTTTTTTGTGTGGTTGGGGTCTTTCTGTGCCTTGGCAAATCGCACCTCTGCTTAGGTGCTGCGCCAGGGGGGCAGGGTAACGGACGAGGATGATTGGGATTTATGCAAGCAAGAACCGTCCCCACTTGCACGGTAGAATATAGGAAGGAGTTCAAGATATATGTCGGATAATAATGAGCAAACAGAACAATTAGAAATGGCAAAAACATATGATCCTAGCTTAGTGGAGGGCAAATGGTATTCCTATTGGGAGAAAAATGGCTATTTTCATGCTGAAGTGAACAAGGAGAAACAGGCCTTCAGTATTGTCATGCCTCCACCGAATGTTACGGGTGCACTTCACTTAGGGCATGCCATGGACAGCGCGATTCAAGATATCCTGACGCGCTTTAAACGAATGCAGGGTTACAACACGCTCTGGCTGCCAGGGACAGATCATGCTGGGATTGCAACCCAGGCGAAAGTAGAAGAACAGTTAGCTAAGGAAGGAACCAGTCGTAGCGAGCTGGGGCGTGAAAAGTTTATAGAACGTGTCTGGGCTTGGAAAGCTCAGTATGGGGGGCGAATTACGCAGCAATTACGCCGACTGGGCGCTTCTTGTGATTGGGAACGTGAACGTTTCACGATGGATGAAGGATGTTCGAAAGCGGTGCGCGCAGCCTTCGTTGATCTGTATAATAAAGGGTCAATTTATCGGGGAAACTATATAATCAATTGGTGTCCAAAATGTCATACCACTATTTCAGATATTGAAGTCGAACACGTCGATCGTGACGGAAATCTTTATCATCTGCGTTACCCGGTAAAAGATAGTGAAGAGAGCCTGATCGTAGCCACCACCCGGCCAGAAACCATGCTCGGGGATACGGCTGTGGCGGTTCATCCTGACGATGAGCGATACGCGCATTTAATTGGTAAAACCTTGATCCTGCCCCTAATGGAGAGGGAAATTCCCATTATCGCGGATGACTATGTTGATCGGGAGTTTGGGACCGGCGCGGTGAAGATCACCCCAGCGCATGATCCGAACGACTTTGAAATTGGGCTTCGCCATCATTTACCCCAGATTGTCGTCTTAGACAAAGAAGCCAAGATGAATGAAAATGCTGGTAAGTATCAAGGCCTGGATCGCTTCGAGGCTCGTAAAGCAGTTGTCGAAGATTTGAAAACTCAAGGGGTTCTCGTCAAAATAGACCCTCATGCCCATGCAGTTGGGGAGTGCTATCGTTGTGCTAGCGTTATTGAACCGATGGTTAGTAAACAATGGTTTGTAAAAATGGAGCCTCTGGCCAAACCAGCAATCGAGGTCGTCCGAGATGGACGTCTGAAATTTGTGCCCGATCGATTTGACAAGATTTATCTAGGTTGGATGGAAAACATCCGAGATTGGTGTATTTCTCGCCAACTTTGGTGGGGACACCGCATCCCGGTTTGGTATTGTGAAGAGTGTGGCGCCGAGATCTGTGCGGGCGATGATCCCTTAACCTGCCCAACGTGTCAATCTAACCGCCTGAAGCAAGATCCTGACGTTTTGGATACGTGGTTTTCTTCCGGTCTCTGGCCTTTCTCAACCTTGGGTTGGCCGGAAAAAACACCTGAACTGGAACAGTTCTATCCAACATCGGTGTTGGTGACTGGCAGGGATATCATTTTCTTTTGGGTCGCTCGCATGATTACCATGGGTTTGGAGTTCAGGAACGAAGTACCTTTTCCTAAAGTTATGATTCACGGACTGGTGCTGGATGCTCAGGGTCGCAAAATGAGTAAATCCCTCGGCAACGGTATCGACCCGATTGAAGTGATTGATCAGTACGGCGCGGATACGTTGCGGTTTATGTTAATTACGGGCAATACTCCGGGTAATGACCTCCGCTTCCATCCGGAACGGCTTGAGGCCACGCGGAATTTCTCCAACAAGATTTGGAATGCTTCCCGTTATGTGCTCTTGAATTTAGAAGACTACGAGGAAGGACCTCGTGGGGAACTGGCGTTAGCCGACCGCTGGATTCTGACACGTTATGCGTCCACCATCGCAAGGGTCACGGAGACTTTAGAGAACTATGATCTTGGAGAAGCCGGACGCTTACTGTTCGAGTTTATCTGGAATGAATTCTGTGATTGGTATATTGAGCTTACTAAGCCACGTCTTTACAATAAGGAAGATGTATTGGCACGCCATACCGCCCAATCCGTGCTGTTCGAGGTCCTGGAAGGAACCCTGCGGCTGTTGCATCCCTATATGCCGTTTCTGACAGAAGAAATATGGCAGAATCTCCCCATGCAGGGGGATAGTCTGATGATGCAGACCTGGCCCGAAGTACCGGCCTATCAAGACAAGGTGGCAGAAGGCAATATGACCCTCCTCATGGAAGCCATCAAAGCGATCCGCAATATCCGCGCCGAGATGAAGGTAGCACCAGGCCAAAAAGTAGAAATCGTGATGCTAGTCCCGGATCCTAGCCAACGGGCGGTGCTCGAACAGGGGAAGGCCGATATCCTGAAATTAGCTGGAGGGGCCAGCGTCGAATTGTTTGCGGCGTTGGCAGAGAAACCTTCTCAAGCGGCCAGTGCAGTTCTGGAGAGTGTAGAAATTTATCTTCCTTTAAAAGGGTTGATGGATCTAGATAAGGAAGTTGCCCGTTTGGAAAAGGAGAGTTCTGTCGCAAGTTTGGATCAACAAAAGCTGGAACAAAAGTTAAGTAATCCTGGATTTACCAATAAAGCGCCAGCGGAAGTCGTGGCGAAAGAGCGGGAAAAACTTGAAGGGCTCAAAGCTCGCCAGGTAGCCTTGGAAGAACGCCTCAGGGAGCTCAAGCAAAACGCTTAAAGATCAGAGAATTCCGATCCAAAAGCCGAGGGTAAGTTAGGCACGTGAAAGAAAATAACAAGTCAAAAATGCCTTGGATAGTTTCTGGAATGTGCCTGAGTAGAGAAAACAGGAGCAGGAGGGGAAAGCGGATATGACTGAAAAAGATCTTGAAAAGGAATATCAAGAGAGCTTACAGTATCTCGTTCACCTGACAACGTTTGGTTTTAATTTTGGTTTGGGGCGCATCCAAGAACTTCTTAAGCGGCTAGGAAATCCAGAAAGTAGCCTGCGCGTTGTGCATGTGGGTGGTACAAATGGCAAGGGTTCAACTGTGGCCATGATCGCTCGTATTTTGCGAGAAGCAGGCTACAAGGTGGGCGTCTTTACCTCGCCTCATCTGCATGATTATCGGGAGCGTATGACGATCAATGGCCAGATGATTCCTAAGGGGAAAATCGTTCAAGAGATCGCGCGCGTACGACCACACTTGGAGGAGATGGTTACTGGAGGGTTCGAGCATCCGACCGAATTTGAGGTAAGTACCGCGCTTGCTTTACTTTATTTCGCCGATGAAAACGTTGATTTCGCCCTAATTGAAGTTGGCCTAGGTGGAGCCATTGATTCAACCAATGTCGTTTCCCCTCTAATCTCTGTTATTACGAATGTTGGCATGGATCACATGGACTATTTGGGTGACGATGTCGTCTCAATTGCGAAGGTCAAAGCGGGAATCATTAAACCGGAGTCGATTGTAGTTACGGCTTCCGAAAATCCTGACGTGATTCAAGTGTTGCGTGAACAAGCTAAGGTGATGAACGTAAAGCTTTGGTTGGTGGGGGAAGATGTTCGCTTCGAAAGCAAGTGGAGCGGAGAACTGGAACAGGAATTTGATCTCCTGGGACTACACGCCAACTACTCGAAGTTGCGCCTTCACTTGATGGGGCACCATCAAGTCATCAATGCAGCTACGGCAGTGACGGTCTGCGAAATATTGCAAAGTGACTACGGGGCAACTATCACTCGTGAGGCTATTTATGCTGGCTTGCGCGAGGTACAATGGCCTGGACGACTAGAATTGCTTTCCTTAAAGCCTAAAGTTCTGCTAGATGCAGCCCATAATGTGGATGGAGCTCAAGCCTTAGAGTTGGCCCTACCCCTTTACGCCCGGGATCGTCTCATACTTTGCTTGGGGATGCTGGCCGACAAGGAACGGGAAAAAGTAGTGACAATGCTTGTGCCGTTGGCGGACGAAATCATCATCACTCGTCCGAATTCCCCGCGTGCCGGGGATTGGGAGGCTCTGGGGAGTCTGGCAGAACAATATGGCCGACCCGTAAAATGCATTGAAAACCCGGAAGAAGCGGTTAGCTATGCGCTCAAGCGTCTCGGCGAAAACGATATGCTTTGTGTAACCGGTTCAATCTATATGTTGGCAGATGCTCGGCAAGCCCTAATCAAAGAATTAAACCGTTAATTTAAGTAGGGAAATGTAATTGTGCGTTCACTTCTGAAAAACTTAACACATACTTAACATATACTTAACACAACCCTGCTGAAATTTGATACAATACTCTGTGGAATAGAGTCGGACGAGCTCGAAAATTGTAGTGTCTTATTGGAAGAAAATTTTAAGTTGGGGGTTATTTTTTATGTTTGGTTTGTCACCAAAAGAGGATAAATTTTATCAACTCTTTGCCGAAAGTACCGAAATCATAACAAAATCACTTAAAAGGCTTGAAGCAATCATGCTGCAAGACTCCGTTTCCGTCGAAGACGCTGCTCAAATGCATCGCTTCGAACATGAAGCAGACAACATTACAGCTCAGATTTTAGAGAGGCTAAATTCCACGTTTATTACCCCCTTGGATCGTGAGGATATATACAAGTTGGCCCAAGTCCTAGATGATATCGTCGATTATTCCGAAGGTACTGTGGAACGCATGCTTCTTTACCGCACGGGCAAACCCTCGCTCGGGACCCAAGAACTTGTTCATCTGGTGGGATTAGCGGCAGATCAAATCCAGGCGGCCTTCTGTTGCTTAGGAAACATCCATTTGAAAAAATCCAAGATTTTAGCTTCGGCCGAAGAAATCTATCACCTCGAAAGTGCTGGAGATAAGGTCTATCGTCAGGAAGTCGCCCGGTTATTCGAACATGAGAAAGACCCCATTGAGATCATCAAGTGGAAAGAGATATTGGAACATATTGAATCGATGTTAGATCACTGTGAATCGATTGCCGATCTGCTCAAAAGCGTGGTCCTAAAATATGACTAGTATAGGCACGATGCTAGTAGTCGTGGTGTTTTTAGCCTTGGCCTTCGACTACATAAATGGGTTTCACGATACGGCAAATGCTATTGCCACGAGTGTCTCCACTCGGGCCTTAACCCCCAAACGGGCTGTGTTTCTGGCAGCTGGCTTTAATCTTTTCGGAGCACTCTATAGCACAGGGGTTGCCCAAACCATTGCCAAGGATATTATTTCACCAAAATTCGCGACCCAAGAGGTTGTCATTGCCGCCTTGCTCAGCGCGATTGCCTGGAACCTCGTCACTTGGCACTTAGGAATTCCCAGCAGTTCTTCGCACGCCATTATTGGAGGCATGACCGGAGCGGCCGTAGCCAGAGCCGGCTTTTCCGTGCTCCAGTGGCAGGGCTTAGGCAAAATTCTGGCGGCGTTGGTTTTTTCTCCCATTGTGGGGATGATCCTGGGTTTCATTATTATGAAGTCGTTGTTCGCTATTTTTGGTCGGTTTTCACCGTCCCGTGTCAATCATGGCTTTAAAAAAATGCAAATAGTCTCAGCGGGGTTACTGGCCTTTAACCATGGCTCCAATGACGCTCAGAAATCAATGGGGATCATCACCATGGCCCTCATCGCGGCGGGATTACAAGCCCAAACCGTCTTGGGACCACCACTTTGGGTGAAACTGTCCTGTGCTCTAGCAATGTCGTTGGGAACTGCTGCGGGAGGATGGCGGATCATTCGCACTATGGGGGGGAAAATCTTTAAATTAGAGCCCATTAATGGGTTTGCCGCAGATCTAAGTTCCTCCATTGTTATCTGGTCGGCGACGGTATTTCCAGGACTCCATCTCCCTGTTTCGACCACTCATGTCGTTTCGGGTTCGATCATGGGGGTTGGGAGCGCCAAACGGGTGTCCGCCGTGCGCTGGGGTGTGGCCCAACAAATGCTCGTTGCCTGGCTCGTGACAATCCCCACAACATCTCTCCTCGCCGCACTTTTTTATATGATTTTGGCTAAGCTTAATTTTTAAACTTAAAGTCTATGCCACTCTTCGATTCGCAGAATCGAATTCAAAGTTCGAACCTCGAACCTCGAACACCGAACACCGAACACTTGTCAAGGCCTTGGTCAGTCGATCAAAGGCCTTTTTTAGACGAATCAGAAAGTATAAGTTTTCGGGCGGCAGTAATACAGTAGGGGCGATGCATCGTGCCCATCCCCGTCGTACCCTTTGGTGATAATTATGTAATTTCTCCAGTCCAGGGCACGATGCATCGTGCCCCTACGATTACGAACTTTCCGATATCCGTGAACAATAACGGACCGAGAAGCAGCCAAGGTTTTTCTTAGTCTATTTCCTTCATTGCCTACATATCTTTCGATAGAAGGGTTGTCCGAGTAACACGGAAGGGGAATTGGCATGAAGGAAATAGATCGAATTCGAATAGCAATTTTCTTAATTCTCGGAATGATGGCCTTGGGTTTACTAACTTGGGGACTCGGTAAGGCTTATTTAGAACTCGTGGGCCAATCCGGTCGTGTGAAGGTTGAGAGTGCACAGAGTCGCAGCAAAGAGGTGACTTCTCTCAAAGACAACATGTTGGTCTTGCCAGAAGCAAAGTTCTGGATCTGTCAAGTTGGCGTCTTTCAGAACGAAGGTAATGCTAAATTGAGTAGCGAGCAACTTATGGTGTTGGGTTTTAATGCCAAAGTGATAGGCGCAAGCCCCTGGTTAGTGGGCATAGGCTTGGGGCATTCGGCGGAGGAGCTTAAGGTGTTAAGACAATCTCTTGCTGATAAAGGAGTTCCGACCATTCCGAAACAAGTCGTGCTTCCGAAGAGGACATTTCGTGTTGCGGGAACGGGTTCCCAACTGACCATTGACCTATTAACAAACGTCAATGTTCTACTCCAGGAGGGCTTAACGACTCAAACCTTGGCTAAGGAAAAACAGGTATGGGATACTCAAGCTGGGGATCATCCGCCCAAACAATTAGAGGGTCTCCATCAATTTTATAGCCAACTGCGCGAAAAAACCTCCTACGAAGAGCAAAGTTCTTTGGGATTATCCCTATTTTCTGAATATCAGAGGGTTATAAGTCAGCTTTCAGGTCAATAATAGAGATGGAAAAACATTTTCTTACTTCGGAATTATAATAACTAAATTGCATTTTCAAACGATAGTGCTATAATTAACATTATCTATCTCGAAAAATTTCAGACTAGAAATGAGGAACCTTCTTGAAAACTCTAAAAGTCCCAGAGGCAACAATTATTCGCCTTTCCGTTTATTCGCGTTATCTGACTGAAGTCGATCGAAAAGGAATTATTACCATCTCCTCGGGAGAAATTGCCGAAGGAGTCGGCGTTAGTCCGGCACAAGTGCGGAAAGACTTGGCCTACTTTGGGGAGTTCGGGACAAGGGGTGTTGGCTACAATGTCAAAGATCTTCGGCAACATATTCTGAAGATTCTTGGCTTAAGTATTGATTGGAGTGTTACCCTAGTTGGGCTGGGAAATCTAGGACTGGCTTTAAGCTCGTTTAAAGGGTTTATGGAACGTGGGTTTATTATTAATAGTATTTTTGACGAGGACCCTAAGAAGGTGGGGACTATGATCGGTAACGTGAAAGTCATGCCTGTGGACCAGTTAGAAGTAGTCGTGCAACAAAACTCCACGCAGATCGGCATCGTAGCTGTTCCGGCGGCGAGCGCTCAAGACATCGTCGATCGATTAGTGAAGTCCAAAGTTAAAGCCATTCTGAACTTTTCGCCGGTGGTATTAAACGTTCCCCCGGAGATCGAGCTTCGAAACGTTGACCTCGCGGTTAACCTCGAAGTGTTAACCTTTAATGTCTGCGCTCAACGCTACTAAGTCATGAACTTAACTTCACGAACTTAACTCCACTCCCTTAAATTGAACTGTTGTATATCAAAGGGCACCTGTCGTATAATAGCACTATAAGAAGTGCCAATTACACCGTGTGGGAAAAAACCCCGTGGCAAGTTCTTAGGAACTGTTACGGGTTTTTTCTTTAGAATTTTGCCATGAAAGAGGGGAAGAAGCATGGGTCAAAGTCAGGTTAAAAGGAAAATTACGGTTTATGACACGACATTGCGCGATGGAGCTCAAGGGGAAGGAATTCATTTTTCAACGCTTGACAAGTTGAGTTACATGAAGCGGATTGAGGATATGGGGAGTCTTTATGTGGAAGCTGGTTGGCCGGGTGCAAACCCTCGAGATGGAGAATTTTACCAGATAGCTCGTGACTTACAGCTTCCTCATGCCCGCATTGCCGCTTTTGGGAGTACGTGCAAAGTTATGGAATCTCCGGAGCGTAGCAATATTTTATTAAACCTCTTGGCTTCCGAGGCCAAAACAATTACGATTTTTGGGAAGTCGTGGGATCTCCATGTGCGTGATGTCTTGCGAACAACCTTTGAGGAAAATCTGCGTTTGATTCGGGAGTCGGTCGCGTTCTTGGTTCACGGGGGACGTGAAGTGTTCTTTGATGCCGAACATTTCTTTGATGGATTTAAGGAAAATCCGGATTATGCGCTGAAATGTATCGCAGCCGCCCTCGAGGCTGGGGCCAAGATCGCCATCTTATGTGATACGAATGGTGGATGCTTGCCTAGCGAAATCGACCAAGGGGTGAGAGCTGTCATCAAGGAATTTTCGCTTCAGGAACTTGGGATTCATGTCCACAATGATGGTGGGCTTGCAGTCGCCAATTCCTTAGTAGCGGTGGAGGCAGGGGTGACTCAAATCCAGGGGACCTGGAATGGCTTTGGAGAACGGTGCGGCAATGCTAATTTAAGTAACCTGATTCCCTTATTACAGCTTAAAGGGGGATACACGGTTGTTTCTGAGGCAGCTTTAGCCAAGATCACCTCCTTTTCTCGCTTTGTCGCAGAGTTAACAAATGTACCCTTAGATGGCAAGCAACCGTTTGTGGGACGGAGTGCTTTCGCCCATAAAGCGGGCATGCACGTGGATGCCATTCTTAAGAATGAGCGGACCTTTGAGCACATGAATCCGGCTTTGGTCGGGAACGAGCGGCGTATTTTAATCTCAGATCAGGCTGGGAAGGCAAATATCTTAGATCGTTTGAGTCGGTTTGAGCCGACAATAAGTAAAGACGATCCCAGGGTCGAGAAAGCCATGATCGAGATCAAAGCGCTTGAGCATAGAGGGTTTCAATTTGAAGCAGCCGAAGGTAGCCTTGATCTATTACTGTTGCAAATCTTAGGAGAGTACACGCCGCCCTTTGAACTCTTAGATTATCATGTCTGGAGTGACCCTTTGCGAGGAGAGCTCGATTCTGTTGCCGTAGTCAAGGTTAAGGTTGGCACAGAATCGGTCCACATTGCTTCAGAGGGAACCGGTCCGGTAAATGCCCTTGATACGGCTCTAAGGCAGGCCCTTGTCAGCTTCTTCCCGGTTTTAGGAAGAAGCGAACTGGCGGACTATAAAGTAAGGGTTCTCGACGGTTCACGTGGTACCGAATCCATTGTACGCGTCATTGTGGATACCCGCCTGGAGCATGAAGATTGGGGGACCATCGGGGTATCTACGAATATCTTGAAGGCCAGTGCTCAAGCTTTGCTGGATGCGATTAATTGGACGATTTGGAAATACGAGCGTCCGTAGGGTCCGAGAGGGTCGCGAGAGGGTCCGCGATTGCCAGTAAAGTCGCGAGGGTCGCGAGCACACTTGTTCAGCCATGCGTTCGTCGTGCCAAACTAGGGCTTTAAACCCTGATGCATGAGGGCAGGATGCCCGGCCAATGCGACGTCCCTGTCGCATGGCCGGCGGAAAACATCCTTGTTTTCCGTCCTGCTGATGAAAGCGGGTTTAAAGCCGAGTTTGGCTACGACGACCGCAAAGGCTTCACGCCGTGTGATCGCGACCCTCTTGGGCTGGAAGACGGACGGAGATAAGTATTACGTGCAAGAGGGGACGGTTCTTGCTTGCATCTGGGCAGGGAACGCTAGGGAGCAGAGCAAAGCCAAGGGGACGGTTTGATTGCCATGTACATAGGGGTGGTTCTTGCTTGCATCTGGGCTGGGAACGCTAGGAAGCAAAGCCAAGGTGACATTTTGATAGCCATGTATATAGGGACGGTTCTTAACTTGCATATTATGCAAGCAAGAACCGTCCCTACTTGCGTCGTCCCTACTTGCGTCACTCGGCACCCCGACCCAAGCCCGGGACGCAGTGTCACACAGCGCGACGTCTTTACGTAAGCAGAATAGCAAACTTCCGTTCAAGCTCCCTGACCCCAAACACGGGGCAGCGAACAAGGTCCCTTCTCGCCATCCTTGGCTACAGGGACACTCGGCCATCCATGGCCAGCGGATGTGAGCTGCCGCCAATGCGCCAAGGACGGCGCATTGGGCACGATAGTCTCCAGTGGAGATTATCGCCGTAGGCGTGTGCTTTAAAAGAATACTATCGCCGTAGGATGCACCCCGCTCCCCAGAGAGGGAGCTTGAACGGTTAGTTTGCTCTGCGTCGTACGACCGAGCGCTGTGTGACACAAGTTCTAGCACAAGTCCTAGCCCAAGAGGGGACGGCTCATACGAACAGTCTTCTCTATTACAAAGAGAAGGCTGTTTGTTTTGAATTATTAGTATTTTTCTGGTGAGGAAGTGGAACGTTGTCGAACTTGCGTAGTAAAGGGGAAGATGCTACACTTATACAAAGTCATAGTCAAGAGCGATGGCTCGTGGCTAAATTTCTATGGCTGGAAGGGGAAAATACTATGGCGGTTGGGCGAAATTCCTCAGGGTCAGGTAGAATTGTACTGCTCATTTTGATCGGTGCAGCCCTAGGGACTTTGGTCGGATTTGGGTTAGAAAAATACGGTATTTTAGCGCCGTTTTTACAGCCGGCTGTCATTGATGTACCCTCCCATACTTACTTAGATTTCTTTTTTTTCTCCCTTTCCTTTGGTTTTCGCGTTAGTATTACCATTGCGACGATTTTAGGAGCACTTGGGGGATATTTATTGTCAAGGAAGTGGTAATATGCTCGTACTTGCTTCTTCTTCACCTCGGAGGGCAATGTTGCTTAGTGAGGGAGGATATCCCTTTGAAGTGGTTAAGGCTTCTGTTACAGAAGTGTTACCGGAAGGGATGTCTCCGGAGAATGGGGTTTTACAGTTGGCAGTACGTAAAGCTAAAGCGGGTTTAACCCACTGGTTGGAACTAGGGGGGGACAAGCTGGATGTTGCGTTGGGGGCGGATACCATGGTGGTTCTTGACGCTCAGATTTTGGGAAAACCGACATCACCCAGGGAAGCTGAAGAGATGCTACATAAACTTAGTGGCAGAACTCATCTTGTTTTAACCGGCGTGGCTTTAATGGATGGAGCGGGAAAACACGTTGCCAACGTGATAGAGACCGTCGTACGTTTTCACCCACTCGGAGCGGAGGAAATTAAGGAGTATGTTGCCGGTGGGGAACCGATGGACAAGGCCGGGTCCTATGGGATTCAGGGGGGAGCAAGAAAATTTGTTGCTTCCATCCAAGGATCATTGACAAATGTCATAGGCTTACCGATGGAATATCTTACGGAACAGCTTAGAGCGTGGGGGATTGAGCAGACAAATGTCGCTTCACGCGAGGTGGATGATGAATTATCAGCGTCTGAAGGATTTGCCAGAGGAACTTCTACCCCGTGAACGACTTTACCAATTAGGGCCTGAAATCTTATCGAACCGCGAGATTTTGGCGATTTTACTGCGTACCGGCCTTAAAGGGGAAAACGTCTTAGCCCTGTCGGAACGCATCTTGGCAGAGGTCGGGGGACTCTCAGGCTTAGGGAGACTGACCGTTCATGAGCTGGCTCAACTACATGGCTTAGGGAAAGCCAAAGCGGCAGAAGTTAAGGCCGCTTTGGAACTAGGGCGTCGTTCAGTTTCCGTCGATCCGATGTCGAGACCTGTGGTCAATTCTCCCCAGGATGTGGCTCACATAGTGATGGAAGAAATGCGATTTTTGGATAGGGAACATTTCCGCGTTGTTTCTCTTTCGACCAAGAATCATGTTTTGGGGATTAGCCCGGTCTCGATCGGTTCGCTTAATTCTTCCTTGGTTCATCCCCGAGAATGTTTTAAAGAAGCGATACGACGCAACTCGAACGCCATTATTTTATTGCATAATCATCCCAGTGGGGATCCAACTCCCAGTCAGGAAGATGTTGAGGTCACGCGTCGCTTGGCAGATGGAGGGAAGATTCTCGGAATTGAGGTAATTGATCACGTGATTATCGGAGATAATCGGTTTATTAGCTTGAAGGAACGCGGTGTTTTGTAGATGGTTCGATATTCGATGTTCGTTGTTCGATTCGTACTTCGATTCTACGAATCGAAGTACGAATTGACTTTATGTTTTAGATCACTGTGCGAACCTTGTTCGCTTCTTATTCGAACAACGAACCTCGAACAACGAACCTCGAGATTGGAAGGAGTTTTAGAAAACCATGTTTAAGTTTTTTAGCAGGGACTTGGGAATAGATTTGGGAACGGCGAATACATTGGTTCATGTGAAAGGCAAAGGTATTGTGGTCCGGGAGCCCTCCGTGGTGGCAATGGATATAACGACGAAGACCGTTTTGGCCGTCGGTGATAAAGCCAAAGAAATGATTGGTCGGACTCCCAGTAATATCGTAGCCATTCGGCCCCTGAAAGATGGGGTTATTTCTGATTTCAACGTTACCCAAAAAATGTTGAAATATTTTATTAGTCGAGCACTGGGAACTGAACACCCTTTTATCCGCCCCCGGGTGGTTATTTGTGTCCCGTCCGGTGTAACCCCGGTTGAGGAACGAGCGGTTAAAGAAGCAGCCTTGGCAGCTGGTGCCAAAGACCCAATCATCTTGGAAGAGCCAATGGCGGCAGCTATCGGTGCGGGTCTCCCGGTCAGCGAACCAACGGGGAACATGATCGTAGACATCGGAGGCGGGACAACGGAAGTTGCCGTTATTTCTTTGGGCGGGATCGTGACCAGCCGTTCGATTCGTGTAGCCGGTGATGAAATGGATGATGCTATCGTCGCCCATATTAAGCGACGGTATAATCTAATGATCGGTTATCGGACCGCTGAAGCACTGAAGCTTGAAATAGGGTATGCGTATAAATTTGAAGCTTCTATGTTCACAGTTCGGGGACGAGATTTATTAACGGGACTTCCTAAAACGGTCGAAGTCACCTCGGAAGAGATTCAAGACGCTTTGCAAGAACCAGTCATGGCTATTGTCGATGCTGTGAAATCTTGTCTGGAAAAAACCCCGCCAGAATTGTCATCTGACATCATGGATCGCGGCATCATGATGGCAGGTGGGGGTTCATTACTGCGCAATTTAGATCATTTAATTTCAGAAGAAACGGGTATTGCAGTTCACGTGGCGGAGGATCCTCTGTCCTGTGTCGTTATCGGGACGGGGACCGTTTTGGAACATGCTGATATCCTTCGTAGAATTGCCGCCTCGCAAAAGAGTTAGGCTTGAATGTGCCTTCAGATTAGCGGGGAGGGATTAGGGTGGGGAAAAGAGTCAATGGGACGGGAATTGCGGTTCTCGTTTTCTTTCTGTTGCTAGGTGTGCTGATTAGTATCCGGCTAACAGGGCTGGGTAGTCGTTTCCCCAACCCAGTTGGGGGAATCTTACAAAGTGTTTTAAGCCCAGTCGAAAAGGCAATTCTTCAAATGGGAAATGGAATCAAGGATAATACGCAGGGGTTGTGGAGTTTTCGAGCGATAGAGGTCGAAAATCAGACTCTGCAGAAGAAAATAGACCAGTTGACAGGAGATAATCTAAAACTAAAGGAACAGGTCTTGGCTGGCATGCGGTATACGGAACTTGATCAAGGTCAGTTTCGCAACCCGACACTCGATAAGTATGAAAAGATTGGGGCTACTGTTATCAATCGCAACCCGACAGCTTGGTATCAGACGTTGACGTTGAACCGTGGCAGCAAGGATGGAATTGCGCCGAATGACCCGGTCATTGGCGATTTAGGACTTGTGGGAAAGGTTGTATCTGTGTCAGCGACAACCGCTGAAGTTTTGATGGTACTCGACGGAGAAGGGCAGGTAAGTGCCCTGGTACGTGGTAGCACGGGGAACGGCACGTTTGGTATTGTGCAAGGAACCTATAAGCACGGTTCTCGTCTGACTTCAGAAGGAAATTTGCAAATGCTGTTTCTGCGGAAGGATATCGTCAATGTCGGAGACCTTGTCTTAACAGCAGGTCGCGGTGGGGTGTACCCTCAAGATATCCCAATTGGAAAAGTGAAAGAAGTTGAACTTGACCCCTCGGGCTTGCTCAAAACCGCTTTTATTGAACCATTGGTCAACTTTGATGACTTAGAAGAGGTTTATATTGTGAAAATGGTAGGAGGGAAATGATGCGTTATTTCTTAATAGCGATTATGTTCCTCCTCAGCTTAATTTTACCAGGAACGCTTTTTCACTTTTGGGCATGGTCAGGGATTAAACCCGATTTACTGATGCTTTTGACGATTTATATCGCTATGCATCACCGTTTGAATTCGAGTGTTTTATGGGGATTTGGGGCGGGCTTATTAGAGGATCTGTATTTGGGCCGCTACATTGGGATGAACACGCTGACTTTGATGTTGGTTGCCTTTTTTAGCAGTTGGCTCGCGGAACGCTGGTATCGAGAGAATTTCCTGTTAACAACGTTCGCGGTTTTTTTAGTGACCGCGACAGGCCAGCTTGTGGTTGCCTTTTTGAGCCTAGGAGCTGGGCTCCAATGGTCTCTGGGAGATATCAGTCGATTGGTATTCGGGGTCTCTTTATATAATGCTTTTCTTGTTCCGCTAACTTACCCGTTGATTCACAGGTCCTTCCTGCATGGCTGGTTGCGCTATCGGCATCGATATGAACGCTAGGAGGCGAGGGTCCGCGAGACACGTCCTCGGCCATGCGTTCGTCGTGCCAAACTAGGGCATTAATCCTTGATGAAAGAGGGCATGGCCGGCGGGAAACATCCTTGTTTCCCGCCCTGCTGAAGAAAGAGGATTAAAGCCGAGTTTGGCTACGACGACCGCAAAGGCGTCGGAGCGTGTGATCGCGGTCCCTCTGGCTTGGGTCGGCGGGGGCTGGGAAGACATAAAGTTCGAACATGAATATCGAACTACGAATATCGCAAAAAACGTTTCGAAGAGGAGCTTTTGGACATGGATGACAGAGAACGAAAACCGTATGTTCATCGACTTTTGGGCTTAGGTATCGTAGTGGTTCTCGTTTTTTTGATTCTGGGCTATAACCTCTGGCATTTACAGATCACCCAAGGTGCCTATTACACGGCTAAGGCGCAGGGGAACGTTATGCAGATTGTCAAGGTCCCTTCTACTAGGGGAGATATTGTCGATAAAAATGGTAAGCAGTTAGTGACGAGTGTACCGGAGTTCGTCCTTAATTTAGATTGGCTGGATTTGCAACAATCGAAAGTCAGTAATTGGAAGGATGTTGTCCGGCGCTTAGCTGGGTTCATCCAACCGAAATGGCCCAATCCCAATCAATCGATTGAGTCAATCACCACAGATATTTTAGTCAATATCCAGAATCATCAATGGGAGCGTTATCGCCCGGTTACGATTCTAGATAACGTCCCTCCAGATCTCCAAGCTATCATAGCCGAGCACCAGGATGAGCTTCAGGGAGTGAGTGTCGATGCAATCCCAGTTCGTTCTTATCCCCAAACTACGGTGGCAGGTCAAGTCTTGGGGTATGTGCGTGAGATAGGAGACACGGAGATTGCTCCGTTTAATCAAAATCCGAATGCGCAAAAGGCTGGTTTTACCTACGCTCAAGGGGACTTGGTCGGAAAAATGGGGGTCGAAAAATCCTATGACTTTTGGTTGCGGGGAAAAGAGGGAGTTCAGCAAGTTGAAGTAGACAATAACGCCCGCCCGATTTCCAAGCAGATGATCCAAGTACCGGAAGCGGGAAAGACGGTCCAACTGACGATTGATGCAGACTTGCAAAAAGTTGTGGAAGATAGTATGGATGAGATTATTGCCAACATTCAAAAGTCGAATCCGAATGCTCATGCCGGAGCGGCCGTGGTAATCGATGTCAATACAGGCAAGATTCTGGCCATGGTTTCTCGACCGTCCATGAATCCAAACGAGTTGACTGGAAGCTTTTCTCAGACTGTATCGGATAAGTATTTTAGTAATAAAATAGCGCCGGCAGCTGCCTTTAATCGGGCCTTGTCTGCTACGTATGCTCCAGGATCGGTCTTTAAAATGGTGACAGGGATGGCGGCCTTAAAACTCAAACTGACGACACCATATGAATTGATTGATGATCAAATGTCCTCCTTGGGAAACAAAGACTCTCAGATTTCTGGTTTTCCAGAATGGGGAGGAAATTATTTCGGTGAGGTTAATTTATATAAAGGTCTCGCTAAATCCTCGGACATTTATTTCGAAGTTATAGGACGCCGAGTTTTTGAGGCTCAGCCGGAAGCCATTAAACAGATCGCCAATGAATTCGGGTTAGGTGTTGAAAGTGGCGTTGATATACCTAACGAAGAAATAGGAAACGCGCCCTCCCCGGAATGGAGAAAGACGATTAATGGCGCAAAATATGCGAAGGCACATGATAAGGAGTTGGCTGCGATTGAGAGCAATTATGCCCCCAAACTAGCCAGTGCCCCAGATGCTAAGGCCAAGCAGAAACTTCAAACCGCGAAAGACTCAGAGATTAATAAAGCGAATGAGGCGTACAACCTTAACGTCTATAGCTATGTGGACTGGCATGTCTCCACTAGTTACAATAATGCCATTGGGCAAGGGGATAGTGCCTACTCCCCTCTGCAATTAGCTAATTACACAGCAACCATAGTGAATGGTGGCAAGCACTTTCAGCCCTATGTTGTCGATAAATTACTAGACCCAATTACTGGGAAGACGTTCTCGGAAACCCAACCCAAGCTACTAAACACGGTATCGGTTTCTCCGACTATCCTAGATCAGGTTAAACAAGGAATGCGTGCCGTAGTAACGGGTAGTGGGTCGAACGCTGGTACGGCTCAATTTATATTCGCAGATCTACCGGAGTTTTCCGGTGGGGCTAAGACGGGAACTGCTCAAAAAGGTAACGTCAACACGTCCTTAGAAGATGTATATAATGGGATGTTTGTGGCATTTGCTCCTTATGATCATCCTCAAATCGCTTTCGCTGGGGTGGTGGAATATGGGAGTCACGGTGGAGAAACCGCGGGTTTAGTCGCTAAGGCGGCCTTTATGAAGTATTTTGATTGGAAGTCCACGAACGGGGGCTGAAAAACGAGGAAATTTCCCTCGTTTTTTTCAATAGTTTTCAAATTGTAAAAAGGGAATTAGGACAAGCTTGTAGAATTTATACTAAGCATTTAAAGAAAACTTGCTAGCGGAAGACCGCTAGCCATGGAAGGCCAAGTGTCCCTGGAGCCAAGGCGGCAAAGCCAAGTGCTGGCGAGAAGGGACCCACCCGAAATATATTTACAAAATTGTATAACAAGTGATTAGCGATGGAGGATTGTGCAGCTTGACACGGACTGAACATGTGGTAATTAAGGGTACCCGCGAAGGATTGGTTTTGTACTTAGATCCGATTGCGGACTTTGACTTGCTAATGAATGAACTCGATAAGCTATTAGAAAGATCTGTTCAATTCTTGCAAGGTGCTTCTGTCCAGTGTTACGCTGGACAGAAAGAATACACTGAGGAGGAACATGCTAGTCTGGCAGCTGTCCTCGAAAAATATCGATTGGAACTTACGGGATGGTTAACTGAAGCAGAAGTGTACGTTGCTAGTAACGCCCAAAGCATTGCAGTAGCGGACAAAGAAACACGCCACTGGGAAGACGGGATGGTGGAAGGAAACTGTCTCTTTGTACAACGCACGCTCCGCTCTGGAAAAAGTGTGCAGTTCGAGGGGCATGTAGTGGTAATGGGGGACGTTAATCCGGGGGCGGAAATTATTGCAACGGGAAATATCGTCGTTTTAGGTTCCTTCCGAGGGGTTGCCCATGCTGGAGCAACGGGTGATCGTAAAGCCTCAGTAAGTGCTTATCATCTCGCCCCGACCCAATTACGGATTGCAGATTTAGTGACTAGGGCACCGGATGATCAAGCTGGCGGAAGGGGCCCGGAAATTGCTAGTATTAAAGATGACCAATTGATTGTCGATGTAGTTATAATGAATGGTCGGCATGGCAAGGTCCGATAAAAACACAGCAAGTTTAGATGGAAAGGTAGGTCTAATTATGGGTGAGGTAATCGTTGTAACTTCCGGAAAAGGAGGCGTCGGCAAGACGACAACATCCGCAAACATCGGCACTGGACTGGCTGCTCTGGGACACAAAGTTGTCTTGGTGGATACGGATATTGGTCTACGCAACCTTGATGTAGTTATGGGGCTAGAAAATCGCATTGTTTATGATCTAGTGGATGTGACTAGTGGAAATTGCCGCTTAAAACAAGCACTGATTAAGGATAAACGCTTCGAAAACCTTTTTTTGCTGCCGGCTGCCCAGACCAAGGATAAAACAGCCGTTAATCCTGAGCAAATGAGAAAATTAGCCCTAGAGCTTAAAGAAGAGTTCGATTTTGCGATCATCGATTGTCCAGCTGGGATCGAGCAGGGCTTTCGTAATGCGATTGCTGGTGCAGACCGGGCAGTAGTTGTTTGTACGCCCGAAGTTAGTGCGGTGCGGGACGCGGACCGTATTATAGGCCTCTTGGAAGCGGCAGAGTTGATGAATCCCAAGTTGATCATCAACCGGCTCCGACCTGCCATGGTGAAACGTGGGGACATGATGGATATCTCTGATATTCTAGATATCTTGGCGATCGATCTTATCGGTGTGGTACCAGAGGACGAGAGTATCGTGATTTCAACAAATCGTGGTGAACCCGCTGTTATGGACCAGGCATCACAAGCCGGAGAAGCTTACCGTCGGATCACAAGACGAATTAAGGGCGAAGAAGTACCTCTGATGAACCTTGAGGCACCTACAGGAATCCTAGACAAACTAAAGAAACTCGTTGGTATACGATAACGGTTCGGTACTGAGAGGGGGGATCGTCCTTGTTAGAATTTATCAGTCGAATACTAGGCCGGGAAAGTGACTCGAGCAAGACGGTGGCCAAAGAACGTCTGCGGCTTGTTCTCGTTCATGACCGTGCCAGCATTTCTCCAGCAATGCTCAACAAATTAAAGGAAGAATTGATCAAAGTTATATCGAACTACATGGAGATCGACGAAACTGCGCTGGAGGTCAGTCTATGCCAGGATGAGCGCGATGTGGCTTTAGTTGCTAATATTCCGGTCATGAAAATGAAGCGGGATTACGTAAATAAAGGACAGTAGGGGCACGATGCATTGTGCCCCTTGGCGTTTAGGATTCTAAAGCCAGGTGGGTAACCACCTGGCTTTTTTGGCTCTTTTTTATGCAAACTACTTGCGTAGGGGCACAATGCGTCGTGCCCTCACTGTGGAACCAGGATCGACGGGTAGGGCACGATGCATCGTGCCCCTACAGGACTTTCTAGCTATCCTGGGATGGTGCTTTGGGTTGTATTTCAAATGTGTTATAATGAGCAAGGATTCAGGCAAGGATTTAGCTGAATAATCGAAGGGGAATAATAGCCGTGGATAGACGAACTTTGAAAAACTTGGACTTTTTATTTATCTTTATTACATTTCTGTTATTAGCAGCTAGTCTTGTCATTTTGAGTACGGCTTCAATTAATGTGGATAAATCAAGTCCCCTACATTATGTCAAGGTGCAAGCCTACTGGATTATGAGCGGCATTATTATCACGGCCGTGCTGGCCGCGATTGATTATCATAAATGGCGACGGTTGCGTTGGTGGATTTATGCCTTTAATATGGTCCTGCTTTTGGCCGTGATCATTTTCGGGAGCAATATCAAGGGGGCAACCCGTTGGATTCCGATCACCTCAACCATTCAAATCCAACCTTCGGAATTTGCCAAAATATTCATTATTATTACCCTCGCTGATTTTTTAGCCGACCGCAAAGGAAAACTCAATAATTATCGGGATTTTATTGTGCCGTTTCTGTTTGTGCTCCTACCCATGCTCCTGATTTTTAAGCAACCTGACTTGGGAACGACCTTGGTCTTTGCGGCTATATTTATCGGGATGATGTTTGTCGCGGGAGCAAATCCTAAAAAATTCGGAGGGCTGTTAATCGGCGGGATTTGCCTCATTGGGGTAGCCCTTTGGCTCCACTTCGCCACGAACTTACCATGGGGTTTACACTGGGCTCAAGGTCTCCCGCTGCCTATGCAAGAATATCAGTTAAAGCGCCTAACTATTTTTATGAATCCGGCTTCTGATATGGCTGGAGACGGATACCATATTGTTCAATCAATTTGGGCCATCGGCTCTGGGGGATTATGGGGAAAAGGGTACCGAATGGGAACACAGGGCCAATTAAACTTCCTACCGGAACATCACACCGATTTCATTTTTTCGGTCGTGGGGGAAGAGTTCGGATTCATTGGAACAATCACCTTACTGTTCCTCTTTTTGATCTTTATTCTGCGCAGTATTAGTATCGCTTTGAAAGCGCGAGATCCGTATGGGATGTTAATCGCTACGGGCGTCGTATCCATGTTTACCTTTCATATTTTAGTTAATGTGGGCATGACCTCCGGGATTATGCCAGTAACGGGTATACCCTTACCTCTGATCAGTTATGGCGGAAGTGCTATGTGGTCAAACATGGCAGCAGTCGGGTTGCTACTAAGCGTCAATTTAAGACGCCAACGGTTGATGTTCTGATCGTAGTTTGTAGTTCGATGTTCGTGGTTCGAATCGAAGCGGACAAAGTTGGCACAATTAGAAAATCTCGAAAGTTCATTCCGTTCTTTGATTCGTAGAATCGAATTCAGAGTTCGAATCACGAACCACGAATATCGATTAATCGAACATTGAAAAAAGTAGAGCTGCTAGCAGTTCTACTTTTTTTTGCCCAGAATAGAATCTTAAGGGATGGACGAACCTGATCGTGGTTCGATATTCGTGGATCGTGGTTAGAATCGAAGCGAACATAGTTCGCAGAAGATTATAAGCCTTTAAGATGAAGTCCGTTCTTTGATTAGCAGAATCGAATTTCACAACTCGAACCACGCACATCGAACTACGAACATCGAAAGTGGGGCGAAGTAGGATGAATCCGTTTGAACGTTGGGATGACTGGGAATGGGAACGGGCCATTCAAGAAGTGGGGAAAGAACGGGGGGGGCGAGGCGAGGCTACACCGCGCAACCGACAACCTAGAAATTATCGAAGTCCTGCGCAAGCAAGTTGGGGGAATTTCTTCAAGCATTGGAACGGAACTCAGAAGCGTTCTATCTTAGCTGCCATGCTATTTTTATTGGTTTTCTTTAGCGCTAATAGTGCAGACCCATTCTCGAAAACAATCCATTCAGTTTATCAGAGCGCACTGAACTCGGGTAATTTTTACACCTCACTCAATGGTATGGCAAAAGATGCCTTGAGTATTGGGGGGATCGGCACTAAGAGCATGCCTGTCGATGCCAAGCTGCAAGGCCAGTTGTTGCCTCCCCTTTCAGGACAGGTCATGGCTGGATTTGGAGCAAAGGGAGAAGGGGGAAGCAATGCGGTAGGTACCATTCATAACGGAATTGACGTGGAAAGTGCTTTGGGAACCCCTGTGGTATCGCCGGCGGCTGGGGTGGTGACCTCGGTTGGAGTAGATCCCCAATTGGGTAAGGTTGTGAAAGTAGACTTTGGGGATGGCTGGACGACCGTGCTCGGGAATCTCGGCGATATTTCTGTACAGAAGGGCCAGAAGGTCGAGAAAGGAGCACTCTTGGCCAAGGTCGGGCTTTCTGCACCGCTGAAAAAACCTTGGCTCCATTTCGAATTAAGAAAGAATAATCAACCCGTTGACCCGATGCCTTATCTTATCCTTCCCAAAGCAAAATCGTAGAGAGGGAACGACGGGGGAGGGAACGGGCACGATGCATCGTGCCCTCCACGTGACCCGACGAGGAGGCAGAAATACATGGAACTCCTGAAAATATCCGGGGTGAGTATCCGAATCCATCCGACATTTCTGGTGGTTTTGCTAGTTTATGGAGTCCTGGGTTTAGCAACCCAGGCTCTTCTCGTCTTTGGCTTGGTGCTCGGGCATGAATTGGCGCATCTCTTAACGGCCAAAGCGTATGGCTTTAAAGTTGTGGGCCTGGAGTTGTTTCCCTTTGGCGGGGCTGCTTACTGTGATGACCTCTTTGAAGGAAGAAAACTTGAGGAGAGCATTATGGCCTTGGCTGGTCCCATATTTAACGTGGTTCTCTTATTCAGTGCTCAGGCCTTAAGGTGGAATGGGCTGTGGTCTGGGCACTTTGCGGATGAATTTGTCCGCTTGAACTTTTGGCTAGCGCTCTTTAACTTAATCCCAGTTTTGCCACTTGACGGCGGTCGGGTGGTACGAGCCCTTTGCGCGGAAGGGTTCGGGTTCGTCCGGACCACGAAGTTTTTGGCCTGGGCCGGAAAATGGTTGGGTGTCCTGTTTGCTCTGTATGGGATCGTATTATGGGGGAGCGGTAAGTTTGCCGAAGGACCCCTGACCTTTATTACCTTGGGGGGGTTCTTTTGGTTTGTCGGCAGTAAAGAGATTTCCACGGCCCATATTACGTTTCTCAGACACCTGACCCGCAAGAAGGAGGAATTGGTGCGCAAAGGCTTGATGAAGAGTATTTGGTTAACCGTGCACAGAGATACTCCGCTCGTGCGCATCGTTGAGCAGTTTACCCCTGATCGCTATGCGATGGTCTCGCTGACGAATGAGAAAATGGGTCTGAGTAAGATTTTGACGGAAACGGATGTTTTGGAAGGAATGTTGCGCGAAGGAATTCGTTTTCCGATCGGTAAACTTTAGTCGCTTTTGCTCGAAGCTGGGACAAGACCTGTAAATATTGGGGATTTATGATATAATTGAAGTCCACATATAGTACAAGGAGGCCTTGTTGACAGCATGAGTAATTTAACTGCGGCGGAAATACGCCGGCAGGTCGAACGTTTTTTGCCTAAAGTCTTAAAACCGAGTAGGTACCTAGGTTCCGAATGGAACGCGATTAGTAAAGATTGGGATCAAACCGAGGTGCATATGGCCTTTGCCTTTCCAGACGTGTATGAAGTTGGCATGTCGCATTTAGGAACTCGGATTCTCTACCACCTGGTCAATTCCTTTCCGGAATTTCTCTGTGAAAGGGTGTTTACTCCCTGGGTGGACATGGAAGAGAAGCTACGAGAGGGTGACATTCCCCTCTATGCGCTGGAATCGTTTCAACCGCTGAGGGCGTTTGATGTTGTAGGATTTACCCTTCAATATGAAATGAGTTATACCAATATCCTCAATATGCTCGATTTAGCCAAGATTCCGTTGCATACGGAAGACCGTGGGGTGGACGATCCTTGGATTATAGCCGGAGGTCCGTGCGCTTTCAATCCAGAACCCCTCGTCGGCTTTATTGACTTCTTTCTCCTTGGGGAGAGTGAAGAACAATTACCCGAAGTGCTGCGCCTCATCGCCGAGCAGAAGAAGAACCCGGTTCTGCGGAAGGAATTTTTAAGGAAAGTCGCTCAGGTCCAAGGGGTTTATGTACCAGATTTCTACCATATAGCCTATAAACCCGATGGCCGAATTGAGAGTATTGAGGCGGAAGCAGGCGTGCCAGCGGTTGTGGGGAAAGCCATCGTTGCAGATTTTGATCAAGCGTTTTTTCCCACCAGCCCGGTTGTCCCGTACTTGGAAATTGTGCATGATCGGATGATGCTCGAAGTCATGCGCGGCTGCTCACGGGGTTGCCGTTTTTGCCAAGCGGGCATGATATATCGACCGGTACGAGAACGTTCTTTGGAAACCTTGCTCAAGCAAACCGAGGAGCTGGTGCGGTCCACGGGCTATGATGAGATTGCTCTCACCTCGCTTTCCAGTGGAGATTATTCTTGTATCCAACCGGTGATTAACAACATCCTGGAGAAGCATGGAGCAGAAGGGGTGGGGATTTCTCTTCCCTCGCTGCGTGTTGATTCCTTTGATGTCGGTTTAGCCGAGTCCGTTCAGACAGCTCGTAAGTCCGGGTTAACGTTTGCCCCAGAAGCTGGCTCGCAGCGCTTGCGCGACGTTATCAACAAAGGGGTCACGGAAGAAAACCTTCTGGAGGCAGTTGAGGCCGCCTTTAAGAAGGGCTGGTCAACCATTAAATTGTACTTTATGGTGGGGCTACCGACTGAGACACAGGAAGACATTGAAGGGATTGTCGACCTGGCCAAAAAGGTCGTCAATCTAGGAACCCAGCTGGGACGCCGTAATATCACAGTCACAATCGCTACGAGTGTCTTTGTTCCCAAAGCCCACACTCCGTTTCAATGGGAACCGCAGGAAGCACAGGCTTCAGTGGAACTAAAGCAGAGATATCTCAAAGAAAAATTGAGAGATCGCCGTTTTAAATATAATTATCACGATATGAAGACAAGCTATCTTGAAGCGGTCTTTGCCAAAGGAGATCGCCGCTTAGCCCCGTTGCTGGAATATGTGGTCAAACACGGCGCTCGTTTTGATGGGTGGGGCGATCAATTCCGCCAGGATGTCTGGCTGGAGGGCTTTAAAGAATTAGGCATCGATCCTCATTTTTATGCGAATCGGGCCATGGATTATGCGGATATCTTACCGTGGGAGCATTTGGAGAGTGGTGTAACGAAGCAGTTTATGGCCGAGGAGCACCACCGAGCTCTCCAGGAAGCCAAAACAATCGATTGCCGACACGATGTATGTACCGGGTGTGGAATATGCCCGGGCAGAGGAGTTAAGATTATGTTGAAAGGGTGAGTTGCCATGCGGCTAAGAATCGCCTATACGAAAGTTGAAGATGCCAGGTATATCGCACATCTTGACCTGACACGGGTGTTTGAACGTGCGATTCGTCGGGCCGGAATCTTTATGTCCTATACGGAAGGCTTTAATCAACGTCCCAAAATTTCCTTTGGTTTCGCGCTAGCCGTCGGAACTGAAGGGGAGCGGGAATACGTAGATATAGATATTCAACGGGAAATGGAATTGGGGGAAGTGCTCGGGCGTATTCAAGAGCAATTGCCCCCTGGAATTCGCTTGCTGCAAGGTCGCGTCCTGACCCAAGGTGCTAAACCCTTGATGGCCGTGCTGAATGCCGCAAGTTATCGGATTCGCATCCTGATGGCTTTGCCAATTCTGCAGGAACGTTTACAAGAAGCGATTGGCGATTGGCTTGCTCGAGAACATGTAACCTATTCCCGCTTTACGAAAAAAGGACCCACGGACAAGGATATCCGACCGTGGATCAAGCGGTTGGAAGGGACAATTCATGGCGATGAAATCATCTTTGAGCTGGAAGTCGAGATGGGGAACGCTGGGAGTGTTCGGCCGGAGGAAGTGTTGGCTAGTTTGAGAGAACTAGAAAATCTACCGCTTGATTTGGAGGCTATCCATATCAGGCGGACGGGGGTTCATGTGAGTTATCAGGGGAATAATAGTTCGCCGATCGAGCATGATGGGTTTGTGCAGCTTGCTGAGTAGAATTCTCGAGGTGCGATTTGCCTGTCTGTGGTGGGAGGGTCCACGAGAACACTTGTTCAGCCATGCGGTCGTCGTGCCAAACTAGGGCTTTAAACCCTGATGCATGAGGGCAGGGTTCCCGGCCAATGCGACGTCCCTGTCGCATGGCCGGCGGGAAACATCCTTGTTTCCCGCCCTGCTGATGAAAGAGGGTTTAAAGCCGAGTTTGGCTACGACGACCGCAAAGGCTTCTCGCCGTGTGATCGCGACCCTCGCCTTTGGGGTCTGGGGTATGCATGTGGTAAATCGGGTCGCACTGCTTTTACCCTGAGCTGCGCTGCCGGGCTGGGAACGGATGCTTGTGATTGCTATATTGGTGCTGGCATGTCGCAAATGCTAGGACAAGCTTTCCGAGCATTCGGTATCTTTGTATCGGTGCTGAGCAAAGCCTCGGTTCCAGGACCAGAAACTGAGCACCAAGCCGTCTCATATTCGTATTGTTACATATAAGACCAAGAACTTGTGCTTACAAAAGCGAACCTTCTTTGATAGTTTGGCCCACGATATCATGAGGTGAAGCGTTGTAAGTGCAAGTTCGCTGAGGAGGGCTGTTTATTCGTATGATTAATGAAGGTGCGGGAAATTTGAAGGAAATTGTTTTGCAGAGCCAGTCTCACGGTATGCGGGCGGCTGTTTTTGAACATGGTGATTTGGTGGAAGTGTTTGAAGAAGAGGTTGGTTCGTCGCAGTTGGTTGGGAACATTTATCGGGGCCGGGTTGAGAATGTTCTGCCAGGTATGCAGGCGGCGTTTGTGGATATTGGCTTGGAGAAGAATGCCTTTCTGTATGTGGGTGATGCGGTGCCTTCACGTTTTGAAGAGGATGAGAAGGTTGTTTCGGCTGTTCAGGAACGGATCGAGCGGGTTGTGCAACCTCGTCAGGAACTCTTGGTTCAGATTGTGAAGGAACCGGTGGGTACGAAGGGGGCGCGGATTAGTGTCAACTTGACTCTGCCTGGTCGGTATGTTGTGCTGCTTCCTCAGGTGAGTTATGTCGGTGTGTCACGGAAAATTCTGGATAATAATGAACGGACTCGATTGCGAGATTTAGCGACTGTCGCTAAGCCGGAGGGCATGGGGGTTATCGTTCGTACCTTGGCTGAAGGGATTGACGGGGAAGAGATCGCGGAAGATATTGCCCGACTCGTGGCTAATTGGCGTGCCCTGCAACCGAAGATTCCGCATGTCTCCGTGCCTGGTCTTGTACATAAGGATGTCGATTTGATAGCTCGGTTGGTCCGTGATTGGATTGATCAGGATGTGGAGAAAATTACCGTGGATCAGGACGAAGTGGCTTTAGTTCTGCGCAAAGCTTTGCGTGAGATTGAACACCCGGCCGCTAAACATATCTTCGTGGTCTCGGGAGAGGACCTCTTTGCCCGCTACGGTGTGGATGATGAAATCCGTAAAACGTTGCGCTCGAAGGTTTGGTTGAAAAGCGGAGGCTACTTGGTTATTCAACAGACGGAAGCCTTAGGCGTGATTGATGTGAATACTGGAAAATATGTCGGGCAACATTCTCTGGAGGAAACGGTGGTCCATACGAACCTCGAGGCTGCTCGGGAGATCGCTAGGCAGTTGCGTTTGAGAAACCTCGGCGGAATCATTATTATTGACTTCATAGATATGACATCGAAAGAAGATCAGCAACAGGTGATTGAGGTCTTGGAGACGGCCTGTGCTCGGGATAAAACGAAGTCCCAGGTTTTAGGACTGACCCAACTGGGACTGGTGGAAATGACTCGGAAAAAGGTGGGTCAAACCTTGGCGGTACGCTATACAACGCCCTGTCCGACGTGTGATGGAAGCGGTAGGGTCTAACGAATCATTTATTACTAGCAGGAAATTTTAAAGTAATGTAGAACTACTTTAAAATGAAATGTAAAACTACATTGTAGAAAACCTCTGTAAAAGAATGTTTCAAGAAGAATATTACAAATAAATCGAGTTGTGGAGGTCTCAAGTATGGCAAGAAACAAATGGTTGAAGGGTATGATGACGGCTACGCTGGCGTGTTCTATAACATTAGCCCAGCCACTCTTGTCTTTGGCGGCGACGACAACACCTACTGGGGTTCCGATCAATGCGCTGCAGAGGCTCTCAGGCCAGGACCGCTATGAGACAGCGGTGAAGATCTCCGAACAGGGCTGGCCAACGAGTTCTAACTTTGCCATTCTAGCAGCCGGAATGGATGATAATTTGGTGGATGCCCTGACAGCTGCACCTCTAGCGAAGGCTATGAAGGCCCCCATCCTACTGACCCAGGGAGATAGCTTAAACTCTTATGCTCAGGCAGAGCTGAAACGCCTCGGGGTCAAAATGGTCTATGTCACCAGTGGTGCGGGCGTGATCCAGTCCGCAGTGACCGATCAGCTCAGCACGATGGGTATTAAGGTAGTAGCTTTAGGTGGCAGCGACCGTTTTGCGACAGCCCTCAATTTGGCTCAAACGTTAGAGACGGTAGCCCCTTTTTCTCAGATGGTGGTTGCAACAGCCTACAATAATGCGGATGCTTTATCGGTGGCGGGAATCGCTGCAGCTCAGGGTATGCCAATTTTGTTAACGGATGTTAACGCCCTCCCGACGGAGACGGCAGCTTACATAAACGGTCTTAAGGGAATTACCCATACTTATGTCGTCGGTGGTGCTGGCGTGGTCAGCGAGGTCGTGAAGAATGCCCTTCCTAATGCCCAGCGGGCAGGAGGAGTAGATCGCTTTGAGACGAATCGCTTGATCCTGCAACAGTTTGCTCCAGAGCTTAACTATGGACAAGTCTATGTGACAAATGGGGCAGATGCCCACTTAGTCGATGCCCTGGCGGTCGCACCGTTAGCGGCTCAGACCTATTCGCCCGTCGTGATGAGCGATGAACAGGTTCCAGCTGAAACACTTACGTATATTAAAGCTAACCTTCTTCCGAAGACAATCACTGCCTTGGGCGGGGAGAGTGTGGTGCCTTCGGCCAGCCTGAGTGGACTGAATTCCTCGCTAAGCTATGTCACTGCGGGAGGGACGGAAGGCTCAACTGATCCGAACAATAAGGTTGTGTTGACAGACCGTGTTAATGTTACGGGAGATAACGTGACAGTACAGAATGCGACTGTTCCATTTAGCATTTATGTGACGGGAAATAACGTTACTTTGACGAATCTCCAAGTCACAGGTACGATCTTTCTCGATCCAGGGTCTAATGGGGGCGTGACTCTGGATAATGTGAGCGCGGCTAATATTGTCGTGTTGTCTGGAGCCTCAAATAGCATTCACCTGAATAATGTGACTGCCAACCATTTGATTAATTCTGATAATATTGCGGTCACCTTTAGTGGCGGCGGCACGATCAATGGTCAGACGACCACGCCGACAATTCCGCCTTCTTCGGGTGGGACAACCCAACCCGTGATACCACCTGTTACGTCACCTGTGACTCCGCCTACATCGGATGGGACGACGACCCCACCTGTTACGCCGCCTGTTACCGTACCTACACTAACTGTAAGTTCGATAACAGCTCAAATGAGTAATGCCACGTATAACCAAGCGAGCTCAGGTTCCACCTCGTTCAATCTTGAGCTCAGTAGTGTTCCGGATATCACGAGTTTAACGGGAATACAGATTAGCTCTAATGGAGTCAATCCTTCATTTACAATTAACACAGTCAGTACTAGTGGGGTCAGCAACTGGTTGAGCAGTCCTAAGACCTCAACTCTCACCAATGGTGCAGTGCCTATATCCTCGTTGTTAGGTAGTCTGGATGCGAACCATGATGGGATCTCACTCAAAAATATGCGTCTGATTTTAGGTAGTGGGAAAATAACCCTTGAAGGGTATTTGTCGGAGACCGGCTATAATAATAGCTCAGCAATGACTGTAACGATCAATTTAGGAGCCTCGAAGTAGAGCTTCTAACTGGCGACCCATTTGAATGATCAAGTCTGTTAAAGCTTGCTCAAAGATTAGTGTGTATTTTCTCTTTTAATGAAGGACCCGCTAGGAGGAATAGCGGGTCCTTCATTAAAAGAACAAGTGGAGCGTGGTTCACCTATAAGTTCCTTGCATTAAACAAAGCCTTTTCGCAATATAAATAATATTTTCGTAAATTTAGAGGAAAAACGCAATAAGCGTGAAATATATTAAGTCAAGCAAGTTTAGTTGAACGAATTTGGGAGGTCAAAATGGAAGAGGAAATTGAATTACGACAGTATTGGGACATATTGCGAAAGCGTTGGATGATCGTGGTGATGTTGCCGCTCATTGCAGCACTCACCAGTGGTGTTATTAGCTTTTTTATGATTAAACCCGTTTATCAATCATCCACCACGTTGATTGTTGGAAAGAAAGCCTCAGAGGCTGGCCTAGCGGCAACCCAAATGTTGGACAATAATGTCCTCCAAGCCAACCTACAACTCGCTAAAACCTATGCAACCATCGCCCAGAGTCGTACCGTCGAACAAAATGTGATCAAGAATTTAAACCTCCCGCTGACGACAGAAAAGCTTGATGGGATGATCTCTATAAATCCGGTGAAGACCACGGAAATTTTGGAAATCATGGTGACCAATACAGACCCCGTACTGGCAGCCGCGATTGCTAACAAGATGGCGGATGAGTTTTCTAAAGCTGTCATCGAGATAAAAAAGGTGGATAGTGTCAGTATCGTGGATACTGCTGTAACCCCAGATAAACCCGTTAAGCCGAATAAACAACTTAATGTCATGATTGCCTTTGTCGTGGGTCTGATGGCAGCGGTTGGGGTAGTCTTTCTACTAGAATACTTGGATAATACTATCAAAACCACAGCTGATGTAGAGAAGCTTTTGGGTATTCCAGTTCTGGGTGTCATACCAAACTATGAAATGGGAAAACAAGGGTAAGAGGGGAAGATTCCATTGGCATTTTCATTAATCACCTATGAGCAGACAAAATCTCCAATCTCAGAGGCCTACCGGACACTGAGAACGAATGTCCAGTTTACAAGTGTGGATTCAGAAACTAAGAAGATAATGATCACTAGCTCAGGTCCTCGGGAAGGGAAATCGTCTACGGTTGCCAACCTAGCAGTGAGTATGTCTCAAGCTGGGAAGTCTGTTATCGTGGTCGATGCTGACCTTCGTAATCCCACGCAGCATAAACTATTTGACTTAGATAATGGGCAAGGGCTATCGGTGGCACTAGTTCAAGATCAAGACTACCAAAGCTATATCAAGAAAACGGCTGTACCTGGCGTAATGGTTCTCACAGGAGGTCCCGTTCCTCCTAATCCGGCAGAGCTTGTCGGGTCTAAACGGATGAAGCGTCTGATCGAGGAACTCAGTCAGGAATATGACATAGTCCTCATCGATACCCCGCCCATAATTGCAGTAACAGATGCCGCAATTCTTGCCCAGGAAGTCGATGGGGTCATTCTGGTCTTGGCCTCAGGCGAAGTGAACAAAGAGTATGCGATAAGAGCTAAAGAGCAGTTAGATAAAGTAGGAGCAAAGATCCTAGGGGCAGTCCTCAACAAAGCGGATATGAAGGCCAGTGAATACTACTATTACTACTATTACCACGGGTCAGGTGACTCAGATAAGAAGAAGCATAAGGGCCATAAAGATCGTTAAATAGAAGAAGCAGCCCTCCTCCGTTTGACGACGGAAGGCGCTGCTTTCAGTCTTGAATAGGTCAGCTAAAAATGGGCATATCCCTCGACGACTTGCTGTTGGGCCTTTTTACCCATCTCCAGCGCAGCATATAAGCTGGAAGGGCTGAAGGAGGAAATTCCGTTTAAGACGACGCCCATTGCTTGCTGGGCTAAACTAATGCCTGCCAAAAACTCTTGGTAGGAGGGGTTTAGGGTCTCCTCAGTCGGCGGATTTGCCCGAACGAAGGTCTCGATAGTGCTAAAGGTTGCTTGGGACTGTTGAATACTGGCTTTGTACGCGGAGAGAGACATCTTTTTTCCTTGTAAAGCTAAGGTGCTGGACTTGGCGTTCTGCATTGCCTGCAGGGTCTGCTGATATGGGCTAGTCATTAATTGTTTATACTCCTTGGCATAAGCGGTAGCAGAGGGCGAAGCGGAAGGACTAGAATTCGCTTGGGTACTGGGGGATTGAGGGTCAGAGGTGGATGGAGCTTGAGACGGAGACGTCTGAGCGGATGAAGTGTCTGTCGTCCCAGTAGACGCTGGCACTTGATTGGGTAAAGCGGAACCGTTACCCGATCCTTGGGCCAACTTCTGAGCCTCGGCTGCATACTGATTGACCATCTGCTGCCCTTGATACAGTTGCCAACCGGCATAGCCGCCGATTATTAGAACGATCACCCCAAGGATCGATAGGATATGGCGAGGTTTGATTTTAAGCATTAGTTACTCCTCTCGTTGCTGGTCATGATTATACTTTTGTTTAGTGTAGCATTCTTTGGGGGGATAAAAAAGTGCAAACTAAAAGTGTAAACTGACTGTAATATATTAGAAACAGAAAACTAAAGGACCGGTCGATTACTATTATGTAACACATTGCAAGATATAGGAGAGTTCGAATGATTGATATCCATAGTCATATCCTGCCTGGTCTGGACGACGGGGCGAAAAGCATGGAAGAAACGCTCAAGATTGTGCGTCAATTACAAGAAGCAGGTTTTAAGAAGCTTATTGCCACCCCTCACGTCCTAGAAGGACGCGAGTATTTGAGTCCAGCGGACATCTTGGCTACGCTAGAACAAGTGCGGGAGCAGGTTGCTAGAGCTGGAATTTCGGTCGAAATCTTGCCAGGGGCAGAAAATTATATCTTTCCGGATATGGCACAGTGGGCGAGAGATGGGAAGCTCATGACCTTGGGTAACGCAGGTAAGTATTTACTTGTAGAACTTCCGATGCTTGATATTCCTCATTATACGGATCAAGTGTTTTTTGAGCTTCAAGTTCTCGGGTTGACACCAATTCTTGCCCATCCAGAACGTTATCGAGGGTTAGTCGCTGAACCGGAACGCCTAATTGAGTGGGCGAAGAAGGGGATTCTCTTTCAGCTGGACTTACGAAGCTTGGGTGGAAAATATGGGCCCCAGGCTAAGTGGCTTGCTGAAGTTATGCTCCAAAGTGATTTGATTCACTTTGTGGGGTCCGATGCACATCGGGTGGCTCGGAGTGAAGGGGCCTATGTGGAGGAACTTCGGAGTGTGAAGGGAATTGTCGGCGAGGGTGGGTTCGGAGAAGTGATGGTGAGTAATCCTCGAATGATGCTGGATGGGAAAGCGCTGCTGCAGGAGAGTAATTATTGTCTGAATGCGGTGCGGCCGAAGAAGAGGAAACGTGGATTTTGGAGTTTGTTTAGAGGTAAATAGTGATTATCGCCAGTTATCCTCCTCGTAAGCTTGTAGCCTCTCGGCATTCGCTGGGGCGGTTGGGACAAGGGGTTCCTTGAACCTACTTTATTGCATTCCTCCTACTTTTAGTGGGAGGATATTTGTCGTCATTCAGATGTTCATGCAAAATATCTTACCAATAAGTAGTTCCGTGTCGATCACATCAAATGAATTTTTGATCCGGCTGAGGGGTGCACGCACTTTAAAAAATGTAGCTAAAATTATGGCTTTGGCCAAATTACAGGGAGAAACATTCCACTGTTTTTCATCCCAAGTCACAGAACGATTACTTAAGTCGACAAGACCTAGTAGATTCAAGAAGTTTATGGCCAAAAGAGAAGGATCAGGGGAATTTCAAAATTAGAGTTTAAAAATGTTTTAATGACATTCTTTTTTTTTACGCTTATTTTTTAGAGTCATATCGATTCTTTTCTCTATAAAAATAGTCTTCCATGGAGGATTCGACATCGATTTAATGATTCCATTCTGAGAAAAAAGTGGGAATAAGCTATATTTTATGGATGGGTGATGAATTGAGGTCTGAATGGAGGAATATGAATAATCCCATTTAAAGGATTTTTATTTTCGATGCCGAATACAGAAATTCAAGACGTTTGTCCTAGGTCTGTGGATTGAGGCGATGGGACTAATGACCTAGTCGATATTGTCGGAGTGACAATGAACATGTGATTTTGAGAGTGGCCAATAATTAGTTGCTTATATCTTAAAGGTCCCTTCGATGAAATTAAACTGGAAATCAGTTGAGGGAAAAGGAGTTCGGCAATGAGATTAATCTTACTTTCGGGTGGTTCAGGCAAACGACTGTGGCCATTATCCAACGATGCTCGTTCTAAACAGTTCCTACAGGTCCTAGAGAATGAAGATGGGGACCGCGAGTCAATGGTTCAACGGGTTTGGGGACAGCTGAAAACAGTGGGGTTGGCGGCTTCTGCCGTTGTTGCTACGAGCAAGTCTCAAGTGGATATGATGAAAAATCAATTGGGTGACTCGGTAAAAATGGTTATAGAACCAGTGCGCAGGGATACCTACCCGGCAATTGCTTTAGCGGTTGCTTATTTATCTTCGGTTGAACAGGTCAATCCGAATGAAGTCGTTGCCGTACTGCCCGTGGATTCTTTTGTTGACGATGGTTTCTTCCAGCGGGTCAAAAAGTTGGAAGAGGTACTTATAACGACAGACGCAGATCTTGCTCTGGTCGGAGTCACACCCACCTACCCTTCTGAAAAATATGGGTATATTGTCCCTGATTCGAGTCAAGGCGATTATCCGTTTGTGAAAGTGTCACATTTCCGGGAAAAGCCAAAAGAAGCACAAGCCTGCGAACTCATCGCTCAGCAAGCATTGTGGAATTGTGGTGTGTTCGCCTTTAAATTGGGCTATATTCTTTCTAAGCTTGAGGCACTTGGCCTGCCAACAGATTACTTGAAGTTGATTAACAAGTATGCGTCGCTCCCTAAGATTAGCTTTGACTATGAAGTAGTCGAAAAGGCAAAGGATGTTGTGGCGATCCGTTATGATGGGGAGTGGAAAGACCTCGGGACCTGGAATACCTTGACGGAAGAAATCGCGACACCGCTTATCGGCAATGGAGTCTTAAGCTCGGATTGTTTGGGGAGCCATCTTATAAATGAATTGGATATTCCGATTGTCGTCCTCGGTTTGTCCAACGTCGTGATCGCGGCAAGTCCGGACGGGATTTTGGTTACTGATAAGAAAGCCAGCCCAAGGGTTAAAGATTTGGTCGATGGATTTAACCAGCGACCGATGTTTGAGGAACGACGTTGGGGTTGCTATCGGGTTCTCGATCATATGAGATATGACAATGGACAAGAGGTTCTAACCAAACGAATTGGGATTTCAGCAGGTAAAAACTTAAGTTATCAACTTCATTATCAACGAAGTGAAGTTTGGACGATTATGAATGGCGAGGGTGAGTTTGCGCTTGACGATGTGATCTACGAAGTAAAGTCTGGGGATATTTTACATATTCCAGTTGGCGCAAAACATGGGGTTAGGGCCAGGACGGATTTAGAGTTTATAGAGGTTCAGGCGGGGACCGATTTGGTTGAGAGTGACATTGTGCGGATATTTATGACTTGGAAAGAAGTCGAAATGCATTGCAGACAATCCAAAGAGGGTAGCGCTCAAATTGATAAGTCAGGCTTAAAGATAGGTTGATTGTTAGGAGAGAAGAGGAAAGGAAAGTGGGACAATGTTTAGGGAGCGGGGGATCGTTGAAAACATTTCAGAACTAGTAGATATCGTTCTGATAGCAATTGCCTTTTCGTTCGCTATTGGACTATACCAAATTAAGAATGTCTTGATTGATATATGGCCAGAGTATTTCCTGATCTTTCTAATCTATCTTGTGGCTTGGATTATTGCTAGCAACATTTATAAAGTGTATCAATCACGTCGGTTTATGTCGGCGTGGCGCGAACTGAGGCAACTGTTAAAAGCACATTTCTTTTCATTCGCTTTGAGCCTGATCTTCTTCAACCTCTACAGTCCCAATTTGCTCCGCAATCGCTTCTTTTTCTACTTCGGAGCCTTTGTGGTAGGTTTGACCATTGGATTTCATCTTGTGACTCGGTTGATGCTGCAAGCATGGCGAAAAATGGGACGCAACAAGCGTTACGTATTGATCTTAGGGGGCGGCTCTGCCGCTGAACTATATTTGGAAAAAGTAATAAATAATCCTCAACTGGGTTATAAAGTTATTGGATATATTGCCCCCATTAAAAATGGTCTAGAGATTCCGTACTTGGGTGATTACTCGAATCTCGAATCAATTATTCGCATGAATATCGTAGATTTAACGGTTGTTGCAGCGCCAATCACAGAGGAAGGAATTCAAGAATCGATTGAGATCTTGGATGTGATGGGGAAAACTGTCGCTGTTTTGCTCGATGATATTGTGACAAAAGTCATCCGCAGCAGGCCTGTCGATTTCGGAGGACTTTCTATGGTTATGTATGATAGTTATCCAAGGCGGCCTTGGCAGGAAGTGGGCAAGCGGGGTATGGATATCCTTCTTTCAGGTCTTGGCCTTATTTTACTTAGTCCAGTGTTTCTCTTAGTGGCCTTAGCGATCAAAGTGACTTCGAAGGGACCTGTCAACTTCGTCCAAGATCGGGTTGGCTTAAACGGCCGTTCTTTTAAAATCTAAAAGTTCCGTTCAATGGTAGTTAATGCTGAAGAGCTTAAGGGAAAATTGACTGATCTAAACGAAATGAGTGGCCCGGTCTTTAAGATCACTAATGATCCTAGAGTGACGAGTTTGGGAAAATTCATTCGAAAGACCAGTCTTGATGAACTCCCTCAGCTTGTAAATGTTTTTAAAGGGAATATGAGGACCGAAGATCGCAAAGGGATGCTCAAAAATGGCTTTATCAGCGCGATTTACGCTTGATTAAGGCAATAATGATACTTTTAAGGTGAATTGGAAAGGCAAGAAATACAGTGGGCATTGTAAAGGAATTCTGACTTTTGATTGTCCCTTTTAAATCACCAACGTGACATTAACCTTGCTATTTTTACAAGGCATTTTTCAGAGAGGAGTTCGCAATGAGATTAATTTTACTTTCGGGTGGTTCAGGTAAACGCCTGTGGCCGTTATCCAATGATGCTCGGTCGAAACAGTTTCTGCAAGTCCTAGAGAATGAGGACGGAGAACGTGAATCGATGGTGCAACGAGTTTGGGGCCAGTTGAAGGCTGTGGGGTTGGCGGATTCGGCCGTGGTTGCGACGAGTAAATCTCAAATTGATATGATGAAAAATCAGTTGGGTGACTCCGTTAAACTAGTCGTCGAACCAGTACGTAGGGATACCTACCCAGCGATTGCCTTAGCGGCCGCTTATTTGTCCTCGGTCGAGCATATCAATCTGAATGAAGTCATTGCCGTACTCTCCGTGGATTCCTTTGTAGACGATCGTTTCTTCCTGCGGGTTAAAGAGTTGGAAGACGTACTTATAACGACAGACGCAGACCTTGCTCTGGTCGGGGTCACACCCACCTATCCCTCTGAAAAGTATGGGTATATCGTCCCTGAACTGAGCCAAGGCGATTATCCGTTTATGAAAGTCTCTCATTTCCAGGAAAAGCCCAAAGAAGCACAAGCTCGCGAACTCATCGCCCAGAAAGCATTGTGGAACTGTGGTGTATTCGCCTTTAAATTGGGCTATATCCTTTCTAAGCTTGAGGAGATTGGCCTGCCTACGGATTATCTGAAGTTGATTAACAAGTATGCGTCGCTCCCTAAGATTAGCTTTGACTATGAAGTGGTTGAAAAAGCTAAGAATGTCGTTGCAATTCGTTATGCTGGAGAGTGGAAAGACCTCGGTACTTGGAACACCTTGACCGAAGAAATAGCGACCCCGCTGATTGGCAATGGGGTCTTAAGCCGAGACTGTGTGGGGAGCCATCTTATTAACGAATTGGATATCCCCATTATCATAATAGGCTTGTCCAACGTCGTTGTTGCGGCCAGCCCGGATGGGATTTTGGTGACCGACAAGCAAGCCAGCCCTCGGGTCAAAGATTTGGTCATCGGCTTTGAGCAGCGGCCCATGTTTGAGGAACGGCGCTGGGGTTGGTATCGGGTACTGGATCATATGAAATATGACAATGGACAAGAGGTTCTGACCAAGCGAATTGGTGTTTCCGTGGGGAAGAATTTAAGTTATCAACTTCATTATCAACGAAGTGAAGTTTGGACAATTATGAATGGCAAGGGTGAGTTTGCGCTTGACGATGTGATCTACGAAGTAAAGCCTGGGGATGTCTTGCATATTCCAGTTGGAGCAAAACATGGAGTTAGGGCCAGGACGGATTTAGAGTTTATAGAGGTGCAGGCGGGGAGCGACTTGGTGGAAGGGGACATTGTGAGGATATTTATGACTTGGGATGATGTTGAGAAGTGTTGCCGAAAGGCTGGCGAAGAAGTCTCTGTAGTTGATAAATTAGGATTAAAGATCGGTTGAGCATTGGGGTTGAAAGTGGGACTGAGAGTAATCTCGCCTATGGTGTGGGTCATGCAAAAGAAGTATTAAATATATTGCAAAGTATAGAAAAGGAGAGTGTAATGCAATGAAGGTTCTTGTGACCGGGGGGGCGGGGTTTATCGGCTCCCACATTGTGGATCATTTGATAAAGAATATGCATGAAGTGGTCATTGTTGATAACCTGTCAACGGGTAAAGAAGAAAATATAAACTCATCGTCAGTATTTTATAGGGTAGATATCACAGATTATAAGAGCTTAGAAAATGTATTTAATCTTGAAAAACCGGATTATGTCATGCATCATGCGGCTCAGATTAACATTCAAAATTCCATATTAAATCCTACTTTCGATGCTGACACTAATATAACCGGAACAATTAATCTTTTGCGTTGTTGTGTAAAATTTGATACAAAGAAAATTATTTATGCATCCTCTGCAGCAGTTTATGGAAATCCGATCTATTTGGGGGTCGATGAAGAACATCCCGTGCAACCACTTTCCTTCTACGGAATTTCTAAGCACACACCAGAACACTACATTGAGGCTTTTTCAGAGTTGAACAATTTGAAATATACCATTCTTCGCTATTCTAATGCATACGGTATACGTCAAGATCCCAAAGGTGAGGGCGGAGTTGTTTCTATATTCGTCGATAAACTTCTCAACAAAGAACAACCCATTATTTTCGGAGATGGACTACAAACCCGTGACTTCGTTTATGTAGAAGATATTGCCTTAGCTAATTTGGCCGCAATTCACTCAGGGAACGGCGAGATTGTTAATATTAGTATTAATCGACCCACGTCACTCATAGAACTCTTAAAAATGATGAATGAGATTAATGGCACGAATATTAAGCCTATATATACGGAGGTAAAGCAAGGAGACATTAAAGAAAGTTATCTAACTAACAGTAAAGCAAGACAGCTGCTATCCTGGGAACCTATATATTCTTTGCATGAAGGATTGAGATTGACTATGGATTATTACCGTAAATTATGTGTTGCATAAGTATTTGTATGATAACCGCAGTCATCAGTTTATGAGAGTGAAAAGGAGTTATACATATGGTGAAAGGTAGTAAAGTTTCAGCATTTCCGATGCTACTACTTGATATTATTTTAGTTAATTTAAGTTTCGTACTTGCCTTTTTAATCCGATATGATTTTACACCTCCTATGAGTAATGTAGAACCTTACTTATCGCTCATCCCGTGGATCTCTATATTAACCGGTTTTATCTTCTTGATGTTTGATCTGTACTCCAACTGGAGAAGAAAAGGTATTCAAGATCTGGTCTTTTCTATCATCCTTTCAATTCTTGCATTATCATTGGTGACTATGGCTTTTACCTTCCTGGACCGTGGATTTTCCTTTCCACGTAGCGTAATTTTTATCGGAGCGGGTCTTCAAGTAGTTTTCATCACTTTAAGTCGTTCACTTGTTTGGTATCTTAATAAAAGATTTTATGGCTCACAGAGAGTTTTAATAATTGCTCAGGATTCAAATGAATGTTCAATTCTAGCAGAAAAACTCATACAACAAAAAGGATGGTTTACGATAGCTGGATTTCTCTCTGCAGATAAAGTATCCGAAGTTGAATCAAAACTCGAGAATATTGACGTGGTACTTACCAATATCCAACGGAGATCTAAGATAATAAACATATGTGTTAAATACGGAAAGGAAATATTAATTGTCCCGGAACTGTCCGAATTAATTTTGTTGCGATCTGAACCACAACAAATTGATGATATGCTTGTATTATCCATAAGGCCCAATGAATTAAACCCGAAACAATTGTTTTTCAAAAGGTTACTTGATATTACGGCTTCGATTACCCTATTGGTCATATTTTCTCCAATTATTATTTTCCTTTTCATAGCAATTCCATTATTAACAAAGGGTCCAGCGCTTTTTAGGCAAGAACGTTTAGGCAAAAATAAAGAGAAATATCAAATCCTTAAATTCAGAAGTATGATTCCCAACGCAGAAAAAATATGCGGCCCAGTTTTAGCTACAGATAAAGATCCAAGAATCACTAAAATAGGTAGGTTTATCAGAGCAACTAGATTAGATGAATTACCTCAGCTTATCAACGTATTAATTGGGCACATGAGTTTGATAGGTCCCAGGCCAGAACGCCTCTTTTTTGTGAGTCAATTTGAGAAAACAATTCCGCACTATAGTTATCGAATGTCGATTAAACCTGGAATTACCGGCCTAGCCCAAGTGATGGGAAGGTATAGTACGACAGTAGAAGACAAACTTCGGTTAGATATGATGTATATGCACAGTTATTCTTTCGTTCTTGATCTTAAGATTTTGTTCCGAACTATTAAGGTTGTATTAAAACGGGAGCAAGCGGGTGGGGTCAGAGATGGCAATATTTTACATAAATTGAACAATTCAGGAGATGGGTCTTTGGAGCTAGAAGAAACAACGGCATACAATAAACATGCGCAGATATAAGTTGTGAATTACTTATAGATTAAGTTTTCTGAAAAATATATTCAACCTCTGCCTCAGGAGATGTTGAGATTTAAGTAAAGAAATATAATAAGGAGAAATTAATGAACTTAGCTTTAATCAGTTTGTCTATTAATTATGATCATCAAGAGCATATTTACAGTTTATATGAACAATTAAATTATAATAAATATCAAGTTATTACTATCGGAAGTAGTAAAAAAATATACGCATGTTCTTTGGATAAAAACAATTATCTTGTAGATTGTCCAGACAAACCCGGAATTGAATTTAATACTTTCTTTTTACTGAGAATCGAAAATATAATAAATATATTAAATAAAAACAGCATTGATACAATTCTGTTTGATACTTCACATGTTTGGAATTTATATATAATCAAAAGACTACGCAAAAAAATGCATATATTACATATTATTCATGATATTATTCCTCATGAAGGCGATAAAAACGAAAAAGGAGTTTTCTTATATAATAAAGTAATAGCTAAAATGGTCGACAAGATTATTATTCATAATCGAAAATTCATTAATAAATTTTATGAATTATATAAATTTAACCTAAAAAATATAATATATCTCGATCTATGGAGATATTACCCTCAGTTTAATAATTGTAAGGAAACTAAACAATGTCTTTTTTTTGGAAGAATTAACAAATATAAAGGGATTCCGGCATTGTATCAAATTGTAAAAAAATGTAGTAACATAAATTTTAATATTGTAGGGCGCGTTGATAACGATATGGAAAAGTATATTAATCCGTTTAATAGCCTAAAAAATGTAACCTTAGACTGTTCTTATGTTAACGACGATAAAATGAAAGAATACTTCGATAATGCCGACGTAGTAATATTGCCATATGAATCCGCGACTCAGTCCGGCGTAATCGTTGATGCTTATAAATTCTCGAGGCCATGTATAGCTTTTGATGTAGGCGCAATTTCTGAACAGATAGAGAACGGTGTAAGTGGTTATCTAGTTGAACACGGCAACATTGATGCTTTCAGCGAAAAGATAATTGAAATTATATTTTCAAATAACAAGAGCGATTTATGTAGAAAGGCATGGGAATTTGGTTTTGAAAAATATTCAGTTCAGCGTAACAGCGAAAGAATACATGATATGATACAAGATTCTTAAATGTAATTATGTTAATCCTCTCCAATCCCCTGCACTTGTGTGTATTGTCCCCACTATTTAAGATTGGAAATACAGAATTAAATGTAAATACAGAGATGCTGAGCTAGGTATGATATTGAAAGCACAGAGGGGCAATTTGGATTTTACAAAGTCTATCCTAGTAGGAGCTAAGAAAAGCAATATTATTGCAGGCAAACGAGTCGAGTTGCTAGGTTGGTACTTCGAAGCGGACATGAAATTGATGAGGAAAAACATTTGCGTATGGAAAATCCTTGACCTGCCAGCATAAATATATTGAATTTGAAGGGAGCAAACATAAACACGTGAGAAAGTTATTAATTGTGACAGACTATGTATATTTCAGTGCGGATAAAACAATTATATTGACTGATGATGACCTTTGGAATGAAAAATTCTATAAACTTTATAGTAAAACATTTGACAGAATCGTGATTGTTGCTCAAAATGGAGGAATTCCACCAGAAGAGAAAATGGATAGGCTTTACACAGTTGATAATAGGTACTTTGACTTAGTTTCAATACCATTTTCAGGTAATCGCATAGCAAAATGGATATTTAATTCACGAAAGATACAATGTTTAGTATATAAGGAAATGCTCAATTGTGATGCAGTGCTGTTTAAATTGTTTTATATTTCTTCGATATTAGCCTCATTTAAAATTAAAGAGGCTAAAAGGACAAATCCGAAACTCGTTACATCAGCTCAGCTTGTCGGTGATGCACAGCAAGCCGTGTTAATGAGAAAAGATATTTTGCCTTCATGGGCATTGAGGTTTTTAAGCTTATTAGTAGGGAGCCTGATAAAGAAAATACTCAATGAGGTTGATATTCCTTGTGTTGTGGCCAAACAACTAAAAAATAAATTCGTTCCTAAAAGGAATGATGTACTGATTTCAAACGAAAGTTGGCTTGAAAACTGGATGTTTGCGCCTAGCAGGGAAACAACCTATCCACCCCGTTCCATTTTGTTTGTAGGGCGTCTTATAAGCGGAAAAGGCGTTGATAAATTGGCAGAAAGCTATAAAAAGTTATTGAATACTTACAAGATAACTCTTGGAATTGTAGGCGATGGTCCATTACGAGATCAACTTCAGGAAATGCTTGCCGATGAAGTAAGGAACGGAAATGTAAAATTCTATGGCTGGATAAAAGGCAACTCCACTGAAATATATGAGATTTACAGGGAATATGATGTATTTTGCCTGCCTACTTATGCTGAGGGATTGCCCCTTGTTCTACTTGAAGCCATGGCGAACAAACTTGCAGTAATTGCTACCGCCGTTAACGGGATTCCGGAAATAGTTGTAGACGGAGAATCAGGATGCTTGATCGAACACAGCGACCCTGATTTAATATGTAGGGCATTTGAAAGACTCTATAATGACATTTCATTATATGAAAATGTCATTAAAAATGGTTATAAAACTGCTATTCAAAATACATTCGCGTCACAAAGAGGAAAATTGGCAGATGCAATACAAGCACGGGTACTAAAAAATAGCAATGGAGATCAATAAAATGAACAACGTTTTAAAATATATACATGATGACTTGAAAACTGAAATAAGGAATAAGTCTGATAACTCTTTTCTTGATTATTTGGTGCATGAAAAAAGATATGTTACGGAATTAGAATTTTGCCAAAAAATTATTGATCGACAAAAAGGTCTAAAGGTGTTAGAGATCGGAGTTGACAGAGGTTATATTGGCAGATATCTGGTAAATGAATGCGACTATCATGGTCTTGATATAACCCTTGATAACATCATGTATAATGATGTGAAAGAAAAGTCACTACAGTTTAATCTTGATACTTTAACTGATGATTGCCATTTGCCTTATAACAATGAAGAATTTGACTTGATTATTATGAGCGAGGTTTTTGAGCATCTTCACCCATATAAGGTCAAGGCGGTAATGTGCGAATTAAAACGGGTATTAAATGGCCCGATTTTCTTTAGCACACCTAACTTATCGGCAATTGAAAACCGAATAGCATTATTATTCGGTGGCATAAAAGGTTACAGAAATGGGAGCACCACACATCCTGTCCATGCAAGGGAATATTCTTATAAAGAATTGGAGAGTTTCTTCTTAAGTATGGATTTTAAGATTGATGACCTTTTTTTTGAGAATGCCAGAGCTTTCCTCACGTTGGATAAAAATGGTTTGCCTGTGGATATTCCTGTTACAATAGGAATATTCAAATATTTTACGTCGAAAAATTTGTTTAGGCTTTTTACCCTAGTATTAAAATTACTAAATAACCGCTTTTCAGAAACAGTTTATATTATACTCAAGAAATAATATTTGTTGCCGTATAATAACAAATGCTTAACAAAGACATTAATATTTAGTTTGAATGTGTATACTGGTGCTGAAAATGTTGGCTACCAGATTATCAATATGTTTCGGGACAATATTGACATGGCTTAGTGTGGTCCCGATGCCCCGTTATTGGTAGCATCATGGAAAAAGCATTCTTTTATAATAAGCTTTTTTAAAACTGATATATAAGGCCATAAGGACGCTAAAAAATACTTTTGAGATTTAAACAGACGATAGTAAACGTTACTTTCTGTAAATATAATTAGCCAAATATTTTTAAGGGGTAGACAAATGAATATTATATTGTTTGGGTATTATGGATTCGGAAATTTTGGAGATGATCAGTTATTACATACCATAATCCAAAAGTTAAACAGCTATGATCGAAATTTAAACGTCACAGTGATCGGTAATGGAAATATTATAAGCAATTTTATACACTTCGAAAAAACTAGGTATGTTAAAAGAAACGCATTTAATATCTTAAAAGAAGTTAAGAACAATGATGTTTTCATAGTAGGTGGCGGGGGACTGTTTCCTCAGCATAATATATTTAAACTTCTTCTGTTTTTATTGGTTGCCAAGCTAGCTGTATTGTTAAAAAAGAAGGTTGCCTTTATCGGAATAGAAATCACCGCACCTCCTAGGAAATTTGAAAAGGTTATATGGAAAAAAATTATATTATTATCTGAGTTATTTACCGTAAGAAGTGACTTTATGTTAAAGCAATATTTCACTGATATATTTATTAAAAAACATATTAATGTTCTCTCTGATATTGTGTTTTCAAATAATTATAAACAAAATTCGAGAACCCAAAAAAAAATGGTCGTTGTTTCGCTCTGTAATATATTTTTTAATGAAAATGAAAAATTTAGAGATGATTTTATAATAAAGATTTGTGAATTATTTTTATACTTATTAAGTAATAATTTCAAAATTAAAATGATTTCTTTTTTCGATAGATCAGATGATATTTTATATTCTGAAATCATAAAGATACTTAATGATACTAATATACAAAAAATTAATTATAATAAAAATTTTAATGAAATATTTAAATATTTTAATGAAGCAGAATATTCTATTAATATGCGCTATCACTCTTTAGTATTATCTTCTATGTTTTGCACTCCTGGAATCACAATCGCGTACTCTCCCAAAGTGGAGGGATTGGCGCATGAATTAGGTTTGCAAAAATATACAAGCAAAATATGTGTTGATAAGAATAATTATTACTATGAGATGTTCAATATTAATAGCAAGGAATTAGTATCACAATTTAAAAATTTAGAAGAAAATTATGAAACTGTGAAGAACCAAATGGATGACTCACTAAAAATTCTAAGAGAAAAGAGTCTTAAAAATTTTGATTTATTATTTTATTTAATGAATGTGTAAAGGAAGTACAGCATGAAAAAAACTATTTTAGTTAATTATACAGGAAGAAAAGGAGGAGGAGCAGCTTATTCCTATGAAATAACCAAGGCCTTGATAGAAAAGGGATTAAAGGTTGAGGCTGTTGTTTCAGTCTATGCGGAGAATATTGATTTATGGAGAAGTTTGAAGTTCCAAAAGTTAGTTGAGATAAAAACATATAACAATATAAAACAGTACATTTTTGGAACATTGAAATTTCTTTTATTTGGTCGAAACCAATTAAAAAAAGAATTTGTTAATGAAAATATAGACTTTATTTATTGCCCAATGATACAGCCATGGACATATTTTATTAATAAAATATTTTATAAAGATGCAAAAATTATTGTTACAATACATGACCCGATCGCACATAGTGGAGAAGGGAATCCATTCCTTCTGTTTTTTGATCAAAAATCTCTTAATAAAGCAGACAAAATAGTTATTTTAAGTGCAACATTTAAAGAATATTGTATGAAAAGGTTTAGGAAAAAGGAAAAAGATATTTTAGTATTGCCTCACGGTGATTTCAGCTATTATAAGCGGCTTCAAAATAATGCCCGTATAATTAATTATTCGCCGATAAATATTAATTTTTTATTTTTTGGTAGAATATCAAAATACAAAGGATTGGATGTTCTTGCAAAAGCCTTTGAAGTTGTATGCAAAAAAATACACAATTGCACATTAACAATAGCAGGATCAGGCGATTTTAGTAAATTTGAGGAACTATATAAGAAATTCAATAATGTAAAAATAATGAACAGATGGTTTCAAGACGAGGAAATAGGTAGTTTGTTTAACGACAAGAATTTGATTCTTGTTTTACCATACATAGATGCCTCTCAGTCAGGAGTTATACCAATAGCCCAGGAATACCATGTTCCTGTAATCGCCTCCGATACAGGTGGGTTATCTGAACAGATCGTTGACGGAAAAACAGGTATACTATTTCCTGCGTCTGATTATAAGGCGCTTGCTCAAAAAATGATTTCATTAGCTAATGACAAAGAACTGCAACAGAAAATTACCGATGTGGCATTTGTAGAAAAAGACAGAAATTCATGGGATAAACTTGCAGACAAATTAATCAAGTTTTTAAACTAAACAGATCGTCATAAAATGCTTAAATCTTAGGGCTTGAAAAATGAGGATTCTATATGTCGGCACCTTTTCACTGGTGGTAACTCACGGGCCTTGGACTTACAAAGCAGGACCACATGAAATGAACCTATTCCTTTTTTCAAGAAGAGATGAAATGTTACCCGAAGTCCCAGAATGTTTTAAAATCCTTGAATATTTACTTTAATGTTATAGGCAATTCTTTCAACAAAACATTTTAAGTAGGTAAAATTTTAAAGATCATACTCAGGAGTATCTTGATGGTAAAAACAGCACGCACGGATTAACGGATTACTGGCACCGAAAATTTTATTAATATAATCTATAGAGGTAAAATGCTATTGGACATTATAAATTAGGGATTGCTGAATAACCTTAAAACCCGCATGGGAGTAGGAGCGAAGTCCGTTTTCGTGGTATAATAAAGCAAGATAAAGGGCGGATATGGTCGAAAAACCATGCAGATGGGGGACGAAAATGTACCGAAAACCTACAGGTCAAATTAGCTTACTCGAAGACTTCAGATTTTTTGCAGGTGGCAAACTCGATGCGAATAACCGCTGGGTCAAGATGGCCGACTTGATTCCCTGGGACGTTGTTGAAGATCGGTATGCTTCCCATTTCCCAAAGCATACTGGAAATGTAGCGAAACCGGTCAGTGTCGCGTTGGGTGCCCTTATCATTAAAGAAAAGTGTGGATTTTCCGACGAAGAGACCGTCCAACAAATCATGGAAAACCCCTATTTGCAATACTTCATCGGACTGGAGGAATTTCAAACCACCCCTCCGTTCAATTCATCGAGTATGGTCCATTTTCGGAAACGCCTCGACGCAAAGGTGATTGCTGAACTGAACGAAGCCTTGTGCAAAGGGAAAACAACGACCGAAACTCAAGATCATAACGATCAAAATACTCCCCCACCCAGTTCAGGTTGCACAGACGACAATCGTCGTGAAGATAAAGGAAGTAGCGAGCAACCACCCCAACCAAACCACGGAAAACTCATTCTGGATGCCACATGCACCCCGGCCGATGTGAAATATCCCACCGATTTTTCCTTGCTAAATGACGCGCGGGAAAAGTTAGAGGCCATGGTGGAAACCTTGCATGAGAATCAAGTAGGAAAAGAGCTCAAACCAAGAACCTATCGACAAAAAGCACGCAAACTCTACCTGAAGCTAGAAAAGAATCGGAAACCCAGAAGCCTTGAAATCCGCAAAGCCATTCGGAAACAGCTGAGCTTCGTTGCAAGAGACCTTCAGATTGTCTTAAGACTATCAGCCAAGTACCCCGAAGGACTCAGTAAGCGGCAGCAGAAGGACTTTGAAACCATACAAATACTCTTTGAGCAACAAAAAACCATGTATGACCAACGAGTACACACGATAGAACATCGGATCGTGAGCATTACTCAGCCACATGTACGCCCGATTGTGCGAGGTAAAAAAACTGCCGCCACTGAATTTGGAGCGAAAGTTGCCATAAGCATTGTCAAAGGATATGCCTGGATCGAAAAATTGAGTTGGGAAGCCTTCAATGAGGGAACAAGCTTGGTTGAGTCGGTAGAAACCTATAAGAAGAGGCATGGAAACTATCTTGAATCCGTGATTGCCGATAAAATATATCGGAACAGAGACAACCTGCAGTACTGCAAATTGCATGGCATTCGGCTTAACGGACCCAAACTAGGTCGACCATCGTAGGACAAAAAAGAACATTTAGAACAAAGGTGGCTAGAGAAACAAGAAGCAGGCCTAAGGAATGCAGTCGAGGCGAAATTCGGCGAAGGAAAACGTTGTTATGGACTAGGTCGAATAATGGCACGTCTCAAAGAAACGAGTGAGACGGTCATTGGCTTACATTTCATCATCATGAACCTGGGGAAGCGCCTGCGGGATCTTTTGTCCCTTTTTTGGGAAACGGCTTTTTTGAATGGGAAATTTTGTTTATTGCCTAAAAACCGAAAATATAGGGATTGTTCAGTAATCCCTATATTATTTAATATCTTCATGATTTGTATACTATTGGACTCAAGTTATTTTTTTGTAGCAAAACTTTTTCTATTACAAGTATTTGATGCGGTCAGGAGACCTATTATCTTGAGAGAATTACTGAGATAACATAAAAACACAAGTGGTTTACAAATTATTCCCTATAGAGGAATGGTAATATTAACAAAAAAGGAGAGCTAGTATTGAGAATAGCTGTAGTTACGCCTAATCCTCCTAGCGAAGTAGGTGGAGTAGAACGTTTTACGAAGTATATATCCGAAATGCTAATAAACGATGGTTATTCAGTTGACATAATATGCAAGGACCTTTTAGCTAATTATCAAAATGAATGGTTGCTTAGGTCCCAAATAAGAGAAGCTTATTTAGCTTTCCGTCTTGGTAATATAGCAAAGAATAGGAATCTTAAAAATAGGTATGACTGGTATATTGCAAATGGTATGTTTGGGTGGAATTTGCCCCATGATAAAACAATAAACGTTTTTCATGGGACATATTTAGGTTTTCATAATTGCACTAAGAATTCACGGCGAATAATCTCCAAAGTACAAGAGCGTATTATATATAAGCCATTTGAGGTTCTTAGTACAAAAAGCCGCTATACTGTCGCAGTCTCTGATTTCACGCATGAACAACTTAGAAAGTATTATGGCAAATCTGATGTAATCGTAATACCGAATGCAATTGATACGAAACATTTCAAGCCTTATGATCGTATGGCAGCGAGAAAATGTATGAATTTAATTTCGAATAAAAAGTTAATATTATTTTTAGGAAGATGGGAAGAGGCCAAAGGGAACAAGATATTTCAAGAGATCATCTCAAAGCATTCTGACTTATTACTTGGTATTTATGCTGGGCCTGGTGTTATAAACCATGAAAATATAATAAGTCTTGGATCCGTGGATTATAATCATTTACCATTATTGTATTCAGCTTGTGATGTTTTATTATTCCCATCTAAATTTGAAAATTGCAGTTATGTACTTTTAGAAGCAATGGCGTGCGGCCTTCCATTTGTAACAAGTGCTACAGGGCATGCTCTAACTTTGGCTAAAGAGATAGAGTTCTTGAAACAATATGTTGTTAATCAAGGAGATATAGTAAATTATGAAAAGGCTTTATTTAAATTACTGAATAATGATTCCCAGTACTCCTTCTTTAGAACAATGATAATAAAAATTGCGAATGACGAGTATGCCTTAGAAGGTTGGTATTACAAATTTAAAAATCTTTTACTTAAAAAAGGTGAGCATTAATGGAAATTTCTATAATCATACCAACGTTCAACAGATGGGACTCATTATTAAAAGTAATAAACAGTTATTTAATACAGAAGTTTGTTTATGAGTTTATTATTGTAGATGATGGATCTACATTACCAATTCCAAAGGAACTAACAAAGGTATTCACCCAAAATAATATACACTACTATCGTTTTGAAAATCGTCAAGGTATAACGAAAGTTAGGAACAAAGGCATTGAGATTAGCAAGGCTAGGCTAATTCTTATGGGGGAAGATGACGTAATGCTTACGGAGAATTACGTTGAGTACTTACTAAATATACTATTACGTTATGATGCAGACATTATCGGAGGTAGAATTATCGGAATTCAGGAAGGTCAAGACATTAACGCGGTAATTATTAAAAATTATGAAAAAGACATAAAAATAATCGATCCGCTTTCTCTTGAAGGAAATTTTCACCTACAGTTTGATGAGCCAATACAAGTTCCGTTTCTACATGCAGTGTGTCTAATTAAAAGGAGCTGTTTCGAGATAACAAAATACGATACGAATTTTTGGGGTAATGCATATCGGGAAGAGAGCGACTTTTGTTTAAGCATTGTTAAACAAGGTGGCAAATGCTTATATGAGTCACGGGCAGTGTGTTATCATGTTTCCTCAGATTCTAATCAAGTTGGGGGGCATCGGAGGAACAGAGTTATATATGACTACATGGCTATAAGGAATAACTATTATTTCCTTAACAAACACTACGAGTTTCTTAATTCCAATAATATATCACGAAAATCCAAAGCGTATCTTAATATATATTTTATACTTGCTCGCGTAATAAAGAGATTAAAAGGTATTTTTTCTTATATCTTAAGAAAAATTAAGGCGCAACCATGAAAGATTTAAAGATTATCTTGTATACACCTTCACCCCAAGGAGGTTTTGCAACATACAGTTTATCCCTAATAAAGGGATTAAACAATTACGTGAGTGATGTAGTATTATTAACTTCGACGAACTTTGATACTTTAAATTGTGTATCCAATAGTAAGAGCATCATACCGATACTTAAACCCATTCATCCATTGCTAGGTTGGAAAAGGTGCTATTGGTTATTTAATCGACCTTTTATCCATTTATCGAGATATGTTACTTTAACACGGTACATAATAAGATGTAAAACAAAGAATAAGGTTGTTCATATGCAAGAAAATTTTGCTTTGCTTTCTATTGTTTTCGTTCCGTTTTTAAAAAAATTATGTCCGTTTGTATTAACCGTTCATGATGTTGAACCGCATGGTTATAGATTTTCTTCCCTGAAACTAGTTGAACAAGCTTTTCTAGGTCAAAGCTTTAAGGTGTTTAATCGACTTATTGTCCATACTGAAAGTAATAAAAAAAGACTTTGTTCTTTGTATTCTATTGAACCACAGAAGGTAATGGTTATTCAACATGGTATACCGTATATGCCTGAAAAGGGACTGACCACTACGGAGGAGGGTAAAGTGGTAGAAACTTTATTCTTGTTTTTTGGGACAATTCGAGCAAACAAAGGCCTTCTAGAATTAATTGAAGCAGTAAGCATACTAAAAGTAAATTGTAAAACATTTAAAGTAGTAGTATTAGGGTCAGTAGTTGATCAAGGGTACATAAATGAATGCAAGGAACTTGTAAGTGACCTGTTGGTCCAGGAGTATGTTGAGTTCAATTTAGGTTTTATTGAAGAAGAGATGGTCCAATATTATTTTAGGAGGGCTGACGTAATAATTTTGCCTTATAAGAATTTTGAGGCTCAAAGTGGAGTATTGTTTCAAGCATATTTTGCTAAAAAGCCTGTAATTGTTACTAATTGTGGTAGTCTAGAAGAAACCGTTCGGCAAGATAACACAGGGTTAGTAGCTGAAGCTGGTAACGTAAAGGACTTGGCATCGAAAATGTATGAATTTATTATGAACCAGGAAATTATATGCTCGAACTGTCAAGAGGCGTATCGTCGATTAAATGAAAGTAAGAAATATAGTTGGTCTACAATTGGACAAATAACTTTGAATTTATATTTGTCTATGATAAATGGTGAAGTATGAGGAAAGGAAGCGTCGTTAAAAATGCCTTTGGGTTAACTATTATTAATATCCTAATTAGTGTGGCTGGACTTTTGAGAACTCAAACTATAGCATCCGTTTTTGGTCTTGCAACAGTAACAGATAGTTATATTGTGGCTTCTACCTTGCCCCAATTCTTTATGTCATTCTTAACAATAGTTCTTTCACCAGTGTTTTTGCCATTGTTTATTGAACATCGAAGTAATAAGGAAGACTTCTTTGAGCTGGTAAATACGATTTTATGGATCATTATATTTATTGGAATCCTCGTCACACTTGTTATTGTTTGCTTTAATAGTCAAATAATACAATTAATTGTACCTGAATTTACCACACAGGCCAAGCAACTAACTGCTTATCTTAGCAATATTTTGGTTTTGCAAAGTGTAGTAATTAGTATCTATTCGTTACTTTATGTTTTGCTTAATTCTTACAATCAATATCAGATGCCTCAAATGGCTCAGCTGATCTATAACGCAGCTTGTGTTTTATCTATTCTTTTCCTAGGAAAAGAATATGGCATTGAAGGGGTAGCTTGGGGAAACTTGGCGAGCTCATTATTATTAATAATTATATTAGTACCTTCTATAAAACGTCTAGGTTTCAAGCCAAATCTTAGAATTAATCTAAAACATGATGCCTTGCAAAAAGCTATAATACTAGCTTGCCCATTATTAATATCTGGTATATTTAGTAATATATATGTCTTTATGGAAAAACACATTACCTCTGGACTGCAAACAGGTTCGATTACAATTATTGATATTGCTAATAAACTCACACAATTCCCTATAAGTATCATAGGATTGGCCCTAGCTACAGTATCCTTTCCATTTTTCGCAACCAAAGTTATAGAACAAAAGAAGGAAGAATTGGCAAATATAGTTGATTATAGCCTGAAGATTACATTTATAATTGCGGTTCCAATATCTGTGGGGTTGGTAATTGTAGCGAGACCCCTTGTCGAAATATTATTTTTCAGAGGTGCAGTTAACTACTCAAATGTTATTGGTATACAAAAAACACTTACATTTTATTCTATAGGAATTGTACCTCAAATCATCAGTATGGTATTAGCAAAGCTTTATTATTCAGTTAGAAAAATTAAGGTAATTGTTATTATTGGCATTGTTACAACACTGGCAACTATATTATTCCAAATTATCCTCGCTAGAGCATTTAACTATGGCGGAATTGCATTGGGCAGTTCTTTAGGCGCCGTGTTAAACGTATTTATGATGATTATATATGCTTATAAAAACATTGTATCCTTTTATATAAAAGAATTAATATTAGTAGCAACAAAATGCATTTTTGCTTCAGTTATAATGTGGGCAGGGGTATTGAGTTTAAGTCGTTGGGTAGATGCAAAAATTTTGGAGTTGAGCTTAGATGTAGTAATTGGTATTATATTGTATATTATCGTCATGAGGATATTCAAAGTCAAAGAATTCGAACGATTAATTGAAGAAGTTATGCCATTTGTAAAATCTACAAAGTAGAGCCTTGTGACAAAACCGTGTTTACGTAATAGACAATCCAAGTTGAATCCTTATTTTTTTACTTTGAATTCCCTAGACATATTTTCAATGATAAGATTTCTCCAAAATATTGGACACAGTTATGCCAATGTCGGTTATTTTCAGGAATATATTAATGATGGAATAACAGGTTTCTTAATCAAACCGGAAATTCTGAGTAATTAGCTAACTCAACTTTCGCAGGGCGAAAGTTTGCTTAGCGCCTTGGTGTTAAAGGAAAAGGTACTCCAACAAGATGCTCATTGACGATAGAAAACACCCCATTTCTTTGGTATAGTGAATTTGTCCAGAACCCACTACCAAATAGAAAGAAAGGTGTCTTCTACTTGATAATGATAACGCAAAAGGAACAGAAAAATCAACTACCAAAAGAGATTCAACC